>Ga0209491_10003007_pt1 | contig 28680 bp, 24 predicted proteins | sample BON02_FD_187213 | JGI IMG/M metagenome (GOLD analysis project Ga0209491, IMG submission 187213) | Freshwater microbial communities from Lake Bonney liftoff mats and glacier meltwater in Antarctica - BON-02 (SPAdes) (version 2) | ecosystem: Environmental > Aquatic > Freshwater > Ice > Glacier...
AATCTTGAGACCAAATTAAAGCTAAAAAGGAAGATGTGAATCACTGAATTCATGGAGTTAAAAAAAGTTATTTGTGCAGTTGGGATGCACCCATAATGTCATTGCCACAAATCTAGTAACTCAGTCATTATCTGGGTAAATCTGCGTCATCTGTGGTTCAAATTTCCTTTAACGGTTATATTCCGATCCTGCTTGAGCACTAAGATTGACTCTTCTTCCGCAGCGCGACGGCCATTGGATTCAAATAGGCTTCCCGGCTGGCACGACGAGGGTTGGCACGATGGATTTCCTGACCATGCCTTCGGCGACGCTACCAAGCAGGAGAGAAGCAACGACTCCGTGGCCATGGGAACCAAGGACGACAAAGTCCGCGCCGATTTCCTTGGTCTTGTCTTCGAGCACGTGGAGAGGGCTGCCATCACCAAGGTGAGTGATGGGAGTAACTCCCGATTTCTTGGTGATCTCTGAAGCACTTGCATCGAGGGTCTTCTCGGCGCGGATTCGGGTTTCCTGGTGAAAAGTCTGGATCGCGGGGAATTCGTCGGGGGTGAAGCCGTATGCGGTGTAGGTCGGCTGTGGCTCGATGACGTGGAGTAAATGGAGTTCGGCCCCGAAAGCCTTGGCCATTTCAGCGGCGGCATCTACCACTCTGGAGGTGGCGTTCGAAAAATCGACTGCAGCTAGGATTTTTTTCATGCTTCACTATAGATCGGAAAAGATGGATCCGAAAAGGCAAAGATTGATGCATATCAGAGCCCTTACTACGCAAATAATTCTTTGATCACCTTAGCTGGCTCCACACCCGTTAGTTTCTGGTCCAGGCCTTGGAATTTATAAGTGAGCTGGTGGTGGTCTATGCCCAGTGCGTGGAGGATGGTTGCGTGCAGATCGCGGATGTGGACTGGGTTTTCGGTGATGTTGTAGCTTAGCTCATCGGTATCGCCATAGACTTGGCCGCCTTTTACCCCGCCGCCTGCCATCCACATGCTGAAGCAGCGCGGGTGGTGATCGCGGCCGTAGTTGGTTTCTGAAAGCTGCCCCTGGGAGTAAACGGTGCGCCCGAACTCTCCACCCCAGATGACTAGGGTGTCCTCTAACATTCCGCGTTGCTTGAGATCCTGGATGAGGCCGTAGCAGCCCTGATCCACGTCCATGCACTGGGAGGTGATATCGCGGGGGAGGTTGCCGTGTTGATCCCAGCCACGGTGGAAGATTTGGACGAAACGAACACCGCGCTCGAGGAGGCGACGCGCCATGATGGCTTGGTTGGCGAAGGTGCCGCGCTCTTTGCTGTCTTTTCCGTAAAGCTCGTAGGTGTGCTCGGATTCGCCGCTCATATCCGCCAGCTCCGGCACGGATGTCTGCATGCGGTAGGCCATTTCATACTGCTGCATGCGGGTTTGGATTTCCGGATCGCCGATTGCATCGAAGGAGCGCTGATTGAGTTTCCCGAGGCCGTCTAACATGTTGCGCCGCATTTCCCGGGGGATGCCGGGGGAGTCTTTGAGGAAAAGCACGGGATCGCCCAAGGCACGGAGCGCGACACCGGAGTGTTTCCCGGGAAGAAACCCGGAGCCCCAGAGCCGGGAGGAAATCGCTTGGACGTTGGAAAACGGCGAGGAGTGCTTCGCGTGGAGGACGACGAAGGATGGCAAATCCTCGTTCATGGAGCCGAGGCCGTAAGAGAGCCACGATCCCATGGAGGCCTTGCCGTTGACCATGGAGCCGGTGCAGATGAGTTGGTTTGCGGGTTCGTGGTTGATCGCATCGGTGTGCATGGATTTGACCACGCAGATGTCATCGGTCATTTTCGCATGCCATGGCAGAAGCTCGCTGACGTAGGTGCCGGACTGGCCGTGCCGGGCGAATTTAAAAATCGATGGGGCAAGCGGGAAGGATGCCTGTCCGGAAGTCATGCCGGTGAGCCTCTGACCCTGGGCGGCAAGGTAGTCGGTGAGGTTTTCCTTGTAGCGTTTCTCAAGGTTCGGCTTGTAGTCAAAGGTCTCGAACTGTGAGGGTGCGCCGATCAAGGAAATGTAAATCGCGCGCTTCGCCTTCGGGGCGAACTGGGGGACGGACATTCCGCCCATGCTCTGCATCGCTCCCATGCCTTTCTGGCCGATTAGCGATGCCATGGCAGCCATGCCCAGCCCTGTGCCGGATTTCCGGAAAAACTGCCGCCGTGTGAGAGCTTGGTTGTAAATTTCGATGGGGTTCATGGCAGGCTATTTGGTGATGGTTTCGTCTAGGTTGAAGATCTGGCTGGCGACGATTGTCCACGCCGCGAGCTGTGCATCGTCGAGCTCCGCATCGTGGGGAAGCTCGCCGACGGTGATGAGTTTTTCCGCGTCATCGAGGTTGGCGCTGTAGTAGTCGGCGGCCGCATCAAAGGTCTCGGTGATGGCGAGGCGCTCTTCTGTATCCACCTTGCGACCGATGAGGCGGCGGGTGATGAAGTCGATGCGATCTTCGGAAGATTCGTAGCCTATCATGGCGTTTTCCGCGAGTTTGCGGTTCGCCTCCGTGAACTGTGGATCGTTCATGAGCAGCAGGGCCTGGAGTGGGGTGTTTGTCCGCTCGCGCCCGACGCAGAAGACCTCGCGGGTGGGGGCGTCTAGGATTTCCATGGAGGGCGGGGCGGCGGTGCGTTTCCAAAAAGTGTAGATGGAGCGGCGATAAAGTGCCTCGCCGGTGTCCTGCTTGTAGTTTTTCGTGTTCGATTGCGGCATCGCGACCGCCTCCCAGATGCCTTCCGGCTGGTAGGGTTTCACGGGTGGGCCTCCGGTTTTTTCTGAAAGCAACCCGGCGCTAGCGAGAACCATATCGCGGATCTGCTCGGCCTCCAGGCGTATGCGCGGGCCTCGGGAGACGAGGATGTTTGCAGGGTCTTTCTCCAGCTTCTCCGCGCTGACCGTGCCGGACTGCCGGTAGGCCTGCGAGGTGACGATGGTTTTGACCATATGGCGGTAGTCCCAGCCGCTTTCCATGAACTCGGAGGCAAGCCAGTCGAGCAGTTTCGGGTTGCTAGGGCGCGCGCCCATGATGCCGAAGTCACCGAGGCTCTCGACGATTCCTGTTCCGAAAATATACGCCCACAGCCTGTTCATTGTGACCCGGGCGGGGAGGGGGTTTGTGGGGTCATTGATCCACATGGCGAGGCCGTGCCTGTCTTTCGGCGCACCCTCCGGCATGGGAGGTAGGATGGCGGGAGTCCCGGGGAAAACTTTTTCGCCCTGCGAGGTATAGTCGCCGCGGATCAGGACGTGGGCGAAGGGGTCGACCCCTTTTTTCTCCTCGAATACGAGGGAGGCCGATCCACGGGCGCGTAGATGCGCCTCCTCTTTTCTGATGCCATCGCGCTCTTGAAGCAGGTTTAAGGAAGGCTCATCCACATTGGTCACGAAATGTTCGAAAAGAATCTTGTTCTGCTCCGGCGTGCGCTTGTCGGCTGGCAAGGCAGCATAGACGCTGATTTTCTGAGAGTTCGCGAGGGAGGAAATTTCGCCTTCTTTCAGCAGCCGTCTGTAGAAGCGAAAATCCTGGAGCGCGACCTTGGTGGTGAGTTCGGAGTCGCCACCAGAGCGTGATCCCAGTGTGAGCGGGGCACTGTTGATGAGGCTCCCGCCGACTGTGTTTGGGTCTGGTCCCGCGCCGACTCGCTTTCCATCGATGAAAATACTCGCTGCCTGGTGGCCGCTTTTTGTCCCATCGAAGGTGATCATCACGTGATACCATTGCCCTGCTTTGAGATTCGTCTGGGCTACGACCTTGGTCGCGGACGTTTCCCAGGTATCGATGATGTGTGCCCCGATTTTTCCCTTTTCGATCCAGAGATCCCATCCACGGAATCCCGGCGATGGCTCCATCTTCGCGACGATGGCTCCCGTAGGATTTCCTTGAAAGTGGATGAAGCCTCCGTAGCTGACCTGGTCTCCACGCTCGAATCCACCGATGTTCCCGAGCTCGATTTTACTGCCGGTAACGACCGTTGCTTTGCCAAGCGGGCCATCGATATGCTCGAGATTGAAAGGCCACTCCTGGGATTTTCCGTCAACAGTTCCAGTGAGATTTCCCTCCGCGCTCTGAAGTGGCAGATGGATAGCGAGAGTGGAATCGGTTTCTGCGGATACGCTCTGGGAGGCGGACGCGAGCCATTGCTGGAAATCGCCTTGCGCAGCCGCCTTGCGCTTGTTGATTCTGGTTTCCACGTTCGCAAGACTTGTATGGTTGGATTCCCACCCAGCCCTGTCATCAAGGTGCGGAACGAAGATCGCCGGGGCGTGCTCCGCGTTGTTCTTATCCAGCGCGGTCATCGTGTTGTTGCGGAAAAAGGAGGTGAGCTGGTAGAATTCTTTGGTGGAAAACGGGTCGAACTTATGGTCGTGGCAGGCAGCGCAGCTCGCCGTCAGGCCAAGCCAGATGCCGCCCATGGTATCGACGCGGTCGTTGGCGTAGATGGAATCGTATTCTTCTTCGATCGCCCCACCCTCGCCGGTTGTTGCAAGGCTGCGGAGGAAGCCGGTGGCAACTTTTTGATCAAGGGAAGGCTCCGGCAGGAGATCGCCGGCGAGTTGTTCGGTGGTGAAAACGTCCCACTTCTTGTTTTCGTGAAATGAGCGGACGACCCAATCGCGGTAAGGCCAGATGGCGCGGTAGTTGTCGATGTGGATGCCGTGGGTGTCTGCATAGCGCGCTGCATCTAGCCAGTGGCGGGCGAAGTTTTCTGCGCTCGCCATGGTTTTTAGCATGCGATCCGCCTCGTCGGAAACAGCCGCTTCCGCATCATTTTCATAAGCTTTCACGAAAGCTTCGGTTTCAGTCGGCTCGGGAGGCAGGCCGGTGATGTCGAACGAAAGCCTGCGGTGGAAACGGGCCGTGTCCTCGGCAGGATTTGGCTTCAAGCCTGCCTCTGCGAGTTTTTCAAAAATGAATCCGTCGATAGGCTTTTCCGACCAATCGTTCTGCGGAGCCTCGCTGCGAACCACCGGCTGATAAGACCAATGACCCTCGTATTCCGCGCCTTGCTCAATCCATTTTTCCAGCAGAGCGATCTCGCGCTCACCCATCGTCTTGTGGCTCTCCGGCGGCGGCATGACATCGCCGATGTCCTTCGAGCGGATCAGCTTCACCAGCTCGGACTCTTCAGGCTTGCCCTTGATGATCACCGGCGCACCAAAGTCCCGGACCTCGAAGGCGTAACCCTCGATATCGAGACGCAAAGGCTCCTTTTCCGGGTGTCTCGTTCCGGCATCCGGCCCGTGGCAATGGTAGCAGTATTCGGAAAGGATGGGCTGGATATGCTCGTTGAAGGAAATCTGATCAGGGAGAACCATGGAATTCTCCGCAGGTGCGTCCTCCGCAGAAACCTCGAACACGATCGGATCGTCTCCGCACCCGGAAATCAGTGCGCAGAGCGATAGAACGGCGAAAAGACGATATTTCATAAGCTATTTGTGTGAGTGAAGGAATACTGCCGTTCTTCCTTCGATCTATCATCCGAACATGCCGAGGATGGACCTAAAATCAAGCGGTAATCCTCCAGAGGCACGATGTAGGCATTTCCCGTAATTCTTCATTGGAGTTTAGAGTTTAAAATTTAAAGTTTCGCCCATGAAACGCCTTTTCCTCCTCGACGGTATGGCCCTGATCTATCGGGCACACTTCGCCCTAATCAATAACCCGATTCGTAATTCCAAAGGCGTCAACACCTCCGCCCTCTATGGCTTCATCAACACGCTGCTCTCCATTCTGGAAAAGGAAAAACCCACCCACCTCGGAGTCGCCTTCGACACCTCCGCGCCCACTCCGCGCCACATCAAATACCCCGCCTACAAGGCCCAGCGCGACGAGATGCCTGAGGAACTCGCCGCTTCCATCCCTCACGTAAAAGCCCTTTGCCGCGCCTTCGCCATCCCGGTATTGGAAATCGACGGCTTCGAGGCCGACGATCTCATCGGCACCTTGGTGAAGCGCGCGGAGCCCGATGGCTTCGAATCCTACATGGTCACTCCAGACAAGGATTTCGCGCAGCTCATTTCCCCGACCACCTACATGTGGAAGCCGGGTCGCAAAGGTGCCGAATACGAAATCATCGGCATGGATAAGTTGGAGAGCATCTGGGGCGTCTCCGAACCTCACCAGATCATCGACCTCTTAGGTCTTATGGGCGACGCCTCCGACAACATCCCCGGCATCCCCGGAATCGGCCCCAAGACTGCCCAGAAACTCATCTCCGAATACGGCAGCATGGAGAACCTGCTCGCCAACTCCGCGAAGCTCAAAGGCAAGCAGAAGGAAAACGTCGAAGCCAACACCGACCAAGCCCTGCTGTCTAAAGACCTCGCCACCATCATCATCGACTGCCCGATCGATGTCACCTGGGAAGACCTGCTCGTCTCCCAACGCGACGACGAAGCCATCAAACAGCTCTTCACCGACTTTGAATTCCGCTCTCTCACCAAACGCCTCTTTGGAGAGGACGCAAGGAGCGCGGACTTTAGTCCGCAGCCAACCTCCGAAACCCCAACCATCTTCGACACCTTCAAAACCATCAAAGAAGTCGAGCACACCTACATCCTAGCCAACACAAAACCCCTCCAAGCCGAACTCTTCAACCTCCTCGCCGCCCAGAAATCCTTCTGCTTCGATATTGAGACCACCTCCCTAAACCGCCACTCCGCCGAACTCCTAGGCATCGCCTTTTCCTGGAAAGCTCACGAAGGCTGGTATCTCCCCATCATCGATTTGAAATCTCAGATCTCAGATCTCAAATTGATCTTAAACTCCCCTGCGGAAAAAATCGGCCACAACCTAAAATACGACCTCTCCGTCCTCCAATCCCAAGGCATCCAAGTCACCGGCCCGTTTTTCGACACCATGCTCGCCGATGCACTAGTCGCCCCGGAGCGCCGCCACAGTATGGATTATCTTTCGGAAATCCACCTCGGCTACACCCCGGTGAAACTCGCCGACATCGCGGCAGCGCCCGTAGATGATTCCGCCCAGGATGACCTTTTCGCCCACGCCGAGAAGAAATCCAAAAAATCCAAGGAACTCGATATCGCAGCCATCCCCTTGGAAACCCTCGCCGAATACGCCGCCGAGGACGCCGACGTCACCTTCCAGCTCGCCGAAAAACTCCGTCCTCTCCTCATCGAATCCGGCCAGGAAAAAGTTTTCACCGAAATCGAATCCCCCCTCCTCCCCGTCCTAGTCCGCATGGAAATGGAAGGCATCGCCATCGACGAGCCAGCCTTAGAAACCATCGGCATCGACCTCCAACAAACCATCGACCAACTCGCAAAATCCATCGAGCAACACGCCGGCACCCCTTTTAACATCGCCTCCCCGAAGCAGCTCGGCCAGATCCTCTTCGATCACCTAAAACTGTTAGACAAGCCCAAGAAAACCAAAACCGGCCAATACAAGACCGACGAGCAAACCCTCTCCACCCTGCTCGGCATTCATCCCATCATCGCGGAAATCCTAGAATACCGCGAAGCCACCAAGCTCAAGTCCACCTACCTAGACGCCCTCCCCACCCACGTCGCCCCAGAGACCGGCCGCATCCACACCCACTACCACCAGCTCCTAGCCGCCACCGGCCGCCTAGCCTCCTCAGATCCGAATCTCCAGAACATCCCCGTCCGCTCGGAGTCCGGCAGAAAAATTCGCGAGGCCTTCGTCCCCCGGAAATCTCAAATCTCAAATCTCAAATTTCAAATCCTGAGCTGCGACTACTCCCAGATCGAGCTCCGCGTCATGGCCGCCCTCGCCTGCGATCCGACCATGATCTCTGCCTTTCAGGACGGGGCGGACATACACACCATCACCGCCGCGAAAGTCCACGGCGTCACCCCAGAGGAAGTCACCCGCGAAATGCGCTCCGGCGCGAAGATGGTCAACTTTGGCATCATCTACGGCATCTCCGCCTTCGGCCTCTCCCAGCGCCTTGCCATCCCCCGCGGAGAAGCCGCGGAAATCATCGACTCTTATTTCCGCGAGTATCCCGCCATCAAAGAATATATGGACCGCACCATCGCCGAGTCCCGCGGAAAAGGCTACGCCGAGACCTTGTCAGGCCGCCGCCGCCACTACCCCGACCTCACCTCAGGCAACGCCGGCCTCCGCCAGAACGCCGAACGCGCCGCCATCAACATGCCCATCCAAGGCACCTCCGCGGACATGATCAAAATCGCCATGATCCGCATCGACGACCTCCTCCGCAAAAAGCCCTACCAAACCAAAATGCTCCTCCAAGTTCACGATGAACTCGTTTTCGACCTCCACCCTGACGAGGAATCCGAGCTAGTCCCAAAAATCCTCCACATCATGGAAACCGCCCTGCCACTCCCACATGACGTGCCGATCCTTGTAGAAAAAGGCACTGGTAAAAACTGGCTGGCTGCGCATTGAACCCGGAGCCGCGTTCTCCAGAACGCGAGCCCCCACTACCTGCCCCCTTGACACGAACCAAAAATTCCTTACCTTAAGTAAGACATGCAAACTACGCTCACCAGCAAGGGACAAGTCACCGTCCCCGTCAAAATCAGAGCTGCGCTCAATCTTCGAGCCGGTGACCAACTGGACTTTCAGATCGAAAACGGCACGATTAAAGTCACCCCGGAAAGGAAAAAGGGCACCCTTGATGATTTCATCAACGCTTTGCCCAGGTCGGATCGTAGCTTCAGTGTTGAAGAGATGAACGCAGCGATTGCAAAAGCCGCATGTAATGGAAGCGCTTGATACCAACATCTTGGTTCGTCTTGCCACTCGCGATGACAAACGCCAGTTCGCCAAGACAAATGACTTTGTCCGCACCCAATTTTCCTCCAGCTCCCCCGCCTGGGTTAGCATTATTGTTCTGGTCGAATACGTTTGGGTATTAAGCAGCCTTTACGGCTATTCCCGCCATGAAATCGCTTTTTCAGTGAGCCAACTCTTGAACGCAGATAGCTTCCAAGTGGAAGACCACCAGCTGGTTGTCACAGCTCTCTCTTATTTCAACGGTTCAAAAGCAGATCTCTCCGACTGCCTCATCCTTGCCCGAAACAAATCCCGCTCCATATCCCCCACACACACCTTGGATCGTAACGCAGCAAAACTAGAAGGCTTCCAGCTTCTTTGAAACGCCCTGCCTCTTCCCCACGGCGTACTCATCCTCATCGGAAAAGGCACCGGGAAAAACTGGCTGGCAGCTCACTGAGTACCCAGTGGCACGAAGCCTTTGATCGACATGTTCTCGGCGATCACATCGTGAGGGATCAGGGCATAGACCCAAGGTTTGCCATTATGTTTGGCTGCATAGTCGGAGGCGTTCTTGCACCACTTCTCCGCCGCCTCCTTTTTTGCGACCACATCGGGGTCTTGCAGGGCTGTCTTCTTCTTGGGCTCCAGCATGTAGATCGCATCTTCCGTTTCAGCGACGAAGTCCGGTTGGTACTCGGGATGTTCCGCTCCAAGTTTGTAGAAGATTTGAAACTGTCCCTTGGCGGGCTTGAACCATTTGGTAGAGTCGCGATCCAAAATCACTGCGAGAATCCGCTCCGCTTCGGAATCGAATTTCTGGACCGGATAAAGGCAACGCTTGAATCCTCCGAAGAGATACTTCGCCATGTTGCTCTTGTCCTTGGGTGAAACCTTGAAATCCAACGATTGCTCGGTGGCGGATGCGGTGTAGGCGCTGGATTTGAGTTCCGTGAAACCTTTGCTTATGACGACCTCATATTCCACGTTGGTGTCTTCCCAATAATATTCCTGCATCTGTGCGTGAACGAATGCGGCGATTTCCTTCTGATGCCGCCGTAGGACTTTTGCTGCGTCCTCTTCACTGAGGTAGCTCTTGAAATGCGCCACCGTCTGGCTTGCGAGATCGTAGAGCAGATCCGCGTGTTTCTCGTAGTCGATGTCATCGAAGTCCACCAAGCCACTTACCACGTAGTTCTCCACCCGCTTTTCCTTGATCCCGCCCTTGCCTAGGCCGATCAATTCCACTTCTCCTGTCCGCAATACCTGTTTCCAAAGTTCCTCGGAAATCGGCTGAAACTTCAGCCCGGACAAATCCATTTTGAACGCATGGAATCCGGATTCCACCTCCCCTTTCGGAACAACCAGAATCCGGGGGATGTCTATGGTTTGCTGCACGACCAACTCCGTGGTTTTTTTTGATGATCGCCGCGATATCCGGTTTCTCGGTCACGCCCTCCAGCTCCAGTTGCTTTGGTGAATAATTCGCCTCCACCTCCTGCAATACTGCGGACTGAATCTCCGGCAGGTTCAGATAACTCGTTGAAGGAACCCTCCCGGGTTGGTTTTCGAGCTTCTTGATTGCGGCATAAGCCGCTTGTGCGATTTTCTGTTCGGTGCCTGTGGTGAAAACCGGTTTCTGTCCGCTCTCCGCGATGTCCGTCGAAGCCGTTGCCTGCGTGGGTACGGTTCCGAGCTGCCCTGCCAAGGTGCTTTGGGAAATGACCGTCTTGGTCTTTTTCTCAATCTCATCGGGATCGAGAACCACGGTTTTCATGTGGATCAGGGAATCCGGCTTGTTCGCCTCGTCGATGATTTCCTGGAACTTGTCGTGCGCAACGATGTTCAGTTGATCCACCGCTGTCACTCCCACGCGCTTGCCGTAGGGGAGACGCAGACCGCGCCCGATTGACTGCTCGATGAGAATCCTCGCATTCGCCGCCCTCAGCGGAACGATGGTGTAGAGGTTGGTTACGTCCCAACCCTCCTTGAGCATGTTCACGTGGATGACGATCTCGGTGGGTTCGTCCGCGTGCTCGACCTTGAGCAAGCGGTTGATCATCTCTTCTTCCTCCGCACCCGTCTTACTGGAGTCCACCTGAATAACCTTATCGCGGTAATGACCATCGAAGAAATCATTCGACTCAATCTGCTTCTTCAATTGTGCCGCATGGGTGATATCGCGGGCGATGACGAGCACGAAGGGCTTGACGATCTCACGGTTGGTTTCGCGGGCGAAAGTTTCGAGCTGCACCTTGGTTTGCTCGTGCAGGCGCACCCCGTCGGAAAGTTTCAGCTCCTCGATGGCCTCCTTGCTCATCCCTGCGGGATTGAAGTTCTTTCGCGTCACCACGGCTGGTTCTTTGACGAAACCGTCGGCAATGGCCCGCCCGAGCGCGTAGTCGTAAATGACATTGTTGAAGGGAATGGCTCCCTTTGAGGTTTCCACGAAAGGCGTTGCGGTGAGTTCCAGTCCGAGGATTGGTTTCAGCTCATTGATTGCCCGGACTCCCGCGCTAGCGCGATAGCGATGCGATTCATCCATCAGCAGGACGAGATCGGGAAGCGCCGCGAGGTATTCAAAGTAGCTCTCGCCGATGTATTCCGAAAGACGTTTGATCTTGGGAGCTTTCCCGCCTCTGACCTCGGAGTTGATCTTACTGATGTTGAAAAAGTTAATCTTGCAGCGCAACAGTTGGTCGAAAAGTGAGCCGGCTTTTCCCTCATAGTCGTCACCCGTGATAATCTCGGGTGCCTCTTGGGCAAACTCCGCGATGCCTTTGAACACATACTTCGGAGTGATCGGCGTGAAATCGGCGATCAGCTTGTTGTAGATCGTAAGATTCGGCGCGAGCACGAAGAAGTTGTTGATCCCATGCGCGAGGTGCAGGTAGGTGATGAACGCGCCCATCAGCCTCGTCTTGCCCACACCTGTGGCGAGCGCGAAACAGAGCGAAGGGAAATCCCGCTCGAAGTCCGTGACCGATGGATATTCTTTCCGGATGGTCTCCAAGGCATCCGCCACCGCCACGGATTTCCCCAGCGGCACAATCTCGGTGATCCGGTTGAGAATTTCGAGCGAATGACGTTGCGGCGGGCGGAGACTGAGGCGACCGGAAATGGCGTTGACGTGTCGGTTCATGGAAATGCTGGTAAAGGATTTGCATCGAGTCTCGTTGGAAATCCACGAACGATCATTCCATCACCCTTGAACATGGGCAAAAAAACACCCCGCGAATTACGCATGCAAGCAGAGGCGCGGGAGGTTTGCTGGGGGAAAAGAAACACCGTTATGAGATTCTCGCGAGCTGAAATTTCGCACATTGTGCGATTCGTAGTGGATTTAGGGGCGGATTTCATGGCGTCGGTGGGTGGCTTTCAATCCTCGAAAAGATCCTGCAGGCCGGGTTTCGGCGGTGCTTTCGGGAGGTTTTCCATGCACAGGCTGAGGCTGCCTGAAACGTCGTTTACTTTGCGATTCATGATTGGGTGATTAACCACAAAGAACACAGAGAGCACAAAGGAGAGATATTCCAGAGAAGCTAATTTTATCTGTGCTGCTTGGTGTTGATGTCATCGAAGGAGAATCACAGTGCATATTTTTTAATTTCAAAGCGGTAGGATCCGAAGCTGATGAGCAAGCCGTGTTTGAGTCGTGCGGATTTCAGGTAGCCCATAATTTGCGCGACATGTTCGTTTGCCAGGGTTTTGACAGCTTTGAGTTCCAAAATCAGCCAGCCATCGACCAAGATATCCGCGAAGTAATCACCGATGACGGTGCCGTCTTCATCATAAACCGTAATGGGTTCCTGTTGCCTAACGATAAGTCCCATTTTTGTTAACCGATGAGCGAGCGCATTCTCATAGACTTTCTCCAAATGCCCATGACCGTGGTATTCGTGTATCTCATAACTTGTTTGCCGCACCCGGTCACACAGCTCTTTAACTTCCTCATCCGTTTTCATCTTTGTGTTCTCTGTGTTCTTTGTGGTTAAAAAAATTCCTGTTGCCCGGCTTTGGGCGGTGCTTTCGGGAGGTTTTCGACGCGCAGGCTGTAGTCGTCCTTGCCCCACTCGCAGCGGGTGAGAACGGCTTTCGGGATCTTTTTCACCGTCAGGTTCGGGTAACCTTCCTTGGCTCCCCGGAAGGAGGTGCAGACGACGAGCAGGCTGCGCTCAGAGCCGACCTCGTCGCTCAATTGCTGGAGCTGGGCATGGGTGAGGCTGGCGGTGGTGGTGTAGATGAAATCCTGCTCGGTGGAGTGGCCGTGCTGCCAGTAGAGGCTGTCGCTCGGCGCGTAAGTGAATCCCTCCAGCTTGCAAACCGCCTCGGCCAACATCGCGGCGTTGTAGTCCTTGCTGATCACCCAGTTGTCCCACTTGTCCTTTTCCAGCAGGGACGGCGCGAGTTTGTAGTAGCGGAAACCTCCGCCGCCTTTCCAACCCACCGTTTTTGTGATGCCACCGGCGTCCTCGCCGTCGATGACTTTCTTCAGGCGCGGGATTATATGGTTAGAAACACTCTTTTCTTCCAGCTCGATTCCGATCCATCGCCGCCCCATTTTTTGAGCAACTGCGGCAGTCGTTCCAGAGCCGAGGAATGAGTCGAGAACGATGTCACCCGGACTAGTCGAAATCAGTATAGCTCGATGAATAAGCCTCTCGGGCTTAGGAGTGTCAAAGGGGAGAGCTTCAGGAAATAGAGCCTGAACTTCACGCTTTGCCTCTTGAGAATGACCCACTTCAGTATGAGGCCACCAGGAACGAGGAACAAGCCCACCTTGGACTTCAGAAAGGAAAAGTTTAACCGCCGGAATATTATTCCCCGTCTCACCAAACACGATCCTTCCTTCATCGACCATTCGCCAGAAATTCTTCTCTCCCATCCGCCAATGACTCCCTTTTGGCGGTGAAACCACCCGTCCTCCAGGAGTTGTAATTGTATACATTAGTCCTTCATGTCGCTCACCAGCGGCAAAAATTGGCCCTAGTCGCCACGACCCCCTCGAATCATTGTCCTTGTTTGTATATTTGCTCGAACTTTTTTCGTCTCGTGGAAGAAGGTTCCTAACCTTCTTCCAATCTAAACCCATCGGGCTATACAGGAGCAAATAGTTGTGGCCAGGCGAAATAGCTGCAGCATTACTCCGACCGTAGAAATTCTCCCACACTATGGACGATACGAATGAAGCCCGACCAAATACCTCATCGCATAACACCTTCAAATAGTGTCCCTCATTCTCATCGATACAGATCCAAATTGAACTATCTTTCTGGAGCAAGTTCCATAGAATCACTAGCCGCTCTCTGATCAAAGACAGCCAGAGAGAATGCTCAATTCCGTCATCGTAATGTTTGAAAGCTGAGAACGTATTGTAAGGAGGGTCTATAAACACACACTTCACCTTCCCCGCGTAATCCTGCTCCAGCGCTTTCAGCGCTAGCAGATTGTCACCGAAGATCAGCTTGTTATCGAAGAGGTCACCCGGATGATTTGGCCACAAAGAACACAAAGAACACAAAGAAGAGGAATCCGGGTTTTTGAAATCAGAATCCTTTGTGATCTTTGAGTTCTCTGAGGTTAATTTCTCAGCTTCCCGGACGCGGAATTTCGCATGGTAGGATTTCTCCGTATCCTCGACAAGAATACGCGGCTCCAGCTGCGGCCGGTTTTCCTTCCCGATTCAGGTGAGTTCGAGTTTTTGTTTTTGCCGCTCATAGAAAGGGGTTGATGACTTTCACGCCGCCGTAGTCTTGGCGGTGGTTGAGGTCTTCGGAGTAGAGGGTGTGGCAGCCAAGCTCTTGGGCGGCGGCGATGATGGTAGAATCCCAGTGGGAAAGCGGGAGCTGGCGGCGGAGAATGATCGCGGAGAGCACCAGTTCGCGGGTGATGGGTAGCACGGGGACATGTCCGGAGAGTTCCATGGTGGCGTCGATCTTGCGCTCGGAAATCCCCAGGACTTTTTTCCGCAGGGCATTAGAAACGAATTCCTGCAAGACCTGTGCGGACAAGGCGAAATCAGTCTCCAAGATCAAGCGCTCGGCGATGACCTGTTTCTCCACGTCTGCAGGGGCTGCCGAGCAGGCGTAGAGGAGGATGTTGGAATCCAGAAAGACCTCAGCGGTCATAGATTTCCTCCCGGGTCAGGGGAACCATGGGTTCCGTGTTGGATGCCTGCATGGCTTTCAACAAACGCTTGAAGGTCTTCTTGCGCTCTTTCTCCTTCGTATCATTACTTGTCCCTGAGGTGACAGCCTCCAGCCCCGTTACCACCAGTGCCCGCAAGGTGGTTTTTCGTTGGGCGGCGGCGATTTTCGCGCGGAGCAAAAGATCGTCAGGCAAATCAATCGTCGTTTTCATGTAGCAACATTTACAGGTATATGGGTTTGCTGTCAAGGAAGTGGACGGCTCTGATCGTTGAGGATGGAGAGATAGGCATCATAGACGAAGACGCGATTGCGGCGCTTGCCGGTGGTGACGAGGGTTTGCATGGCCTTGGCGGCTGTGGGGAAAGTCATCGCTTGGGTATCCCGGAGGTATTTAAAGGAAAGCACCAAGCGCTGGCGCAGGGCGGTGAGCACGCGCAGGGGGGCTGGGAGCGGCGCGGCCTGTCTGTTGGACGCGACGGGTGTCCTGATCGAACAAATCGACCAGACGGCGGGCGGTTTGCACAACTCCGAGGGCGGTTTCCCGCCATTTCCAAAAGCGGTGTGGGAGTCTAGGGCATCGATACGAAGGCGCGAACTTGCTGCCCGCCGATTGCGGTGGTGTGGTAATTTCCGCTGGTGCCTCGGGTCATCGACCCTTGAATAAGGGGAGGCGCTATTAAGGGAAGCGTTAGAAGTTATAATATAAATCGAGGGCAGGATTCGCGAGCTACGAGGGTGTCGCCGCGCGACGGGGCTTGCACGCTCCGCTCGTGAAGGAGCTGATCCGGCACTCCTATGGTCTGGTTTCCACCTCGCTGCCGAAAAACGCGGGAGGCGCTTTCGTAAATACTACAAGTGATCCGCGATCATCTCGGCGAATTTGGCTCTCGCACCTTTGGTTTCTTCTAGACGGATCCGTTTCGAGACGGCGATATCGGGCCGGAAGATCGTTGCGACAAGTTTCTCGACTTCGGTGGCATCAGAGAAGGCGATGTTCAGTTCGCGATTGATCCGCATGCTCAGTGTATCGAGGTTAGCGGAACCCATCGTGGCCCAGCCGTCGCAAACCATCACCTTCATATGGGTCATCCGAGGGTAGCGGTAGATTTTGGCTCCGGCCTCGATGAGAGTCCTGGCTGTGGCGAGGTTTCCTGCGTCCATGATAGACGAGTCACCCTTGGCGGGGAGGACGACTTTTACATCCACCCCGCGCAACGCGGCAGCCCGGACTGCGAGGATGACGTCATCGTTGGCGAAATACGGGTTCTCGATGAGGATGCGCCGTTTTGCGCCCCGGATCGCGAGCAGGGAAGCTTCGAGTATTTCGTGGCGAGCCCGACCCGCGTCCGTCCTGAGAATGCGGATTGGAATCGCGCGACCTGTTGGGGCGGATTTGGAAAATTTTCTCGGAGGCGATAGCATCGAGAGATCGCCCAGCGGTCCCGCCTTCCGCCAGGATTTACTGAAAACGGATGCCAGATTAGCCACTACGGGGCCTTCGATGCGGACCATGAGATCGTGCCATTCGTTGAAATATTCCCGGCCGATGTTCATGCCACCGAGGATGGCGGTGTGGTTGTCGAAAAGGACGAGCTTGGTGTGGTCGGCCACTAGCCAGGGGTTGAGCGTCATCCGGACTTCGACCTCGGAGTCCTGTTTGAGATAAGCCTCCATGTCGGGGGGCGGTTGGAAGCCGGCGGGAGGCTTTGTCGCCGGACTGGAGAGGTGCGCGGTCGCGGTGCCAAAATCATCGTAAAGGACATCCACATCGATCTCGCGGGAGCGTTCGCGGAGTCTGTCGGCGTAGCGAACTGCGACGTCGTCGTTGTCAAAAATATAAAACTGCGCCCGTATCGAATCGCGTGCGGAGGCGATCTGGCGGTCCATTTCTCCGAAGAAGCCCGGACCGTCAACCAGCCATTTGAGGGTTCCGGATTCCGCTTTGGGAAAATCGTTTTCATCCAATAATTGTTCAAAGGCGGCGGAGCCCGGCGTCTCGGCGATGGCGGGTTGTTGAGGGGTGTTCTCGGGGAGATTGCTGGTGACGAATTCCCGAGGTCGCAGCCAAAGCACCGCAAGGCCTTGGCGGATGGTCGTGACGGGTTGCTTGAGTGTGGCTGTGACTGTGCTTCGGAAAGTGGTTTTTGCCAGCGCCCTGCCCGCCATCCATGGATCGAGCGCAACGGTTTTCGGCGGGGAGTTCTGGGCACTCGGCCCCGCAAAATTGGCGCAGGAACAACACAGTGCTACGGGAATCGACACCAGTGTCGTTTTGATAATTTTCCCCGCAGATAATAAATTCATCAGTGAAGAAAATAGAGTCTTGGCACCCGGGGCAAGCCTGCGGAATTACTGCGGACCGGTTCAAAGAAACTTACGGATTGTTTCCGCAAGCCACGCTTCACTCTCCCATGGCACCCGGTGTCCTGAATCAGGCGCAATCGCGACTTCGAATTGTTCCGACATCCCGGCGGCTTCCGTAGCAATCTCCGAAAATTTCCTGTCATTTTCTCCAGCAATCCAAAGCACTGGAATCTGGATTTCCGGCAGCTTGTCCCACAGTGGTTCTTGGTTTCCGATTGACCAGTCGACGAAGCTGCGCGCGATTTCGCGGCGGCGCTGCATGAGCTTCCCGTCCTCGCGTTCGTCACGCATCGCCCCGCCGAGAACTGGCTGGGAGTTCCATTCGAAAAGGAAATCCGCCCAAGACCTTGTCAGCGCCTGGGTCGCCCAGACTGTGTCTTTGCCACGTCGTGCTGACGCTTCCTGGAGATCACGGATACCGGGATTGGCGGAAATGATGACCGCCGCCTCCCACGGGCCGTCCTCGAGCAATGCGTGCAAAGCGAGCCGCCCGCCCATCGAGTAACCGATGAGAACCCGGCGCTGGCCTCTGGAAACCTCGCCTGCCGCCTCAGCATTGAGGCGTTTCCCGAACTCCAGCATCGGCACGCTTTCGCATTGCAGGAAGCGCCAGAGATCGACCGCGCGCGTCGCGATCGCTTGTTTCGCGAGAGTGCTTGCCAGTGGTCGCCAGTCGGATGCCGCGCCGACCGCTCCGTGTAGGCACCAGCATTCGACCGGAACTGGGGTCTCGTCCGAAGCCTTCGCAGCGGCTTGCGCCGCGTCCATCTTCTCGTCGGTTTGTTTGGATGTCTGGATCAATTAATCTGGTGATGGTAAGCTCTCGCGAGGAGTCTGTTTCTGAAAATCTACGATATCGACTCCTATTTTCGTGAGGCCTTCATCGATCATGGTGTGGAAAGCTTCGAGACCTTTGATAACAGCGAACACTCCCAGGACGATAGGGGTAGACTGCATGATCTGCTCACCCAAGGTTATCTTGAAAAACCCGAACCCGAATCCCCACGCAACGAGTAACGGAACGATGAAAGAGGCGACAATATACCATATCCGCGTAATTCCTTCCCACTCCTCCTGCTGGACATCGTTCACCAGCGGACTTTCTGGCAGTTGCTCCGCCTCCTCGGATCCGGGGATTATATCAAACAGGCATAAAGATGTCAACGATGGCAGGGTATGCAGATTGATCGCCCTGTGCAGCCGGAAGTGGTGGGTGCAATATTCCCGCGGGCGAATGCACTCCCCACCAGACGGAGTTTGGGAAAGGAACCGCGATTTAGAAATCGCAGTTCCTTTCGGGTAGGCCGCATTCAGCGGAGTTGAACCAGGCATGCACCATCCGCCGGGCGGGTGGCAAAAATCTCAGGAGCGAAGCCGAATTCAGCTTCATAAGATGTCACCAAGGCGGCCGCGATGGTTTCGGTTTTAGAGGTTTCGCACAGCGTGACGGTGGACCCGCCGAAGCCGCCACCGGTCATCCGCGATCCGATTACACCGCCTTCACGGCCAAGTTTTGCAGCCACCGAGACGAGATGGTCGAGCTCAGGGCAGGATACCTCGAAATCGTCCCGAAGCGAGGCATGGCTCTCATACATCAGCTCACCGAGTTTGGCGAAATCATCATTCTTCAATGCTTCCGCCGCAGCGATCGTCCTTGCGATTTCCCCGAGCACGTGACGGCTTCTTTGAAAGGTGATCGCATCCATCTTTGACTCCGCGCCGGCGAGATCTTCGGGAGTCACATCGCGCCAGCTCGATTTACCGATCGCCTCGAGGCCGACCTCCGTACTGGTCCGGCGGGCTGCGTATCCACCGTCGGATAGTTCGTGGGAAACTTTCGTATTCGAAACCAGTAGGGTTAGCGATGGATCGGTAAACGGAACCAGTTCTGTCTCAGTGCTGCGGCAATCGATCAGGATCAGCTGCCCGTCCTTTCCGAAAGCTGAAGCAAACTGGTCCATGATCCCGCAGGGAACCCCTGCGAAATCGTGCTCCGCCTTCTGCGCAAGCAAAGCCAGTTCCCTAGTTTCAAGAGAGGTTCCCGTCAGCCCCTCGAGCAAAGTCGCGACCGCGCACTCAAGCGCGGCGGACGATGAAAGCCCGGCGCCACCCGGAAGACTCGAAACGATGAAGGCATCGAAACCCGGCGTCTTGATACCGCGCTGGTGGAAACCGTGGATCACCCCACGAAGATAATTCGACCACTTCGGCGAGCCTTTTACCTGAGCCTCCTCGACTGAAAAAACCGCGCCCTCCGCATCGAATGCCGTTGCTACCCGCGCCTCATCGGTTCCGTTCGGCGCTGCCACGATTACCACACTCCGCTCGATCGCGAATGGGAGGACGAAGCCGTCACAGTAATCAATGTGCTCGCCAATCAGATTCACCCGACCCGGAGCAACCGCAACTAAGGTGGCGGTCGTCCCGAAGCGGGATTTCAGCTCAGTTATCGCGGTCGAAACGAGAGACTCAATGGAAGCGTTCGGTGAAAGCATAGGCCTGATGTGGGATCAGTTTGCAAAGAATACGTAGATGCCGATTACGACGACAACAAGAAGCGCACTCGCATACTTCGCGCCCTTCCATGGGGTCATGTCGATATCATTGGCTGCTTGGATTTTCCAAGGCGTCGCGCGAGGAGCGACTTTGCCCATCACCAGAAGGTATCCGACCAGAAGTGCGAACACGATCCCGATGAAGTGGAAGCCGTGGATGCCAGCGTCGCTCAAAGCCTTGTCAAAAGTAGGCACGAAGTAACCCAGTGAGATAATAAAGATACCGGCGACCATCGCGATCGAAGCTGCGTTGGCCGGAACGCGTGGATGAAGCATTCCCACAACCACCACCGAGAAGATCGGGATGAAATAGATGGCGTTCATCTTTTGAAGGTAGCCGAAAATCGTATCCTGCCCCGCGAGGAACGGAGCGCCGATCATCGCGGCGATGGCGACAACCACGACGAAGATTTTCGCCGCCTTGACGGTCTGCTCGCTGGTTCCGGAGGGGTTGATTGCATGTTTGTAGAGGCCGATACTGAAAAGTGCCGAGGTGCTATTCAATGCTGCGTTAAAGGAACTCAGAATCGCACCGATCATCACCGCCGCGAAGAAGCCAGTCAGGTGGCTTGGAAGAAGATCACGGACCAGCGTGCCGTATGCTTGGTCGTTTTTCATGTCCTGTCCCGCATACAGTTGGTAGGCCACCAGACCGGGTAGAACCAGGTAGAGAGGTCCAAGCAATTTCAAGGCACCCGTCAGCAGAACGCCTTTCTGGCCTTCCGCCAGACTCGACGCGCCGAAGGTCCGTTGGATGATTTGTTGGTTGGTGCACCAGTAGAAAAGGTTAAGTAACGCGACACCCGTAAAGATTGTCGAGAATGGAACTTCCGATCCCTCGGCCCCCATGGAATTCAGGCGCTCGGGTTGACCCTCTTTCAGGGCGCTCCAGCCAGCCGCAACACCCTGATTATCGCCAGCGGCGTTGAGGGCGTAGTAGGCTACGAGCATGCCCCCGACGAGCAGGCCGACACCATTGATCGTGTCGAGAGTCGCGAGAGTGCGGAGACCACCGAAGCGCGAATAAAGCATTCCCATCACCCCGATAAGAACGACCGTGCAACGCAGGAGCGTCATGTCATTCTCGATGCCTGTCAGGGCTTTCATATCAATCATGCTGATCAGCCCAACCGCACCGCTATAAAGAATGATCGGAATAAGGATAAAAGTATAAGCCAGGAGGAAAATCGTGTTGGCGATCGATTGTGTCGTCCGGTCGTAACGAAGCTCCAGAAACTGCGGAACGGTAGTGATTCCTGTTTTAAGGAATCGCGGCAGGAAGAAAATCGCCATCAGGACGAGCGCCACAACGGCAACGACTTCCCATGCCATCACGCTTAAACCGTGGGCAAATGCGGCCCCGTTCAAACCCACCATCTGTTCTGTCGAGAGGTTGGTCAGCAACAGCGAACCGGCGATGATAGGAAAAGTGAGGCTGCGGCCGCCGAGGAAGAATCCGTCGGTAGTGTTTTTTTCCTGCTTCCGGTTGAGGAACCAAGTGAGTCCAGCGGCAAACGCCGTGAACATGATGAAGGAAATGATGGTCATTTTGATTGGGGTTTATTGAGTTCTCCGTAGTGAAGTGGCTGGAGATTGTAGAAGTGTTTTGCGGACTACCAGAAAAACCTACAAATCCCAGAAACTCCGGGCATTGGCTGTTCGATGCGTTTTCCCGAAATTTCCGGTTTGCAAGCTGGCTTTGCCAGCGTTCAATACCCGTCCGTTCCCGACCTTATGAGCAAATCTAATCTCCGCATCGCCGTCGGCGCCGATCATGGCGCTTTTGAAATGAAAACCGCCATCGTTGCCCAGCTCCGCGAGGCTGGCCACGAAGTCGAAGATTTCGGACCCCACGGATCAGAATCGGTCGATTATCCCGACTACGCGAATCTCGTTTCCCGCAATGTCTCGGACGGAACTTCCGACTTCGGGATCCTCGCCTGCACTTCGGGAGTCGGCATGTGCATCGCCGCGAACCGTTTTCGCCACGTCCGCGCTGCCAATGTCCGCGACGTTGAGGAGGCCGTCATCACCCGCCAGCACAACGACGCCAACGTGCTCTGCCTTTCTGGGAAATACACTAAAATCGAAACCGCAAAACAGATGGTCGAAGCCTTCCTCTCCGCGGAATTTGAAGGCGGCCGTCATGCACCACGGGTTTGCAAATCCTCCGGCAGCCCCATCCAGGTCAACGACCCCGAAGTCTACGAAGCCATCGTCGGGGAAGAACATCGCCAGCGGAACCACATCGAGCTCATCGCTTCGGAAAACTTCGCTTCGCCCGCCGTCATGGAGGCGCAGGGCTCATTGCTTACTAACAAATACGCCGAAGGCTACCCTGGCAAACGCTGGTATGGTGGCTGCGAATACGTAGATATCGTCGAGACACTCGCCATTGAGCGCGCCAAAAAACTTTTCGGAGCAGACCACGCGAACGTCCAGCCACACTCCGGCTCGCAAGCCAACACGGCGGTCTATTTCTCCGTGCTCAAGCCCGGCGACAAGATTTTCACCATGGATCTCGCCCACGGCGGGCACCTGACCCACGGCCACAAAGCGAACTTCTCCGGACGGTTCTACGACGTCACCCACTACGGAGTCTCCCCGGACGACGAGCGCATCAACTACGAGGAGCTGGAGAAAACCGCCCGCGAGCTCAAGCCCGTTCTCATCACCGTCGGCGCCTCAGCCTACTCCCGCGTCATCGATTTTGAGCGCATGGGGAAACTGGCTAAAGAAGTCGGTGCCTATCTGTTCGTGGATATGGCGCACATCGCCGGTCTGGTCGCCGCAGGCGTGCACCCGAGTCCCGTCCCGCACGCGGATTTCGTCACCTCCACCACTCACAAATCCCTGCGTGGCCCGCGCGGCGGGATCATTCTCTGCAAAGAAGAATTCGCCAAAAAAATCGATTCGCAGGTATTCCCCGGCATCCAGGGTGGTCCGCTGATGCATGTCGTCGCTGCCAAAGCCATCTGCTTCCGCGAGGCGCTCGAGCCCGGCTTCCGCGAATACCAAGAGCAGGTCGTGAAAAATGCCCAAGCCATCGCCGCTCGCCTCACCCACCACGGTTTCCGCATCTGCTCCGGCGGCACCGATAACCATGTCATGCTCGTCGATCTCCGCCCAAAAGGCCTCAACGGCTCCGAAGCCTCCGTCGCCCTCGACGAAGCCGGTATCACCGTCAACAAAAACGGCATCCCCTTCGACACCGGCAGCCCGATGAAGCCCTCAGGCATCCGCATCGGCACCCCGGCCATCACCACCCGCGGCATGAAGGAAAAGGACGTCGAGCAAGTCGCCGATTTCATCGCCGAAGCCCTCGCCGACCACACCAACGAGGAAAAACTCCACGCCATCCGCGACAAAGTCTTCGCCTTCAACCGGGCGTTTCCACTGCCTTCGTAGGAAGGTGAAAGGAGCCGCGATGTAGAAATCGCGGTTCTTTGCCTAGATCGTGCCCTATTTCTCTCATCCACGTGCTCAGTAAGCGTCCAGAAATCGTCGATCCAGCCGAGGCCGAAGAAATCGGCGGCGAGGAGTCAGGGGACTCGGCTGAAGGGCTTTCCGTCTTTGAACCGGTGAATCCCAATCAAGCCGAAGATCTATATCAGCTATCCGAATCCGGTGTTGTGGATCTTGCCTTCGTCTGCTGACATACCCGCAGCCTAGTATGATCCTAATACGGCTCTATTTTCAAAATCGCAGTTGTCTCGATATCAACCTATGGAACACGCAAAATTCACGCGGAATATGCGCTGTATTCCCGACCCATTGCCTGATTTGGCTTTCCCTCCGCTATGCCTTGCGTTGAAACTACAGCCAGTTCCATGTCCAATCCCTTCCGCGAAGATCTCGTTTCCCGCAACCGCCCAGAGCCATGTACTATCGTTATTTTCGGGGCGACGGGGGACCTCACGCACCGCAAGCTGATTCCTGCGCTTTATAACCTCGCCGTTGGCGGTGAACTACCGACCGGGGTGCAAATTGTCGGCTTCGCCCGCCGCGACAAATCCGACAAGGAATTCCGCACCGGGCTGGAAGATCTGAACAAGAAAGTTTCGCGCAGCGGCCATGACGAAGAGGTCTGGGGAAAATTCATTGAAAGCGTGACCTACCATAAATCGGAATTTTCCGATGAAGAAGGCTACGCATCACTCGCGGAGAGGCTTGATGAAATCGATGCGGAGCGCGGCGGCAAGGGCAACCGCTTGTTCTACATTGCTTCCGCCCCTGAGTTCTTCGATGATATCCTGCTGCACCTCAAATCCGCCGGGCTCAACGAGTCCAAGGACGGTTGCTGGGCGCGGGTGATCATCGAGAAACCTTTCGGCACCGACCTCAAGACCGCAAAACACCTCAATGAGGTGGTCAACCAGACCTTTCAAGAGCGGGATACCTACCGGATCGACCACTATCTCGGGAAGGAAACCGCGCAGAACCTAATGGTGCTCCGTTTCGCGAACGCGATTTTCGAGCCTCTCTGGAACAGCAAATACATCAGCCACATCCAGATCACTTGTTCGGAAAACTTGGGCATGGAGGGTGGCCGCGGCGGCTATTACGAAAAGGCCGGCGCGCTGCGCGACATGGTGCAGAACCACCTGCTCCAGCTCCTCAGCCTCGTCGCCATGGAGCCGCCAACCGACCTTTCAGCAGACGGTGTCCGTGATGAAAAAGTCAAAATCATCCGCTCGCTACGGCAGTGGGACACTCCGGAAAAGGTCGCTGAGAATGTCGTCCGCGCCCAATACACTGCCGGGCACGTCGATGGGAATCCCGTCCCAGGCTACCGCGAGGAAGACAGGGTTTCGCCGACTTCCGTGACCGAGGCCTATGTCGCGGTCCGGCTCCTGATCGATACTTGGCGCTGGAGCGGAGTGCCGTTCTACATCCGTATGGGCAAGCGCCTGCCGAAAAAATCGACTGAGATTTCGGTGCATTTTAAAAACGCTCCGTCCGTTCTTTTCAGCGCCCTTCCCGGCGGCGTCCCCGGCGGCAACGTGCTGGTTATCCGGATCCAGCCGGACGAGGGGATCTCGCTGCGTATGGTCTCAAAAATCCCCGGCACCTCGCTGCGCCTTGAGCCTGTGAAAATGGATTTTCACTACGCCACCAGCTTCGGAAAAGGCAGCCCGGAAGCTTACGAGCGCCTCATCCTCGATGCCATGGCGGGCGACGCAACACTGTTCGCTCGTCGCGACGAGGTCGAGGAGGCATGGCGTTTCATCGACCACATCGAGCGCGCCTGGCACGAGTCCGAAAACAAACCACCGATGGCCGAATTCGTCGCCGGTTCCTGGGGCCCGAAAGAGGCCGATGAAATGATCAAGGGAGACGGCAACGCGTGGAGGAGGCTTTAAATTATGACCGCCACCATCCCCGAAGTCTGCCCTGAACTGGGAATCGAAGTCCCTGTTTCCCAGATCGATCTGGAGCTACGCAAGCTTTGGGAACAGGACGAGGCGCGGACCAACGCCTCGCTGATGAATCTCGTGGTCTACACCGAGAAACCCGGTGGCCTGTTGGAAAACTCCCGCATCATCAACAATCTCACTCGCGACAACGCCTGCCGCGCCATCCTAGTAGAGATCAACCGTGATGAAGAAGCCTCCCTCCGCGCCTGGATCACCGCCCACTGTCATCTCTCCCAAGGCCAGAAATCCGTCTGCTGCGAGCAAATCTCCTTCCGCCTCACAGGCCGCGTCACCGGGCGCTTCCGCAACACGGTCTTCTCCCACCTAAATTCAGATCTTCCTCTCACCTTCTGGTGGCAGGGCGAGCTTTCCGAAGTCTTCACCGAACGCCTCGTCAGCGTCATGGACCGCCTCATCGTCGATAGCTCCTGCTGGGCCGCTCCCAAGGCTGGCTTTTCCCGTATCCTCGAAGCCGCCGAGGGTAATTCTGCCCTCGTCGTCCAAGACCTCGCCTGGACCCGCTGCTGGCAGTTCCGGGTCGGTATCGCCGCACTTTTCGACGATGCTGTCGCCCAGAGAGCCCTCGGTTCCATCGATAAGATCCGCATCCGCCATAGTCCCACTGACCGCAATACGGCCCTCCAGACTCTTGCATGGCTCGCCGTGCAAGCCGGTTGGAAAAGTATCGGCTCTTTGAGTTTCGAGACCAAAAAGGGCGAGAAAATTCAAGCCGAAATCGAAGAAAGCAAAGACTCAGCACCCGTTGGATTGGTCGAACTTTCCAGCATGGAAACCTCAGTCCGAGTCAGTCGTGAAAAGGGTGCCAGCCATCTACTCCGGGAAATCGTCTCGGGTGATTACCACGTCAGTTCTCTATCACCAGCCGATCCGGAAGCTCCCGCCGATCTCGTCGCCCAACAACTCTCACGCGGCGGCAAGAACTCCCTGTTCCTGAAAATCCTGCCGTTGTTCCTAGAGCTTTTATAGTCCCATAGGGTTTGGCCCAATGCCTCTACGGTGGTTCAAGCTGGGAAATGAAAGATTGTCGCCGGTAACCCGTAGCCTATAATCCACCCACCGTATAAGCAAAAGAACCATCATGAATCTTGAAAATACCAGCCGCCGTAGTTTCATCACCGCCAGTGGAGCCACTGCTGCGATGATGTCCTTTCCCAACGTCCTCAGCGCCCAGAACGTGAAGAACAACGAAACTCTCAAAATTGGCCTGATCGGCTGTGGCGGCCGGGGAACTGGTGCCGCCTCTCAGGCGCTTTCCGCAGATCCAAATGTGAAACTCTGGGCCATAGGCGATGCTTTTGCCTCTCAGGTCCCCGTAGCCATCCAAAACTTGAAAAAATTCGGTGACAAGGTGGAAGTGCCAGAAGCACGCCAATTCTCAGGCCTCGACGCCTATCAGAAAGTCATCGATAGCGGTGTCGACCTCGTCCTACTCACCTCACCTCCTGGTTTCCGTCCGCTGCACCTCCGCGCAGCAGTGGAAGCCGGTAAGCACGTCTTTGCTGAGAAACCAATGGCGGTCGATGTCGATGGTCTCAAGTCGGTCCTCGAATCCACCCGGATCGCGAAAAATAAAGGCACGACCATCCAACACGGTTATTGCTGGCGCTTTTCCCCGAACACCCGTGCGGGCTATGGAAAACTCCTCTCCGGCGAGCTGGGCCGCATCGTTTCGATCTACGGCACCTATCTGGCGAACGTTCCTAAACCCACCACCGCAGCCAATATGCGCAAGGAAGAATGGGGCGATGTCGAATGGCAGATTCGCAACTGGATGGCCCATGAATGGCTTTCCGCCGGACCACTTCTCGAGCAAGGCATCCACACCGTCGATAAAGTCGGCTGGGCCATGGGCGATGTCGCACCAATTGCCGCCAGAGCCACCGGTGGTCGTGCTCAGCGCGATGACGACGGCAATGTTTACGATCACTACGATGTCGTTTACGAATATGCGGGCGGAGTCATGTGCCACGTCGCCGAGCGGCAGATGAAGGGTGCTTTCACCGAGGTTGTCGACCGCGTGTTCTGCGAAAAGGGAAGCCTCGAAGCACCAACCCGCGTTCTGACCAAGGACACTTCCGGGAAAATGACATGGGCTTATCGCGGCGAGGATGAAAACATGTATCAGGTTTGCCACGACGAATGGATCGCCGCGATCCGTGCGGGTAAAGAACTCAACGCCGGCGAATTCATGGCCAACAGCACCATGCTGGGCATGCTGGGCCGGGAAGCCGCCCACACCGGGCAACGCATCACTTGGGAACAAATGTGGGGAGCTGAACAAGATTTAGCTCCGGATGATCTTCAGTTCGGAGACAAGCACCCCGTTGCCCCCGTTCCGGTCCCCGGGACATACAAATTCGGCTGAGGAATCCCTTAACCACGTTTTTGAAATAGAAATCCCGGCTGCCGTTCATACGGTTGCCGGGATTTTTGGTTTCTAAAACCTGCTTCGTTTTTTAAGACGACTCCTGAAAAATCAAGGAAACGTCAGAAAATCCTTCAATCTTTCGAGCGTTTTCGAGCCGATCCCATCGACCTCGCGGAGATCCTCCAGTTTTTTGAATGGCCTCGCTTCGATGATGCGGTTCGCGGTCACTTCGCCGACTCCGGGAAGCAGCATCAGCTCATCACGGACGGCGGTATTTGGATTGATTTTTTCACCCAATTCCAGCTTAGGTTTGGCGACTGCAATCTCCAGTTCCTCCGCATCCTGCCGCTCCTCGCGCCGCTCGTTAGGAAGTAAATCCCAATTTGTCTTCGCCCAGATACCCACGCCCCGCTTCGCTGCTTGGAGTTCCACATCGGCGAGGTTGGCGCGGAATTCCTTGCCCGACATTCCCGTCGGCGTCTCCCGATAGACACCGAACGCCCGCGCAAGACCGAGCCCGACCAATTCCTCCGCAAGGTCTTTTCCTCCCGATGTGGTCACGAAGCCGTAGATACGCTTGAATTTACCATCGCCCCTGGCATCCGAGTAGGCCGTGTGCACCGTGAATGGCTCGTTCAAAAGCATTGCCATCTGGCGCCCGGCCTCCGCACCGAAACCTTTAGCGATCTCAATCGATTCCTGCGATGAGCCGCCTGCCTCTGAAATCCCGAAATACCGCCTTTGTGCTCGCAGCCGCCTAGCGTCGGTTTCATCCGTGACGTGCCATTCCACACAGTCAGCCCCGTAAAGCCGCAGGGTATACTCTTTGCCATCGGCCGTGCGAATCAAAAAGCTATCGCCATCAGCCCATTCGGTTGGAAGCAGCTTGCATCCTTCCAAAGTCTCAAGTGGTTTAGCGGCAACGACGATTCCCCCGATACCGAAGGCGAAGAAAAGAACGTATAGGAAACACTTGCTCACAACAGTAATGGATCAAAAAAAGTAGGGCCGGTGGGACTTGAACCCACGACCAAAGGATTATGAGTCCCCTGCTCTAACCA
>Ga0209491_10003008_pt1 | contig 28677 bp, 25 predicted proteins | sample BON02_FD_187213 | JGI IMG/M metagenome (GOLD analysis project Ga0209491, IMG submission 187213) | Freshwater microbial communities from Lake Bonney liftoff mats and glacier meltwater in Antarctica - BON-02 (SPAdes) (version 2) | ecosystem: Environmental > Aquatic > Freshwater > Ice > Glacier...
AGTTCGGCATTGTCCCGTTCTCTTAGTTCAACCGTTTGTTTTGAATTCATCCCAAGTGTTCAGCATACTTCTATCACGGGGTACAGTACAATCATTTGCATTTATACCATCACTTCTAATTACACCCCTTGGGTAGGCAATATTTACATTGCCCCGTCAATCATTTACCCCATATATCTGCCCCTTATGGCCTGCGTCGAGACCCACTTTTGGCTCCGCCCCCGGCCCCTCCCGCGACTCCTCCTTCTGAGCGAGCGCGTGTTAACCTAAACATATACAACAACATGTCAGAAAAAACTACGTCCGGCTCCGAGAGCGCCGCCCTTGAGGCCGCAGCTTCCGCCGAGACGCCTACCGCCACCACCACTCCTGCCACCGAAACCGGATTTGCATTCGGCACGACGAAGGGAACCGGCTTGGCTCGCGGCAAACGCAAGCCTGCCAAAGCAGCGCCTGCCCCCACTCCCGGCCAAACCGCTGGGGATTACCAACCGACCTCGGTGCAAATTGTCACCAACGAGTCAGAGTATAAGAATCCGTTCGCGCCTCAGGCCGAATCGACTCCCGAACCCGTTGAGGCGCCCGTCGCCGAAGCACCTGCCCCCAAGCTCGCGCCAGCCCCCGCCCCCGTGGCGAAGGCCAAACCAGCACCCGCTCCGGAGCCTGCTCCGGTCGCCAAAGCTGCTCCAGTTCGGCCCCCCGAGCCCGAGGCAGAACTCAACATCCTGCCGCCCAAACAGATAAATCGCCCCGCCGAAAGCTGGGAAGCATCCTCCTTTCCGGAGCCCGATCCTAATGCTCCCGCCAGCTTCAAGCCCTCTCGCCGCTCCGACGGCGATTCCAGTCTCAGCGAAGGCCCCTCTGAATCCAACCGCCCTCGCGGCGGCGAAGGTCGCAACGATGAAAACCGCAACCGCGATGGCCGCGGCACCGGCAATCGTCGCGATCGCAAACCCCGTGATTCAAGCCGCGACAACAGTGAACGTCGCCCTCGCGCTCCCCGCGAGGTCGAAGTCGATGTTCCCCTCCCCTCCCTAGAACCCACCAAATCTGGTGGCGGTTTCTTCGGTTGGCTGAAAAAACTCCTCGGTCTCGGTGCCCCTAAAAGTGCCCCCGACAAACCTCAAGGCCGTGATGACCAGCGTAGTCGCGGCGGCAATCGCGGTGTTCGCGGTCGTGGCCGTGGTCAAGGCCAAGGCGGCGGTGGCAATCGTGGCCAAGGTCGTCGCGACGGTCGTCCTCGGGACGAACGCTCCGACTCCCCTCGGGGTGAACGCTCCGATTCCCCTCGGAGCGAAGATTCCGGCGAGGGCGAGGGCGGCAATCGCCGTCGCCGCGGTGGTCGGGGCGGAAATCGCAACCGACGTCGCGAAGGTGGATCGGACGAGGGTTCCTCCTCCAGTTAAACCTTGCCAAGGGCTTTGAGCCTCAACGCACTTTTAAGGCGTTCGTCATTCCGACGAACGCCTTATTTTTTGCCGAAATTCCCGGCCCTTCCCTCCCCCTTCCGACCCAGCTTTTTATGTCAGATTTGATCGTCCAAGGTGGCAATCCGCTCAGCGGTACTATCACTCCCTCCGGTAATAAAAACTCCGTGCTGCCCGTCTTCTGTGCGACGCTGCTCACCAACGACACCGTCACGCTTCGCAACGTTCCGGATATCACTGACCTCAACAAACTGGCTAACTTTTTCTCCCGTCAGGGCTCTGCGATTAACTGGGACCGCACCGCTGGGACCATGGTGATCAACCACAGCAACTTCGCGCCCAACCTCACCGATCACGAACTCCCGCAGGACATGCGCTCCACCGTCCTGCTCTACCCGGCATTACTGCATCGCTTGGGTAAAATCACCGTTCATTCCAACACCAAGGGTTGCTCCCTCGGCGTGCGCGAAATCGACCCCCACCTGCACGTCCTCGCCGCCCTCGGTGTCGAGATCTCCGGCCAAGAGCCCCTCACCCTTGAGTTGCCCGCCGGCAAATTCACCGCCAATCGCACGTGGCTCGATTACATGTCCGTCACCGTGACGGAAAACTTTGCCATGGCCGCCGCCCTCGCCGACGGCAAATCAACCCTCATCAATGCCGCCAGCGAGCCCCACGTGCAGGACCTTTGCAACGCCCTCATCGCCATGGGGGCCAATCTCACCGGCACCGGCACCAGTCGCCTCGAAATCGAAGGAGTGAACGAACTTCACGGTGCCGACATTACCATCGGCACCGACTACCATGAGGTCGTAACCTTTCTCGCCCTCGGAGCCATCACCGGCGGCGAGGTTCGCGTCGAGAACTCTGTGCCCCAACATTTCGACCTCATTGCGCATGCCTTTAAGCGACTCGGCGTCGAGATCCGGCACGAAGGCCTCACCGCCATCGTTCCCGCCCATCAATCGTTGCAAATCGAGCCCGCTCGCACCACCAACCTGCTCCCCAAAATCGAAGCCGCCCCCTGGCCCTACTTCTCCGTCGATCTCCTGCCTCTGATGATCGCGCTGAGCACCCACGCCACCGGCACCGTTCACTTCTGGAACAAGGTTTACGAAAACGGTTTCTCCTGGATTCCCGAACTGGCCAAATTCGGCGCCCATGCCGTGGTGAGTGACCCTCACCGCCTCATCGTCTTCGGTGGCCGCCCCCTCCGCCCCGCCATTGTGGATTCCCCCTACGTCATCCGCGCCGCCGTCGCGCTGACCATGATGGCCGCCTCAATTCCCGGCCAAAGTATCGTCCGGCACGCCGAGATCATCAAACGCGCCCACCCCCGTTTCGTCGAAAACCTAAACTCCCTCGGCGCCCAACTCGAGTGGCGGTGACCGCCGCTCCGATGTGGGTCGGGCTTTACGCCCGACAGTTTCACCGCTCCCGATAGCCCCCCCCATGTTCGAACAAGCCTTCAAAAAAATCGACGACGGGCGGCGCAAAGAAGCCGTCTGCACCACCGAACTCGCCCACCCCCGTTTCGTCGAAAACCTAAACTCCCTCGGCGCCCAACTCGAGGGGAAAGGATAACCGTAGTTCCGACGTGGGTCGGGCTTTACGCCCGACAGTTTCACCGCTCCCGATAGCCCCCCATGTTCGAACAAGCCTTCAAAAAGATCGACGACGGGCGGCGCAAAGAAGCCGTCTGCACCACCGAACTCGATTACACTGAACAGACTGACTGACTGCTCTTCCTCAGATACCTCGCCGGGCTCGGATAACACCGCCCCGAAAGCACCGCGAGTTGCGGCTCAACCTGCCCCTCTGTTCCCTCAATTTCGAACTCAATACCCGACTCAATCTTGACTCATTTGAAATCGACCCCCGCATCGGAATCAGCTTTTAGTCTGGAAAGCTGATAAAAATTGGTTGAATTTACCCAAATTCGGCCGGATCTCTCCGAAATACTTAGAATAAAGAGTGTTTTTATCAACATCGCCTGCTACGTGATCGGCACTTGACTGATAACCTGACTCATTATTCGTGCGTGATGAGCCCCCATTCTGGATCAGCCCCGACCTGCTGTCGCAGGCCGAGATGGTGGCTGCTCTGCGGGCACGAATTTTGAGAGCCGCGGTGGAGCGGTCGTGGATCCCCTCCCTGCAGAAGGACACCCGCACCCGCAACGCTCACACCTCCACCGCCATCGAGGGCAATCCGCTGACCCTGGAACAGGTGCGTTCACTCCGAAGAAGGTCGTGAACCCATCGCCGCAGACGCCCGTTCGCGCCACGCGGTGGTCAACTATTTTGCGGGTCTGGGTGAAGTGGAAAAACCCGCAGCACTGAAAGTGATCCGCCATAACGACCTATTTGATCTTCACCCTATTTCAGCGTGCAAGGTCATGGCCCAAGGTGTTGCCGGCCGCTGCCGCCCAATTGCCGCGCGGGGAGGAAACGACGTCCCGCCGAATCCGGACGGGGTGTCGGGATTAATGTTCGAGTTATTGGATTGGTGGAGCCGACGTTCGGACGAACTCTCGCGGGTGCTTAGCTCAGCAATCCTCCCCTATCGATTCGAGGCCATCCACCCTTTCGCGGCCGGCAATGGCCGCACCGGCCGGACGCTCCCTCTCTGGGAACTCTACCGCCGTGCTTTCGACCCTCACCACCTCTTCTCGATCAACGAGTATTAATCGGAAGATAGGCCCCGCTACCATGCGGCGCTGGCGGCAGTGAAACATGCCGGCGAAGACCTCACCAGCTGGTTGGAATATTGCACCGCGGGTCTGCATGAAACGCTGGAGCGCGTCTGGTTAGGAGCGCTGGCCTAGAACCTGAAGGCACCGGAAAAACTCGTGCTACGTCCCTGAAACTTCGATTACTGCGCGATCATGGCTCAATGTCACCCGCCGAGCGCAGGAATGCTCCGGGCCTCTCGAAACAAGGCACCCTCGATCTCCTCCGGCCGGTGATTGCTCCCGGCGCGGTAGAAAAGATCGGCAACAAGAAAACAGGTCGCTACGCCATTTGCTAACCATGAACGAAACTTTAACCCGCCGATTGAAACCGGAAATAATCAAACAGACGTTTACCAGTTTCCAAAAACACCTTTAAGACCAAGCTCACTCGCTTCCAATCTTCCCTAATCATAATTTTCTAATGTCCGACGAAATCCCCAAAGGCACCGATTACCTCGCCTCGACATTCGACTCGCCCGTCGGTCCCGTCGAAGCCGCCCTGCGTCCCCTTTCTTTCAGCGACTTTACGGGCCAAGCCAAAACCGTTGAACGCCTGCAGGTCATGGTCGGCGCCGCCAAACGTCGGGGCGACGCGCTCAACCACATTCTCCTCAGCGGCCCTCCCGGTTTGGGCAAAACCACCCTTTCGTTCATCTTGGGCAATGAAATGGGTAGAAATGTACGCGTCACTTCCGGTCCCGTCGTTGAAAAAGCCGGTGACCTCGCGGGCCTACTGACCAGCTTGGAAGAGGGAGACATTCTGTTTATCGACGAAATTCATCGTATCCCCAAAACGGTCGAAGAATACCTCTACTCGGCGATGGAAGACTTTCGCCTCGATATCATGATCGATCAAGGCCCCAACGCCCGCAGCGTGCGGCTCTCGATTCCTCGTTTCACTCTCATCGGAGCCACCACCCGAGCGGGCCTGCTCACCGCCCCGCTCCGCTCCCGTTTCACCCTCCAAACCCGGCTCGACTACTACGACACCCCCACCCTCGTCGGCATCGTCCAACGGTCCTGTGGTCTACTCGACGTAGAGATCGACGGTGCCGGTGCCCAAGAGATCGCCCAGCGTTCCCGCGGCACTCCCCGCATCGCCAATAACCTCATCAATTTCGCCCGCGACTTCGCCCAAGAACGCGCCGACGGTCGCATCACCGGCCCCGTTGCGGCCCAGGCCCTCGAACTCCTCGAAATCGATGCCAAGGGTCTCGACGAAATGGATAAACGCATCATGCGCGTCATGGCGGAAAACTACCATGGCGGACCCGTCGGACTTGGCACCATCGCCATCGCGGTAGGCGAAGAGGCCGATACCCTCGAAGAAGTTCACGAGCCCTATCTCATCCAAAAAGGCTACCTCCAACGCACCCCCCAAGGTCGCTCGCTCACGCTCAAAGCTTACCAGGCCATCGGCCTCACCGGACCCGCCGTGGACCAGAGTAGTTTGCTCTAATTACCCGCCGCCGAGCGCGAAAAACGGGTTGGCGCTGCAGCGGAGAACCCACCGGTTCGCCCCTCGGCTCCCCGGCTCATTTTCGATCAGGGGTTGGATTGTCCCCGTTCTTCCGTCATGGTGGAAGGATGTCAGCTTTAGATGTTAATCCAAAACGACCTCGAATCGCGATGGTGTCCACCCATGGATACGTCGCGGCCCATCCCCCGCTGGGCGCCGCCGATACCGGAGGCCAGGTCGTCTACGTGCTCGAGCTCGCCAAGAAGCTGGGCCAACTCGGCTATGATGTTGATATTTGGACTCGCCGGTTCGAAGACCAACCCGACATGGACACTGTCAGCGGTCGTGTGCGCGTGATCCGAATGCCTTGCGGCGGCCCCGAGTTCATCTCCAAAGAATACCTTCACGAAGAATTAATGGAGTGGTGCGAGCATGCCCTCCGTTTCATCAAAAAACATAAACTCAAATACCAGTTCATCAACAGCCACTACTGGGATGCCGGTATTCCCGGACAACGACTGGCCGATGTGCTGAAAGTGGTCCACGTCCATACCCCTCACTCACTCGGTATGTGGAAAAAGACGCAGATGGAGACCGACTATCCGGAGAAAAATAACGCCTTTGACGAGGAGTTCAATTTCACCGAACGCATCCGTCAGGAAACGATCCTCTATAACAATTGTGATCTCGTGCTGGCGACCACCCCGCCCCAACAAGACATGATCATTAACGACTACGGCGTGCCCCGCCGGCACGTGCAGATGATCCCTCCCGGGTATGACGACAACCGCTTCTTCCCGGTCAGTGAAGCGTCGCGGAGCGTCGCGCGCAAACGACTCGGTTTTCGCAAACCCACCATTGTGGCCGTCGGTCGCCTGGCCACCAACAAGGGCTACGATCTCCTCGTCAATGCGTTCGCCGTCACCGCTCAGCGGGTGCCCGATGCCGTCCTCCGTCTTTCCGTCGGCGGCAAAAAAAAGGATAAACAAGAGCGAAAAATCCTCGCCGAAATTAAAGCCCTCGTCGCGGATCACGGCCTGCAAAAACGCGTTAAGTTCGGGAGTTTCATCAGCGATGAAGATCTCCCCGATTACTACCGCTCCGCCGACTTATTCGTGCTCAGTAGCCGCTACGAACCATTCGGCATGACTGCGATCGAGGCCATGGCCTGCGGCACTCCGACCGTCGTCACCGTGCATGGCGGCCTGTTCCGTGCCGTGTCTTATGGCCGCCACGCGCTCTACGCCGACACCTTTGACCCCGAGGACCTTGGGATTACCATGATGAAGGCGCTTAAGTATCCAAAACTCCGTGACCGCACGAAGCGCATGGGCGCGCATAAGGCGCGCAGTCTGTTCACTTGGACCGGTATCGCGCAGCAACTCATCGGCCTCGTGGAGGGCCGCCCCAGTCCCCACTCCCTGTCCGAAGAAAGCTGGGATGAACCGTGGCATGACGGGGACTAAGCCCCCCCCTCCCCCTCTCCTCTCTTTTCCCTTCTGCTTCGAACTTTATTCATGGCCGCTCTCCCTTCTTCTCGTATCCATCTTTTCAGCACCGACCTCGATGGCACCCTCCTCGGCAACCCCGAAGCAACCCAGCGTTTCATTGCCTCATGGTCTTCCCTTTCCACAAAGGACCGCCCCCGCCTTGTCTTCAACAGTGGTCGACTCGTCGATGACATGCAGACTCTCGTCCAAGCGGGCCAGCTTCCCGCCCCGGACTTTTACATTGGCGGGGTCGGCACTCAGATTTTCGACCCTCGCGCGGGCACTCCCCTGACTGGCTGGGATGCCGAACTGGACCGGAACTGGGACCGCGAGCGGGTGCAAACGCTCCTGCGAGATCAAGGAGATCTCTCGCCGCAACCGGATCATTTCCAAAACAATCACAAGTCGAGCTGGTTTCTTTACGATGCCACCCCCGAGCGTCTGCGTGAAATCGCCGCGCTACTCGACCAAGCGGACCTTAAAACCTCCCTCGTTTACTCGAGTTCGCGCGATCTTGATATCTTGCCCCAATCCGCAACCAAGGGGGGGGCCTTACAGTGGCTCTGTGACCGTCTCGATATTTCCCTGTCCGACGTGGTGGTCGCCGGCGACACCGGAAACGACAGCAGCATGTTTAGCGTCGAGGGCGTCCATGGCATTGTCGTGCAAAACGCCCAGCCCGAGCTCCTGGAGGCAACCCTCGGGCATGATCGATTATTCCAAGCCCGACACATCATGGCCGATGGTGTCCTCGAGGGGCTGTGCCACTTCGGCGTCGCTTGTGCCCTACCAACCGCCAACGAGACGGCGATCCCTCGGGCCCGGATGTCGAACGACTTCAAGATGCTTTTTACCGGCACCAAGCTAGGCGGACTCAATGCCGAGGAAAAACAGCTCGTGCACACGGCTTACGACAAGGCCATCGAGGCCTTGAAGCGTAATATCACTCCCCTCGGCTTCTCCGCCTGCTCCTTGCATGACAACACCGTAACCGGCACCGACGCCAACTACCGGTCGGTCTGGGGACGCGATGGGGCCATTACGGTGATCAACAGTCTTGATGTCGAAGACCCCGAAATCCTCGCGTGCTCCCGTCGCACCTTGGACACCTTGCTGACCGCGATCTCCCCCACCGGCCAAATACCGGCCAACGTGCGCATCGACGACGGCGTGCCCGACTACTCCGGGGTCGGTAACATCTGCGCCATCGATTCCGGACTTTGGCTCATTATTGCCGTCTACAACTATGTCGATCGCACCGGCGACATGGACTTCCTCGCCCGACACGCGGCGGCCTTGCAGCGCGCGATGGACTGGCTCACCGCCCACGACAGCAACAACGACGGCCTGCTGGAAATCCCCGAAGCGGGGGACTGGACCGACTTATTCGGCCGTAGTTACAATGTGCTCTACGACGAGGTGCTCTGGTTTCGCGCCAACGTTTGCTACGGCCACTTACTCGAATTTCGCGGCGATCACCGCCGCGCCGCCGACTACTTGCACTGGTCTCAACACATTCGCAGTAAAATCCTCAGTATGTTTTGGCCCACTACTCAATCGAATCGAGAGACTGACCCGAATCGATCCTTTGCGAACCGACAGTTTGCGATGGGTGATACGCACTACCTCTTGGCGGAAATTACGCCGTTCTCTTTTAATTGGCGCTGCGACGTGTTCGGCAACGTGCTGGCTTTTCTGACCAACCTGCTGGACGTCGATCGGGCGCGGGAGGCTTTCCGATTCATGTGGGGCGTCGGGGTCAATGAGCCCTACCCCGTCGCCAACCTCTACCCTGTCGTGCAAGCTGGCGACCCGGACTGGCGGGCCTACTACACCGTGAATCTCCTCAATCTCCCCCATCACTATCACAACGGCGGCATCTGGCCATTTGTCGGCGGTATGTGGGTGCGATTCATTCACCGTCTCGGCTTCAACGAAGTGGCCTGTCGCGAACTCTATCGCCTCGCCAAGGTCAATCAACTGGGCCGCGACCACGAATGGGAGTTCAATGAATGGATCCATGGCCAAACCGGCCGCCCCATGGGTAAAGCGTATCAAGCTTGGTCTGCCGCCTGCTTTATTCGAGCCTGTCAAGAAGTTGAAGCTGACCCTAACCATGCCGGTGACTAATCCAACTGCCCCCATTCTTATGTCTGCCCCCCCCACTATCCTCTGCTTTGGCGAAATCCTGTGGGACTTCCTTCCCGACGGACTCTTTCCGGGGGGGGCACCGTTCAATGTCGGCTATCATCTGCACAATCTAGACACCGATGTTCGCCTCATCTCCGCCCTCGGACGTGACCGTCTCGGCGATGAGATTTTAAGGCGTATCCACCACTGGGGGCTCGGCAACGAAACGATCATTCGCCATCAAGGACTCCCGACCGGTTCCGTTATCGCTACGCTGAGCGAAAGTGGCGACGCCTCCTACGATATCACCACAAGTGTCGCGTGGGACCAGATTCTGATCACCGAAGATTCCGTGCGGGCCGCGATGACGGCGAACGCGTTAGTTTTTGGGTCCCTGGCCCAGCGTAGTCCACTCAATCGCAAGGCATTGGAACGTCTTTTCGCCGTGCTGCCGAAAACAGCTTGGCGGGTATTTGATGTCAACCTACGCGCACCTCACGATGATCTCAATCTTGTGCGCGAACTCGCCAAGTCCACCACCTTGCTGAAGCTCAATTCCGAAGAGGCCGCCCGGGTCGTTTTGGGCGCGAACGGCGAACAACCCGGATCGCCCGAACCTCTGGCACGCGCCCTCAATCACGATTGCGGTTGCCCGATGGTGTGCATCACCGCCGGCGCCCGCGGGGCCGGACTCCTCATCGACGACCAGTGGTTTTGGGCCGAGGGTAGGCCGGTGAAAGTCGTGGACACCGTTGGAGCCGGTGACGCCTTTTTGGCCCGCCTTGTTTCCCATCTTCTACGAGGAAATATCAATCCCCCCGCCGCGCTTGCCAGCTCATGCCGTCATGGCGAATGGGTCGCTTCCCAGCGCGGTGCCACCCCCGTTTACTCGCCTCGGTTTGGTTGGAAAGGTCGGTAAAAGATTCCGACGTCGTGATTGCGCCATGGTCGGCGGCTCCTATCAACTTCCCCTACCATCACCATGACCTTCGACCATATCTGGAACTCTCTGACTGAAGCACTCCCCGGCATCGCCGCCGCCGTGCCCGTGGCGGCTTCGATAATCTTGGGCGGAATCCTGCTCAATCTCATCATCAAGCGTTCTCTTTCGCTGCTGGCTCGTCGCACCCATCTCACCGATGCCGATATCATTCCAGCCCTCAAAGCCCTGCGCTGGCTCATTCGCGTGATCACGGTGATTCTCGTTTTCGGGGTCTTTGGTTTTCAGCTCGGTGGTCTTTGGGCCATGATCTCCACCCTTTTCGCCATGATCGCCATCGGTTTTGTGGCGGTATGGAGTCTCCTCAGCCACACTTCGGCGACGGTCATCTTAGTCCTCCTGCGTCCCTTCTCCATTGGCGATGATATCGAACTCCCCTCCGAAAACGTGAAAGGACGCGTGATCGATCTTAATTTTTTCTTCACCACGCTGCTTGCCCACGATGGCGCCCAATGGCGCGTGCCCAACAATCTCTTCTTTCAAAAAGTCCTTAAACGGCAAATCGGGAAATCCACCATCTCGCTGGCTAATCAACTCCAGAAATCAACTCCCGCCCCTCTCCCGCCCCCTCCTGCTCCCGTCGTCACCGGGACCACGGCAACCAAATCTACCTCGCCCGACGCCTTTCCGCTCAAATGAGTTTGAAGGCCCAACGCTAAAGCGATGGGTTGGCTACGTCCATGAACGTCCGCCACGCCCTCATCACCGCTGCCAACCCTCACCAGCGCACCCTTCCCCTTCAAACCCTGGTCGACCGCGACGGCGTATCTCGCACCGCGCTTGAAATCATCCTCCGTGAGGCTTCCGGGGCCGGCATCGAGGAATTCTGCGTCGTGATCTGCCCCGGCGACGAAGCAGCCTATGCCGCGGCCGCCGGCGAGTTTCGCTCTCGCACCCATTTCGCCGTGCAACCCGAGCCCCGAGGCTATGGTGATGCCATCCTTCAAGGTCGCGAAATCGTCGGCCTCGAACCTTTCCTTCACCTCGTGGGCGACCATCTCCATCTCAGCCACACCACGATGAGCTGCGCGCGCCAACTCCTCGATATTGCCGCCGCCGAAAAAGCTCCCGTGTCCGCCGTGCAACCCACCCGCGAAAGCCAACTCACCTCCTTCGGCGCCGTCGGGGGCAAACTCCTCGGCGGAGATCTCCCGCTCTACGAGATCGAAGCCGTGCTCGAAAAACCCACTCCCACTCTCGCCGAACAGGAACTACTGGTCCCCGGCATGCGCGCTGGTTTCTACCTCTGCTTCTTCGGTCTGCATGTGCTCGATGGTGAAATTTTTACCCTGCTCGACGAGCAACGCGCCGCGTCGCCCGCCGCGCCGCTCGGGCTTTCCTCGGCGCTCCACACCCTCGCCAATCGCCGCCGCTACCTCGCGCTCAATATCGCGGGCAATCGATATGATATCGGAGCAGACTACGGTCTCCTTAATGCTCAACTCGCGCTTTCCCTCAACGGCAGAGACCGGGATCTCGTGATGTCGCAGATCATCGAGCTGCTGGCCCAATCCAAAGCCTAAACGATGACCACGCCACTCACCGATATCATCGGCAGTGCAGACCCTGCCGTCCGTGACCTCGCAATCGATTCTTGGTGCGAAGGTAAATCCATCGATGAACTCCTCGCCGCCTGCGACGAGCTGGAATCCTACCGCCGTCGCGAAACCAACCTCTACCATCGCGTGCGCGCTTTGTTCTTCCTTAGCGCCATTCATCGCTACCACCTCCCCGCCCGCCCCGGGCTTACCCGCGCCGGCCAAGTTCCCTACAGCGCCTTCCGCCACCTGCTCGATCGACGGTTTGAGGAAGCGACCAGCCAGCTCCGGAAACTTCAACAATCTGCCGGCCCCAGCGAAACCCTCTCCAGTGCGATCGCTTCCGCCTATCACTCGCTCGCTTTCCAGACCCTCGCCGATCAAGTCCGCCGCACCGTGCGTTCCACCCGCGGCAACGCCTGGATGTTTCGCCTCGGCCACCCTTCCGATCAACCCCTCAAAGTTCGCCGCGAACTCGTCACCCGTCCCGACCATCAAGCCCCCTATCCCCTCCTTCGCGAACGCACCGCCGTGCGCATGGATCTGACCCATTGCGGTTGGAGCGATATTTTCTTCCTCGGCATGGACTACCCCGAGGGCGCCCGCGTGCTCAACGTCTCAATCAACCTCGGCGTTCACGGCCGCGACGAAACCACCCAGCCTCCCGTCGAAGCCTACCTGCGCGTCATCGACGAGCCCGTCCTGCGACTCGCCAGTGTCGATCTTGAGACCACCGCCTGCATTTCCGAACTCGATGAGGTCTTCGACTTCGCCCGCGACTATCTTGGTCTCCTCAAAGCCGCCGTCATCGCCGCCGGTATCGTCCCTCCCGGCATCGAACGTTCGGGCGCCAGTCTCGCCGATCTCCTCGCCCGCGTCTTCGGTCCCGGTCGCGGTTGCGAAATCGTGTCCAACGTCAACGGCATCCCCAAGGGGTCACGCCTCGCCGTCTCCACCAATCTTCTCGGTGCCCTCATCGCCGTCTGCATGCGGGCCACCGGTCAGATCGCCTCGCTCTCGGGCCCCATGTCCGAATCCGAACGCCGTATCGTCGCCGCCCGCGCCATTCTCGGTGAATGGATCGGCGGCTCCGGCGGCGGCTGGCAAGACTCCGGCGGGCTCTGGGCCGGAATCAAACTCATCGAGGGCTCACCCGCCACTGCTCAAGACGCGGAATACGGCATCAGCCGTGGCACCCTCCTCCCGCGTCACACCATTCTCGGCGAAGACCGCATCCCCGCCACTTCTCGCCAAAAGCTGCAAGATTCACTCGTCTTGGTCCACGGCGGCATGGCTCAAAATGTCGGCCCCATTCTGGAAATGGTCACGGAGAAATACCTCCTCCGCAGCGCCGCCGAATGGACCGCCCGCGGCACCACTATCGCCACCCTCAACCGCATCCTCGCGTTACTCTCGACCGGAGACATTAAAGGTCTCGGCGCGGCCCTGACCGACAACTTCACCGGCCCTCTCCAAACCATCATCCCGTGGGTCAGTAATCGTTACACCGAGCGCCTCATCACCGAGATTCGAGCGGCCTTTGGGCAAGACTTCTGGGGCTTCTGGATGCTCGGCGGCATGTCCGGCGGCGGCATGGGTTTCATCTTCGCTCCGGAGCGCCGAACCGAAGCTCAAGCCAAGCTTCTCGCAATCATGTTGGCCGCCAAACGGGATCTCGAATCTTCCCTCCCTTTCGCAATGGATCCCGTGGTTTACGACTTCACCATCAACGAAAACGGTTCGACCGCATCCCTCCTGGAAGGCGACAACGCCCTCCTGCCCTTCGCATATTATCGCCAAGTCACTCCCGCCATTCTCCGCCGCGAAGTCCGCAATTTAACCCCGCGCGAACGAACCGACCTCACCCAATTCACCCGCGCCGCTCGCACTCGACCCGATTTCGCTGCCGCGTTGCCCAGCCTGATCGATCAACTTCTCCCGACCGTCGGCGATTCCAACGGAACCGTCCACGACCTCGAGACCCTCCTTTCGGCCAACGGTTTCGATCGCAAACAGCACGAACAAATCCGCGCCGATCTGAAAGAGGGACGTATTGGTCTCGCCCTGAATCGACTTCCTTCGACGACCACCATCGAAGATCTCCGCCCCGACGACCTCTTCAATCTCGACCGCGACGGAGCCCCCTACCGCGCCGCCGGCGAAGCTGCGCTCGCTCGCGGCGAACTCGCCGTCGTCACCTACGCCGCTGGAGTCGGCAGTCGCTGGACCCAAGGTGCCGGCTGCGTAAAAGGCCTCCACCCTTTCACCAAATTCGGGGGCCAACATCGTAGCTTCATCGATGTGCACCTCGCCAAGACCCGCCGCTCCGCCACTCAATCCGGCGCGCGCATTCCCCACATCTTCACCACCAGCTACCTCACCCACGCCCCCACCGCAGCCCAACTTCGCCCCACCGCCGGTGCGGCCTGGGATCGAGACATTTTCCTCTCCCCCGGCCGTTCCATCGGTCTCCGTCTCGTGCCCACCGTGCGCGACCTTCAATTCGCTTGGGAAGAAACCGCTCAACAGCGCCTCGACGAACAACAAGAAAAAATGCGCGGCAGTATCCGCACCGCCCTTACATCGTGGGCCCGGACCACCGGCGAAGGCGCTGACTACACCGACAACCTCCCCGGCCAATGCCTCCACCCCGTCGGTCATTGGTTCGAGATCCCCAATCTCCTCAAGAACGGCACCCTCGCCGCCCTCCTCGCGGAACACCCCAACTTGCGCACCCTCATGGTGCACAACATTGATACCCTCGGCGCCACCGCCGATCCCGCGATGCTCGGTTGGTTCAATGCGTCCCACGCCACCCTCGGCTGGGAAGCTATCACCAAACGCCTCGAAGACCACGGCGGAGGCGTCGCCCGCGTCAACGGTCTCGTCCGCATCATCGAAGGACTCGCCCTCCCCCAGGAAGCGGACGAATTTCGCCTCACCTACTACAATGCCAACACTTGTTGGGTAAATATCGACGGCCTGCTCACCACCTTCGGCCTCACCCGCGAAGACCTCATCGATCAAAATAAGGTCAACAAGGCCGTCCGTGATCTCGCCGCCCGCTTGCCCACCTACGTCACCATCAAAGACGTGAAAAAACGCTGGGGCCACGGCCAGGAAGACATCTATCCCGTCACCCAGTTCGAAAAACTCTGGGGCGACATGACCGGGCTCGCCGACGTCACTAGCGCATTCGCCCTCGTCCCCCGTCCCCGCGGCCAACAACTCAAGGACCAAGCCCAACTCGACGGCTGGCAACGCGACGGCTCCGCCACCCACATCGCCAGCCTCTGCGATTGGTAAACGCCTCAAAGGTGGATCGGGTTCTACTCCCGAATCCCCCCGCGAACCGCGAATAGGTCGTCTGCTCTCAACTCAAAAATCCCCGCCCTGCGGCCGGAGCACCATGTCTTCGACCACCGTCTTACTCGAGAGCCGATAAACGTCGTAAAACGCCCGGGCCACATCCCTCGTCGGCATCATTTTCGACGTGTCCAATCCACTGCCGTCCCACGAGGGAGAAACCGTCGCCCCCGGATAAACCGTCGTCACCCGCACCCCTTTATCCCGCAGCTCTACGCGCATGACCTTCGATAATCCGGCGACCGCAAACTTCGCCGCACAGTAGCCCGCGCCGCCGGGATAGGCCTGCTGACCCGCGATGCTGCTCATGTTGAAAATGTGCCCCGTTTTGCGTTCCACCATTCCCGGGGCAAACGCCCGCGAGACCAGAAACAAACTCCGCAGATTCGCATTCATCAACCGATCCAGGTCCGTCACGTCCATCGTGAGAAAATCAGTCGGCTCAAACTTCCCCGCGTTGTTGATCAACACGTCGACGCGCTTGAAGCGCTTCACCACCGCCGCCTGCATTTCCGCCACCGCGGGTCCGTCAGTGACGTCACAAAGGAAATTCTCGACCACCGCCCCCAGTTTCCCACAGGCCTTCGCCGTCTTCGCCAAGTTGCGTTCATTGCGAGCGACCAACGCCAGCCGCACACCCGTAATCTCTTTCGCAAACACCTTCGCAATCTCCGCCCCAATTCCTTGGGACGCGCCGGTAATCAAAACAACAGGTTTAGCCATAACTCAGAAAATTATCTCCCCGGCGCAGCGGGAGCGAAGCTAATGTTCTTCCGTTGCCCGATGGGAACCCACTTGTCCTTCCGCCTCCGCGGGGCACCCGCGTCACTTCACCCCCTCCACTCACCCCCTCCACTCACTTCGTTCACTCCGGGGCAGTTTACTTCGTCAGTCATCCTCTCCGCGCTCACGCGCCACGTCGTGTCCATTCGTGGTTAAAAACAACGTGCCGCTCGGCCACCCTACCGCCTAGCAGCCTGTCGGACTTAGAAACGAATCTCAATAAGACGGCCTCGAAGGTGCCTCAGTCTCAATCCAATCACTTCGCGGCGAACTTTGAAGTCATCCTTGAGCCTATAGATCGCTTCGAGGGGTTAAGTCCGACAAGCTCCTAGCACACCAGATCACGAAATTCCATGAAGTCCGCCGCGAACCCGCCCGGCACGCCCTTGCAAATCACGCTCACCGCATCATGCGAATGCAGTGACTCCAGATGCGAACACGCCACTTGGAAATCAAGGATCCGTTTGTCTTTTGCTAGCTCGGCATAAACCAACCGCGCCGCGTCCTCCACGAACTTGATGTAAACCCCGTTCATCTCCGCAAAAGCCTGTTCGTCTTCCCGCTTCACCATGACTTGGGTTTCCGTTTTCAACGCGTTCAAACAATGCCGTTGGAGGTCTTCGACCGTGAAGCGCGCCCCGGGTGCAATCTCCACTTTCACTCGTGCCTTGGATCGCTGATTGTGCGGCACCGCGTAGGCCCCTCGCACTTCCCGGGCATGCTCGCTCAATTCTGCACTACAGGGGCACGCCGAAGAATAAACGAAATCGAATTCCACGAACGACCGGAAATTCCCGACTGCATCCATCGTGCCCTCAAACGACACCTTGTAATACTGCCACCCTTCCAGACCACTCCGCAAAGACATCTGCATCATTGGATAAGAAAACGTAAGTTTAATCCGCGCGTTCAGCGCCTCCACTTTGCGACGATATTTCGCCAAAATTCGCTTCAACAACCCGAGCGTAAAGACGTCGTCTTGATGCTCGTAAAACGACCGCACAATCCGGCTCATGTTGATCCCTTTCAGCGAGGCCTCCAGCGACACACTCCCCGTCACACTCGTCTCGAGCGTATGAATCTCTCCTCGCTTGGTCTTAAATTTTAGCGGTAACTTAAAATCGGATACCCCCACTTGCTGGATTGGCACGGCCGCCCCTTGGATGGCATCCTCCGCCTCCATCATGTCCGGCAAACTTTCTTTGTATTCCGGCGTGAGTTTAAATCCGGCGTCGTAGCTCCGACTCATCTTCGGCGCGTTGCCGAAAGCTTGGTGGAGATACATTGTTTTTGTAGATTTTTTGGCCATTTCGTTTTTGGGTTTGGGAGCCAGGCGGTTGGAACGAAAACCGTAGTCCCAATAAAGGGGTTAGCTGGCTGGGTTTAGAAAATTTATATCGTCTAGTTTAGCTGAGAGACCCTTGCGGGCCAAAATAATCCACGAAATTTCGCGGAGTCTCATAAAGTCGCACACAGTGCAAACGGCCTGCGGGAATGGCAGACACAATTCGTCCCCAAAACGCGATCGCCAGATTCTCGGCCGATGGCACCAAACCACTCAACCACTTCACTTCCTCATTGAGATTACGATGATCGCAATCCTTCAAAATTCGCTGCTCGAGCACCTTTTTTAAATCGCCCAGATCAATGACGTAGCCCGTCTCCGGATCAGGCTCGCCCGCCACGGTCACTTCCAACACGTAATTGTGACCGTGCCATTTTGCGTTGTTACATGGGCCAAAGGCGCTCTTATTCCAAGCGGCACTTTTATCCGGGTTGTGGAGGCGGTGCGCCGCATTAAAATGCACTTCCCTCGTCACATAAACAGTGCCGGGAAGCGAGCGAACAGTCGGACGATGGGAAGATTTGACGGCCATAGCGGGCCATGAACTTGCGCCTCTGGACGAAATCGTCAACGGCACGACCAAAATTTATCTGCCCCAGTCGACCTCTCCTCCGCGCGAGGCTCTTAAGCCCGGAGGACCAATCGCCCAACCATCTCCATCGCTTTCGCTCCCCCAGCGAGAATCTTCACTTAAGTTCCTCTGGTCGAACGGATCATTTACCAAATCTTCGAGCGCCCTCCCTTGGGCGGAAGTCTCCCCCGGCCGTGAAAAATCGCGACGCCAATCACCATGACGAAAATCGCGGGGGCCCCACCATCCGTCCGAGCCTCTTGATCGGGATCGGGGCAAACACCGCCGTTTCCCCCTCCAAATCAGACTGATCGGTCAGGGCTAGAAAACTCGCTCTCGCTCAAAAACGTTCGCAAGCGATAACTCCCTTCAACATTCTTCTCAACCGGCCCCAGCCCCGTGACCAGCGAGGCCCGCGCCGAATTACCCCGGTCCCCCGACCATAAGCGGGCGTGAACTTCACCCCTCGCGCCGTCTATTGGTCCAAGTTCGGCGTCGCACGATCGGGTTGCCGTCGGCACCGATCGCAAATGACGACCAATCCTCTACCCCATATCATCAAAGCGGTTCACCTCCGGGGTAACCGGCTCATTTACCGCCCAAACCGGATCGATCCCGCCAACAACCACCCCTCGATCCCCCAGAAATTCCTCATCCCTTCACCGCATTTAGTCTGCCTCGCCAGGGCAACCGCCCGTCCGATCCCATTTCAAGTGCCGTCAAGTCAGCGCTCCCCGGCGTCAGACCTTTCCGCAATGATAACCCCCGTGCCTCCTTCCTTATCGGCCACATTTACGGGATAAAGTCCCGGCCCCAACGTCGCCAATACCGCCGCATCTCTTGATCCTTCCGTTAACCCCCAAGCTCCCCAAACCCCTTTCGTGCCCGCTTCATCGGCGGCTCCTGAATTCCAGTTCTCGTAGTTAAAAATCACCGCACTCCCTGCCCGCCCTTCCATCTGCGGATCCGCCCGCACTTCCGCTGCAGCAAACCCAAACCGCACCAGCTCCGGGCCCACCGCCCGCCACAAAATCGCCCCCACCGGATCACGCCTCCGGCCTTGTCGTTCGGCTTCAGTGACTTCCATCGGCCCTGTTTCAGCTCCTTTCATCTGTCAGTTGTTGTCATACCGAGCATACGAACGCCGAGATCCCGCCCGGTCCCATCCTACCGGCAACAGCCAAGCCACTCCCGTCGTTCCGCCGGTTTTCGCATCAGTATGCGCACCCCCCCAAGCCTTCAGTCTAGTTTTGTTAACCACCCGGAGCACCAGCATGCGGAGATGGCGCGATTAAAAGATCGCGTGCCCCGCAGGGGTGATGAAGCGGGTGCCCTTGGGGCCGCTGAAGAGCACGGAGCACAGATTCGATCCGGATAAAAAGCAGTGGAGGGGGGATTTGTATCAGGTATTTATCGGTGTAATCTGTGGTGAAAAATCATTCCGCCGGTCGGTTTCTAAGGTCTAAATCCGAGTAGCGATTGGTAAAAAAAAACCCGCCCCTCCCCGCCCCGATCGGCCCGCGGTGTGCACCAGAGGTAACGGAGGAAAACAGACCCACTCCCCCGCGTTCAACGCGTGCCAGCACCGGCCTACCGGAATCTAAGCCGAAACCAGCTTCCAGTTATTAGACCCAAGGGCATAAATTCACCGATAAACCCCTTGCTCGAACGAAGCACTCCGCCTTCATCGAGAGTATCTATGGCGATACGATTTCGGATTCTAGGCAGTGGCAGCTCGGGCAATGCAGCCTTGTTGCAAACCGAATCAGCCAACGTGCTCATCGATGCCGGATTTTCCGGGCGCAAACTTAAGCAACTCCTCCACGAGTCGGGCACGAGCTTCGAAAAGATCGATGCCGTCTTCGTCACCCACGAACACGGCGACCACACCACCGGAATCGGTGCGCTCAAAAAATACCCGCACATCACGTTTTTTGCCAACGCCGCGACCGCACGCGCCGTTCAGGAGAAACTCAAACACCGCCCTAACTGGCAGGTGTTCGAAACCGGTTCTCGCTTCAAGTTTCGCGATCTCGAGATCGACGCCTTTTCCGTGCCCCACGACGCTCACGAACCCGTCGGCTACACGTTCACCGCGGGCCGCGACGACGACCTCTTTTCTCCGCGACGATCCCTCATTTGGCTAACCGATTTGGGCCACATCCCCAAACACGTCCGGGAACGCATCCGATCCGTCGATATCCTCGCGATCGAATCGAACCACTGCCCCGCCCTCCTGGAGGCCGACATTCACCGCCCCTGGTCCACTAAACAGCGGATCCAAGGCCGTCATGGCCATCTCTCCAATGAAGGGGTGCGCGAGATTCTCGAGGAGGTCGCCAGTCCGCAATGGCAACACATCTGCCTCACCCATCTATCCCGCGACTGCAACAGCGTCGCCGCCGTCGATACCGCCCTCGCCCCCCTCCGCGCCCGCCTCTCGTCCTGTCGGTTTTCTATCGTTGCCCCCGGCGGCGACACCCCGTTTCTCGAAGTGACCTGACATGACCCTGTATTGTCACTTTTTGGACGAGTATTCCCCGTTGCGGGCCCCCGACCGCGCCTCAGACTGCTTGCTCAATCTATGAGCGGCTTCTCTCTTCCCCAACGTCTGACAAAAATAATCTTCACCCTCGGTCCCGCGACCCAGAGCGAAGAAATCCTGGAGGAAATCATTCGGAGCGGAGCTGATGTTGCTCGGATCAACATGGCCCACGCCAACCCCGAGTCGGCTCGCCTGATCGTCCGTCGTATCCGCGAAGTCTCGCAACGAATCGGCCGTGAAATTGCGATCATGATGGATATCAAAGGCCCGGAGATTCGCACCGGCGACGTCGAGGCTCCCATCGAGCTCAAAGCAGGGGAAACCTTCGATTTCTCCGTTCGTGCCGGAGACCCCGGCGACAGTCATGGGGAGATCCGCTCCGTTGGCGTGAACTACGCCGACCTGATCAACGACATCTCGATTGGCGACATCATGCTCGTCGACAACGGCCTCATGCGATTCGAAGTGCTCAAGAAAATAGACCACCTCATTCGCTGCCAAGTCCTCACCGACGGTCAACTCACCTCGCGCCGCCACATTAATCTCCCCGGCGTAAAAGTGAACCTCCCCGCCTTCACCGCGAAAGACCGAGGCGACACCATCGTCGGCATCGAGGAGGGCATCGACTTCATCGCCTTATCTTTCGTCCGCGAGGGCCGGGACATCCGCAACCTGCGTAAATTCCTGCAGGAGCAAAAATCCCCCGCCCGCATCATCGCGAAAATCGAAGATCAATCTGCGATCACCAACCTCGAGGAAATTATCCAAGAATGTGACGCCCTCATGGTGGCCCGCGGCGATCTCGGCATTGAGTGCCCGCTCGAAGAACTCCCTGTCATTCAACGGCGCGCAGTGCGGGCCTGTTTCGACCGTGGCCGCGCCGTGATCATCGCTACCCACATGCTCGAATCGATGATTGAGTCCCCCATGCCGACCCGCGCCGAAGTCACTGACGTCGCCAACGCCGTCTACGAAGAGGCCGATTGCGTCATGCTATCCGGCGAAACCGCCATCGGTAAATACCCGGTCGAGTGCGTGCGGACTCTCGATAAAATTGCTCGTCGCATCGAAGCAGAAGGTGACGTCGTTTTCAAAAAACCAGCCCTGCTTTCCAGTGAGAAAATCAAGGTCCTCGAGTCCGCCGTCGTCCTCGCCAATCAGCTCGAAAATAGCGCGATCCTCACCTTCACCCGTCGAGGATTCATGGCCGGTGCCCTGTCTGCCCTTCGTCCCGCCATGGCCCCCATCTACACGATCACCAACTCCGTGCAGACCCTCCGCCACCTTCGCCTCCTGCGCGGAGTCGTTCCTTACGTGATGCCTCTCAGTTCCGACCCCAACGACACGATCGAAAACGCCATCCGCTTACTGCAACGCGAAGGCCGCGTGGCCCCCGGTGACAAACTCATCGTGGTCACCGATATCCTCTCCCACGATCGCCTCATCGATAGCGTCCAACTCCGCACCGTTCGCTAGGCTCATCGTTTGAGCCTTCCCGGGTTGAACGAGACCTTACCTTCCACCAGTCGCCAGTCCTGTTCCGTGTCCACATCCCTCAACTCGGCGAGCTCAGTCCAAGTCAGCTCCGCGGCGCTTAAACGTTCCCGCGTTTGCCCGGCCACTTTTTCGGTGCTCCAAGCAATCTCCCCAAAAACCTCGGGGCGCTCCGTCGCCAGTCCCAAAAGATAGTATCCACCATCCCGAGACGGACCGATCACCGCATCGGACTTTTCCAGACCAATCCGCGCCTGTTCGAATTCTCCCGCCCCGAGGTCGGCGCAATCACCACCGATGAGCAGCACCCCGCTGGCGCCACCGCGAAATGCCCCTGCCACCGCGTGCTGCAGTCGCTCCCCCAGTTCGCCGTCAACCTGCGGCACGAAACTCCGATCGGCCGCCGCGCCCAACCACCCCCGCATGCTCGACTCCGCCTCTACCGGCGTAAAGTGAACCTCCACCGGCCAGCCGTCCGGCAATGCGGCCATCTGCCGTTCGACTAACCATCGGTAGGCATCCAGCGCCGCCTCATCGCCGATGTCGCGAGCCAAACGGGTCTTCACCTTTCCGCGTTCCGGCGCTTTGAGGAATATTAATATCGTGGGTTTGACCATGCCTTTTCTCTCATTCTCGTCCAAGCGAATCCGGCGAGCAATGGCAGCCACAGTATCACCCGTTCGACGATCGACTGCTCCCATCCGCCAGTTCGGGCCTGGGTTTCCCATAACCAAAAATAACTAAACGCACTCACGCTCACTAAGCGTATGCCCAGATTCCGCGACGCCACCGCGAAGGGCACCAGCCATACGAAATACCACGCGTGCACCGAGGGGGAAAACACCAACAACGTCACTAAGAACGTCTCCCCAAATTCCCGCATACTCTTTGCTCGGAAAAACACCCATGCCGCCACGGGCGCGAAGAAAACCACTATCCACCGATTCTTATAAGCCGATTCCGGCCACGCCAGTTCCACCAACCACGGGAACAGTTCAGCCGTGCGGGCATGACTCACGAAGTCCTTCGGCGCTAATGGTCCGATCCGTCCGAAGTCCCACGAAAACCACAGCAATCCCAACAATACCGGGGCCGCTCCAAACCCGCTCAACCCCGCGGCGCGTTTCCATTGCCCCGCCCGCACATTCGCCCACACCGCCCAGACTAGCAGCGGTGCCGTGATCCACTTCAATCCCGCCGCCACCCCCAACCACCACGCTCCCCGCCACAATCGACCATCATCATCCTCCTGCTCTTCCCAACTCAACCACCCGGCCACCATGGCCAACATCAAAACCGGCTCATAATGGGCCCCTCCCGCTCCCACATAAATCACCAACGGATTCCACGCATACCAGACCGCCGCCCCTCGTCCGAATCGCCGCGCGAGTAATCCCGCCACCGCCAAATCTGCGACCACAAAGACCATCTTAAAAGCTCCCACCGAAACCGAAATCGCCGCCACCATCCGCAACCCGATTTGCGCCAGCGGCGGATAAATCGCGGAGGCCTCCGGGTGATTGATCAACGCCCACGTCTCATCCCGCCAGGGGGCCAAAAGCGGATCACTCGGTGAATGTAAATACGGCGAAAACCCCGATCCTTGCATTCGGCCTTCCCACAGATACCGCCAGACGTCATCACCCGGTTCCATGGGTAAAAGCAAAATGCGCGCCCCCACCGCGACCGCCCAGAACCAGCCCCAACTCATCCCCTTCGGCGTGCCCGCCAGCAGCCAACCTACGACCATTACCGCTGCCGCACTCAAAAACCACGGCACTGTTCCCGCCTCGGCAAACCCTCCCCACGGTATCATCAATCCGGCCCCCCCCAACACCAGCGCCGCCCCCCACTTGTATCCATATTGGTTACAATTCCATTTCAACGCCCAAAACTTTCCGATGGTTGCCAAAATGATCGTGCCGGCGGCCACACTGCCTCGCACCGTTCCCGAAATCTTCGATCGCCCGCCCCCGCGTCGTTTATAACCGACCGGCAATTCCACGATTTTCGCCCCGACTTCAACCGCCCTGACTTGCATCTCGATCGTCCAGCCGAAGCCACGATCTTCCATCGCGATCTTCTCCAGTAACGATCGTTTAATTAAACGAAGAGGTCCGAGGTCTCCATACTTCCGCCCCCACCCCATTCGAATCAACGTCGTCGCCAATCCGTTGCCAAAATGCTGCACCGGCGTCATCACCGACCTTCCCTCCGGTCGCGCCCGACGATCGCCCAACACAAATTCGGCCCCCCCTGCCACCGCCGCGACCATTCGCGTGATATCCGCAAGATCATCACTCCCGTCCGCATCACAAAACAGCACCCACTCCACTTCGTCATCGAGCTGCTGATAACCCGACCAACAGGCCTGTCCATACCCCGCCTTCGGCTCGAGAATCACTTCCGCCCCGGCATCTCGCGCGACTTGAGCCGTGGCATCCCGACTGCCGTTGTCCATCACGCGCAATCTCGTTAACCCCAGTTCCCGCAGTTCTTTCACCACTCCACCAATGGTCTCCTCTTCATCGAGGGCCGGAATGATGACTTGAATAAATGCGAGCATGGATAGGGAAGAGTCCTTAGCCTCACTTTTCTTCCCCATGCCGCAAGCTCCCGCGCTCAATCTCCGCTATCGCGGCAAGGTCAGCTCAAATACTGAACCGCCCGATTCACCATCTCGAACCGCGGCATCGCCCCCATGCGCCCGCATGATCGCTCGCACCATGCTTAAGCCCAACCCCAGTCCCGTTTTCGTACGACTTTCATCACAACGATAAAGCCGTTCCCACACTTTGGATTTCTCGTCGTCGGCTACCCCCACTCCCGTGTCACTCACCGAGACCGTCACCACGTCGTCCCCCACTTCGGCCCGCACCACGACTTTGCCCCCCACCGGCGTATACTTGATCCCGTTATCCACCAGATTCGCCACCGCCTGTCGCAACCGCGTCGCATCCCCGCGAACCGGCACCGCGCCCGCAATATCAATCTCCAAAGTCACCCCCGATGCTTCCGCCACTTCATCATAAAGCCCCGCCGCATTTCGGGCGATTTCACCAAAATCCTCCGGCTCGATAACCAGCTTCATCATCCCCGCCTCCGCTTCGGCGATCTCCATCAACGCGTTCAGTAGCGCCAAAACTTGATCACTTCGCTCGATCACATCCGCCAGCGCGCCCAACGCATCATCATCCAGCCCGTCTCGCTGCAACGCCTCCTCCGCCGAGAGTCGCATCCCCGCCAACGGCGTCCGCAAATCATGCGCCACGTTATCCAGCGTTTCCCGCATCGCTCGAATCAACCCGGCGTTCTTATCCAAAACGCTATTAAAATGACGCACAATCTCCGCGACTTCGTCATCGCTCCTCGGCAATGGCACGCGGGCATCCAGTTTGCCCGTTTTCACAATCCGTCGCGCGGTCTCAACCACTTCTCTTAACGGCCGCGTCGCTCGCCGCGCCGAAAAATACCCCGTGCCGATTCCCATCAATACCACAACTCCCGCGACCCAGAAAAACGTTTTCCGTAACGGCTCTAACAAAACCTCCCGGCTGTTCGTCGCTCGTCCGATTTGCACGAGCACATTCCCGCCTAAATTCTGCGAAACGATCGCCAGATCACGCTGCGCTTCCATCGGGATCCGCACCCGCGCCACCGCCTCCTCTCGCCATCGGCCCCAACCATCGGGAACCAACACCCGCTGCGCTTCCCCCTGCAACCAATCCGGCGGAATCTTTCCCCACATTTGACTCCCGTTCGGCCCCACCAATCGCAGAAATAGCGAACGCACATTCGGCTGCTGACTGTCTTCGTCGATGCGCCGTTGCAGCCCCCTCAACCCACTTTCCACGAACACCGTCGAGTATTGCTGCAAACGTTGCTGCAAATCTTCGTAGTCCCGCGTCTCGATCTGCTGACCCAGCAGCCAATAAAGCAACGCAAAGATCGCCACGAAGCCGATGGTAAACCAGCCCGCAAACCACAGGCTGAACCGCAACGCGAGCGACCGCCTTATTTGATCAACTCCGGCCATGGATCACGTAACCGACGCCCCGTATCGTCTCGATACGCGTCTTGTCGGGGTCAACTTTACTGCGCAAACGGGAAACCAACACATCCACCACGTTTGTTTGCGGATCGAAACTGTAGTCCCACACATGCTCCAAAATCATCGTCTTCGTGACCGGCCGTTTCGGGTGCCGCATCAAGTATCCCAACAACGCAAACTCCCGCGGTTGCAGGTCCACCGGCTCTCCCGCCACCGTCACCACCCGCGACACCAAATCCAAAGTCACATCTCCTACCTCCAACCGCGTCGTCTCCGGGACCCGCGTCGCCCGCCGCAATAACGCCTGCACTCGCGCCGAGAGCTCGGCGAACGCAAACGGCTTCGTCAGGTAATCATCTCCTCCCGCCTGTAATCCTTTCACCCGATCTTCGACCGACGAGCGCGCACTCAAAAACAAGACCGGCAATTCCGGCAGTGATAACCGCAATCGTTTCACCAACGAAAGCCCGTCCAGCCCCGGCAACATCACATCAACCACCGCCACATCGTAGGGCGTCGTCATCGCGAGCGCTAAACCCGTATCCCCATCCGGCGCGTGGTCCACGGCATACCCTTCCTGTTTGAGGCCTTTGACCACAAACGAGGCGATTTTCGAATCATCTTCAACAACGAGTAATCTCACGAGCAACAGGGTGAACTGGAAAACGGACCGGAGTCAGGCCGAAACGAAAACCGCCCCGGGGCCCGTTCGCTAGCTATAACTTAGCGAACAACGCACCGCGAGGCGGATTAAACGACCAAATACTTATAACCAATACTTACCGACCTAACAAAATTTTGGCTCTCGAATCACCGCGGTGAATTTAGCCCAAGGCTTCTTCTGATTCGTCGACCACGAGGTAACGGATACCGATGCGAGGATTCCACGCTCGCACCAAGGTGCGGCCGGATTTAGTCAGTTTTTCCGTGAGCTTCACCGCATCCTTGGCGCCACGGACCGGCTGGCGGTTGATCTCCAAAATCACGTCGCCCGGACGTAGCCCCGCTTCAGCGGAAGGTGAATTAGGCTCAACCGCGGTGACCAAGGCCCCCTCCAATCGCGCGGGGATCTCATACTCACGGCGCACGCGCTCATCGAGATCACTCACCCCGACACCATCGAGGCTACCTTCGTCATCGAGCCGCTTGACCGCTCCACTGTCAGCCAACATCTCCTCGCCGGGACGGGAACCGATTTCGAGATCGATCGTCTCTTCGTCGCCGTCTCTCAGTATCGTCGCTGCGACCGTAGTTCCAGGACGCACGTCGCCCACCGCGAGTTTCAACTGACGCCCGCCCAAGATCACCTTGCCGTTCAAGTGCGTGATGATGTCACCATGCTTGAGACCGCTTTTATCGGCCGGACTATCCTCCGTCACATCGCTGACCAACGCTCCTGCTTGGCGCTCTGACAGATCGAACCCGAGCGCGAGTTCAGGCGTGAGGTCACGAATGCTGACCCCTAAGAATCCCCGCACCACGCGGCCATCGGTCGCAAGTTGTTGCATTACGTTGCGCGCCAGATTCGCGGGGATGGCGAAACCGATCCCTTGGAAACCACCACTGCGGCTGAGGATGGCCGTATTGATACCCACCAGACGTCCATTGGTATCGAGTAACGCTCCCCCGGAGTTGCCCGGGTTAATCGCCGCGTCCGTCTGGATGAAATCTTCGTAATCAAGCCCGAGCGTCGCCCGCCCGAGGGCACTCACCATTCCGCTCGTGACCGTTTGACCGAGACCAAACGGATTGCCTACCGCAAGCACCGTATCACCCACTTCGATCGTATCGCTGTCGGCGAAAACCACGGCGGGAAGGTCTTTCGCATCGACCTTGATCACCGCTAGGTCCGATTCTGGATCCGTGCCGATTACCGTGGCCTTCATTTCCCGGCGGTCTGACATCGTCACGATGATCTCGGCCGCATTTTCAACCACGTGGTTATTGGTGAGAATGTAGCCGTCTTCACTCACGATCACCCCGGAGCCCGTGCCAGACTGCTGGCGGGGCTGCGGCATCTGTTCCGAATTCTCCGGCACGCCAAAGAACCGTCGCAGGCGAGGATCACGCAACATCGGGGGCAAATCCGCCTCCGACATTTTTTGCGCCTTGGCGGTCACATTGACTTGCACCACCGCCGGTCCGACGCGTTTCACGATCGGAGAAAAGCTCACTCGTAATCCGCCCTCGGCTTCGCGAGCAATGGGAGAGTCGTCGACCATCACTAAGACCTTGTCTTTGGCCGGGTTATCGCCGGTCGCCCAAGCAGCCGCGGTCCAGCCTAGAGCAGCCGAAGCGGCGAGAATGACGGCGAGGTGAATGCCTCGGGCGCGTCGGGAAGAATTATCAGTGGAGTGTTTCATGGCAGAGTGGGTTGAACAGTTTTAACTGCCACCATTCTGCCACACCCAACTTACCATTCCCTTTCCCGAACCTTACAAAACTGAAAGGTTACGCTGTTTTTCGCCTTCAAGCCGAAACCCAATTTCATCCCCACGATTTAGGATCTCGATGATTCCTCTATCTGTCAGATGATAATCTGGCTCCAAAATTTCCTCCATCGCCAAAGAAACAGGGATCTTTCGTGCCTCCCCCGGGGACTCCAGTCTACTCGCTAAGCCGTAACAATGCAGTGGAAAAAGAGTCACCGATGGTGAAGTGATTGGAGTTGAATGAAAAGAAACCAATCTAGGAGCGAAAACGCGCCTCACCAAACGGTGACCGAAGCAATCAAGTTCAAGAGT
>Ga0209491_10003009_pt1 | contig 28671 bp, 21 predicted proteins | sample BON02_FD_187213 | JGI IMG/M metagenome (GOLD analysis project Ga0209491, IMG submission 187213) | Freshwater microbial communities from Lake Bonney liftoff mats and glacier meltwater in Antarctica - BON-02 (SPAdes) (version 2) | ecosystem: Environmental > Aquatic > Freshwater > Ice > Glacier...
CAGTGGGATAATCTGCTAGAAGTGATATCCGAATTAGGAGTTGGCAACCGTCCCGGCCGCCAAGAAAAAAGAGAACTCAAACGCCGACCGAAGAACTATAAGCTGATGAAAGGCCCCCGCAATCCGAGCCGAAACCGTTACGCCACAGCAGCTTAGACGCTTAGGCCCGTGCCATTCGGGTCAGGACTCTTTTTTTGGCAAGACTCTTTTTTTTGGGCCACGATGGTTTTGGGATGGGGGCATGGGTCGACACAAACGAGTAGATGAGGCGGGCGGCATTTACCGTGCTTTGAATCGTGGAAATGCCCGTGCAGCGATCTTTCATAAGCCCGAGGACTCCGACGCCTTTGAACGCATCCTGGACGAGGGACTGCAGCGCTATCCCCGTCAGATCTTGGCTTACCAGTTGCTGCCCAATCATTGGCATTTGGTACTCAAACCAGGCAAGAATGGCGGAATGAGCAACTTTTTGGGCTGGGTTTGACTGACTCACACGATGCGACTGCATGCCCATTAACACTCGGGCGGACAAGGCCATATTTATCAGGGGCGATTCAAAGGTTTTCCGGTTCAGGATGACCGCCATTTCCTGACGCTTTGCCGCCATGTCGAACGAAACGCCTTGCGAGTGGGCCTGGTGAAAAAAGCGGCGGATTGGAAATGGGTTTCACTCTATCGATGGCTGGCTGGGCCGGAGCCCGACCCGAAACGGCTTTCTGCGTGGCCGGTTCCCCGCTCACCTAACTGGCAACAGCGATTCAATGCAGCATTGTCGGAGAAAGAGCTTCAGTCCGTTCGCAACAGCGTCGACCGAGGCGCACCGCTGGGCGACCCGCAGTGGACCTTGAAAATAGCCCCTAAACTAAAATTGCATTCAACCCTCAATCCAAGAGGCAGACCCAAAAAAGAGTCCTAACTCCTTTCCGTCCCCACTGACTCCTTTCCGTCCCCACTCTTGCACTCTTCACCGCTTGCGGTGCTGCCCACGCGAAGCAAACCGAAGTCATCGTCCCATTTTCTGGGCCACGCTTGAGTTCATGCCTCCAGGTCATTGTCTTCTACCAACAATGACTCAGGCCCGTGTTCCTGCCATTATTACTTCACTTCACTCAAAAGTTCACGCCCATCGGCGCGAGATGTTTCGTGCTCCGATCAGCAAAGTGACACGACGCGTCCGTCCAACTCTCTTGGGCAAGCCCTTGCTAACCGAGTGTGGTAATATACTGGAAAGGAACGACGCAAATTCGGAATATCGTCACTTGTGACGTCTATTTAAAATATACAATCGTCAACCCAATTAACTTTATCCCCGGGAAGCAAGCATGCCGGATTCATCACTTTCTCGACGAGGTTTCGTCGCATCGACGCTGCTCAGCGGATCGCTGTTAGGAAGCTCGCCACTACTGGGTTTGGCTTCGCCACAGAATGCGTCGGCGGACGAGAAGCCGCGACACAAAGTCGAACGTTTGGGCATCGGTTGCATCGGGCTGCGCTACCAGGGCAGTGTGATCGCCAACAAAGCGCAGTTGTATGGAGATGTCGTCGCAGTTTGTGATGTGGACCGCAACGTTCGAGATCAGGCCAAGGCAGCGTTCGGAAGCACGCCGCACAGCAGTGAGGATTACCAAGATCTGCTGGCACGCAAGGATGTCGATGTTGTCACGATCGGCAGCCCGGATCACTGGCATACCAAAATGGTGATCGACGCCTGCCGCGCTGGCAAAGATGTCTACTGCGAAAAACCACTCACCCTGACCATCAACGAAGGCCAGCTGCTTAGAGACGTGGTGAAAGAAACCGGACGTGTGGTTCAAGTCGGTTCGTGGCAACGCAGTGACGATCGCTTTCGGCTGGCCGTCGAGATGGTGCGCGGTGGCCGCATCGGTAAACTGCAAACCGTCGAAGTGGTGCTGGGCAAGAATGTGACCAGTGGATCGTTTATTCCCCGAATTCCGCCTGTCCATTTGAACTGGAATTTATGGCAAGGACAAACACCCGATGTTCCCTATCTCGAAGAACGGTCGCACTACACATTCCGCTGGTGGTACGAGTATTCGGGGGGGCAGATGACGGACTGGGGAGCCCATCATATCGATATCGCACAATGGGCGATTGATTCGTATCCCGTCGAAATCAATGGCGTCGGCGTCATGCCAAACGTCGCCAATGGCTACAATGTCGCAACCGATTTTAATGTCACATACCAGTACGCCAATGGCGTGAGGATGACAGTAGCAGATACCGGTGACAACGGCATCCTGTTCACCGGCGATGAAGGCCGATTGTTTGTCAATCGCGGCAAGATCACTGGCGCTCCCCTGGAAGCACTCGCTACAAAGCCGCTCCCTCGCGAAGACTGGAAGGTCTATACCAACGACAACCTTCAGCGGCCGGCGCGAGCAGGAAAGCTGGACGCGATCATCAATCACATGGGTAACTTCTTTGATTGTGTGCAGTCGCGTGACACACCGATCTCGGATGTCCAGAGCCAGCATCGCAGCGTCAGCACTTGCCACCTGGGAAACATTTCAATGCGTCTGGGACGTCCGCTGAAATGGAATTCGGACCAGGAAGCGTTTGTTGATGACGTCCAAGCCAATTCGATGCGGCAGCGGGAACAACGCAACGGGTTTGAGATCACGTAGTTGCCCGCTCTCGATTAACGCGGTGTTCGTTTTCATCGAACCGTCTGGACACAAGCCTATTGTGAAAGGGGAACAGACTCCCATGCCTTCCATTTCTCGACGTCAGTTCAATCTCGCGGCAACGGCTGCGATAGCGACTCCATTGCTTCAGCGACCATTGCAGGCTGCCGGCAACGAACCCTTTTCATTGAAGTACATCCTTGGTTCGTGCATGTACGGCTATCAGTACGTTGGTGAAATCCTGCCGGAAGTCCGTAAGACCGGAGCGACCGCGATCGATATCTGGCCTAAAATGCATGGTAACCAGCGCGAACAACTCGACGATCTGGGCGAGGAGAAGTTCGCATCGATGTTGAAACAAAACGACATCACACTGGGATGTATCACACAGTACAAACTGGGCCCATTCGGTCTGCAGGACGAAATGCGACTGGCTAGGCGCTTGGGTTGCCAAACGATCGTCACTGGTGGCAAAGGACCAGCCGGTTTGCAGGGAAGTGAGTTGAAAGCAAGCGTGAAGGAATTCATCGAGAAGATGAAGCCGCATCTGGCGGTGGCCGAAGAGACCGGTGTGAAGATCGCCATCGAAAATCATGCGAACAATTTGATCCAGTCACCGGACTCATTGAAGTGGCTAGCCGAATTGCGGCCATCGAAGCATCTGGGAATCGCCTTGGCTGCATACCACTTGCCGCAGGATGAAATTCTGCTGAGCGAATTGATTGCAACACTGGGTGATTCGATTGCCGTGTTCTATGCATGGCAACACGGGATGGGGTGCCATGAGAAGCTGCCCAAAGAACAGGAACTCCTGCAAATGCCGGGCCGCGGAAAACTCGACTTTGGTCCGTTACTTGCCGCGTTGAAACGGTTCGACTACTCGGGCTGGACGGAGATCTTTATGCACCCAGTTCCACGCGGAATTCCGATCATGGAAACAGCGCCCGCTGTGACAGCTGAGATCAATCGCAGTCGGGATTACCTGGACAAGTTAATCGGGCAGTTGTAAACTCGCTTGGGCTTAAGTTTCAACATGGCAAATGCCAACGTCAGCCAAGGTTCTGATCGTCGTCGGTGATGCCGCCCAAACGCTCGACACGATCAGGGCCGACGCAAGCTTTGGGTATTTTGGGTGACAAGTTAGCGTGATTTTGGGAATCTGTTTTGCGACCAATTGATCATCGTGGAACAGGAGAATTGCGATGGCCAAGGCTGCGGCCGAGACATTTCGCGCAAGTCAAGGTCATTCGATCGATCGTGTCGACTTGGGTCTTCCGCCCCAAACACCTCCTTAAATCCTGTTTCATGGCACAGTTGCCGCATTTCTTTCCAGCAGTCAAATTCAGGGAATTGGAAAGCAATCTAGGAATCACATGCACCTGAGTGCCGAACGCGCAACCGCAAATATTGTCGCTCAGCGACGCGGAAAGTCCATCATTCTCCTCGTCCACGCGATGCAGATGGAACAAGCTGGACAGCATTCTACATTTCCGCCAATGGCGTTTGGCTAACCGACGCGGTTCCACCCGAATTCATTGATTTCCCGACAGTCGATTAGAACACAGTACCTACTGGTTCGGTCGCGAAGTGCCAAAGGTCATCCACAGTAGAAACGTGATCGAAAGATTGAATTCGTTTTTTTCCAGCCAAATTTCCGATGGGTGTGAACTAAGGAGTTAACCAAATTACTCTAGCAAACAAAAAAACGATCGCATGTGATCCACATCAATAATTCACGTTGGCCAAATTCAAATTCAAACTACATCTTGATGGGGACAGGCAATCATTCCCGACACCAGACTTTGTGCGGACAATGATGATGCCCCAGGCAAGTGCCATGAAAATCTCGACGCGGCAAAACCCTCTGGATTCGAACAACGGTTTTTTAAGCAGAACAACACTCGTTGCAACGGCGTTAACGTCCAGAAATTACCAGCTAGACTGGATTCTGATCGAACATAGCTTGTGCCAGTCCAAAACGCCCGACTCGCAAGCCTTCGGCGACTGGGTGCAGAAGAATTTACGACCCCAACGGATTTGCATCCGTCCGCTACAAGCACTAAAATATGGGGCTGGAAACTTTGATGGCCACAGGATTTACGTTAGTTTCCAGTGTTTACGATTTAACATTCACCCACGAACATTCACCCAGAATTGGACCTTTCGTATGACTTTGTCGAAATCGGTTTTTCGTCTTATGTTCCTATGCCTGTTTTTATTCCTGACGCTGCCGGCGGTTTCGCTCGATGCACAAGACCAAGTAAAGGCAGCCCAGTGGGTTTCTTTGTTTGACGGGAAGACTCTTGATGGTTGGAAAATTGTTGGCCGTAAGGACAGCAAATGGGAAGTCAAAGACGGTATCATCGTCAGTGGCGGACAAGTGTCGATGCTGACATCGACAACCGGACCGTACAAGAATTTTCGCTACCGAGCGGAAATAAAGATCAATGATGGAGGCAATTCAGGTTTGTACTTTCGCGCGAAACCCGAACCCGGATTTCTGGACGGTTACGAAGCCCAAATCGATTCCACGCACAGTGACCCGATCCGGACCGGTTCGATCTACGGAATGTGCCATGTCTACAAACAAATCGTTAAGCCCGACACTTGGTTCACTTATGAATTAGAAGTTCGTGATGACGTGTGGCGTGGACGCGAAATGACTCGAATCAAGGTAACCATCAACGGCGACGAATTGTACGAATACATGGATTTCGAAAAGCAATTCGGGCCAGGACATTTTGCATTCCAGCAACACGACCCAGGCAGTATTGTCGGTATCCGTAAAATTGAAGTGATGGAATTGCCTTCCAACGATTAAATCCCATCCGCGATTGACAGGTACACTTCGGAACTGCATTTGCCTAGCAACATCCAGATAAGCTTAACTTGTATAGGGTAAGTCGATTCTCTTTTTCGACTTACCCTTTTTGATTTCTGCCCAACCCGCGATTTGTCCTGCCCGCTATTTAAACGATCGTTGACGTAGACATTTCAAAGATAGAAACCTGCGGCGCAAAAAATCCCTCGGGCCAATCGCAAACCGTTTGCGTCAACCCAGGGAACAGCGTCTACCGATGGGGAAGGAACTACTTTGTTGGTGAAAGTGCTGGCTGAAGATCTTTCATCTTAGCCGTTGGAGTCGCATCGGCCTGAAGATCACCAATCGCATATTGAATTCCGTCCAACATATGACGAAGGATCGCTGGCTTGTTGAACGTATCTTCGCGATGACCAAAATTCGTATAAAACACTCGGCCATCTCCCGCAGTCCGCACCCACGAAACGGGTACTTCTCGAGGGCCATCATTAATCAATTTCGAGACTTCGTTTTGGTTCATATCCAAACTAACCAAGATTCGTAACACACCCGTTCCTTCATAGGTCTTGGGATTGTACTGATAAATTTCATCCATGTGCCAAAAGCCTTTACCACCAAAAGCGACGTTCAACACGTGCTTCGGATCATCCAACTTGAACGCCCAATTTCCACCGGCGTTCCAAGGATGGCCACCGAATTCACCTCCCACCAAGGCTCGACAATCCGGGTGACGTCCAAAGTTATCACTGGCAGCATGAATCCCAGCAAGACCTTTTCCATTGGCAATGAAGTCTAAAAAAGCGTTTTGTTGCTCTGCGTTTTCAAAGACCATACCCGTCGTGTTATTCAACAGAATGCAGTCGTATTGCTGTAAATTTTCTGCGGTGAACACGTCGTAGGTATCCGCCAAATCAACGGTAAACGCACCCGTCTTTTCGCCCATTTTTTGGATCGCATAATTCGCATACGGAATCGAATTGTGGATAAAGCCTTCGCAACGATAAAACATCAAAACCCGACGAACCTTCTTGGGCTTAGCGGTCGCTTGACTGGGAAACGCGTTCTCCATCGCGGCGGTCTGTTCAGCGGACAGAGGCTTAAATTGCTTCGCCTTCTTCTCTTGCCATGGATCCACCGAATCCTGGGCCCGCAACGACGAAGGAAACAAAGCCAATAGCAAAACTAAACATGCAAAAATTTTCATTAAGGGAACCCAATCAGTGAAAAGGCGAGAATTTTCGGCCAAAATGGATGATAGGCAGGTTTTGAAAACGACAATCATTCGATTTCAAAAAGACCATGCTGCAGCCGATATCAGCACGGCATCCTTATAGTTATAATTGGTTACCTGCTCAGATACAGCCTGTGGTGGGTATTTACCGTTCCCATCATTCCCCTAACGCGTTCCAGCCGCAAATTACCTTGGCTTAGTTAAACGTGCCGTAAGTAAACGTGCCGTAAGTAAACTGGGCGACCCAAGAGACAACCGCTGGAAAGATCCGCAAACTATCCGTTGAACTGGACATATGTTGAACTGGACATATGTTGAACTGGACATATGTTGAACTGGCAGCGTTTCTGAAACGAAGACGAAGGCTGAAATTGAATTCCCCCAAAGACGAACCCAACCAACGCTCACGATCACGCCAGTGCTAGAATTCGATTACTTGGTGCAAAGTTAATGACTTCCAATTTCATTTCGCCCAAGGTTTGCTTTAGTTTGGTACTCGACGCCAGACGTTTAGTTCGATCTTTGGATAATACCGGCAGTGGAAACGCCCGCGTTTAGACAAGCCCCGCGATTTGACAAGTCTTGAGTGGCTCCCCTAAGAATTAACCCCCAATCGTTGCGTCGATCAGGTCGATGTTCGCTCAAAGCAGACGTTTACTTAAATCGGTCCTCTGCGACGATCCTTCCCTTCCGTGATTTCGAGGTCCCCATGAAAATTCCGCAGCTCCTGTCCCTTTTAGCATTATTTCTACTCCCCCTAACGATCTCGCATTCCCCCCTCGTGGCAGCTCAAGAAGACGGTTTCGAAACAATTTTCGACGGCCAATCTTTGAAAAACTGGGATGGCAATCCGAAATTTTGGCGAGTTGAAGAAGGCACCCTTACTGGCCAAACGACCGCAGAAAATCCAACGCCAGGCAATACATTTATCATTTGGCGCGGCGGCGACGTCCAAGACTTCGAATTGCAATTGGAATACAAAATCATTAACGGCAATTCAGGAATCCAGTATCGAAGTTTTGAAGTGGAACCGGAAAAAGAGAAATGGGTCGTCGGTGGTTACCAAGGCGACTTCGAAGCTGGGGATACTTATTCTGGCATTTTGTACGGTGAAAGATTCCGTGGCATCTTGGCCAATCGCGGTCAAAAGACAGAACTGGTTCGAAACGACGGCAAATTTGACGTTAATGTAATTCAGACGTTGGGCAATTCAAAAGAAATTCAAACGAAGATCAAAAAAGAGGACTGGAACCGATATTCAATTAGCGCTAAGGGTTTTCACTTCGTTCACAAGATCAACGATGTGGTTACCGCTGACTGCACGGACAACGATAGCCAGGAACGTCGCGAAAAAGGCATCATTGCACTACAACTGCATGCCGGTCCAGCAATGAAAGTCCAGTTCCGAAACATCCGCCTAAAGAAATTGAAATCAGAACCTGCAACTGAATCAAAAACTCAAGCCGTGGATAGCCAAACGAAAAAGAAAGTGGTTTTTATTGCCGGCCGTCCCAGCCACGGATACGGTTCGCATGAACATTACGCCGGCTGCAAACTGCTGGCCAATTCGCTGGCAGTCGCAATGCCAAACTTCGATGTCTCGGTGATCCGAAACGGTTGGCCCGAAGAGGGAATGGCGACTTTGAATGATGCCGATGCAGTGATTGTCTATTGTGATGGTGGCGGAGGCCATGTGCTGAACCCGCACATCCAAGAATTTGATGCATTGATGAAAAAGGGAGCCGGATTGGTTTGCATTCACTATGGAGTGGAAACCCCCAAAGGTGCAACCGGCGACGCTTTTCTGAAGTGGATGGGTGGCTATTTCGAGACCGACTGGTCAGTCAATCCACACTGGGATGCAGAATTCACAACGTTCCCTGAACACCCGATCAGCCAAGGGGTCAAGCCATTCAAAATTAATGATGAATGGTATTTTCACATGCGTTTTAGCGACAACATGGAAGGCGTTACCCCCATCCTTTCGGCTCATCCACCCCAGGACACAATGCGACGAACCGATGGTCCACACAGTGGAAATCAGGCGGTTCGCACAGCAATGGCAAACCACGAAATCCAGCACGTCGCCTGGGCGTTCCAACGTGAAGACAGCGGTCGAGGCTTTGGGTTTACTGGTGGACATTTCCATTGGAATTGGGGCGACGAAAATTTTCGTAAGGTTGTGCTCAACGCAATCGTCTGGGCCGCACACGGTGAAGTTCCCCAAAACGGAGTCACCACAGAAAATCCCACTCGGCAGATCCTGGAACAGAACCAAGATGAACCCACACCAAACAAATAAATACTCGTCTTGGAAAAAGCTTCGCTAGGCTTTTACTTTAATCTTGTTGGTCAACACAATTCAGAGATGGCTACGCAGTGCATCCAGCCATCTCTGAATTATTTTTCTTCTGGGAACCAAAACTGCAGACTGCACGAACGCTTTTGGAAAGGCAAATTTGGCATGCATTGTTTCGCCAAATCACCTTCAAATCTATTGTGCCAAGCATTCCAAATCGCCAAGAACGGTTGCGTTTATTCAGGCGAAAGCGGTTGAATCTTTTTTTTAGAACCTGGATCAAAGAATAGAAATTTCGCGGTCGTTGTATTCCCACTAATCGCGTTTGCCTGTCCGACTGACCGATTCAGACAGCAAGAGGTTCTTCTTTGGATTCTCGCTTTGATGACGGTCCACCACCTGCCAGGCGACTCCCAATAACCACGCCGCCACACTCCTAGCGCCCGTCTAGATAACGCCCGTCTAGATAACGCCAACCCAGGGCAAGCAACCGAACGTAGTTCTAGCTAAAAATCAGTTCTTCCTTCTTATGGCATGGTTACCGGAAGAAATTCGACCTATAATGAACATTGAAAGCGAGGCCCCGATGAAACTCCCCCACCCAATGCCCTACCTCAAACGCCGAATGATTTCTCAAGGGAATTCTATTCCCGATTGGCGTTTTCTGTCTCGGTGTCTTTGGATCGCGGCTTGGCTTCCGCTGATTTTAACAGTCGTGGAAAATCAAGCCCTTGCCCAAGTGGGTGCCCAAGGTACCACGCTGGAAGAGACTATCAATTCCCAAGATAGCCAAGCGGCAGCACCACCGACTACTTCGATCGAAAATTCGGCAGATGATCGAACCAATCCTTTAAAACTTGACGAAGATTCAAAGCGTGACGAAGATTCCACGAGTGACCAACCGATCGACTTTGCAACTCAAGTGAAACCGATATTCGCTGATCACTGCATCGATTGCCACGGACCCGACACGCAAGAGGGAAATTATCGTCTCGATATAAGATCTGCCGCCATGGGGACGGCAAATTCTGGCGAACGACCCATCCAAATTGGCAGTGCAACTACGAGCCATTTGGTTGAACTGATTTCGGGAACTCCGCCCGAAATGCCGGCCGATCAGGCCCCACTCACCTCCCAGCAAATTGATATCCTGCGAAGATGGATCGATGCTGGAGCCCATTGGCCGGATAGCCTTGCCGGAGAAACGGTATCAGGCGATAAACCTTGGTCTTTGCAGCCGCTGAATTTCTCGCCAACCAGCACAGACTCAACCAGCACAGACTCAACCAGCACAGACTCAACCAGCACAGACTCAACCGTAGCAGAAACAGCAATACTTGACTTGAAAATGCCTGGCACGGACCAACAAAGCAATGGGGCTTTGAATCCTGTCCCACAGGCGTTGCCCGGTTCTGCCTATTCGATCGATTACTTTGTTGATAAAAAATTGGCTAGTAAAGGCCTACAGCGTTCAGTCGCAGCAGACAAACGCACCTTGATTCGCCGACTATTCTTCGATGTTTTGGGATTGCCGGCGACTACCGATCAAATCCAAGAATTCCAGAACTCCACCAACTCGGACGCGTTTCAAGAATGGGTGGAATTCGTCTTAGCCAGTCCTCAGTTTGGTGAACGCTGGGGCCGACATTGGTTAGACGTGGTTCGATTTTCCGAATCACATGGATTCGAAATGAATCAGGAACGCCCAAGCGCATTTCATTACCGTGACTGGGTGATCAATGCTTTGAATCAAGATCTTCCTTTCAATGAATTTGCCGCCGCTCAGATTGCTGGCGACCAATTGGGGCATGATGCTGCCACCGGTTTTCTGGTGTCCGGTGCCTGGGATCAGGTCAAAAGTCCTGACATCAATTTGACCATGATGCAACGTGAAGATGAACTGGCCGACGTTGTGGGCACAACTTCGACCGCTTTCCTTGGTTTGACTTTAGCTTGCGCTCGTTGCCACAAACATAAGTTCGACCCGTTAGAGCAATCGGATTATTACGCGTTGAAGGCGGTTTTCGCTGGAGTACAACATGGCGAGCGTCGAATCACTTCGGCCACAGATGCCCAATCAGAACGGAAGCTTGAGACCTGGATCGCGGAAAGAAATGAACTGCGAAATCAATCGTTAAAATTTGAACCGATCGCCAGAAACCTTGAACATGTGCCTGCGAGTGAAACTTCGTCAACCGGCCAGGGACCGGCTGAACTTAGGATCGCCGTCAATGTGCGCCAGAACATTGACCGGATCACCCCCACGCTTGCCAAATACGTTCGCTTTGAAATCCAAGCCACCAACCAGGCTGAACCCTGCCTAGATGAACTGGAGATTTGGGCTAGCAATGGTCCTCCGTCCGAAGGGGATGACAATGGTGAAGCCGCAAGCAAAGACTGGATCAATGTTGCGTTGGATTCCAACCAAACCAAAGCCACGTCTTCAGGCGATTATCCGGATCGCAGTAAGCATCGGCTAGAACAGATCAACGACGGTCGTTACGGAAATGACTACAGTTGGATTTCCAATGAAAATGGTAAAGGCTGGATTCAAATCGAATTGCCCTCTGCCGTTTGGGTGCAGTGCGTTGTTTGGGGTCGCGATCGCGAAGGCGGTTACTCAGATCGCTTGGCAACTCAATACCGAGTTCAAGTCGCGACCCAGCCTGACCAATGGACAACCGTTGCTGATCACAGCGACCGTATACCCCTAGGCGCTTCGCCTGCTCTTACCCGCACGGTGGATCTTAAATCCAACAACCAAAGCGTAGACCAAATTAATCGTGCAACTACCAAAGACCAGTTGAACTTGAAAATCATCGAAAGCGACAACAAAATCGATTCGCTGCAAAAGAAAATCCGCCTGGCGCAAACCGCTTACGCAGGAATGTTTGTGACACCTCCGCCGGTTCATCGACTTTATCGAGGCGAACACCAATCGCCTCGTGAATTGGTCCGCCCCGACATTCCTCAAGTGTTCGGCTCGCTGGACCTTCCCGAAAACGCTCTAGAGCCGGAAAGACGCCTGGCACTTGCCCAGTGGATTGGGTCCGACGACAACGTCTTGGTAGCTCGAGTCATCGTAAATCGTATCTGGCAATACCACTTTGGTGTCGGCATTGTTTCCACCCCCAGCGACTTTGGCACCAATGGATCCCCGCCGTCGCACCCAGCCCTTCTTGATTGGCTAGCCGACCAATTGATAAACAATCGCTGGTCGACCAAACACATCCATCGGTTAATCTTGAATTCAAAAACCTATCAACAAGCAAATTTGCCAGATCCAGAGTCGGCGGCCGTGGATTCGGGTGGTCGTTTGTTGTGGAGATTCAATCCAAGGCGACTGGAATCCGAGGCGATTCGCGATTCAATTTTGTGGGCAACTGGAAAATTGGATCTTTCGATGGGCGGACCTGGCTTCTCGACCTTTCAGCCAAACGACAACTATGTCCGAGTCTATTCGCCGAAACTGGAATTCGGCCCGGAAGAATTTCGCCGCATGGTCTATTTGACTCGCATTCGTATGGAACAGGACGCCACCTTTGGTTCGTTCGATAGTCCTGACGGAGGACAAACTTGCCCGGTTCGCGGACAAAGCACAACACCAATCCAAGCCTTTAGTCTTTTGAACAGCCCATTCATTTTGCAACAGGCAGAATTCTTAGCCGAACGCATTGAGTTGGAAATTGAGTCAGAAATTGAGTCAGAAAGATCGTCACAAAATCTTTCACCCTCAGGGCGGTCAAGTGAAGTACGTGACGATTCGATTGACGCGAATGTATCCGGTGAGGATCCAAAGTCTGGCAAGATGCTAGAAATTCAGCGTGCGTTCGAATTGACGTTAGGACGATCGCCAAGCCAAGACGAATCCGCGGGTGCGTCCGCGATTGTGCGGCAATTCGGCTTGCCTGCACTGTGCCGAGCTCTATTCAACACGAACGAATTCTTGACACTGCCTTAATTGCCAACCCTTGCTGAACACTTGCCCATTGGTGAATGGTTGTCCCACCCAAATGGTTGTCCCACCCAAATAACCGACCGCAACCACTGCCACACCCAATCCGTGGCGTGTTCTTAAGACAATCTTAACTGGAATCGTTTCATGCACCAGCCTATCGCTCGACGAAATTTCTTAAGCTCACTTGGTTGGGGCGGTGCTCAAATCGGGCTGCTACAGCTGCTGGGCCAGCAACAACTTTTGGCCGAAGATCAACCAATTCGCCCGATGATCGACCCCGCAAATCCCTATGCGGCTAGGGCACCTCATTTCCCTGCAAAAGCCAAACGCGTTCTGATTGTTTTCTGCTCAGGCGCCTGCAGCCATATTGATAGTTGGGACTACAAACCCGAATTGATCAAACGCGACGGAATGCCAATGCCCGGCAAAACCGAGGTCAGTTTTCAAGGTGAAAATGGCAACATTACCCAAAGCCCGTACAAATTTCGCGCCCGTGGTCAATCAGGAAAAATGATTAGCGATCTGTTTCCTAGACTTGGTGACTTGGCTGATGACATGTGCTTTATTCACTCGCTGACCAGTAAAACCAACACTCACGGTCCTGGCGAGAATTTTATGTCAACTGGATTCACGGTTGATGGATTTCCTAGTGTCGGTGCATGGATTAGTTATGCTCTAGGTAGCGAAAGCGATAATTTACCTTCCTATGTTGCAATTCCCGATCCGCGCGGTTTACCCCAATCCAGCGGCAATAACTGGAGCACCGGCTTCCTGCCGGCACAATTTCAAGGGACCCCGGTCAATGCTCAACGGCCGATCAACTACTTGGCCAAACCTACCAACATTTCAAGTCAAGAAGACCAAGCGGTGCGCCGTTTTATTGGTTCTTTGAATCAGGCGCACCGTGAACAATATGCGGGCGATGACCAGCTGCAGGCGCGTATTGCCAGTTACGAACTGGCCGCGAAAATGCAACTGGCTGTTCCCAACGTTGTGGATTGGTCGCAAGAACCCGAGTACTTGCTACGTGAGTATGGTGCCGATGATTCAACCAATCCCACGAAAATGGGATTTGCCCGAAATTGCATTGTGGCCAGACGACTGCTGGAAAAGGGTGTGCGTATTGTGCAACTGTTCAACGGCGCGTACGCGATGGGGGAAGGCGTTGGAAACTGGGACGGTCACAAGACTTTAAAAAAACAATACGATGTTCATGGTCCAATCTTGGACCAACCACTTGCCGCTTTGATGACCGACTTGAAACGACGAGGAATGTTCGAAGATACTTTAGTTGTCTGGTGCACAGAATTCGGACGAATGCCCACCTTCCAAAAAGGGGCCAGCGGTCGAGACCATAACCCGCACGGTTTTACCTGTTGGATGGCCGGCGCCGGAGTAAAACCGGGTTTTTCCTACGGTGCCACTGATGAATTCGGACATTCCGCGGTAGATAAGGTCGCAACCGTCTATGATTTCCATGCCACCATCCTGCACCTATTGGGCTTGAACCACAAACAATTGTCGTTTTACCATAACGGTATCCAGCGGCGTCTGACGGATGTGCATGGCCAGGTCATCCAAGATCTGCTTACTTGACGCCGTCACCCACTTGGCCTGGTCACCGACAGGCTATCGGCTCATCGATCCGACTTTCCTAGCAACGTCGCGGCCCGACGCGGCCCGTGGCGAAACGGACTGAAACTTCAAGCCTCAAGCCCTAGATGACTCACGGGCTTCTGGCAATTTCCCCCGATCTTCTTACAATGGGAAAGAATTCTCTATTCGCTTAGCTTCACGCGTTGGCCGGCGTAATCCCGCCATTTTCTACTCTTGTTCAACTGTGTCCTAACCATGAATCTATCGATCCGCCGACTTGTTTGCTTGCTCTGCTTAGCGCTTCTTTGGGGATCGGTTTCATTCGTGCACGCGCGACAGGAGGTCACCACTTCGCCAGCCGAAACTTCCTCGCTGCAATCGCCTGTCACGTTAAAGGAAGCAGCCCACGGTAAGTTCAAAGTTGGCGTTGGTGTTTCAGCCAGGATCGCGACCTCCGAACAAGATTGGCCGCTGTTGACTTCGCAGTTCAGCATCATTACTCCGGAAAATTGTATGAAACCACAGGCGATTTAGCCTAACGAAGGCGATTTCCACTTCCAAGATGCAGACGTGTTTATGAAATTCGCCGTACAACAGAAATTGCAAGTGGTTGGCCATTGTTTAGTTTGGGCAAAAGATGATCGCACCCCTTCCTGGTGGTTAAAGGACGGTGAGATAGATGTTTCTAAGGCCGTTCTCCTGCTACGAATGAAGAAACACATCGATACCGTCACACAACGATACGGTGACAAAATTTCGATGTGGGATGTGGTCAACGAAGCATTGTCCGATGGCGGTGAAGGTTACCTGCGGGATCCGGTTTGGAGTCGCACTGCTAACGAAGAATTCATCGTCAAGGCATTTCAGTACGCTCGCGAAAATTGCCCCGATGCTTTGTTAATTTACAATGACTATCAATGTGACCTGCCTAGCAAACGTGCAAAACTTGTTCGACTCTTAAAGTCACTCAAGGCTCAAGGTGCCCCCGTCGATGCTATGGGCCTGCAAGGTCACTACGAACTGGATAGTGTGCCGTTCAAAGATTTGGAAGCAACCTTTGCCGCGATGCGCGAAATTGGCATGAAAGTGGTAATTTCGGAACTTGATATCGATGTCGTCAAACGCAATAAATGGTGGTCCGAAGGTGGAAAGTATCGCGAGGAATTGGCAAGCTTTGATCCTTACAAGAATGGTTGCCCACCAGAGATTTTACAACGTCAAGCCGATCAATATGCTGAGCTGTTTCGAATCTTTGCTGCCAACTGCGATGTGATCGCTCGAGTTTCTTTTTGGAATTTACACGACGGACAGAGTTGGCTGAATTACTTCCCATGGCAACGAACCAATCATCCACTTTTGTTTGATCGCCAAGGTGTGTCCAAGCCGGCCTACGATGCGGTAATCAAAGCGATGCAACCAAACATTAAGGAGTAATTTTTAAACACCTGACGCTGCAGGTTCTGCCGTTTAGCCGCCGCCTGCGACAGGCGTCAACCTAGAAGCGTCAACCTGATTGTAGTCACCCCAATACCGCCCCAAAAGCAAGAGCAGAAACCAAAATAGCTTACACCAGCGATATCCGTCTCTTGAACGTAGCCGCTAGCCCAAAGATACGGCCCCAAGATACGGCCCCAAGAGAGCAAGCTAGACAAGATTGCGACTAAAATTTTTCACGTCATGTCCCCGTTACTTGAAAACGTAAAAGCCTAATTACACCGAAAAACCGTGCCCGCAAACCGCGCAAAGAATCGTGCAGCGATGCGGGCATCCATTTGACCTCAGACCAACCCGAATTCAATTAAAATGGAACCCTATTCAATGAAAGATCAAGGCGTAGACCGATACGTTCTAGAAGTCTGCATCGCCAGCGTCGAAGATGCCGTTGCCGCAACCCAAGGCGGTGCGGACCGACTGGAATTGAACGTTGCCTTGGAACTGGGCGGGTTAACACCGACGGTCGGCCTTCTTCAGCAAGTCAAGAACGCCACTCAACTTCCCGTCGTGGTGATGCTGCGACCGCGTCCCGGAAACTTCTACTATTCCAACGAAGAAATCCTAGTGATGCAACACGATGCCGAACGACTATTGGCCGCAGGCGCCGACGGATTAGTCTTCGGCTTCTTGGACGATCAACTCCGCCTTGACCGTGGTAAAACTAGTCAGTTTCTTGACATTGCTTCGGACGGGCAAAAGATCTTTCACCGCGCCTTCGACTGCGCCAGCGATCCTATCCAAAGCCTTTCCATACTAGCAGAATTGGGCATTGATCGTATCCTGACGTCCGGCCAACAACCGTCGGCAATTGACGGAATCGATTGCCTGAAACAACTGACCCAACGGACGAAAGAACAGCATCTCTCCATCGAGATCATGGTCGGCAGTGGCGTTCGTAGCCAAAACGTGGCGCAAATCATCCAGCAAACCCACTGCCAACAAGTGCATGGCACGTTTAGCGTTCCCTACCAAAGCAGTTCAGGCCCAATTGCATCGGCCCTTTGCCGCCGCACATGCCGCGACGAAGTGGCAAAGGTACGGTTGATCCTTGACCAATTATCCGGCCACGCATCACTTTGACTGCACCTGAGCAAATTTTGCTTGCAACGCTTCCAAATGGGAAGAAGCGGTCATGTTGATCTCTAGCGGAGTCACCGTAATGTGCCCCTGTCGCAAAGCAAAAACATCCGTTGGCGGACTGGGTTGCTCTGGCAACAAATCATGTGTTGCCCAGTAGTAGTGCCGATTTTTGGGACAATGCCCGGTATTGAATTCGATACCATTCCGCCGACTCTCCATTCCTACCACGCTGACCGGACAATCTTTATCCAACGCCACGGTGGGCAGATTCACGTTGTAAATCACATGCGGAGCGGTCACCTTCACCACGACCGCTGACTCGGGTTCCGCTGACTCGAATTTTTCCTTCGCGAAGTGATCGTCAATCAGGGGCGAGATCACATCCCACAACACGATCATCGCTCGGTCATAACGAGCGTCGTCCTGGTATTCCAACGACAATGCAAAACTTAAGACGCCTGAAACCGCCGCTTCAAAAGCGCCGCCAATCGTACCAGAATAATGAATATTGATGCCCGCATTCAAACCACCATTGATGCCGCTGATCACAACATCAGGTTTCCAAGGGCACAATTGATACAAAGCCAGTTTCACGCAGTCCACGGGCGTCCCATCTACCGCATAACCGCGCAACCGATCTCCATCGTACGCTTTTGTGGCAAACAGTGGCGCCAGGAAAGTGATCGAACGGCTAACACCGCTTTGTTCACCCGAGGGCGCTGAAAGAAAAACTTCATGCCCAGCAGCCAACAAAAAATGCTCAACCGCTCGAATGCCCGCCGCATTAATTCCATCATCGTTGGTTAATAAAAATTTCATATTCTTTAGCGAATCGTTAAGAGTATTCTTACCTTGTTTACAAGCTGGGGTTTGCTTTGACGACTGTCTGTCAACCGCTTAGTTTATCCAGTCCCAGACAATGCAGTCCCAGACAATGCAGTCCCAGACAATGCAGTACAAAAACATCTTCCAGCCAAGCTTAGCCAACCAATCCAACTTCAGTCTGACCAAAGCTTGGACTGTGAACAAAGCTTGGACTGTGAACCAATTTGGACTGTCAGCGGCCTCCAGAAACTTGCAGCCTTGAGACAATTCAGACCGGCGATTAGGATACGGCAGAAGTTCGACTTCCCAGGTGAAATCAAATCGAAAGTCGCCAGCACACCGCTGCCACGGCAAACCTAGCCTGTTTTTTTAAGTCACGTTCGCCATCCTCACAAGGTGGTCTAGCTCGAATCTAAACAAAGCTAAGCAATTTATGGCCCAACGATCACTTTTGCCCTGTCAGATTCCCGGAATGCTTTGATGTCCCAACCTTATCTTCGCCAAGCGTTCAAACAGCTGGGAGTGCCGACCCATTGGCACTTTCCTTCGGTCAATTCCACTAATACCCAGGCCGCCAACATTGCCGCCGGGATGACGGCCAATCAATTTCCCTTGTTGGTAACTTGTGATCAGCAAACCGCAGGTCGCGGCCGCGGAACCAACCAGTGGTGGCAAGGGCAGGGCGGTCTGGCGTTTTCCATTGTCACTCAGAAAATCGATACGCAAACACCGACGATGTTGAATTCAAGAACGCCAGCAATCGTTGCCTCATTGCCATCAAGAGACTCGCAAGATCACGAACCGCTTCAGCAAGGGGCGATTGCACCACAGTGGTATTCGATTTGGACATCAATTTGCCTCCACCGTACCGCGAAGCATTTCTTGCCCAACACCAAGTGCCATTTAAAATGGCCTAATGACTTGCTGATCCACGACCGAAAAAATGCCGGGATTTTGATCGAACCTGTGCCGAACTTTCCCCAGAGGTACACCGTTGGTATTGGCGTTAATGTCAACAATCAAATCCATACCGCGGACGATTCTGTCGTTCAGCTGGGATATAGCTGGAGCGAAACAGGCCAAACATTTCCACTCGATTCTGTGATTGAACAGTTTCTCAAATACTGGTTAGCGATGTCTTTTCAAACTCCAGACCAACAATCATCGTTGCTAAATGAATTTAGGGCCAACGATTGGCTAGAGGGTAAAAACATTCGCTTGAATCAAGCTGGCCAGCAGCTGGAAGGAAAATACTTGGGCGTCTCGGCTCAAGGCTTCTTAAAACTGAAATTCGAAGACGGGACGACGCATACATTCGCCACTTGCGACAACATCCGCCCCATCGCTTTAGCCTAACCACGTCCCACCGATGTACAAATTGAAATCACAAGCGTAGATCGATGCCGATTGTTTCGAATGGGCTCTGATCGAAAATGCAGAAGTTCTGCAGGATGACTGCGTGACTAGGTGGGTTGAGTGGTTGGAGGTCGGAATTTCGAAGAGACTTCGTGACGATTCGATGTCTTGGTTAGGGTAGGATCTCTTGGATACAGTACCATGCATTCTATTTAATTATCACCATGATTAGTTCATCGTCTATCTCTTGGTTGCTTGCAATCGCGGTGTTCACCTTATGGGAATCCAGGCGTGAAACTTGCCGGTTGCCATCGTTCAACATCGCAGCGGGCTGAAACGAAAATTTGTCGATGTTTTTTCACGGGCGATGCTGCAAAGTACGCCGCCAAAGCGTATCATAGGCGCCCTGCCATAATTTTGTTCCCTGACCGCTGCTTTCCATGACCAGGATGTTGTTATGCATCACGGCGAAAATGTCAAAGAAATCGAAGACCCGATCAGTATTGCCAAGAATCGGCAACGTGGCTTGGTGCTGTTTGGAGTGTATTCGTTTATTTACGCTGCCTATGTGTTGACCAACACGTTTCAGCATCAATGGATGGAAGAGACTTGGGTTTTGGGACTCAATAATGCGATCGTGTCTGGCTTTGGATTGATCCTGTCTGCAATTTTGATCGCCTTCGTTTACGGTTTTCTTTGCCGCCCCGCTGGTCCAAAAAAGGAAGCCTAATGCTTTACGAAGTAAATTATTCAGCGGTTCTGATTTTCTCTGTGATCGTTGGTTTCACGCTTTGGCTAAGTTTTTACTTAGGCAAATCCGCCCAAAGTGCTTCTGGATTTTTTGCCGCCGGTGGCAATATCCACTGGTTTGTAAACGGTGTTGCGTTTGCGGGTGATTATCTCTCCGCCGCGTCGTTCCTTGGCATTTGCGGCATGATCGCTTTTTATGGCTACGACGGGTTTTTGTATTCGATTGGATACCTTGCCGGTTGGATCGTTGCGTTGCTGGTGATCGCTGAACCTTTGAAACGCATGGGTAAGTACACTTTCGCCGATGCTTTAGATTCTCAATTTAACTCAAAAGGCATTCGCCTGGCGGCATCGCTTAGCACGTTGGCCGTATCAATCTTCTATTTGATCCCTCAAATGGTGGGCGCTGGCGTATTGGTCAAACCTTTATTTGGCTTGGACCACTGGGTCGGAGTTACCATGGTCGGCGCGGTTGTCATTCTGATCGTTACCACCGCTGGGATGGTCAGTACCACTTACGTTCAATTTCTGAAGGGCGGCTTGCTGGTCGTGTTCTCGGCGATTTTGACGGTCATGATTTTGAACCGCGGCTTCACGGTGATAGACCCTGACTTGAAAGCGGAACAATTGGCCGATCAAGTCGTCACTAAGTTGGCGGACGGTTCGAAGCTGGTCAACGGTCTGCCGCAAGGGAAGGGTGATGGACAAGCCGATCTTCGTCCAGTTGGATCCGTTTTGGAATTACCCGACGGAGCGAAAGAGACGGGACCGTTGGGACCGTTGGAATTCTTTCGAGTCTTCCAAGACAGTAAAGTTGCATTGTGGCGGGACAAGAAAGATGGCGACACGACCACTTACTTCGCCCAGCCGACCAGCGGTGCAGAAATTCTGCGGCCAGGCAATCATCCCAATTTCAAGGGAATTCGCGGCGACAATTTGTTGGTGAAGGTGAACTTTTTATCACTAATGTTGGCTTTATTTTGCGGCACCGCAGCATTGCCTCATATTTTGATCAGGTACTATACGGTAAAAGACCAAGCCAGCGCCAGAAAAAGCACGATCGTCGGCATCACCACGATCGGGTTCTTTTATGTCTTAACGCTGTACTTGGGAATCGGAGCAATGACAAGCGGATCATTGGACGTTACCACGAGCAATATGGCCGCCCCTTTATTGGCCAAAAGCTTCAATAATTTCCTATTCGCTATGATTTCCGCGATCGCGTTTACAACGGTGCTTGGCACTGTCAGTGGTTTGATTATTGCATCTAGCGGTGCGGTGGCTCATGACTTAGTTTCGATCATCGTCAAGAAACCGTTGGAAGATGCCGCGAAAATTCGGATCGCGAAAATTGCGTCAGTGGTGGTGGGAGTGATTGCGATCGCATTGGGTATTTTGTTCCAGAACATGAACGTCAGCTACCTAGTTGGCTGGGCTTTCAGCGTTGCCGCATCGGCAAATTTACCGGCCCTGGTGATGGTGCTGTTTTGGAACCGAACCACCAAACAAGGGATCACCGCATCGATCCTGGTCGGAATGGCTTCATCGCTGGCCTGGATCTTGCTTAGCGGAGATACCTATTCCAAGGTTTACGGTTGGAACGCTGCAGACAGCTTCGTTCCCTTTAGCCAACCAGGTATCGTCACGATCCCACTTTCATTCCTGACGCTGATCGTGTTCTCATTGGCCGCCAGCCCAAGAGATCGCATTGGAAATTCGTCAAAATAACCAAGGACAGGCCTCGGGTATGCAATCAGTCTTTGGATTTAGGCTGATTCGCAGCTTGGCGGTTTACAAACCAAGCACCTTCCTTTGGGCACCTTCCTTTGGGCAACTTCCTTTGGGCAACTTCCTTTGGGCAACTTCAAATGGGGAGTGGCCTATTGGTTGTGGCGAATTAATCGCGGGCGTTCTATCGCCGACCTAGGCAATCTATCGGTTCAGGTGTTCAGCGGCGAGGTTCACCCGGCCGGGTCGCTGCCGAAATTTGATTCACTGAACTCAATTTAAGACGGTGCCGCTGGAATTGGGCAAAAATCTCCCGAAACAACGGCAACTTTCAGATTAGCGGCTGTGATTCCAAACGTCATTTGCGAAACGCTGAAGCTTCCAGTCTTTAGCCATTTCAATTTCTTCGGGCAACCATTGGCCTTCGCTCATCGACCAACCAGTGGAACTTGCGATAGCCTGACTTAGCCCCAATGTCAAAGTTTCAACATCGACCTTCTGCTGGTTTTCACACAAGTCGTGGATACCCGGCAATTGCGGAGCGGCTTTGGATCGACTTAATAGGATACTGCCGTGCTGCAAAATCGCTCGGTCTCGCTTCCTCTGGGCACTTCCTAACACTTTATTGCCCAGAAACTGAAGCCCTGTATTTAGACTGGTTTTGGACTGATCCGGCAAGACAATCACGTCACCATCGGCACGCCTTTGAAAACACAAGAATGACTGAGGGGCGACCGTCGCTTCGGGGGCCCGGGGGATGGACACATCGTATTTCTGAGCAACAATGCCAACCTGATTCAAGATTTGGCACATCGCATCATGAGCCCAGTCGTATAAGATCGTCGCCTTCTTAGGAACAAGTTTCGGGGGCACGGCCAAACTGTAGGTAAGTTCCTGATCGTGCACAATCGCTCCGCCACCGGTAGCGCGTCTTAGCAACGGACAATGGCCACTTTCTAGATGTTCATTACGCTGATCAACCTGCTGAAAATATCCCAGTGACAATGTCGGTTCAGACCATTGATAAAAGCGCAACGTGGGCGTTTGGGAAATCAAACAATAGTCCAACATCGCCTGGTCTAAAGACATATTCCAACTGCCGCCAGCAGGCGGATCAATGATTAAGCGACATTGAATCTCTAAAGTCTGTGACATTCATTTATCCCAAACAGGGAACCAAAAACGATCGCAAAACAGGAACCGGTTGAAGCGAATCGACAAACGCCCACACGCACGAAAATAGTTCCACCCAGCGAAGTACGATCTGCCAATCAGCTGGCCACAAATCAAGTGGCCACATAACAAGTAGCTGCAATTTACCTGGCTACAAAAAAACGGAAACGTCAAACTTTCGCTCGACTTTCCGTTTTCAAAATATACATCTGGCTGCTTGTGCGGTTGAATTGCTAAGAGAATTTCTGCGGTCACCAAAACCGTGAAAAGGTCCTAGTGTGACTGTTCGCACTGCTTTTTGTAAGCCGCAAAATCCATCAATTGATCGCTGAGCGAAGCCACTGAAACCTTCATGATCCAGCCTTTGACATAAGGATCGTCACTCAGGCTTTCTAATTGGTTTGGCAATTCAGAATGCACTTCCAAAATTTCGCCACTGACCGGACTGTACATCGAACTAACTGCTTTGACGGATTCTACTTCGCCAAATTCCTCACCGGCGGTCACTGAATCACCAACGCTTGGCAATTCCATGTGAACAATGTCATTCAATTGCTCAACTGCAAACGCCGAAATACCGACGGTTGCCACTTGTTGACCATCTTTGTCTTCGACATAAACCCATTCGTGGGATTCTAAATACTTCAGTTCTTCAGGTGTCATGACTTACCTTCTCCCAGTAAATAAATCATTGATTGAAAGCCAATGATTGAAAATGATTCTTTTTTCCTACAACGCCAAGACACCGTAGATGACATCTTTGGCAACCGCCCCCTAGATCGATGTTCCAACCGATCGGGGAACGTTAACGGCGTGAATAAAATGGCAAAGCAACAATCTTTGCCGAATGCATCTTGCCACGAATATCAACCTCGACATCGGTTCCGATTTCACACAGACCCGGATCAATGTAACCCATTGCTATCGGCTTTTGCAGAGTGGGTGAGAACGAACCGCTTGTGATTTCGCCCACAATGACACCGCCCACCAAAATTGGCGAATGTTCACGAGCCGCCCGACGTCCGTCCAATTCCAAGCCGACTCGTTTCCGTAGTGATAAATCTCCCGCCGCCGCGACAATCGCTTGGCTGCCAACAAACGTGCGATCTTTTAGAGTCAATGCAAAACCAAGATCCGCTTGAGCCGGATTGATATCTTCGCCCAATTCATGCCCGTACAATGGCATCGCCGCTTCTAAACGCAAGGTATCCCGAGCCCCCAATCCAGCGGCATGGAACCCGAGTTCTTTTCCAGCGTCCATGACCTCCTGCCACAATGCCTGAGCATACTCAGCCGGAGGCACCAATTCAACGCCGTCTTCGCCAGTGTACCCGGTCCGCGAAACTAATAGCGGATAGCCTTTGTACAGCACGAATTGCCCCGTGTAATATTTCATGTCAGCAACAGAAATATGCAACATCTTATCAACGGTTGGGACCGCCAGTGGTCCCTGGACAGCAATCATTGCCGTGTCCATCGTCCTGTCTTCAAGACCGGCGGTGTTTTCAGGGTCATGTTGCAACAACCAAGCCAATATCTTTTCGCGATTGCTGGCGTTGACCACCATCCAAAATTTGACTTGACCATCCAGTTCCTCTAGCCGATAAATCAAGACGTCGTCCAGAATGCCTCCAGATTCGTTGGTCATCAAACTATAGCGAATCCGGCCAACGCCCATGCCTTCAATTTTTCGAGTCGCCAAGCGTTCTAGCAAGGACTCAGCACAATCGTTTGCAAAACGCAGACGCCCCATGTGCGAAACGTCGAACAACCCGGCGGCAGTCCGAACCGCATTGTGTTCTGTAACGATAGAATCATATTGAACGGGCATCGACCAACCAGCAAAATCAACCATTTTGCCGCCATTGGCCGCGTGCCAATCTGTTAAAGCTGTCTTCAGCATCAAAACCACTTTCGAAAATTGAGACCCCGGTGCGAACCCCAATTCTAACTGATGTCCTTGTTCCGAATAGAAGGGTTCAATCTGCCTGCATGCCCACAAAAAACATCGGCCTAAAGGCTATTTGCGATTCAGAGAATGCCTTCAAGTCAGTAACTAACGTGATTGGTCCAGGGGCTTTCGCACTTATCGGTCGCCGGCATTTGCCCGTAACCCTATTTTAACGCATGTGCATCATGGCACAGGGACAGCGTTCACTGCTTTGAAATTTTTGCCGTCTACTTTGAAAATGCAGACCGGATGATCGATTCCCGGCCGTCACGAATCCTCTTATTCTTGGTGAGCAGGCCGTAAATAGAACGACAGAATCATGGCAGATACGCCGAAAAACGCCGCCAGGCAACCGGCAATCCAAAACCCGGTTAGAGGCCCATTAGGCGAGGCTTCTCCAACCACCAAACCAGAAATTAATGGTCCAGTTCCCGTGGCGAAATGTGAAAACGCGGAGGTCAAACTGGTAAAAGCGCCTCGTGTTTTTGGATCCGCCGATTGAAGCATCATCGCTTGTGCCGGGACGACTCGACTGGACGCCACCATCATAAATATCGTCGTCGCTAATATGCAGACGCCTACACCCACCTCGCCCAGATTCGTGATCACCACGGTCATCACCACCGCGATTCCTGCCGTAAATAAGAAGATAGGACGAGGCCCGAAACGATCGGCCATCCAGCCTGTCAAATTAACCGCAGCCAAAGTCCCAATCCCGCCAACCCCATACATCAACGACAAGTAAGATCGAGGCAACCCGCAGTTGGCCACCAAATACGGTGCAATAAATGGAATGACCATGAACGTCCCCAAGACCATCGCCACCATAAACAAAAACGACCACAAATGGTTCGGCTGTTTGGCTACATAAATAAATTGTTGCCAAGGACTGATTTGCGTTTGCGAACGATGACCCTCCAGCGAGGGTAGCAAATAATAACTTGCCACCCAAACCGCTAACGCCAACAGGGCAATTGCCAAGAATGGTGCGCCGAAATTCTTAAATAACTCGGCCAACCCAAGTCCGATGGGTAATCCAATCGTCGACGCAAATGCAAAAGAAGACGACACAATCCCAAGGGCGCGGCCACGACGTTGATTGGGAATCACTTCCACAATAAATGTCATCACCGTCGACGCGACAGTACCGCCACAAAGTCCCGCTAAGATTCGCCCGAAAACCAGGTGAGCATAATTGGGTGCCAGCCCGCAATACAAAGTCGCTAAAATAAAACCCGCAAAGAAACACAGCAGGACATCGCGTCGGTTAAAACGATCAATGACAGTAGACGCTACAATTCCAGCGACCATAGCGGAAAGGCCATAAACAGAAACCACCACTCCAAATTGCCAAGGCGAAACCGAAAGCTCCTGACGCAGTTGATCACCCAACGGCATCACGATTACAAAATCCAGAATGTGCACGATGTTGATCATCGCCAAGAGCAAAACCAACTTCCATTCTTCACCCGTTAAGGGCTGAGTCATAGTTTTAGTATTCAAAAGTGATCAGTCGTCAAAAGCGATCATTGCAAACTGCGGCATTTGCCTAAACTGGAATTGACCTGGATTAGCATCCGCCCAATGCTAGATCGCCCCAATTCGACAACTGCGATCAGCTTAAAGCCAGCATGCGGTCAGCTTAAAACCAGCATGACTTGGAAAAGCCGATTCCATCAGAAAGTTAAAGTAGGTGCTGGTTGCAACCCAACGCCACAAAAACCAACCTCTGGGTGGCTAGGTGGAAAACAGACCCTGCCGTTAACCTGCGATTGGACCGTCGACTTAACTTAACCTTGTCCATGAAAACAGGTAACTCGTTTTTGTACCGATCCACAATTGGACTCATAGGCGAAGGAATTGACTTAATTATTTTCAACAGACGGTAGAAATGGACATTAACTTGGTGGCACTCTGTTCAGAAAGGTGCAATAAAGTCACATGCCGATCGCAAGTTGGCCGAGCACACTACACCGCGCAACGGCCACCATTCACTATCAGCGGGTTACTGCCACCGTGATACTGCCACCGTGATACTGCCACCGTGTTACTGCCACCGTGTTACTGTCACCGTGTTACTGTCACCGTGATACTGTCACCGTGATAATGCCACCGTGATAATGTCACCGGACTTTCTAGTTCGCCACCACACGCTGGGTCAAACGATGAGACGACCCGTTCGAAAATATCCTGGGAGACCTAAATCGTCGTAGTGCAGCAGTCTGCTTGACTAAATTGCCAAACCTGGCGAAGTTCATTTTCGCTAGATTTCCTCTGGAGCAGTGAAACCAGAAATGGGATTCTGGCATTAAATCAGTCTTCGCAAACCTTTCAAAAACGTCATCCAACCCAGCGATTGAACAAGATTGCCAAGTTACTTGGGGGCCTTAATGCAATACTCGGAGAAGGAAGTCACCTGCTGACTAAATCTCGACTCTGCAGAAAAAGAATTCACACATAAAACGCCTGCCACCCTTATTGTTCATTTACCTCCGGCTGATAGTGTGCGGGCAACGCCCGATGCTATCACCAGTTAGAAACGCGCTGTCGCTTCTACATTGAGTGCCCTTCGTGAGTCTGATGGTAGGTGTTGACCCTTTTGTGATTTTTGGGAACCATCCAATTCCGCGTACTAGGCCTAAGCGGCAGGTACGAAAACACCTCGGTCGGACCACAAGAATAAGGTTCGCCACGGACTTGCTTTTACAAGCCATGGAACCACCCTTGCGACCAAGTCCGCGGTCAGTTCGATTGTCCGACCAGCTTTCTGTTGGTTCGGGAACTCGATACCAGTGAACGGTCCGTTGTTGAAGAATTTTTAAAAACGGCCGACTCTGCGAAGCAGAGTCGTGTCGAAGTGTTGACTGTCTTTTTCGCTAGCACGAATGTCTGCGAGAACGTCGCCCAACATATCGAAACCTGTCGCATCCGCGTCCGGCATTAGCTCTGGGAAAAGACTCTGCTGCTCGAATAATTCGGGCGCAGCATCGCCGAGTCGAGCGGCCTGGAACCGCAGGCAAATGCCATCGTCATCGCGATGGTCGATAAAACGAATGTCAGCCGCTCGCTTGAGCCACGCCGGGCCGCGTCCTTTGGTGGCGCTGCGATTCTGGACCGCCATCGAAACGGATTGCCGAATCACCTTGGGCAACTCGACGAACAAATGCCGGACGTATTGGGGCGGAAGCCGCGTCCCAAAATTATCGTTGCTGCGAAGCCGTAAAGTTTGTTCAATGAGTTGCATGATGGGGACGCCTTGGATTTATTGGATTGAAATTCAGCTTGGCTGGCCAGCGGGACACGTTTGGTCGCTGATTGTTGAACAACCTGTTACGCCAGCTTTTTTACGAGTATTCCCCCTCTATCCGTCTTGCTTTTGCCGTGATTGGCCATTCCGTGGATCGACTGACCAGAACGCAATTCTTGGGCCGTTCAATCCATAGTGATTTTCTTGCCAACGTACGGCACGATCACGCTTCCACTTCGATGGATCGGCCAAGAGAAATGAATGCGGATTGGCGGGAAATTCCTTGGGCTATTGACCTTCCCATGCCATGGGCAAAACACGTTTACGCCGGGTTGACCCGGATGTGAAAAAGTCATCTTGCTCTTGTATGACGTCTTATTGGTCTGCGACCCCTCTGTGCCAAGATAGCTGAGACAACATTGAAGTTTCTAATTAAGCTTGAGGGCTTGGAGAACTTTGATGTCAGATCCTGGAAAAAAAGCAGATAAAATATCGTCGGAAGTATCGGAACGTGCCA
>Ga0209491_10003010_pt1 | contig 28670 bp, 21 predicted proteins | sample BON02_FD_187213 | JGI IMG/M metagenome (GOLD analysis project Ga0209491, IMG submission 187213) | Freshwater microbial communities from Lake Bonney liftoff mats and glacier meltwater in Antarctica - BON-02 (SPAdes) (version 2) | ecosystem: Environmental > Aquatic > Freshwater > Ice > Glacier...
TTCGCTGAGTCTCAGGAGGAGACAGTGTGGCCATCGTTACGCCATTCGTGCAGGTCGGAACTTACCCGACAAGGAATTTCGCTACCTTAGGACCGTTATAGTTACGGCCGCCGTTTACCGGGGCTTCGATCAAGAGCTTGCACCCCATCACTTAACCTTCCGGCACCGGGCAGGCGTCACACCCTATACGTCCACTTGACGTGTTTGCAGAGTGCTGTGTTTTTGTTAAACAGTCGCAGCCACCTTTTCACTGCGACCCCATTCGGCTCCAGTTGTACACTTTCACCTACTAGGGGCGTACCTTATCCCGAAGTTACGGTACTAATTTGCCGAGTTCCTTCTCCTGAGTTCTCTCAAGCGCCTTGGAATACTCATCCCGCCCACGTGTGTCCGATTACGGTACGGTCCCTACATGACTGAAGCTTAGAGGCTTTTCCTGGAAGCATGGTATCTGCAACTTCGCGAGACAAGCCCGCTCGTTATCACGCCTCAGCTAAGCCGCCTGGATTTACCTGGGCAGCACGCCTACACGCTTGAACCGGGACATCCAACACCCGGCTTGCATAACCTTCTCCGTCCCCCCATCGCATCATGCAGAGGTACTGGAATATTAACCAGTTTCCCATCGACTACGCGTTTCCGCCTCGCCTTAGGGGCCGACTCACCCTGCGCCGATGAACGTTGCGCAGGAAACCTTGGGCTTACGGCGACAGAGCTTTTCACTCTGTTTATCGCTACTCATGTCAGCATTCGCACTTCTGATACCTCCAGCAACCCTTACGAGTCACCTTCGCAGGCCTACAGAACGCTCTCCTACCACGTACATATTCCGAAGAATATGCACATCCGCAGCTTCGGTTTACAGTTTGAGCCCCGTTACATCTTCCGCGCGGGACGACTCGACCAGTGAGCTATTACGCTTTCTTTAAAGGGTGGCTGCTTCTAAGCCAACCTCCTGGCTGTTTTTGCCTTCCCACTTCGTTTGCCACTTAACTGTAATTTGGGACCTTAGCTGGCGGTCTGGGTTGTTTCCCTCTTGACACCGGACGTTAGCACCCGATGTCTGTCTCCCGTGGACTCACTCTTCGGTATTCGGAGTTTGCAATGGTTTGGTAGACCTGGACGGTCCCCTAGCCATGACAGTGCTCTACCCCCGAAGGTGTACCACGAGGCGCTACCTAAATAGCTTTCGGAGAGAACCAGCTATCTCCAGATTTGTTTAGCCTTTCACCCCTACCCACAGCTCATCCCCTACCTTTTCAACGGTAGTGGGTTCGGACCTCCAGTGAGTGTTACCTCACCTTCATCCTGGCCATGGGTAGATCATCTGGTTTCGGGTCTACACCCAGCGACTGAACGCCCTGTTCAGACTCGCTTTCGCTACGCTTTCCCTATACGGTTAAGCTCGCCACTGAATGTAAGTCGCTGACCCATTATACAAAAGGTATGCCGTCACTCCTTGCGGAGCTCCGACCGCTTGTATGCATGCGGTTTCAGGATCTATTTCACTCCCCTTCCGGGGTTCTTTTCGCCTTTCCCTCACGGTACTGGTTCACTATCGGTCGATTACGAGTATTTAGCCTTGGAGGATGGTCCCCCCATGTTCAAACAGGATTTCACGTGTCCCGCCCTACTTGTCGCAACCTTAGTTCCACATCTGATCTTTCGCGTAAGGGGCTATCACCCTCTATGGCCGGACTTTCCAGACCGTTCCGCTAGATCAAATGCTAAAAGTTGCAGGCTGTTCCGATTTCGCTCGCCACTACTTTCGGAATCTCGGTTGATTTCTGTTCCTCTGCCTACTTAGATGTTTCAGTTCAGCAGGTTCGCTCTACCTACCCTATGTATTCAGGTAGGAGTAACCCTTGCGGGTTGGGTTTCCCCATTCGGAAATCCCCGGATCAAAGCTTGTTTGCCAGCTCCCCGGGGCTTATCGCAGGCTACTACGTCCTTCATCGCCTGTAATCGCCAAGGCATCCACCACATGCACTTATTCGCTTGACCCTATATCTTTGAGCCCTCGGACTCGGCGTCCGAAGAATCGCAGCTACAGGTAAAAACTCATGTTTGCGGCACTTGACAAGGTTTAAGTCAAATGCCAGATACAATCAAACCCAATGTCTGATTTCATCCCGGCAATCGCAAATAAAACACGACACCGGTAATGAAACCAGAACCTTTACTTCTTCCGTTTTTTTAAAGAACACTACAGCCTCTGGTCAAAAAGCCAGAACGAAGCGACAACGCTTGATTCTGGGTTCTTGACATGATTGGTGGAGGTGAACGGGATCGAACCGATGACCTCCTGCTTGCAAAGCAGGCGCTCTCCCAACTGAGCTACACCCCCCGATACTTAATTTGGTGGGTCTGGATGGGTTCGAACCATCGACCCCCGCCTTATCAAGACGGTGCTCTAACCAGCTGAGCTACAGACCCTCAAGAGCATGAGGGTCTGAGACGAATGGTGCGATGAGTAAAAGAGCTTCTTTCATCTCACGCATCACGCTCAACGCCTCACTGCATTACAGACAACCGATAAGTGTGGACACCTGGCCCAGAGTGCATTCTCTAGAAAGGAGGTGATCCAGCCGCACCTTCCGATACGGCTACCTTGTTACGACTTCACCCCAGTCATGAATCTCACCGTGGTAAGCGCCCCCCTTGCGGTTAGGCTACCTACTTCTGGTGAAACCCACTCCCATGGTGTGACGGGCGGTGTGTACAAGACCCGGGAACGTATTCACCGCGACATGCTGATCCGCGATTACTAGCGATTCCGGCTTCATGCAGTCGAGTTGCAGACTACAATCCGGACTACGATCGGCTTTCTGGGATTAGCTCCCCCTTGCGGGTTGGCAGCCCTCTGTACCGACCATTGTATTACGTGTGAAGCCCTACCCATAAGGGCCATGAGGACTTGACGTCATCCCCACCTTCCTCCGGTTTGTCACCGGCGGTCTCGTTAAAGTGCCCAACTAAATGATGGCAATTAACGACAAGGGTTGCGCTCGTTGCGGGACTTAACCCAACATCTCACGACACGAGCTGACGACAGCCATGCAGCACCTGTGTCTAGGTTCCCTTTCGGGCACACCCACATCTCTGCGGGCTTCCTAGCATGTCAAGGGTAGGTAAGGTTTTTCGCGTTGCATCGAATTAATCCACATAATCCACCGCTTGTGCGGGTCCCCGTCAATTCCTTTGAGTTTTAACCTTGCGGCCGTACTCCCCAGGCGGTCAACTTCACGCGTTAGCTTCGTTACCAAGGAATTTCTTCCCCGACAACTAGTTGACATAGTTTAGGGCGTGGACTACCAGGGTATCTAATCCTGTTTGCTCCCCACGCTTTCGTGCCTGAGCGTCAGTGTTAACCCAGGGGGCTGCCTTCGCCATCGGTGTTCCTCCACATATCTACGCATTTCACTGCTACACGTGGAATTCCACCCCCCTCTGCCACACTCTAGCCTGCCAGTAACAAGCGCAATTCCCAAGTTGAGCTCGGGGATTTCACACCTGTCTTAACAGACCGCCTGCGCACGCTTTACGCCCAGTAATTCCGATTAACGCCTGCACCCTACGTATTACCGCGGCTGCTGGCACGTAGTTAGCCGGTGCTTCTTCTGTGGGTACCGTCAGTAGTCCGTGCTATTAACACGAACCGTTTCGTCTCCACCGAAAGAGCTTTACAACCCGAAGGCCTTCTTCACTCACGCGGCATGGCTGGATCAGGCTTGCGCCCATTGTCCAAAATTCCCCACTGCTGCCTCCCGTAGGAGTCTGGACCGTGTCTCAGTTCCAGTGTGGCTGATCGTCCTCTCAGACCAGCTACGGATCGTCGCCTTGGTAAGCCTTTACCCCACCAACTAGCTAATCCGACATCGGCCACTCCAATAGTGCGAGGCCTTGCGGTCCCCCGCTTTCATCCGTAGATCGTATGCGGTATTAGCCTATCTTTCGACAGGTTATCCCCCGCTACTGGATATGTTCCGATGTATTACTCACCCGTTCGCCACTCTACTTGCGGGTTGCCCCGCTTTCGCGTTCGACTTGCATGTGTAAGGCATGCCGCCAGCGTTCAATCTGAGCCAGGATCAAACTCTTCAGTTTAATCTCTGCAAGTAAATCTCTCGCTTGACGTATGTTTCAATAATCATGCGAGCACTTCTGTATAGCTTGATGAACCGCGCGCGTTTCCTTGCGCGGCCGCACTCAAGACCAAGTGCCCACACTTATCGGCTGTAAATTTTTAAAGAACGTTGGTAGCGGGGATAGGATTTGAACCTATGACCTTCGGGTTATGAGCCCGACGAGCTGCCAGACTGCTCCACCCCGCGCCCGATCAAGCCAAGTATTGTAACTGTTTGTTTTGTTTCCTGTCAACAAACAACTTCAATTTTTCCTGACTTTCCGCTGATCTTTTTAGCCCTGGCTGGCCACAAAGTTTTCATCAGCGAAGCCCGCGATTATCGGGACTTTCCCGGGGGAACGCAACACCTTGCATCAAATATTTTCAGTATCTACCGTCCTGCAACTGGCAACGCCTGTTTGCGGCGGCGGAAAAACGCTGCCGCGCGGTCCATGCTGACGTAAAAAGTCGGCGTTACATAGAGCGTCAGCATCTGCGAGAACACCAATCCGCCAACGACCGCGATGCCTAAGGGCTGGCGCATCTCCGAGCCTGTTCCTGTGCCAAGCGCCAAAGGCAATGTCGCGCAAATTGCCGCCGCAGTAGTCATCATGATCGGCCGGAATCGAATGATGGACGCCTCGACAATCGCATCTGCCGCAGATAATCCTTTTTCTCTCTCCAACTGGATCGCAAAATCCACCATCATGATGCCGTTTTTCTTCACCAAACCCACCAGCAGGATGATGCCCACAAAGCTAAATACGTTTAGTTCCTGCCCCGCGATCAGCAACATCAATAGCGCACCAAATCCGGCAAAGGGCAACGCCGTGAGTATGGTAATCGGATGGCCATAATGCTCGTAGAGTATGGCCAGCACCATGTAGATCACCAGTATGGTAATCAGCAGCAATATCGGCAACGTACGAAATGCTTCCTCAAAAGCCTGCGCGTTTCCAGCCACCGAGTACGTAACACCCACCGGTAACACTTCGCCGGCCAGTTCTTTCACGTGTGATATGGCATCGCCGATGGACAAACCTGGCGCTAGATTAAAGGACAGCACCACCGACAGCAGTTGCCCATAGTGACTGACAGATATCGGCCCCACCCCCATCTTGATATCAGTCACCGCTTGTACAGGCACCATCTGCCCGGTAGAAGATTGCACGTAAAGAGAACGTAACGCATTGATATCACGCTGGAATTTAGGATCCAGCTCGAGCAGAACATTGTACTGGTCAGTGGACCCGTACAGGGTGCTGATGCGGCGACCGCCGTAGGCGTTATATAGGGCGGCTTCAATCTGCTGGGGTGACACGCCCAGCACGGCCGCGCGGTCACGCAGGATGTCGATCTGGATTTCGGGATTGCTCAGCTCCAGACTGGTATTAACGTCCTGCAGCAGGCGCGATTCACGCAACCGTCCTTCGAGTGCTTCACTTGCGGCATACAACTGCTTCTGGTCCGATCCCTGAAGTACCAGTTGATAGTCGCTGGTGCTGATCAAGCCACCAATGCGGATCGCCGGAGGATTGTTCATGAACACCCGCAAGCCCTGCGCCCCACCCGCAAATTCACGGCGCAGTTCCTGGATTACGCTGTCGGCACCAGCTTTGCGTTCATCGCGCGGCTTCAGCCGGACGATGATCCTGCCGATGTTGCTGCCGACCACACCCCCGGTACCTTGCCCCGCCGTGGACATGACAGATTCCACATTTGGATTCTTCTCAATAACCGTCGCCGTCAGAGCCTGACGCCGCTCCATTTCGGCGAATGGCAGACCTTCCGGAGCACGGGTATTACCGAAGAAAACACCAGCGTCCTGTCGCGGAATAAAACCTTGCGGCACCGCCCGGTAGATCACTACCGTCAACACCAGAAATACCAGTGAACCGAACAACATCAACCCGCGGTGACGCATCGTCCAGCGCAGGCTTGTTCCGTAGGCATCGCGCATGGTGTCGAACACGCGCTCGAACATCTGATACACGCGCCCATGCTGTTCATGAGGCTTCAGCATCAGACTGCACATCATCGGCGTCATCGACAGCGACACCATCCCTGATACCAGCACAGCCACACCGACGCTCACTGCAAACTCGCGGAACAACCGGCCTATCATGCCTTCCATGAACAGGATGGGGATGAACACCGCCGCCAGGGAAATCGTCATCGACAGCACGGTAAAACCGATCTCCTGCGCGCCCTCCAGCGCCGCCGTCATCCGGTCCTTGCCCATTTCCATGTGCCGCGTAATGTTCTCCAGCACCACGATCGCGTCGTCAACCACAAAACCCACGGCGAGAATAATCGCCATCAACGACAAGTTGTTGAGGCTGTAGCCGAGCGCGTACATGGCACCAAAGGTCGCGATAATCGACGTCGGCAAGATCAGCGCCGTGATCATTGTCGACCGCGCATTGCGCAGGAACAGCAATATCACCAGGACGACGAGGACGATCGACAGCAGCAGGTGAAACTCAACTTCGTGGATCGACGACTCGATGAATTCCGCACGGTCGTTGACCAGATTGATACGTACGCCCGGAGGCGCACTGGCTTCGATCTCCGGGAACAGTGCGCGCAGACTCTTGGAAACTTCGACCGTGTTGGCACCAGGTTGCCGGTAAACCGCAAGTATGATTGCGCGCTCCCCGTTCAACCAGCTTTTGACTTTGGCATTTTCGATACCATCGACAGCACTACCGACATCCGACAGGCGCACCGGCATGCCATCCTTGTACGCCACAATCAACGAATTAAAATTCTCGGCACGCTGCAGTTTCCCGGATGACTTGACCGTGAAATCACGCGCGCTGCCCTGCAGCACGCCCGATGGCAGATTGCTGTTGGCATTCTGTATCGCGCTAACCACACGCTCCAGCCCCAAGGCACGTTTCGACATCGCCTCGGGATCCAGCAACACACGTATAGCATAACGTTGTGAACCGAAAATCTGCACTTGCGCGACGCCACTGAGCATCGAAAAGCGCTGCGCAATGTGCGTGTTGGCAAAATCGTCCAATGCCGGCAACGGCAGCGTTTTAGCCGTCAACGCAAGATACAAAATCGCATTGTCTGCCGGGTTGATCTTGCGCAGTGTCGGCGGATCAATGCCATCGGGCAGGCGGCGCATCGATTGCGAAATGGCGGTCTGCACGTCCTGCGCTGCCGCATCGATGTCGCGGTCCAACTTGAATTGCAGAGTCACCCGCGTGCGGCCTGTGCTGTTCACAGAACTCATCGAATCCACGCCGGAAACCTGGCTGAATTGCCGCTCAAGTGGCGTCGCCACAGTGGATGCCATGATGTCCGGGTTGGCACCCGGAAGATCGGCGGTCACCGAGATCGTCGGAAAATCCACATTCGGCAACTCATTGACCGGCAATGAACGAAAAGCAATCAGACCAAAAACGATGATCGCCGTAACCAGCACGGTCGTGGCGACCGGCCTGACGATGAAAATTCGCGAAATATTCATGATCTACCCATGGCAGACAGATTTTATTCCTTGGGTGCCGCGTTCTCAGCCGCAGCAATCCCGCCCTTGCCTTCGCCCTTCTTGCCGCCCTTACCCTTGCCCTTGCCTTTACCCTTGCGCGGTTCGCCATCTGCCGCTGCGTCCGCAATCCTGACGGTCCCGCCTGGTCGCAAGGCCTGCGGAATCTCGGTGATGACTTGATCGCCGCCCTTGATCCCCGAACTAATGACAATTTCATTGCCGACCTGCCGTGCAACATTCACTGGCCGGACTTCGACCTTGTTCTCAGCACCGATGAGATAGACAAACGGCCCATCCTGTCCCGGTTGCACCGCCACCTCCGGCACCACCACCGCTTCCGGTTCCACAGTCAGCACGACCCGGACATTGACGAACTGTCCAGGCCAGATGACTTCTTTCGCGTTATCCACCTTGGTCTTCAGCAACACCGTGCCTGTCTGCGGCGTCACCGTATTGTCGATGAATACCAGTCTGCCTTCGGCAACCGGCACACCAGCCCGGTCTGGCAGAATTTCGATACGCATGCCTTTTTCACTCTGATAGCGGCGGAGCGCCTCCAGCTGACGCTCCGGAATACTGAAACCGACCAGCACCGGATCGGTGCTGTTGATGGTCACTAGCGGTACGCCACCGCCGGACGCAATGACCAGGTTGCCCGGTTTGACCGCCAATTGCCCGGTACGTCCGCTGATCGGTGCCAGGATGCGCGAAAATTCGAGTTGTATCCGTGCCTGCTCGACGGCCGCCTGCCCCGCCTGAACGGTGGCTTCCAGGGATTTCGCCGACGTCACCGCGACGTCGTATTCCTGGCGGGTAATGAATTCGCGCTTCAGCAGCGGCGCCATCCGCTGTTCCTGGGCCTTGGCGTTCTCCAATTGCGCCCGGTCGCGCGCCAGCGCTGCAAGTGCCTGATTATGTTGCGCCTGGAAGGTCCGCGGATCAATCTGGAACAAGAACTGCCCGGCCTTGACCTTGTCACCTTCACGGAACAACACGTTTTGCAGCACGCCACTGACCTGAGCACGCACCTGCACGCTTTGCTCGGCCTCAACGGTACCTACCGCCTCAATCAGCACTGGCATGGGTTTGATCACCGCGCGCACCGCCTTCACGGTCAACGGACCACCGCGGCCGCCTTTCGCACCCTTGCCTTTGCCCTTGGCTTTTGCGCCGTCCGTCGCGGCTTGCTGCGACTGCTGCCAGTACCAGTAGCCGCCCACCACCCCCGCGCTGATAACCACAAAAATCAGCACCATGATTAATCGTTTCATTTCGCTCCGCCCGCTGACTTGATTAAGTCACTCGCGCCGACAGCGACCTGCAGCCGTGCAAGTGTCGTGAACCAGTCCAGATAGGACTGTATGCGTTGGACTCGCGCATTTGATTCATCCTGTTGCGCAGTGATCAGATCGAGGATGGTGCCGAATCCGCTCTGATAACGCGCCAGCGTCGCCTGCGCCGTTTGTTCAGCAGAACGCACCTGGGCTTCCGTGCTGGAAATGCTGCTGGTAACCGTGGTCAAGTCGTAATAACCCTGCCAGACCTCGACCTCAGCCTGCCTGAGCAACGCATCACGGCCGGCGGCAGCGGCTTCAGCCTGGACCTGCGCCTGCCGCGCGCTGTAGGTATCGCGAAATCCCGAAAAAATGGGGATACGCAGCAACAAACCAATGTTGTAGTTGCTGACAGACTGTCGGTTGTCACCGAATAAGGTATGTCCGCCACCGCCGATCACTTCGATGGATGGCAAACCGGCGCGCGCCACTGCCTTGGCATTGGACTGTGCCGCGCGAACCTGCGCTTCGGCAGCCACCAGATCCGGTCGCGACGACTTTGCACGCTGCAGCAAATCACCGATCGTCGCTGCCACTTCGGTCGTCCGGGGCGGCGCCTCCAGCGGGCGGACACCGATGGCAACATTGACCGCCAAACCCACCACGGAAGCCAGTTGGCCGCGGGATTTTTCCAGTTCACCGTTGCTGCGCGTCAGGTTCAGCCGGGCCTGAGCCACCAGCGTTTCAGCGCGGTAAACATCTGCAACGGTTGCCAGTCCGGACTCGCGGCGCTTCTGCGCAGCTTCCAGCGCGGTTTCCGCATTTTTCAGCGACTGCCCGTTAACCTTTACCAGCGCATCGTTGCCGATCAACCGGTAATAGGCCTGCTCAACCTGGAAAATCACGTCCTGCAGCACCCGGTTGTGCGCCAGATTGGCCGCCAGCAAACGGTACTCGCTGGTCTCGATCTGATAACCGCGCACGCCAAAGTCATACAGCACGTAGTTCAGGCTGACTGCGGGACCAAACCGCGTCTGCCACGGCACGATATTGCCAGCATTGGCCACCTGCTGGCTGCGGGTCATCGTGTAGGTGCCGCTGATCTGCGGCAGTAAATCGGCTTTTTCGATGCCTACACCGGCGGCCGCGGCACGTGCGGCCAGCCACGACTGGCGCGTGCGCGGATTGTTGCGCAACGCAAATTCTGTCAACTCCGGCAGCGACAAAGGCACGTTGCGTGCGAGTTCACCGGTTACCGCCGGTAAGCTTACCGCGGGCAACGGCAATGACGGCTGCCAGCGCAGATGCGGCGCCGGTGCAACCTGATCATCCGTGCCGAACGGATCACGCAATATCGATTGCGCTGGCGCCTGCGTCGCCGCCAGAAATAAAAAAAGCGCCCCCACTGGGAGCGCTGAGATATGTGAGCCGAATCGGTGCATGCCGCGGCGTAGCTTTATAAGTAAGTTTTAATGTAAACAAACCCAACAAAGGCGGGGCATGGTAGCACCCTTTTCCTGTGTAGCAAGCGAAAAATAGACCATCACGCGCCCTCGAGCCTTCCGGATTTTATCTCCATAATATGGATGCCCGGTTTCTCAGCCTTATCCTCACATAAAATTAATGGATAAATCCTCTTTGGACCCCATGTTAGCCTCAGCGGCTGATTAAATTCGAATAATTGCTACGGTAGAAATTCCCTGTGACAAAACTTGTAAAACCCCACGGCGGTGGCCCGTTAAAGCCGTTGCTCCTCACCGGTTCCGCCTGTAAAGCAGAATTGGCACGAGCGGCCGGCCTGCCGAAAAGCCCGGTCAGTTCCCGGGAAAAAGGCGATCTGCTGATGCTGGGTATCGGCGGTTTTACCCCCCTCGACGGCTTCATGACCCACGCCGACTGGCAGGGCGTCTGCGACCGCTACACTCTGGAATCAGGCGTGTTTTGGCCCATACCGATCACGCTGTCTGCCGCCAAAACGGTGGCGGATGGCATCAAGCTCAACAGTGAAATCGCGTTAACCGACCCGGACAACGGTGAAATCCTCGCGACCATGAAAGTCGTCGAGAAATACGCCATCGACAAGGCCCACGAGTGCAAGTCGGTGTTCCGCACCACAGACCCTGAGCATCCGGGCGTCAAGATGGTGATGGAACAAGCTGACGTCAACCTTGCTGGGCCGGTCAAAGTGCTGTCGCAGGGCGGCTTTCCGGCAAAATACGGCACGATGTACATGACGCCCGCCCAGACCCGGGCCGCATTCGACGACTACGGCTGGGCCACGGTTGCGGCATTCCAGACCCGCAACCCGATGCACCGTTCGCACGAATATCTGGCCAAGATCGCCATCGAAGTCTGCGACGGCGTGCTGGTGCACTCATTGCTGGGCAACCTCAAAACCGGCGACATTCCGGCCGATGTGCGCACCCATGCCATATCCGTGCTGATTGAAAAATATTTCGTGCAGAAAACCGTGGTGCAGTCCGGCTATCCGCTGGACATGCGTTATGCCGGTCCGCGCGAAGCCCTGCTGCACGCCCTGTTCCGCCAGAATTACGGCTGCTCGCACCAGATCATCGGCCGCGACCACGCCGGTGTCGGCAGTTACTACGGGCCGTTCGATGCCCACCACATTTTCGACGAAATCCCCAGCGGCGCGCTCGAAACCCAGCCGCTGAAAATCGACTGGACCTTCTGGTGTTACCAGTGCGGCGGCATGGCTTCGGCCAAAACCTGCCCGCACGACGAAAAAGACCGCCTGCTGGTGTCTGGCACCAAACTGCGCAAGTGGCTGTCTGAAGGTGATGACGTGCCGGCGGAATTCAGTCGCCCGGAAGTGCTGGCGATCCTGCGCAAGTACTACGCCGGCATCGATGCCAAAGACAAGGTCGAGGTCAAACTCTCCGGCCACTCCGGGCGCTGACAGCATCGCGGTTTTAGTCGCCCTGCCCCATAAAAAAAGCCGCCTGTAAGGGCGGCTTTTTTGTCAGCTTCAGATCTCTGTCATCAATCAACGATGTAATAAACGGGCGCCTTCTCCATGTCCCACTTACCAGAATGCCGGTCGTAGCGCGACAGGGAGTGATGGGGCACGGACTCCGAGGCCAGCAGCCGCTGAGGCAACTCCCTTTATGGGTTCGCATCCTGGCCGCGCGATCCGGCTCATCTTCATCTATGTAAGGTTTGACGCCTACGGCTTTTTCGGCGTCTTGTATTCGACTTCCTTCTGGAGCGGCTTCCAGACGGTTTCGTAACCAACAAACCCCTTTGCGTTTGGTGCCATCTGACGTGTTGTAAAAAAACGCGTAATGCCGTCAGGAACTTTGGTGGTGGGTTTTTGCTCGCTCATAAGTCACCTTTTTTTGCCGTGATGTCAGGATTGTAACTGCAAGTAACTAAAGTCGAAATTAAAGCCGAAATTTGCTCGATGCCATTCCACACCGTTGCTTAAACAGGTCTCATGAGTGACGGGTCGATATCCGCGCCCGCAATAATCGCTTCGCCCACACTGGTCTCTTCATCAGTTGCTTCGCGCACGGTCAGTATCTCGAGCGTAAAGACGACCCCTCTGCCGCACAGCGGATTATTGCCATCGACCGTCACGGTCTCGTCGTCCACCCGCGTCACGAGAAAGCTGCGGGTCTGGCCCTTGTCGTTTTCCATGAGGATGGGGGTGCCGATTTGCCGATACGCCTCAGGGACGTTTTCGATGCGATCAGTAAAAACCAGCGACTCGTCTCTGGGACCAAAGATCTGATTGCCATCGATGGGCACTTCGATCACGTCGCCAGCGGACTTGCCCTCCAGCTCCTTGTGGACGGAAGGAGCCAGAATCTCATTGTGTCCGTGAACATAACCCAGCGGGAATTCGACCCTGGTGAGGACATGCCCTGCCTTCTTGTCGGTCACCTTGTAGGTGAGCTCGACAAACTTGCCGTCCTGGATGGTTTCACTCATGTCGAATCCGCACGAACTGCTCAGAAGATGGATGCACCAAAAATCTTGACCTCCTCATTTTCATAGCCAAGGACAAGTCTGCCTAGCCATTCACCTTGCTTTTTAGTGCTCCGCTGCCGGTAAAGAACTGTCACATGTTCGCCCCGGCGAATAGTGCCGAGCGAATCGACGTCTTCAGACAGATTTCTCGCCAGCTCACTATTTGCGAACTGGTGGCCCGCCACAACATGATTCATGGCAAGCGCCATGGGAGCGGAAAAGTTCTTTACGAAATCTCCGTATTTGCCTTCGTTCGAATATTTGACGAGGTCACGCCACAGGGGATCGGCTATGGCCAGAATCTCTTCATCGGTTTTTTCAATAATGTTCATGTAGGGATCGGGATATCGGCGGCCGGATGAGACCCGCTGTATAAGGCTCACATCACACGACATGGTGGTCTATTCTGAGCCAGGCAGAAGGTCAACGCGAGCTTCTGCCTGGGGATATGGCTACTCGTCGTCCCCAACCAAGTGATAACAAGGCGCCTTCTCCATGGTGTATTCGCCGGTTTCCGGATCACGACGCGAAACAGTCAGCACGTGCCAGTTTTCGTCGTCCACCTTCATGAAGTCGCCGCGGTAGTAGTAACCCGGCCAACGGGTCTCCTTGCGGAACAGCGTGTGCTGCGTGACGCACTCTGCAGCGCGATGACGGTGCATCAATTCCCACGCACGCAGCAACTCGTGAATATCCGCTGCGGCCAGGCTCTGCAGATCTTCCTCCATGATCTCGAGCTTCTTGAGACCGATATTCAGGAGTTTCTCGTTGGTCATGTAGTTGACGGTCACTCCGCCGCAATACTCGTCCATCAGCTTCTGCAGACGGTCCAGACCCTGCCTGGGATTGATGTAGTGCGGGTTGACATCGCCCGCCACGATCGCATTGCGGTAGAGCTTGTAATGCTCCATGGGCTTGTAGATCTCTTTCTTGCGGCGGTTGATCTGCTCATCCGATACGACAATGCCTTCGCCCTTTCCGTCGTCGATGTATTTGCAGGCGGCCTTCGCGGCGAGACGACCTTCGGTGAACGAGCCCGATGAGAAGGCGTGCGGCGTGCCGCCGACTGCGTCACCGGCGCCGAACAGACCCTCGATCGTCGTCATGCGGTTGTAGCCCCAGAAATACTCGGGCGGGGAAACGTCCTCGGGACCCGAGCACCAGGCACCCGAGCCGGTCGCGTGGGAGCCCATGACGTAGGGTTCGGATGTGGTCAGCTCGGGATTCTCGTGCTTGGGATCCACATCGGTGGAGGCCCACAGCACCGCCTGGCCGACGGTCATGCCGAGGAAGTTTTCCCAGCCGACCTCTTCCAGATGAGGATCCTGGAAGGCGGGCATGGTCACCATGTGTATGGGGCCGCGGCCGGCATTGACTTCGCTGATCAATGCATGGTTACGCAAACAGGTCGGGATGGGCCGATGGGTCAAGTGCGAAGCTTCCGGATCGAGATATTCCTTGCCGACCATTTTCTGCAGTTCGGGGAACCATTTGGATTCGTACTCTTCGCCCATACCGTTTTGCGTATAGGTCTTCAGGTGCAGGAAGTAGGCGCCGACCGGGCCATAACCGTCCTTGAAACGCGCCAGCACGATGCGATTTTCCATCTGTGTCATTTTGGCGCCGGCGTCAATCATGAGCCCATAGGCAGACGCGGACGACCAAGGCGCATACCAGGTGCGGCCGGAACCTTCGCCCACTGAACGCGGTTTGAAGATGTTGGAGGCACCGCCCGCGCCGCAGATCACGGTCTTGGACTTGAAGACGTGGTAGTTGCCTGTGCGGACGTTGAAGCCAACGGCACCCGCAACCCGGTTGTCCTTGCTGTCGTCCATCAGCAGGTGGGTGACGCAGATACGGTTGAAGACCTTGTCCGCCGATTTCTTGGCGGCCTCGGCCACGATGGGCTTGTAGGACTCGCCGTGAATCATGATCTGCCATCGCCCTTCACGCAGATAGCGCCCGGTTTTCGGGTCCTTCATGATGGGCAGGCCCCACTCTTCGAACTGATGCACTGTGGAGTCAACGTGACGGGCCATATCGAACAGCAGGTCTTCCCGCACCATCCCCATCAGGTCGGTACGAGCGTAGCGGACATGGTCCTCCGGCTTATTTTCGCCCCAGCGGGTGCCCATATAACAGTTGATGGCATACAGACCCTGGGCGACCGCACCGGAGCGATCGATATTGGCCTTCTCGGCAATGATAATTTTCTTGTCCTGCCCCCAGAATCTGGCCTCCCATGCGGCACCGGTGCCGCCCAGGCCTGCACCGACGACCAGAACATCGATGCCTTCTTCGACGATCGTTTCGTAAGCCATCAGTAATACACGCCTTTCTTCATTTTGAGGCCGCTGGACTTAAGCGTATGCAAACCGCCGTCATCCATGCGGATAAATTTCGGCTCGCTGTACAACAGCTCGCTGTCGCGCAATTCCTGGCTGGGCCCGGGAACATCCGCGAGCTTGGGGATCGCCGTCCCCCAGGGCTTGGTGGTGATGGGCGACAGGAAGTTCTTTTCCGTACCGTTCCGGAATTTGATCTTCCAGGCGATCGTGCCTTTTTGTTCGTCGCGCTGGACCCGTACGCTGTGACCGAGCGGGGCAAAGTCGGCATATCCGCGCACATCGATCGCATTCTGCGGACAAGCCTTGACACAGGCGTAGCACTCCCAGCACATGTTAGGTTCGATGTTGTAGGCACGGCGATAGGTCTTATCGATGTGCATGATGTCGGACGGGCAGATGTCGACGCAATGTCCGCATCCGTCGCACCTTGTCATATAGACAAAGGTAGGCATAAGTCGGCTCCTTGATCTGTTCTTATAGAAGTTGCGGGCTGTTAATAGTGGCGGGGTGGTTCGCGCTTGATGCCTAGCCCCATGTTCATCGGCGCGTCTCGCAACAGTTCCATAGAGTGACTTTTCTGTTGTTCGGGATCGTCACGGCTCAGCGTCGGCAAATTCTCGGCTGTGCCATTGGCCTTGGATACTCTTTTCTCGAAGGCCGCGGCGGGCTTGAAGAACATGTGCGCGAACTTGGACCAGGGTACTGAGCCGAACAGCACTGTCGTGGCAATGATGTACAAGCCAAACATTGCGCCGGCCCAGGAACACCCGGTCGTTTGTGTATAAGCCCAGACCAGGCCCAGCGTCACGCTGGCCAGCAACGAGAGAATGAACAGATCAGCGCGCATGACGCGGAACGGCGAACCACCCTCGGCGGAAACATCGACACGGATGAAAAACCAGAACCAGTAGCCGCCGACGCAGACCATCAGCCCGCCGAGCCACCACAACTGCGGCAGAATCGCAGGTGTTGCCGTCGCCGGCGTCGGGTAACCGAAGATCATGATGGCGGTCGTGATCACGTACAGCACGAACCCGTACATGGTCAGCAGATGGGCGATCCGGCGACGCATGTTGCAGAATTCACCGGAAGTCAGGACATCCACAACCCCGGTTTTGATGGCAATCGACACCACTTCGCCGCCATCAAGCTGTTTCGCGCCTTTTTTACTGCTGGATTTGCGCCAGGTTTCGAAAAAATACCTGGCGCTGCCCTTGTGAATCATGTCGAACAGCGTCCCGGCGGCAACCAGCACGATCATCAGGACTACATAGGTCTGCATGACCGCTGGCGATATGGACGCCGAAATCTCGGCAAACGGATTACTGGTGAACATCGTCCCCCCTCTTTTTAGTGCGTTGATTTTAAACGCGCAGCGTGTGGCGCCAGAAAGAAAATGGTTATGCCGCCATAGAAAATACTTTGCCCGGCTCAAGGTAAAATGAATCGATGGAGGTGAACTCTGAAAATCTGCATAGTCTCTGACAGCCACGATCATCGTGAACCCTTTGCGGCCGCGGTCGCCGAAGCCAAAGCGCTGGGCGCGCAAGCCGTACTGCATTGCGGTGATCTGATCGCACCGTCCACATTGCATGCCGTCGTCGGGCTGGGATTGCCCATACATCTGGTACACGGCAACAACACCGGCGACCTGTATGCGCTGTCGAAATGGGCTCAAAAGCCAGACAACCGACTGCAGTACTACGGCCAGGACGGATCATTTGTATTGGCACAGCGGCGAATATTCATCGTGCACTACCCGCATTACGCCAAGGCCATGGCACTGACCGGCGACTACGACCTGGTCTGCAACGGTCATGAACACCGCGCCGTCATCGAAAACATCCGCAATATCAAGGGCAGCGAGACCCTGCGCATTGATCCTGGCACCGTTGCTGGCGTCAGCGCACCCGCAACCTATGTATTCGGCGATCTGCAGACTCTGGAATTCGAGGTCAGGCCAGTCCCCTCATCACCGGGAAAACAGTAATTATCAATATAATCAATTAGTTACATTATACTCCGGGCACTGAGGGTATATACTCTTCGCATCACTCCTCATCATTACGCTGAACGAGTAAACCGATGCCGACCAAACCAACCAAAGTCGCCCCACTCGCGACGCCATCGCTGCAAACCGAAGCGCGATTCATAACCACCCAACCGTATTACGAAGCGGTCGGCAACGAGATCGCGCTGTTCGAAGCCGCGTATGCCAGCACTCTGCCGGTGTTGCTCAAAGGTCCGACAGGCTGCGGCAAAACCCGCTTCATTGAACACATGGCCTGGAAACTGAAGCGCCCGCTGGTCACTGTCTCCTGTCATGACGACCTCACTGCCGCCGATCTCGTTGGCCGTTACCTGATTACCAGCAATGAAACCGTGTGGGTCGACGGCCCGCTGGCGCACGCAGTGCGCGCGGGTGCGATCTGTTATCTCGACGAAGTGGTAGAAGCCAGGCGCGATACCACGGTCGTCATCCATCCGCTGGCCGACGACCGCCGCATCCTGCCCATGGAAAAACACGGCGAACTGCTGCAGGCGCCGCCCGAATTCCTGCTGGCGATGTCGTACAACCCCGGCTACCAGAGCGTGCTGAAGGAACTCAAACAGAGCACGCGTCAGCGTTTCGTTGCCATCGATTTTGACTACCCGGACAGCACTCTGGAAGAAAAAATAATCGTCACCGAATCCGGCACCGACGCATCAACAGCCGCCGCACTCGTACGCCTCGCGCAAATGACGCGCAACCTCAAGGGCAATGGCCTCGACGAAGGCGCATCCACTCGTTTGCTGGTGCATGCCGCCAAACTCATCGCCCGTGGCATCCCTGCCGCCACTGCCTGCCACAGCGCCATTGCCGAAGCCCTGTCCGACGATCCGGAAATGCTGCGCGCGATCGACGAATTCGTGGCGGCAGTGTTCTGAGCTTTTGACCACTACTCAACACGTAACCCCGTTCGCCCTGAGCCTGTCGAAGGGTGAACGGGCTTCGACAAGCTCAGCCCGAACGGTTTCGCAATGAGCAAGAAGTTCACCGCAGCCGAACTCCACAACAAGCTCGTTTACCTGCTGAGTCCGGTGCTGTCCTCGCGGCGCACCGCTGCACCACTCGCCGGTTCACTGGCGCCGTTGATGTGCGAACAGCAGGATTTTGTGCTGCACTGGATCGAAGTCATCAATCGCAGCAACTACGAAATGGGCTACCAGTTCGCCGCAGCTGCACCGGCTGCATTCAAGAAACTGGACAACGCGGCCATCGAAGCCTGGATCATTCAGGCCATGGACACCTATGATCGCGACGGTTTGCACCGTGGCAGCCAGGTGTTCAAACAAATCGAAACCTGGACCCAGGCCGCATCCGGCACGGAAATGGCGACCTTCGAAGAACATGCGCATGTGCTCGAACTGTTTGTGTGCGGTCTGGCCGGACGCCCGCTCCAACTCGACACCGCCAACGAACCCTGGACCGATACCGAAACCCTGTATTTGCCGCCGCATATCGCCGTTCTGCCGAGCAAGGCTGAAAACTTCAGCATCTACAAGGTATTGGCGACACTGCTGTGGGCGCAGGGTCGTTACGGCACCTTCCACGCCGATCTGGCTGCAGCCTGTATCGGCTTTGCCGAACCCGCGCGCGCCACTGCGCTGCTGAGCCACCTCGAAAACCTGCGTCTCGAAGCCCGCATCAGTCGTGTACTGCCGGGCATCGCCCGCGACCTCGCCCGGCTCCGCGGCAGCGCGATCGATGACCGTTGTGCTGTACTGACCACACCCAATGCCACTGTAAACCACAGCATCGCGTTGCTGCATCGGCTGTATGGCGTCATTGATGCACCCCGCCACGCCTGGAGCACGCAATTGCGGCCTGCAGCACAAAACGTGCGCGAAGCACGCATCAAACGCGAACAAAGCGAGCTCGCCGCAGCGCTGGCGGAATGGGCGCAAAATGAGCTGGCCCCTGAAAACGATCCCGGCACCGAGCCGGGTACAGAAACGCTGGAGCGCTTCCAGATCAATGCCACTGTAAACGCAGAAAACGACAGCGGCATCGATTTTGAACTGCAGTTCGACGGTGCACCGCTGGCGCCGCCCGAGCACGTCAGACAGCTACTCGATTCCATCCTGCAGGATCTGGGCGACATACCCGATGACTACCTTCAGGGCACCGGCGCTGATGACGCCAGCGCACGGGAAGATGCGGAAGAAAACGAGTCGACCGACGCGAGACCAGACACAAATCACGAGGACACCACACATTTCTACAACGAGTGGGATTACAAACGCCGGCACTACCGCAAGAACTGGTGCGTGCTGCGCGAGCTCGACGTGAACCCCGCGACCAATAACTTCGTCGCTGAGACCTTAAGCAAATACCGGCCGCAAATCACCCAGTTGCGCCGCACCTTCGAAATGCTGCGCGGCGAAGACAAGGTGCTCAAGCGTCAGGCCGTCGGCGATGACATCGACTTCGATGCACTGGTGTCCGCCTACGCCGACTTGAAAAGCGGCCATGAACTCTCCGACCGCCTGTTCACCCGCCGTCACAAGAACGAACGCGACCTCGCCGTACTGTTCATGGTCGACATGAGCGGTTCCACCAAGGGCTGGATCAACGATGCCGAGCGCGAATCGCTGGTGATGCTGTGCGAAGCGCTGGAAGTGCTGGGCGACCGCTACGCGATCTACGGTTTCTCCGGGCTCACGCGCAAACGCTGCGAGATCTATCGCATCAAGCGTTTTGATGAAACCTACGACAACAACGTGAGGCAGCGCATTGCCGGCATCACCCCGCAGGACTACACGCGCATGGGTGTGGCCATACGTCACCTGACGAAACTGTTGAATCAAATCGACGCGCGCACCAAACTGCTGATCACGCTGTCAGACGGCAAGCCCGACGACTACAGCGACCACTACCGCGGCGCATACGGCATCGAGGACACGCGGCAAGCACTGATCGAAGCCCACCGCGCAGGCGTGAAACCCTACTGCATCACCATCGACAGTGAAGCACGCGATTACTTGCCACACCTCTACGGCCCGGTGAACTGGACGCTGGTGGATGATGTCAAACGACTGCCGCTGAAGGTGGCGGATATTTACCGGCGGTTAACCGCCTGACCATTAAAAGGAGGCCCCATGAGCACTCGCGATGCGTATGTTGAAAAACTGAAAGCCCAGCTTGACCAGTGGAATGCCCAGATTGCCGAATGGGAAGCCCGCGGCAAGAAAGCACAAGCTGACTCACACCTGGAACACGAGAAACAGCTTGCCGCATTTCACCAGCAACGCGACCAGGCGCTGGAACAACTGCGCAAGGTGCAAGGCGCATCTGCAGACGCCTGGCAGGAACTGTCTCGCGGCGCGGATGAAGCGTGGGCACGCATGCAGGAAGCGTTCGAAAAGGCCGGTTCGCAATTCCGCAAATAGCTTTCAGCCGCGACGGCGGCCACAAGTCTAGAATCGAAAAACCAGCGATGGCTCGTCCATGCGGTCACGTGGTTTTTTCATTCGATCCGCCATGGCAAGGGCATCGGGTGCCGCTTCCAGCAATATACGCATCTGGCGCTCATCCAACCGCAGGCCGGCCCGTCGCGCCATGTTTTCAACGTGGGCGTGGCCAGCCGTATCAAGTGTTGTGGATTGTGGCTCATTCGCCTTGCCGTCGATACTGGGTTGATGGGCACCGACCTCAAGCACTGGCCGGCGCAAATGCCAGTCAGTTGCAAGCTGATAGGCATGGCCCGCGCGCAACACCTGCGCATCACCTGAAGGGCGAGCGAGCAACTGCAGGCCGAGTGGCAATGTGTTTTTTGAAAAACCGCATGGCAGCACCAGCGCCGGGGTGCGCGCGACATTGGACGGCGTGAAGGCATTGCCGCGCTGCCAGAAATTGAGCGTCCTGTGCGCATCGATCCTCGGTGCGGGACCGAATCCGCAGGTCAGCAACACGTCATATTGCTCGACCAAGGGTTTCATTTCGGCCATGTAGCGCCGGTGCTCACGCAGAGCCTGCACATAATCAACTGCCTGAAACAGGCAGGCCGGCAGTATGCGCCCCAGGAAATCACGACCGAAATCACCCGGCCGTGCGATCAACTGGTCCTGGTGAATCGCAAATATCTCACTCTCGGCAATGATGACCTTGATATCGAGTCCGTCCATCATCGGCCGCGCGCGGCAGTCCTCGATTCGAGCGCCCAGCCGGCTGAATACCCGGATGGCCTCATCGAGTGCTGCGGCGTGTTCCGGATGCGCGGGCAGATCTTCTTCCCAGTAATGCCGCAACACGCCGATCTTCAAACCACGGATGTCGGGATCCAGAGCAGCACGGAAATCGGGAATTTTCTGGCGTATGCTGCCAGCGTCCCGCGCATCGTAACCGGCAATGGCCTGCAGCAGGATGGCGCAATCTTCCGCGCTACGCGCCATCGGGCCGCAATGGTCAAAGGTAAAGGAATTGGGAATGACGCCGGCGCGGCTGACCAGGCCGTAAGTCGGCATCAACCCGGTAATTCCGCAAAATGACGCCGGACCACGAATCGAACCACCGGTATCCGACCCCAGTGCCGCCGGCGTCAGCCCCGCCGCCAGTGCCGCCCCAGACCCACTCGATGAACCGCCGGTGAAGTGCTCAAGATTCCACGGATTTCGCGCCGGCGGCCAGGGCAGATCAATCGACGGTCCGCCATGTGCAAACTCGTGGGTCTGGAGTTTGCCGAGCAATACTGCACCCGCGTTCCGCAATTTTCGGGTTGTGGTGGCGTCATTTGCAGGAATATTGTCCATGCAGATTTTAGAACCGCCCGAGGTCAGGATGTTTTTGGTGTTGTAAATATCCTTCAATGCAAATGGTATGCCGTGCAGAGGCCCCCGATATTTGCCGCCAACGATCTCCTGCTCGGCCACAACGGCTTGCGCGCGCGCCACTTCTGCAGTCACCGTGATGAACGCGTTGACCAGCGGATCCAGCAACGCAATCCGCGACAGCATGGCGTCGGTCAATTCAACGGGCGATAGTTTCCGCGACTCGATGAGCCGGGCCATTTCAGCAATACTCAGAAAGTGCAAATCTGATGGAGTCATTTTGTACACAAACCTTTCAAGTACCTTTCAATGCGGGTTGACGGTTTTCCAGTTCAATCCAGTGCCGGGTGAGTACTGCCCCAGTCCGTCGCCCGTTCATAGGCATACGCCGCACGGTACAGTAACGCTTCGGTGAACGGCTTCCCGACCAGTTGCATGCCGAGCGGCAGGCCGCTCTTCGAATAACCGACCGGAACGGCCAATGCAGGTCCCCCCGTGACATTAAACGGCGCTCGCGACTGACGCCCGTAGGTGTATTCCACCTGCTCGTCGTCATCAATTCGGCATGGCAGATCCATCGCACTTGAAGTTACGATCACGTCAACGTCGGCAAACAACGCATTGAAGCTCTGGCTCAGTTTGCGCCGAACCCGATTGGCATTGATATAGTCGGCCGCCTTCATGAAGGCACCAGTCAACAGCCTTTGGCGCGTGCGTTGGCCATAGTCCTGGGGTTTATCGCGTATCCATGCTTCGTGTACCGCGTATGCCTCGCTGGTGAGTATGATGCGGTTGCATCCCAGATATTCCGTGAGGGGATAAGTGCTGATTTCCCGAACAACTGCACCCAGATCTTCCAGCACCTTGACCGCGGACTCGATGCCGGCAGCAACCTCGGGATCAGCCACCATGTCTCGATTATAAAAATGACGCAGCACCCCGATGCGCATGCCCTTTATTCCCGCATCGATCCCAGTTGTAAATCCGACCGGTTCGGTCTTTACGCTACCAGGGTCCCGGGAATCGTGGCCGGCTATCAGGTCGAGCATCATGGCGTTGTCCTTGACGCCCCTGGTGAGTGGTCCAACGTGATCGAGAGAAAATGCCAGCGGCACTACGCCCCTGCGACTGACCAGGCCATAAGTCGGTTTCATGCCGACTACACCGCACATCGTCGCCGGATTGCGTACCGAGCCACCGGTATCAGTGCCGATCGCTGCCGGCAGGAAACCTGCCGCTGTCGCCGCACCGGAACCACTGGAAGAACCTCCGCAGAAATAATCCCTGTTCCAGGGATTTCTCGCCGGCGGCCACGGCAGATCGAAGCAGGGACCACCCAGCGCAAATTCATATGTAGACAACTTGCCCATGAATACCGCACCACCGTCGCGCAATCGTTGCGTCACAAAAGCATCGGTTTTCGCAACGTTATCAATCAGGACTCTAGAATGCGCTGTTGTCGGCAGATCAGCATAATCGACGATGTCCTTGAGACCGTAGGGCACACCGTGAAACGGGCCGCGCCAATCGCCGCGCATGATTTCCTTTTCAGCACGCTGCGCATCCTTGACTGCAATTTCCGGGGTAAAGCGAAGAAACGCATTGAATGACTGATCGTGTTTTTCGATTCTGGAAATCAATGCGTTGGTGTATTCCACGGGGGAAAGTTTTTTGTCGCGAAGCAAGGGCGCGGCATCAGCTATGCTGAGGTAAGCGAGATCTTTCATTTCACACCCTTTCATTTCACACCATTTTCCTCAGCACTGAAAATGACAGCGGGCTCGTCTGCCAGCACGAGTGCAAAAGCCTTCAACGCTGATTTGTGTTTGCGGGCAGTGGCTGCAGCGAGAGGCAACTGCTCTAGCACGGCGGGTGTTGGCTGCTCTAGTCCGATTTCAGCGGCAAGACGGTGCGACTCGCTTGCTGGTTTGTTTGTCATTTGGACTCCTCTTTGCTTACCGCAAAAATTATGCTTGAAATCAACAATAATACTGATGAGTCGAAAAAAACTTTATATGTGCGCTGCAAGTTGCCCCAGCAACTCATTGTCGCTATTCTTCGGGAACATAACAACGTGTTCGAGAGGAGAAATATTGTGAACATAAAATTTGGTCTTTCTGAAATACTCGCAGCTTCGATTCTGTCCATACTCTGTATCAATCCGGCAATCGGTGCCGACTGGCCTGACAGGCCGATTCGTATCATCATCCCCTGGTCACCCGGCGGCAGCACCGACATCGTCGGTCGCATCATTGCTCCCGACATGAGTAAAAAACTCAAGCAACAGGTAATCATCGACAACCGACCCGGCGCCGGCAGCATTGTCGGTCTGCAGCTTACGGGGCAAGCGCCGGCTGATGGTTATACCTTCATGCTCACTTCCACCGGGTATGGTTTCCTGATTCAAAAAACGAATGTTGATCTGGTAAACACTCTGGATCCAACCGCACTGGTCGGCGTTGCTGACAGTGCACTCGTGGTACATCCTTCGCTGCCGGTCAGCACAGTGAAAGAATTGATCGCACTCGCAAAGCAGCGGCCAGGCAAACTCAACTACTCCTCGTCCGGCATCGGCGGATTTCCGCACATGAACACGGAACTCTTCAAGCTCATGACTGGCGTCAACATGGTCCACGTGCCATTCAAGGGCGGCGGACCTGCAATCGCCGATACGGTCGCAGGACACACTCAGATACATCTCGGTTCATTGCCCACCGAAATGGCACACATCCGCGCCGGCAAACTCAAGGTACTCGCAGTAGGTGGAAAAAAACGCAATCCCGCCCTGCCGGACGCCCCCACCATTAGCGAAACCGTGCCCGGTTACGTCACCTTCATTTGGTATGGTTTGTTCGCACCGAAAAACACACCGACCAACTTGATCGCGCGCATGAATGCCGCTGTCAGCACAACCGCCATGTCTCCGGAGATCATGAAGAAGTTAGACGCCCAGGGTGTTGAGTCATCAACGATGCCTCCGGCGGAATTTGACAAGTTCATGCGCGACGAGACCAAGAAATGGCTGGATGTCATCCAGCGCGCCGGTATCAAAGCCGATTAACAAATTAATCATGCCGAGGCAGAGGGCGCCATTACGGCGTCCTCTGTTGCTATTGTCCTGTTCATTGATCCATCGACACCATGCCTAACCGACTCTCTGCCTCTGAAGCTTCCAGAAAAATTGCCGCCGGTGAATTGACCGCCGAAACGCTCGCGACCTCATGCCTCGAACGCGTCGCGGAACGCGAAGCGGCCGTACAGGCCTGGGCTTTCATCGACCCGGGCGCAGTGCTCAAGCAGGCGCGCACCCTGGATCTGCAACCTCGACGCTCACGGCTGCACGGAATTCCAATTGGCATCAAAGATGTAATTGACACCCATGACATGCCGACGCAGTACGGCTCCAGGATTTACGAAGGTAATCAACCGAACTGCGACGCCGCATGTGTCGCGCAGATCCGCGAACTCGGCGGATTGATACTGGGCAAGTCGGTTTCAACAGAGTTCGCCACACGACAACCCAACAAGACGCGGAATCCCTTGAATCCGGCACACACGCCGGGCGGCTCGTCGAGCGGTTCGGCGGCTGCGGTGGCCGATTTCATGGTACCCATTGCGCTGGGCACGCAGACGTCATCTTCGATCGTCCGTCCGGCAGCTTATTGCGGTGTCGTCGGTTACAAACCGTCGTTCGGCTTGATCAATCGTGCGGGCCTCAAATTCCTGTCGGAATCCCTGGACACTATCGGCAGCCTCACACGCACAATTCCCGACGCGGCACTGATCGTGGAGGAACTCTCTGGCCTGACACCCACGTCTTTCGAGAACGTCGACAAACTCCGGCCACGGATCGGTTTGTGCCGCTCGCCGTGGTGGGATTCTGCCGATGATACGAGCAAAGCCAATCTAGAGCAGGCGGCGCGCACTCTCGCTACCGCGGGGGCACATGTCGCTGACGTAACTCTTGATGACTCGTTCGCGACGCTTGATGAGATACAGATTGAACTCAGTTCGTACGAATTTAATCGCGCGCTGTCATTCGAACGAACGCGCCATCCAGACCTGATTTCGCCGCACCTGCTCGGCCGGATCGCGGCCGGCGGCAAGGTAACCCGATCGCGCTACGAGCAATGTTTTGCCGCAATGAAACAGGCCCGGCTGCGCATCGCAGATGTATTCCGGGATTTCGACGTGCTGATCTCGCCAAGCGCACCGAGCGAAGCTCCCGGCATCGAAAGCACTGGTGAACCGATTTTCGGGTTGCTATGGACACTACTGCGGCTACCGAGCCTGACTCTGCCGTTCGGCAAAGGGGCGGCGGGGCTGCCGCTGGGAATACAGTTCATTGCGGCGTCAGGCAAAGACAACGCACTGTTCCTGCATTCCGAGTGGGCCCATCGCAAGCTGCAGTGCAGCTGATTTGAGCTCGGCCCAGCCCCACCAACATAGCCGTGTAAAAATCGACACCGCGCACGACCGCCTTGCAACCGGCTGCTACGCAGGACTACACCTGCGTGTTAGGCGCCGCGCTCGCGATTCTCAGCAGCGATACCGACAACCATGGCAGGACCTTTATTACGCCGCTGCCCATGGCAGCCTACGAGTTCCGCCCGGTAACGGTTAACGTGATGTATCTACCGAAATATAAAAACCAGAACGACATTAACGGCCTCCGAATCTGGCTGACGTTCTGGCTGCGGTAGTACGCGCGGGGCGACTTTGAAGACTTGCTCCAGCAGTGGAATTTTTTATAAATAATTGATTTTATTGATATTTTTTAATTGTGCGGTAGCAGCCACTGGCCTGCTTCTGCGGCCTGCTCCCAAGTTCGCAATATGGCCGACCACCCGCCCCGATCCGACTTCTGACCACAGCGTGACCGCCCGCCGGCCATCGACTGCCGACTATAAATGTCCGCGGTCTTGATCATGGTATCAACGCTGCCTGTTCGCCCTGCTCACCGTGTCCGGCCTGTTTTTCCGCGAATTCCAGCGCTGTGTTCAGCGTGTTCATGAACTCATTGATATTGATCGGCTTGGTGAGATACCGGAAGAATCCGGCCTGCAGGCCCTTCTCCATGTCGTACGGCATGGCATTGGCACTGATGGCGACGACGGGAATGTGCGCCGTGCCCGGGTCTTTGCGCAGGACGCCCAGGGCTTCGATGCCGCTGATGTCAGGCAGATTGATGTCCATCAGGATCACCTCCGGCTGGTTCGCGCGCGCCACCTCGATGCCGAGAGTCCCGGTCACCGCGGAGAGCAGCCGCAGATCGGGGCGGCGCGCGATGAGCTGCTCGATCAGTTGCAGGTTGGCCGGGTTGTCCTCCACACAGAGCACGGTACGCACCCGCGCGCCTCTCAGAACTGGAGGCTGGGCAGGCACTTTGGATTTGTCAGTGCGAACGGCAAATTGCGGCTCAGCCGAGGCTATCAGTTCAAACCAGAACACACTGCCCTCGCCAACGGTGCTCTCCACGCCAATAGCACCGCCCATCAGTTCAACCAGTTGCTTGGCCACCACGAGGCCGATGCCGGTGCCTTCCTCGCCGCCGGCTTCCTGTCCGAGACGGTTGAACGGCTGGAACAACTGCGCCAGCTTTTCCGGAGACAATCCGGCGCCGGTGTCCATGATGCTGACACGGATGCGTCCCGGGGTGCTCACAGCGTAGTTCACCACGATCGACCCCCGTTCGCGGTTGTATTTGACCGCGTTGGAAAGCAAGTTGATGAGAACCTGCTTCAACCGGGTCCGATCGGCATGGACGCATGAGATGTTGAATCGGGGAAAGGTCGTCTGGATGCCGCGCTTTTGCGCCTGCCCTTCGATCATGCCCTGGCAATCAACCATCACCTCGGTCAGTAACACCGGTTCCAGCGACAGCGACAGTTTCCCGGATTCGATCTTCGCGAGATCGAGGATTTCGTTGATCAGCTTCAGCAGATGCCATCCCGCCTGGAGAATCAGGCCTATGCTTTCCTTCTGGCCGGGCGTCGGCGCCGGGGAGTCGGACTCCATCAATTGCGCGAAACCGAGGATCGCATTGAGCGGGGAGCGCAGCTCATGGCTCATGCTGGATAGAAAATCCGATTTCGAGAGGTTGGCTTTTTCCGCTACCACCTTGGCGCTCTGCAACTCGGCGTTCTTCTCCTGCAGGCGCTGATCGAGCTTTATCCGCTCCTCTTCGATCTCCTTGCGCGCAGTGTTATCGGTGCCGATCAACAGGTAGCCGATGATGGCCTCCTGCTCGTCGCGCAAGGCGGTGACCGAGACCACGGCCGGGAAGCGGTAGCCGTCCTTGCGGATATAGGTCAGCTCGTAGATATCCTCTATCCCGCGCGAGGCCTTGAAGACTAGGGCCTCGAACCCCGGCGCAATCGGGGTGTCCAGCTCGGCGCTCAAGGCAGCGGCTCGCTCGACTACTTCCTGGGGATCGGAAATGTCGGCCGGGGTGATCTTGTTCATCACCTCTTCGGCGGTGTAACCCAGCATCCGCTCGGCGCCGACGTTGAAGATCTGAATAACACCCTTGGCGTCGGTGGCGATACTCGAAAAGTTGGCGCTATTGAAAATCGCGCTCTGCAAGGCCCCCGCTCGCAGCAAGGCCTCCTCCG
>Ga0209491_10003017_pt1 | contig 28628 bp, 13 predicted proteins | sample BON02_FD_187213 | JGI IMG/M metagenome (GOLD analysis project Ga0209491, IMG submission 187213) | Freshwater microbial communities from Lake Bonney liftoff mats and glacier meltwater in Antarctica - BON-02 (SPAdes) (version 2) | ecosystem: Environmental > Aquatic > Freshwater > Ice > Glacier...
ACGGGGCGGTGATACAATTCGCCGCCGCGCTTGCGTGCGATCAAGTACTGCCATTGAAACGGATCAAGCGGCGTGTGGTGCTCGAAGTCGTACCCGTAGCGAAACTGAAATGGCTCCCCCGCGAAGACTTCCAGTTCGCTCTCGTGATCATATTTGTAAGTACGTCTCTGCGCGTCGAAACTGACCGTCATCTTCGTCTTCGTGCCAAATCGATCCCCGGCATGCTTACCGCGCCAAGTTGCCACCAGCGTCTGACCTCCACCGCTGGTGGCGACATCGACCGTCGTGTTGGCCGCTTCGTTGTACGCCCCTTGGTTCTGCGTATCCCAATGGCTGTTCCAGCAGAGCTGCGGTTTGTACCCCGGTCGCAGCTTGACGTTGATGATCGTCGAAGACTCGGGCGATGGCAGAAGCAGAATCGGTTCATCGCCATCAAATATCCACGAGCGCCCGCCGACCCACTTTCGAGTTTTCAAGTTGACCAGGTGTGGCTGCGGAGCCGGATTTGATTCGGCCTCAACTTGCGTGACCTTCGGCTCGGTGAATGTGACCTTTGCCGCGCTCGACACGCCGATGCCCGCTCGTCCCGGCTTCATCGCGGGCTCGAGTCGATCGACGTAGTGGATCAATTCCAGGCCATCGACACTGACTCGAATTGTGCCACCCGCGACCTTCGTCAACAGCTTAATCGGCGTGCCGGTCTTCAACTCGCACGGCACCGATCTTAGATATCCCCCATCTGGAAACCTGACCAGCGCGACTTCCTGCAACTTGTGCGAAATCTGCACGCGATATCCACGGGTTCCCTTTTCGTCGACACGCAGCAGCAGCCCCGCTTCAAATCCCTGATCGCCGTAGGTTGGATCGGGCCAGGCCGACCAGCTTGAGCCAAAGAAACCGAATTGAGTCGCAGGACTTTCAATCGTCACGGTCGCTGAGACCTCAACATTCTCGTGTTCGCCCGGCGTGACGAGATACGCCCAAGCGCTGTTGCTCATTGTCGTCTGCCCCTGAGCGACGGACAACGGCTTCCACTGCGCCGGCATCGATTGCCATTGAGTCAGGTCCTGCGCATTCGCGCTCGAACCGAACGACAGAAATGCGACCATGGCCGCCAGAAAGAAGGACAATCTGAACATAGGGATGGTTTCCGCACAAGTGAAGGACGGTCGTTTCATGCCTTGATGTTTCCGGAGAAAGACAGGTTGGTTAAGGGACGCTGTGTTACGATGTCATTTTGCATTGTGGTCGGTCTTCCAGAAGCGAACGCCGCCGCTCCTATCACCGCCGATGATGGTTCTGGTGTCAAATGAGATCGCTGCGCTAAGTGGTTGGCTGTCTGGCAGCACAAACGCTTTTTGTTCTTGTCCTTGAGTGTTCCAGAGTCGGACGGCGTGATCGCGACCGGCGGTCACGAGATTGCCGTCGCGGTCGAAGTGCGCGGCGAGCACGCCGTTGGGAAGTTTCCCGTACGAGCCCGCAGGTCGCGTCGGGGGATGCGCGTTCGCCTTCATGACAGCCGGGAAGCCATCAACAGTGCTCCACCAGACGATCAGCCCGTCCTCACCCGCCGACGCCAGCATCTTCGAGTCGCCCCGCCAGTCTAACGCCCGAACAGAGGACTTGTGCTCATTGAGCGCTAGCAGTACACGACCACTGCTCGCTTCCCACAGATGAATGCCACCCGCACGATCAGCCGTCGCGAGTTGCTCGCCGCTCGGACTGAAGGCCACTGCGGTGATCCAGTCGGTGTGTTTCTCGATCTTGTATTTCAACCGGCCATCGGTCGTGGAGTACACCTTGACGACCTTACCCGAACCGCCGAGCGCGACGAGTTGCTGATCCGGGCTGAGATCCGCCGCCATCACGCTATCGACTTCATCGCCAATCGACGCCAGACGTTTGCCGGTTGAGACATCGAAGAGCACAACCTTGCCCGATTGCACTGGTCGTCCGCCAGCGACCATCAGCACCCCGCCATCACGGCTGAAGCGAATCACCTGCGGCACCCCTTCCGGAAAGGCCAGCTGGCCGACTTCCTCCTGCGTCTCGATGTTCATCAGCCGCACATGCTCTTGCCCCGCGATGGCCACAAGCGGAGCCCAGGGACTTGCATCCATGGTCAGCACCGCCAGCGGTCGCAGCGTCTTCGGCAAGCGAACCGCCGGCAATGTCTCCGGCATCAGCGACGCTGCGGGCTTTGTCCCGACGCCAACAGCCGGAGTGAATTTCAAATCGCGATCCGCCATCAGTGACTTACTGCTGGCCGTCTCTCTTAGCCCCGAGTCGATCCACTTCTGGATCAGCTCGATCTGCTCTTTGGGAATCGGCGGCTTTTTGGGCGGCATCCGCACGTTGTCATCGGGATCGGTGATCGCTTTGAAGAGCGCACTCTGACTGGCTCGCCCCGCCACCACCGCTTCGCCTCCGCTGCCACCTTTGAGCACAGCGGCGTAAGTCTGCAGATTCAGGTCGGCTGTCTGCTTGTCCTCGCCATGACACGCAACACAATGCTGGCGAAAGATCGGCTTGATCTGTTCCTCGTAGGAAATCACCTCCTTCTCATCCGCCGCCCCAACAGACGCGGTGAGCATGAGGCAGGCAACGAGAAGACGGCGTTGGGAAGTCATCATTGTATCAATGTAGCTCTCGGAGCGCGAACAGTGTGGTGGTGATGATGTGCGTTTTAATTATATCTGGTCTCTGGAGCGAATGTCTGGTTGACGGTCAATCGCAGTGGAACGGAGTGTCACCGTGATGTGGTAGGCACATGCTCAAAAGGCTACGTGAGGATTTCCCAGTTCAGGTGAAACGAGGGCTGCGGCTGCATGGCGCGGCGGGTATCACGTCGGGCGCGGCGGTACCGTCGACGTAGTTGCCTTTCCATGTGTGGCCCTAGCGTGGATTGGCGTTGAAGTCCTCCCGCTCGCCATAGCGCAGGAGGTTGTCATGTTCGCTTAGGTATTCCATCATGATCCGCGGCCCGCTTAACGCGCCGTTGACCAAACGTCCTTCGTCGATCGTGCCGTTGAAGCCGCTGATCGGAATCATACGGGTGCCACCGCCGCCATACCAGACGCCTGCACCGGCCCCTCCCGACGCATCCTGGACCCCATTCAGATAGACAGTTTGCGTGCCGCCACCCAAAACATGCGCCACGTGGGTCCACTGGTTCAACGGTACTGCGGTCGCCCCCGTCAGTGTCACGACTTCGTTCCCGGTGTGATGCCACGTCGCCACCTTGCCGCTGGCATCGAGACTCAAGGTATAGGTTTGGCTCGTGCCGGGGGTATCTTGATAGGCGATCTGTGTGTTGTAGGCCGCCGGCTTGATCCACGCCGAATACGTGAAACTTCCTGCCAGCATGGCCGTACCGGGTAGATCGCCCGCCGATGCCGTGCCGCCCGAGCCCAGCCCGATCTGTCCGGTCGCATTCAGCGTGCGGCCGCCGAGCACGACGTGGCGCGCGTTGCTGGTGGCGTCGTGCAGCCGATCGCCGCTGGATTCATCCATGTGCAGCACGGCGCGGCAAGTTGCGGCAGGCCACATCCTGGCGGCCGCGGACAGGTCGGTATTGGATGTCGTGCGGGAGTAGACATAGAAGTTGACGCCGTGCGCCCAGACTCTCGGCAACCGTACCCAGTAGATCGCTTCTCCAGCCTTCGCATCGTGCCGCACACGTTCGAACTCCAGCAGCGTGACGCCGTCGGCCGCCGTGAAGCGGATGTCACTGCCAGCGGGCGTCGATTTTGCGAAGTCAAACCGCTCCGACGTCAGCGTCACCAGTACGGGCACATCGGTGACGGACGCCATCATCCCGGCCACCTTCTTGACGGAGAGCCGCTGCCGGCCGCCGTCTTTATACTGATCCAACCACTGGGCCGTCTCTTCGGCGATGCTCACCTCGCGCTCCGGTAGCCTCCGGATCGTTTCAAGACCCTCCACGCGGGTTATCCAGGTCGAGTCGTGTCCGCCGACAATATAGACATTGCCGTCATTCGACTGAGTCATGGTCGTCGCCCAAGCGTCGTCCCCGAGGCTCATGTCATTCAACGGCACACCGCGCGCGGCATTGGCCGGCCCAGGTTTGCCCTGCCGCCAATCCTTGAACAGCGTCGCTACAAACATGCCATCGGTGGTCAGGACGGAGAGGTTGCCTTTTAACCCCACCATAGCCCACAGGCGTTCCTTGGTGCCGCGCGGAGTGAAGGGCCTGCCGGCCAGGCCGGAGATGGCAATCAATTCTCCCGGCTTGTCGGGCGGTCCGACGACGTAGCCCGCGTGGTTGCCGACCGCCCTCGCTGGGTAGCGCCAGCGTACGACGCCGTCCTTGGCGCCCGTCACATACCCTGGAGACATCGTCTCTGGTGACCAAGTCGCAACTGCCCAGCCGTCGCCGCCGTCGACCACCTGGCCGCCGCCGGTAGTGCCTGTGGGGCGTGCTCCGGGAAAAATGTTGTCGCTGGTATCGAGGTCGTAGACAGGCACGCCCGCTTCCGCGAATCGCACCGGACGGTACCGGTTCCCCAGGCAATCGACGATGGCCAGGTCTTCACTCAAGGTAAAGGTGTTCGGATTGCCAAGCCGTTTCCATTCCGGCTTCGCCAGTATCCGCACCTCGGCGGGGTCAACCTTGCCGTTGCCATCGAGGTCGGACCAGGCGCAGAGGGCGAAGTCCGAATTCGGATCGAGACCATCCGGCCAGCGCTCGGCATACTCCGGTTGTTTCAGCATACTCCAACTCTGTGCCGCGCCAAGCGAAGCCGCTAGAACAGGCAGCCCCTGGTCGTTCATCCGCCATAATGTGATGGTGTTGTCCGAATGATTGCCGCCGCCGGCTGCGGTGCAGTAGGCATTGGACAGGTAACGCCGTCCGTCATGATAAACGGCATGCCCCATCACCCTTGCGAAGGGGATATGATAAGCCACCGCCGGCAATGAACGGCGTTCGTCCGGCAGCCAGAGAATCTTCTCGACGGCGCTTGCGCCCTTTTTCCAGTCAAGCCGCAGTTGCAGCGCGCCGCCGCCTTGCGAGACGTACGCCCGGTTGCGGTCGCCGGCGTCCAGCATCCCGCCGCCGCCATAATTGCCGTTGCCGTACAACGCCTTGACGAACGTGCCGTCACGCTCCCAAACGCTGACGCGTCGTGGAAATTCGGAGGCTTCGGCCACCCACAGTCGGCCATCCGCGGAGATGGCGATTCCCTGAGGAGTTGCCATGCGCAGCTCGTTATAAGGACCGAGTTGCGGACCGCCAGGCTCGCCGATCGAACGCAACGGCTTGCCGTCCGGCGTGAATACCTTCACCTGATGCGAGCCCTGATCGCTCACGTAGATATTGCCGTCCTGGTCAAGGGCCAATTGCTGCGGGTTCTGCAGCCCCTCCGCGACCAGAACGGTCGGTTCGCCTTGCGGCGGAAAGGCGAATCGCACGAGGTGCTGACCGCTGATCGCCAACAACTGCCGGCCATCGGCCGTCACCGCCAAACCGCGAGGCGATTTGAGCGGCACCTCGGAGGCCAGCGTGCCGGAGCGCTGGTCGGGAACCGTCGGATCGCCGTGCCGGAGTCCGAAATTGTGCTGGCTGGCATCCCGGATCACGACCAGTTTGTCCTGATTGTCGATGGCCGCCACCACGGTCATGTCTCGCGCCGCGATGCCGCTGAGGTTTTGGCCGGGAACGCCCCGGTAGATTTTGCGTCCCGCTCCCCACAGAGCCATGGACATCGTGCGAACCGCGTTGTTATAGGCACCCACCGGCGGTTTCTGAGTCATGGCCTCGATTTCGAACCCGCCCTGCCAGTTGTTGCCGACATAAGCGGTCACCGCGAGATCGGCCTGCGGTCCGCCGTCATGGGCCAGCAGTTCGCCGCCGCACCAGCCGCTGCCGGCTGCGACCCCCCGAAGTCCCGCAAGCCGCTGTCCGTCGAGGTCGGTCCAGACAATGCCGAAGGCCTCCCCGACACCCGAGCCGATCAGCATCATCGGTGTTTCCCCCGGCAGACTCGCCACCGTCAATGCTGGCCCGAAATCGTTCAGCCAGCCCCCGCGACCGTCGGGCGTGTCCCAGGGCGGATTGCCCGCCGTGTAGAGCGGCATCTCATAGCGCAGTTGCACCGGGTCATGCACGATTCCGCGCACGACATAGCGTCCGGGCGGCACCGGATCTCCTTCGAAGCGGAACACCGGTTGCGCATCCACCCGCTCCGGTTTGTGATCGTCCCGGCCGTCCCACTGGACGACGTGTTCGCCGGCCTCGAACAGCGTTTCCGAGGTCAGGTTGCGCACCCGTTTGCCATCCGCGTCATCCACCACGAGCGTCACCACGCCGGGCTTGTCGAGCGTGAAATGCACCGGAATCTGCGGCAATTCGACGGCTCTTGATTGCTTCTTATCACGCGCAAGGGTGAGGTCGGGTGACTGAGCGAAGGCCGCGCAGGTGGCGAACGCGAGCAGGGTGCTGATAAAGAGCGTTTTCATGATGGAATGGTTGTCGTGTTAAAGGCTGGCGGATCGTTTTACAGGAGGATCACTCGGCTTTCGTGAAGGTGATCTTGCCCCAGTGCTGGTGTGCCATCGAGTTCGGAGAGATAGCGCACAAAGAGCACCTTACTTGGCGGCTTTGGAGTTACTGTCTTTCGGCAGGTCGCCGACATGGCGCAGGTTTTCCATGGTGTAGCCGCCGGGGGTGACGGGGTAGAGGCACCGGGTGGGAATGGGCTGCTTTGACTGGAAGGGATTCGACCATTCCAGCACGACAACGCCGCCCTCTTTGCCGCCGGAGTAGTTGAGTTGAATCGGCGTCTGCTGGCGGAGGAGTTTGACCTCGTGACTGGAGGTATCCGTCTGCTCGGACTGCGCGGCTTCCTCCTTGAGCAACGGCTCACGGTTTACCCAGAGCTGCAGTTTGCCGTCGGCCTTGACGGAAAAAGTGTAAGGCAGCCCCGCGTCGTCATAGTCGCGACCATCGACGACAAATTTGTCGAGCAGCACCCATGTGTCAGTCGCGGCCTGGTTGCGTTTGCCCTGCCAGCCCACGACGGTCACCCTTACCTCATGGTCCGTGTCGGGGAGTCCCTCCTTGGCGAAGAGAGTCACGTTCCGTTTGACCTCGGCACTGTAGCAATCGGCTTGCGGCTGTGACTCTCCATCGAGCGCGATGTCGGCGAAGCCGCCATTCGGACCGGTGCTGCCGACGACAGCGATTGAGGTGCCACGGAATCGGAAAGTGGCGGTGCAATTGCCGTCACGCGAGCCGCGGGCCGCGCCCTCGAAGCATGCCTTATCCTTTCGCTCCGACCACGGGCCAGCGTATGCAGGCCCGTATTCCGGGAGCACGGTGCCAATCCAACGCACGGCGGCGACGGGCTTCGCGGTGGCCCTGGCGATGTTGATCTGTGGCTCCATTTTCGTGGAGCGCGGTTTCGTCATCGCGGCGTCATCAAAAGTGGTGGCTGCCAGCCCTTGTCCAGTGTGGGCTTTGGCGGGCTGTGTGAGCGTCACTGTTCCGGACTGCCGCTGCCAGTCGTTCCAGCCCGAAATGCGATAGACCCGCATTTCGTTTTCCCAGTTGCCATAGAATAACACGTCGCCGTCGGGCAGCACGTAAACCGAAGCATGGCAGTGCTCACCGCCGCATTGATACCAGTATGGTTCAATGCCGTTGAGATCGGGCGAGTCCATCAAACCGCCGACATAGAGGCCGTCGCGGTCCCACACATACGTGATCGCCAGGTTCGCAAGATTCCAACCGCCGTCCACGTCGATGGCCACGACGCAGTCATGGGCGATGCCTGCAAGCCCGCGAAGATGCGTCTTCACTTCACCCGGCAGCGCTTTGCCTTCCGCCCGTTGGCCGACTGTCCAGAGCGGCTTCCCGTCCTTCGACCACTTCTGCATGAAGGAGTCGTCGTAGTCGCACCAATTGCGAGCCCAGTCGTTGAGTGCGGCGAACAGGCTGCCGCTCGCCGCATCCTGATGCAGGAAGGCCGACCAGCGTGAATCGGCAAAGTGTTTGGGATCGAAACGCGGGGAACATGGGCCAAAGACCTTGCCCGCCGGCATGGTGCCATAGACCGGGGCGCCCACCTCGTTCCAGCCAGTCACGGCAAGCCGGTTGACGTGCCTTCCGTCCTTGTCATCGCTGACCGTGAAGCAACTGAAATCAGCAGCGATCGTTGGTTCATATGAGTTGGGGATGCCCGTCGGATAGAAGGTGAACTCGCTCTGCTCAGGCAGCCCGTCTCCATTGGCATCGTTCCATTGGTAAGACTGATTTGATCCCGCCCACGCCAGCATCTCTTTGGGCAACTGGTAGACGGCGCCGCACACCGTGACCGGCAACAACTTCCAGTTTCGCTCGTCGACCTTGAGGATCGTCGGCAGTTTTTCCAAGGCCACATAGGTGCTGCCGTCATGCCGATAGACACGGAAGTAACAGCCCTCGTTGTGACTGTCGCCGACCAGTCCGTTGGCCAGATTCGTGTATTGGTAACACGAATGAACTGTCCACGAGTTTTTCTCATAGTCGACCAGTATTCGCATCATCCAGCCGTATTGTGATCCGACCCACAGGACGTTGGGGTTATCGCCTTCGATCGCCGCATGAGGTGCCCAGCGCTGGCCACCGTACCACTCCTGAATAACCGAGCCATCAGCGGCGAAGCGTGCGGTGCGTCGCGGAGCAGCATTGGATTCCGTCACATAGAATCCCCCGTTCCCGTCGGCGCAGAGATCGGAAAACCCGGCGAAACTGCGCTTCGTCGTGTCATCGTAGAGACCGTCCTTCCTTCCGCCCTTTTCACCATAAGTCTTGAGCAGTTTGCCGCTGGCCGAGTAGCGAGCGATTTGCATTGTCCCTTTGAGATAGACAAACAGGTCGCCGGAACCCTGGTCAAGATCGAGCCGCCCCGGCTGCGTCAGGCCGGAGACGACCACCTCCGGCGTCTTATTGTTTCGCGAGAGCGACACGATGCGGTCGCCGGTGGATACATAAATGATGCCCTTCGGCCCTACCGTCACGCCCTGCGGCGACTCGATCTCAGCGGTGTCGAGCAGATCGCCTGACTGAGAGTCGTACCAGCGGACTGCGTTTCGCTTTTCGTAGGCCACGACCAGCACGCCCGAATGCGCGTCCATGTCGCTGGCGTCGATTTCCTGATTGGCGGGATCCCAGTGGACGTCGAGCTTGTCGGGCACACTGCCAACCGCGGTCGGGACCACCGTCCGCGCTGCGAGCGCCCCGGTTGCGGCGTCGTAAACGTAGACCAACTGCCGCTTGGGCAGCGTGGTCCGCCCATCGGAATCAGCCGTATGCCCGAGCATGAACAGTTCGCCGCCATCGACGGCTAGGCTGAGCGCGCCGTCCCACGCCTTGGGATGCAGAGCAGACCAGCTCCGCGAAGCGCCATCGAGCGTCATTTTGAGCACGCAGGTCTCGATATTTTCGGTGGTGTTGGCGGCCACGTAGATGCCGGTCGCATCAACGGCGACACTGCCGGGGGCGCCGTGCGTTCCCGGCCCGCAGGCCGTCCGCCAGTCACTGCCCGGCGGGTAATTCGACCCCAAGCTCATGAGGAATTTCGCCTTGAGTCCGGAGGTCTGCAACAGCTTCCAGGTGTAGTCGCCCGCTGGCAGGCTGTTGCCATCGCGGTCGAGTCCGTCCCAGACCACTGACTGCTTGCCCGCCGTCATCGGCACCGCATGCAATAACTCCCGAACGAGTTGACCTTCGGGGGAATAGATCGCAGCGGAGACGTGGCCGGGCTTGGCAATTTCCAGTGGGATATCGCTGGCCAGCGCGGCCTGAGTAAGGCACATCGCCAAGGCTGAAGCCATTGCCAGGCTGTGGGAACGTGCCGTCCTTCCCGATAAGCAGGTAGCAAGTGCTTGCCGCGTGGTGATGATGCGAGTTTTCATTGTGTCTAGTCTCTGGGACAAAGGTCTGGTTGAATGGTCATTCGCGGTGGGACGAGTTGAACGTACTGATCACGATAGACGGTCCGGCGGGCGATGAGCGACACTGTGACCGACTCAGCAGCCCGCTTCCATGTAAGGCGAGCGGCAGTTCTGTTTTTACCAGCACGCAGCGCAAACTAGTGAATAATTGCGTCACAGATTCACTAGTTGGCGCTGCGTGCTGGTATTTTTATTTCTGCTGCTCGCCTAACATCCAAGAATTGGCCGCCCGAGCGGTTCGCAGTGGCTCTATCTGGCAACCGGCGACGTCGAAGCCGAGATCTTCGACGTACCGGCCGCGATCGATCTTTACAATGGTAACAATCCGCTCAAGGGAAAAGGGGGCGCAACGAGCAAGTCGCTGACAAATGGCTAAAGCGACTCTCGGGCCTCACGACCTTGCGGAAACTCGATTTCGCGAACTGCTCGGTGCCCAACAACGCAATGCAGCAGGTCGGAAAACTCACATCGCTGGGAGAATTGAACCTGACACTGAACGTGATCTCGGACGATGGCCTGCGGCATCCTGGCGAATTGACGCGTTTACGCCTGCTGGGGCTTGCTTCGAGGCCGATGGCAAGGTCACTGTTTTGGTTGACAAGTTCGATGGCAAGCGATAAATTTTGCGTAACGATGTGGCGGTGCGAGTCGGCACTCTCTGGATCACCGATCCACCATGGGGCCTAACCGGAGCTGCCGAATTCCCCGACCATTGCCTCTTCAAACTCGTCTAGGTACCTGCAATGTCGAAGCGGTGGCCAGAGGTCTCACCATGGCCAAGGGCATTAATTTCTCACCGGACGAAAGCCGTCTTTACATCATGTCTCGCACGTCGGTGGACAGCACCCGCATGAAAAACGCAGGGGCGGAGCCTATAGGAGCCAAATGGTGAGCATGATGCCGTTTGTCGAAATGAAGACCTTGTTCGCCCACCGTGATGGGTTGATGGCAACAGCCGCAGGCCTCACTGCAAGTGCGCGTTCGTGGCGGTACGTAGCTTTCGTGGTCCAAGTTGTGTTGCTCGTGCTGTGCGTCGTGGTCACTCGGGCCCATGCCGACGACGCATTCTTCAAGTATCACTGTGTCAGTTGCCATAGCGGCGCGGAGCCGGAGGGCGGCTTGAAGCTGGAGGGTATTTCGAGTGGCCTGGCGAGCAGACTTGATGACCCGGCGACAATGGCGAACTGGACCCGAATATTCGATCGCGTCGCCAAGTCTGAGATGCCGCCTCATGACGCGGATCAGCCGAGCGATCTCGACCGGACATCGTTCGTGAAATCGTTGCGAGCAACGCTGCATGCCACGTCGCTCGCAAAGCAGCAGCGGGATGGGCGAGTGCTCATACGGCGGCTGAATCGCAACGAGTACCAAAACACGGTCCGCGATCTCTTTGGAGTCACAACCGATGTGAAGTCGCTGTTGCCCGAAGACAGCGTCGTCGCGGGATTCGACAACATCAGCAGCGGGCTGCAGACCTCGGCCACGCATTTAGTCCGTTATCAAGAAGCCGCCGATCGCGTACTCGCGGACGCCTTGCCCGCCGAAATCATCCCGACCGAACCACTCCTCTCGCGGCTGACGGGCCGCGAGTTCCTGGATTCGCGTTCCAAGTCCAACCGCGAAAACATGGCTCCGTTGGTGAGGTTCGAGGGCGACACGATTGTGCTGTGTGCCCAATTCTACAAGCACGGCAGCGTGCATTCGTCGCCCGTTCCCAGCGACGGGCGTTATCGCTTCCGAGCCTCTGTCGGCGCGGTGCGGAACAACGGCAAGCCGATCCCCGTGCTCGTCGGCAAGATCAGCTCGAGCCGTTTCGCGCATGAGAAACTTGAGCACATTCTTGCGATTCAAGACGCGCCATCGGAGAAGCGTCGGGTGATCGAGGTCATCGTCAATCTGCCGCGCGGCGAGCAGGTTTATATCGAAGGGATCGGGTTGACGTTTTTTGGCGAGCTGAAGAAGCAACTCAAAGATCAGCCGGTTGACGACGGTTACAAAGGGCCGGGGCTCGCGGTGGATTGGATCGAGATCGAAGGACCGCTCGATATCGGTGCCGCATATCGGTCGTACTTCGGCGGACTGCCGCGAGTGCCGCAGCGATTCTATGAGGACATCGTGGCCGGGAAAAATCCGCCGGATGATTGGAGCAAGTGGCACCCCAATGAGTTCCTGAAGCCGCACAACCGCCTGCGTCTGGTTTCGAAGGACGCGAAGACCGATGCCGAGCGTTTGATTCGCGCCTTCCTGCCACGAGCGTTTCGTCGGCCCGTCACAGAGGAAGTCCTCAACGGCTACCTTAAGTCGGCACATTCAAAGCTCGATCAGGGAGAACCTCTCGAAGATGTGCTCGTCGAGACCTACAAAGCCGCGCTCTGCTCGCCGCACTTCCTGATGCTCATCGAAAAGCCGGGCGTGCTCGACGACTACGCGATCGCTTCGCGGTTGTCGTGTTTCTTTTGGAACTCGGGGCCAGATGAGGAACTGCTCGCGGCCGCAGCGAAGGGCGAATTGTCGCAGCCCGAGTCTTTGCGTGCTCAGACGGAACGACTTCTCAAACATGCCAAGTCGAAGCGTTTCATCGAAAGCTTTACTGGCCAGTGGCTCGAACTCCGCAAGATTCACGACATGAAGCCCGACGTGACGTATGTCGAATACGACGACATGCTCGCCTGGTCGCTGCCTGAAGAGACGCGGGCCTTCTTCGAGGAAGTGCTGGCTCAAGATCTGCCGACGTCGTCGTTCCTGCATTCCGACTGGACGATGCTCAACGAACGATTGGCGCAGCATTACGGCATCGCAAGTGAAACCATGCTTGGTCTCGACCTGCGGAAAGTGCAGCTTCCCGCGGACTCGCATCGCGGCGGTGTGGTCACTCAGGCGAGCGTGCTGAAGCTGACAACGAATGCGACCTATACATCGCCTGTCAAACGCGGAACATGGATTTTGGAACGCATCCTCGGTACCCCGCCCGCCCCGCCACCGCCGAACGTCGCGGCAATCGAACCCGACATTCGCGGCGCGGTGACGATCCGTGAGCAACTTGAGAAGCACAAATCCGTGGCGGTCTGCGCGAGCTGTCATCAGCACATCGACCCGCCGGGCTTCGCGTTGGAGAGCTTCGATGTCGTCGGCGGCTGGCGTGAGTTCTATCGCAGCGGGGAAGGCGGCAACAACAACCAGTACGTCGAACTTGCGAACTATCCAGGTCGCAAAGTGTGGCTCGCGAAGCCCGTCGAAGCGTCAGGAGATCTCGCGACCGGCGAACACTTCGGCAACGTCGATGCCTGGAAGGAACTGGCGTTGCGAGACCGCGATCAGCTCACCCGTAATCTCGCTGAGAAACTGTTGATCTACGCCACCGGTAGCACGCTGCAATTCGCCGATCGAGAAGCCGTTGAAGAGATCGTGGCGAAGACTCGCGAGAAGCATCACGGCTTCCGCTCACTGATTCACGAAGTTGTGCAAAGCCGCGTGTTTCGGACGAAGTAGCGGCAGAGAAGGATCAGTAACCACATCCGAATTCATGAACCCATCACGGAACTCAAGATGCCTACTCTTTCCCGTCGAACGTTTCTGCGAGCCGGTGCAGTCACGCTGAGCTTGCCGCTGCTCGAAGCCATGCTGCCTCGTGGTCTGCGAGCAGACTCCACGGCAGCGGCAATGACTCCCCGGCGAATGGTCCTGCTTCACCGACCGCTCGGGACGTATCACCCCTACCTCGTGCCCGAACAAACCGGGCCGGACTATGTGGCGCCCCGCTATCTGCAGGCATTCGAAGGGCATCGCAAGCACCTCACCGTGTTCTCGGGGATCGGCCATCGTGGCTATCCGAACTCGCATCACACCGAGTCCGCGATCTTCACGGGCGTACGTCCGGAAGGCATCGCTCGCGCGGACGACATTCACAACACGGTGTCGCTCGATCAAGTCGTCGCGGAGAAGATTGGGTCTCAAACTCGCGTTCCGAGTCTGACGCTCAATACGGCGAACTGCGCTTCACTCTCCTGGAATCGCAATGGCGTGCCCGTTCCATGGGAAACCAGAAAAGGCAATCTCTTCAGTCGGCTCTTTATCGACGGGACGCCGGATGAGGTCGCACGGGAACTGAAGCGACTGGCTCACGGACACAGCATTCTCGACGGCGTGCGCGATCAACTGAAGTCGCTCGAACGAGATTTGGGCAACGGCGATCGGCAGCGATTGGAACTGCTGACATCGTCGATCCGTGAAGCCGAGGAGATGCTCTTGCAAGACGAAGCCTGGGTTTCAAAGCCGAAGCCGAAAGTGGACGCAACCGCGAATCAGTTCGAGCAGGCCGAGCATTGGGTTGCATCACAGCAGCAGTGGTACGCGCTGATTCATCTGGCACTGCAAACGGATTCGACGCGAGTCATCGTCTACGGCCTCGGCGAGCAAGGTCAGCAGAACATTCCGGACTTGTCGATCGGCCATCACGACGCCTCGCATCACGGCAAAGAGCCGGTCAAGATTGAGCAGTTCGCGCGCTACGAAGAGAAGGAATACCGAAACCTTGCAGGTTTCCTCGACAAGCTCGCCGCAACGAATGAGGCCACCGGAACGATTCTGGATCGCACGCAAGTTCTCATCGCCAGCAACCTCGGAGATGCTTCGGCTCATGCTTCGGACAACCTGCCAGTCATCCTTGCAGGCGGCGGCTTTCAGCACCGGGGACACGTCGCCTTCGACGCGAAGAACAATTACCCGTTGTCGAACCTCTACGTGAGGATGCTCCAACAAATGGGTCTCGAAACCGACCGCTTCGGCAGCAACACCAGCGTGCTCGACGAGATCTGAGACTTGGGACATGAATTCCGCGGCAAATCAACGTCGTTTGTGGATGGATTCTCTGACACCGTCGTTTGTTGCACTATTGGTTTCATGGTGTCAAAGGTATCTGATGTTTTCGATTTCAAAATGGGATTCACTGCGGACTCAGCGCCGCCGGCACATGCTCGACAGGCTGCGTGAGGCTTTCCCAATTCAGGTGAAACGAGGGCTGCGGGTGCGTGGCGGGGTATTCGATCTTCATCGGCACGCATTCATGGTGATCGTTTTGTGGCGGAATTCTTTCATGGCGAAACGTCCTTGGCGCCCGCCTGCAGTTTGAGGTCCGAGGCCCGCACGCGGGCGGCATCCGCGTTGCTGCGGACCTGTAGCGTCGCTGGACGCGAGGCGTCGCCGGAGAGCACGGGGCGTTCAAACTTTAAGCCGGAGACATGCGTGAGGCGGGCGACTCCCTTTTCGACTGTGATGCTGAACGCCTGCTCGGCTCCGATAGCCCGCCATTGGGCGTCGTCAAGGTCCACTTCGGCGTCGTTGAAGACAAGATAGTTCGTATGCCCTCGCGGCCGTGTGACACCGGGTTTGGCTTCGCCGCGATACATGTAGCAACTCACAATGGCCCGCCCTTCGGGATCGAGCAGTTCGATGGAGGCGGTGTTGCCGCCGTTGGCCACGGCGAAGATGAATCGTCCAGACAACTCCCAACGGGGTTGAGACCCCTCGACGCCGAGGGCCAGCGTGTCAGCCTCGTTGCGAACGTCGAGAACCTCGTCGTAGTGACGGATGCTGGCGTCAGCGATGGCTTTGACTGGCTTCTCCGACAGAGACGTGGTCGCGGTATCAGGATAGAGGGCTGTGGCAGGGACGTGTTCGATGGGCAAATCGAGGGCCTCCCAGTTGAGATGCATTTCGGGTTTGTCGCCACGTCGCCGCCAATCGATCCTCACGGAATAGCGCTGACCTGCTTCAAGTCGGATGGGCTCCGCCCAGTATTTACCCGGTGTGCTCCATTGATCGATGACCTTGCGACCGTCAATCCAGAGCCGGACTCCGGCGTCGGATGTGTAAGCCGAAAAAGTGTGCTCGCCACTGACCACCGGCTCGATACTCCCATTCCAGCGAATGGTGGCCGCTTTTGCCAGCGCTGACTGATCGGGCCAGCTTTTCTCCGAGAGCCAGAGGCGTTCATCAGTCCTCACAAGGAAGGGCGAGCCGTCAAAAGTCGCCGAGGCGAAGTATTCGGCGCGAAGTCCTTTGCCCTTGCGCTGGGCCGAGCGGACGGTGCTGGGAGCGGTGATGCGGCCTTGCTGCCGCTGGATTTCATCCCAGCCGGTGACGCGGAAGACGGGCGAGTTGTTCCAGCCCGCTGCGAAGTAGAGAACCTCGCCGCTGGGGCGCTCGATGAGGCTTCCCCCGAGCAGCATATCGTATTGGAGCAGGCCCAGGTTGTTCACCCAGTCATCGCCTTGATCGAGATCCTTTCGGAACCAGGCATAAACCCGCGGGTGCAGCCCATCGTCCGCGCGCTTGTCGAACAAGCCGCCGACATACAGCCCGTCTTCGGTCCAGAACTCGGCCGGATGCTCGATGTAATCGCTAAAGCCGATGCAGCCGTGAACGACCCCGAGCGTGTTGATCGGATAGTGCATCTGGCCGGTCGGGCTGGGCGCTCCGCGACCGGAGCGTTCGCCGCTTTGCCACAGGATCGTGCCATCGGGAGCGGTCTTGACCACCGCCGTCGCGTTCACAAACGTAGCCGGCCACTGCCAATGGTGGTTATACCCATCACCCGTGTAGGCAGAGGTCTGATACCGGTTGCCCGTCGTATCCGTCCAAAGAGAGCGGGTCTGGTCAAAGATCGTTTCGGGGCCGGACTTGGACTGGTTCCAGTCCCAGACCGGAAAACCTTCCTTCGTGAATTCCACTGGCGAGTAGATCAAATAATCCGGCCCGCTGGCCATGTTGGACTGCACCGAAACATTGAAGTGGTCATCGATATCCAGAACGGAGGAAGGAGTCACTAATTTCGATAGGCGGATCTCCTGCGGTTCGATCTTGCCGTCCATCGCGCCGCCACCAGCCCCATCGGTCCAGGAAAATGCCTTGTAGATCTGACGCACTGCCGGATTCTCCGGGTCTTCGCCCTGGAGCTTGATGGCCTCCGCCAAAAGCGTGGGCTGGGCGGGATCCTGTGTCCACTTGGAGTCCTCCAGAGGAACCGGCACCACGCGGTCCGTGCCGTCCGCTGCGCGGAAGGAGATGCTCGCATTCTTGACCGCCAGGGTAGCACCCTGCTTAGTTCGAAGCTCGATTGCTGCGGGACGTCCGTCCGATCCCTCCATCACCGGACGCTCGATGGCAACACTCTTGCCCGACCCGGGATCGCCGAAGACTAAACTGGCCCGGCCATTAGCAACGGAGATGCGGACCGGTGACTCGTTGGCGGTGAGAGGCCATTCTGGGCTTTTGTGGTTCATGACCTCCTGGCCATTGAAGACCATGTAGTTTCCATGCCCGGCATCGGTGGTGACGCCCGGCTTGTGGTCGCCCCGATACCATAAGAGGGAGGCGATCACCTTGCGATTTCCGTCGAGGACCTCGAACTCGCCCTCCTGATGGGCATTGAAAAGCCGGCACAGAACGTCAGCTTGAAACCCCCAGTCGCTACCGAGAGGCCTCTCTGCAAGCTCGGCTGTCAGCGTGCGTTTCGGCTGGGTCGCAAAGGTGGCGGGAATGGGATCCATCGTGGCGACCGGGCGGAGCAGTCCCGCTTCCTCATCGACTCTCAGCACGATGGGGCTGCTCCATTTCGGCCAGATATACGTCTCCAGTTTGCCGTCGCCATTGAGGTCGAGGCGCTTGACGCCGAAGCCTGCGTTGCCGAGGGCACCGGTTGTCAGGTCGCGGTCGAGAGCACCGTCAAAGGCATACGTCGCCAGAGGCTTCCAGGTCTTCGCCGCATAGTCGACCTCCAGATAGATCAACTCCCCCATGGAGGCGAGCCAGACCCGGTTCGGATTGTCCCGCTCCGCCACCACGGGCGTGTAGAACCCCTGTCCTCCATACCATTCCCACCGCACTTTCCCCTCGGCATCGAAGTGGGAGGTTCGCCGAGGGGCAATCCCTTCCACCACGACAAAGCCGCCAGTTCCGTCGCCAGAGATGCCTGTCACTTCCTGAAAATCCGTCGCCACATAGACCCCGCGTTGACGTCCTCCCTCACGTCCAAACGTTTTCTCGAGTTGATAGGCCGGACTGAATCGCAGGACCTGCCCGCTCGTTCCTCCCTGCGCAATGAAGAGGCGACCGGTGATCGGATCCACCGTCAACCGCCGTGGACTCGTCAGATTGTTGAGCGGGGTTGACGCGACTTTCCCGTCCTTGGAAACTTCGAGCAGCGCGTTTCCCACCAGGGCCAGAACCTTACCTCCGCCGATCGAAGTGATATCCGCCAACTCACCGCCCTTCACGGTCGTCCGGGCCGTTTCGGTGCCGGTCTTCGGGTCCAGCCAGACGATCAATCCTCCGGGCGAAGCGAGCACGAGGTCGCCATCGCGGGCCGAAATCCGGCGCGGGCCGTCATACTTCTCCACCGACCAGTTTTTCGGACCGGTGCCGCCCCAATTCACCATACCCGGCAGGCTTCTGATCTCGCCGGTCGCAGGGTCCTGCACATACAGTCCCGCGTCGCGGCAGTGAGGCCCGCCGAGGAAGTAGAGGTTGTCCTTATCCAGGGCAAGGTCGATGCCTCCCATCCATCCTCCGACCGGCCCGGACACCCATTTCCACTCCCCCTCGCTGGTGATCGCAGCCGTCTGGGGCATGCCCTCCGACATGGCGCTGGTGGCAAAAATGCGAGCGCCATCCGTCTCGACCCCGCACATCGCGCCATGCTGGGCGGGCCAATGGTGCTCTCGGAAACTCGTACCAATGGAGAGCAGGTATTCGGACTTGAGCCCTTGGCTTTGCGCGAGGCGCCACTCGAACTCACCCGCTTGCGGTCGTCCCTCGCGGTCGAGGCCGTCCCACCAGATCGTCTGGATGCCCGCTACGCGAGGATCGGCCCGCAGCAATTCGCGGATTCGTCGCCCCCGTTCGTCGTAAACGGCCAGCGACACACGTCCCGGCGTCTTCAAATTGAAGGTAATGGGCAGCTGGCCCGGTCGCTGTTCCACCGCCTTATCGGAAGTATCGGGCTCCGCCGCTTGATTCGCGGCCAGCGGTCCTTGGATGATGAGCGAGTTCTTGTCATTAGCGGGGGTGAGGTCTGGTGACTGAGCGAATGATGCGCTGGTGGTGAGTGCAAATAGTGCGGTAAGGAAGATCGTTTTCATCTTGTCTGGTCTCTGGAGCGAAGGTCTGGTTGAATGGTCAATCGCGGTGGAACGAAGTGTCACTCTGGGACACCTTCTGCCACCCTGAATTGCGAACGCAGTTGGACTCTGGTGACTACTCAAAGTTGAACCACTCAAAGAACGCCCATTGATTGTTCGTGTCGCGGATGTTGATGAAGTAGAGATCGTGGAGGCCCGAGATCGGTGATTTTAAGTCCTGCACGATCTCCCTGGGTTGGTCGCTCGGTGGAATGTTGAGCGTGGCGATAAGGGGGCCGTCGGGGGAGTCGAGGCGGAGTTCGACGAGGGTGGGCTGGGTGATGCCGGCCCAGGTGTGGCATTTTGTGGAGATGCGTTTGGCGCCGTTGCCGAAGTCGAGCCGTTCGTAGCCGACGGTTACGGGGCCAGCTTCGGTGCGACCGAGTTCGAGTCCGGTTTCGGTCAGTTGGATTTGGCCACGGTTGACGAACAACGTGGCGGAGTCGATGCGGCGGTGAGCATCGCGAACGTTTGTGAGAGCGGGGCCGCCATCGCCCATGGGATAGAGATTTTCCGTGGGAATTCGCTGTCGATCAATCGAAAAGGACTCCCACATTAAATTGCAGGAGGTGCCTTCGGATTCCGTGCTGAAGTCGAGGCGGATCGGATACCGTATGCCCGCTTGCAGCTTGATCGGTTCGGAGCGCCAGAGTTCGCGTGCAGCGTTGCCGTAGATGACTTGTCGGCCCGCGATCCAGAGACGAATCCGCCCTTTCGATGATGTGGAAAACGTGAACTCTTCCGTCAGCGGGGCCTCCAATTCGCCGACCCAGCGGGCGGCGAAATTTGTTTTTCGGCCAAGACCTTGGGGGCCGTCCGTCCAGACTTCGGTCTGCATTCCGTACCATTCGTTTTGCGTGAACCAGATGCGGCGATCGATGCGGTCAATGGTCGGCGGTCCGTCGAAGCTGGGGTTCGAAAAGTATTGAGCCTTCAGACCGGTGCCTTCGCGCTGGGCGGTGGCTGACGGAGTTTTGACGGTGACTTTGAGTTCCTGTCGCTCCCAACCATCCCAACCGGTGATGCGGTACACGGGAATGCATTGCCAGCCGTTGGCAAACCAATAGACGTCACCCTGATGCTCCACAATTCTGCCGGGGATTTCGTGGTCGAAGTTGAGGATGGAATCATCCTTTCCGGGTGCCGATCGCCACCAATGATAAAAAGCTTCGGACAAACCGTCGGCTGCGCGGTGATCGAGAAAGTCCCCCGCGTAAAGACCGTCTTCGGTCCACGCGGTGGCGGGCCGCACGGAGCGATCGCACACGACCACGGTGTTGCGGACATGCCCGACAAATCCGGTGGCTTCATGAAAGTCACCGGGCGGACTGGGGTTTTCGGTGTCAGCCGGGTTTTGTGTCGCATGCCGTCCCACGTTCCACAGAACTTTTCCCTCGGCATCGACCTTCACTAGCCGCACTTTTCCTTGTCGATTACTGGGAAAGGAAACTCCTTGCTGATCTCGCGAACAACAGAGCACGCTATAAACCGCATCGTCCTTTTCGAGAAAGCCGAACGCTTCAAAACCGGACCGCGCGGGCATCGCTAACGACGCGATCGGCTTCCATATCGTCGGAAATTCCGGCACGCCGTCCAGCCAGCGCGACGGGGATAATCGCAGGAGATCAACCTGGGGATGTCCGTCTTTCTCACGCAGACCGTAACCGAACAGGTTGAACCCTTCACCCGGAGGGGCTTGGATTTTAGGGCCTGTCGGCATCCGATCCTTGAAGAACGTGATCTCGTCACTTTGCACGGCACCGTCCTGGGAACGATCGTGCCAGACGAAGCCGACGGACCCCGCAGCACCTTCCGATTTCTTCCCGGCGATTTTGATGGCGCGTTCCAAAGCGGTGCCGCTTTGGGCACCGGCCACGACCGCGTGCAGGCGGCCATTTTTGTGCATCGCCACATTGGGCGGCGAACTGTTGAACACCAGATAACGCTGTCCCGCGTGATAGCGAATTGCCGCAGGAGTGGTGTAACCGCCGAGACCTTCGGGAAACAGGCCGTCCGCTAACCCTTCCACGCGATGCGTCTCAAGAATGGACCAAAGGCCGGTCTGATAATCGATCTCGGCGAGAACCAAATAACCCGCGTGCGGACTATACCAGACCTGTGTGGGGTTCTCGGGATCGGGTGAGGGACTGGAGAAGAATCCACACGGTCCGTACCACTCATGCAGCACTCGTCCCTCGCGATCCAAATGTCCCACCCGGCGCGGCGCACCGAATGGTTCCGCGATATAGAACCCGCCCTCGCCGTCAGCTTCGATGTCGCTGACGCCGCGGAAGTCGGTGGCGACATACGGGCCATCGCTCCGCCCGCCGAGCTTGCCGTAAGTCTGTTGCAGCTTGCCGTCGAGAGAGAATCGCTTGATCTGTTGCGACGAACCCCCTTCGACGATGAAGAGTTCTTGGTGCGGAGCAACCGTCAATCGCAACGGTTCCGTCAAGCCGCTGACGATCACTTGTTGCGTACCATCCGGCGTGACCTTCAGCACTTGTCCCTGAGAAATCACCAACACGCTGCCATCGTCCGCGACAGCCACGCCGCGGGGTGACGGAACCTTCGCCTCAGCCGTCGCCTTCCCGTTCCTGTCCAGCCAGCGCAATAACCCTTGTTGATGGTAGCTCGCAACGACGACCTCGCCGCGCCCGGCCAGATCGATTGTTTCCGGCGAATACACCTTGTCGCCCGTTCCAAAGAATTTGCTCTCGTCGCGTTTGGTATCAGAATGCAATAGATCCCAGGTCTCGAGCAGTTTTCCGGATTCGGGATCGGTGACCATCGCCTTACCATTGGCTTGCAGAAAAACCAGCCGATCAAACGCACAACACAACGCGATTGCCCCTTGCGCCGGCTGGAACTCATTGCGTTCCCACATTCGTTGTTTACCGTCGAGCGATTGCTTGAGCAGGATCGGCACAAACTCTGCCGTCTCCGCTGCGACGTACAGCCCTTGCTTGTCAACCGCGAGCGCCGAGACCCCACCGTGACTCCCCGCCCATTGCCGCCCCGAACGTTGATAAGCAGGATCATTCCACGACATCCCCGGATTAATCCCCAGCGCCGTCACGAACTGAGCCGTAAACCCCGGCGTCCGTAACACCCGCACCCCATATGTCCCCGCCGCCACCGCGCCCCCGTCGCGGTCCAACCCATCCCAGTTCAATTGGTGCGTCCCCGCCTTCTGCGTCTGCCCATGCAGTAGCGAACGCACCAACCGCCCCTCCCCATCATAAACTGCTACCGAAACCTGTCCGCTCTGTTTAAGCTCGTATTGAATCGGCACTTCAGCAGCGCGCAGCGTCAAGGATGCAAGCTCGATCCACACCAAACTGACCATTATGGCAACGAGAGATTTTGGAGTCATTAATCCAGCCAACTTTAGACCGGACTTGACCAGAGTGGTGATGAAGATCGTTTTCATTGTGTCTGGCCTACCATCGGAGTGAAAAAAGCGAGTATGTTCATGTTGTTCTAACGAACGCTGTCAAGCAATTAGTTGATCTTTTGACTTTGCCCTCGCCTTCAATCATTCGCGCCCGAAGAATGACTCTTCCATCGGGACGGTGATAAAGGGCCAACTGGCAGGATAAAATCGGACAACTTTCGTCGGTCGGAAACCATCGAGCAACATGCCGCACTCCAACTGAATCTGCACACCGCTGCAACCGGGTACGACCGGGACCTTGTTGAATTGCAGTATGTTTCCCCCCTTGCGATCGTTCGTCGGGTCATAGGTCATAAGTGACTCTCGCGCGACGGCAATGGTACCTTTGGGTGCCAAATCATCCTTCGCCCCGCCCTTACCGAAAAGTGCCGCTGGCCAGCCGAGCGGTTCCGGATTGATCGTGGTCAAATCGTTGAACAGTGCTGGATCGACGCCATCAAAAAACGTCATCGTGACAATCTGTTTCTTGTCATCAACGGCATCTACCCACGCCGGCAATCCGCGTTCTTTAATGTGCTGACGATGACACTCCATCTGCTGGTTGATCGCTAGTACACGGCTGACGTCATCGAGATAAATTTCCAGAATACGGCCTGGCCCAAACAGCCCGACCCAGGTGAGATTAAACTGCACCAACTGATCTGTCTCCAGCGATTCGAGCGATCCAAATCCACGCTCTTTAAAGACTTGGGTACGACCAAGAAGATCGAACGACTTCGACTCGCCAACCATTTTTCCGTCCTGGAATAGTGTTGCGTTGAGTTTCTTTTTCTCAAGGTTAACGCTGTCAATTTTCCAAACCTGTTGCTGTCTCGCGCGATAACTGAAGTCGTCTTCCACTCGGATGCAGCGTCGGAACGCAGCATCTGCGGAAATGCGATCGTGGAAAACAGCGAGTGGTGGGCGATTGTCCGATTCGGCCTTGAGATAGCACCAAGTGTGCAGATGCGTACCCAGCGGGATGTCGCACAATGCGGCCGGAGCACCATGATAGAAGATTGAGCCGTAGGGCAACATGTCCAGAGACAGTGGCAGATCCCAATAACCGGCCTGTTGTGAATCGTTGCGATCCACACGAATCACCAACTGGCGTTCCGGGTGATCGACCTGAAAGAGTTCGCCTTGGATGTAGTGCGAGGAACCTATCGGAGGAAACTGACCGCTAACGAGATTGAACCAAGGTAGATTCTTATCCGCGCCGTCATCCGTTCTATATTCTGGATCTGCCGCGTTGGCGGTCGTCAACCAAGCAACAACACTAAATACAAATAGCAACTTAAACAAGTTTCGCATTGACTAAGCCACCACTTCCGAGATAACGCCAGTGCTGTCCTGGAATTTTTCCGACTCCACACCGCAACGTTGCAGCATCGTCAACAGCAGACTGCTTAATCGTGCATTGTCATCGACGGGACGACCGCAAATTTTGTAGTGATCATTTGCCTCTGCAACATTGTATTGGCCGATCTTCGGCAGGTTGAAGTCGACATGCTGACCGTGCTTCACGCCCAGCTTCTTGCCTCCTGCGTACAGAATCGGCAAGTTAGCGTTCCCATGGCTATGACCGTAAGACATACCGCTACCCCACAGCACCTGAGTCGTATCTAACAGGTTGCCATCATTCTCTTGATGCGACTTGAGCTGGTCGAGAAAGTAACTGAATTGTTCGACATGGAATGTGTCGGTTTGCGTCAGGCGACGAAGTTGCTCCGGGTCACCATTGTGGTGCGAAAGTCCGTGACGAGTTTGTGAGATGCCAATATCAGGAATGGCCCCGCCGTTGGCTTCGCTGCCGATCATGCAGGTGATAACGCGAGTGGTATCCGTCCGGAGCGCAAGAGCCATCAAGTCATAGAACAGGCGGTGATATTCGCGGACCTGATCCTGATTCATCTGACGCATGAACCGACCGGTGATGGAATCGTCGAGCTTGGGACGCGGCACGTCGAGCCAGGCCTCGGCCTTTTCGGTACGCAATTCGACTTGGCGTACCGCAGTGAGATATTCGTCCAGCTTACTGCGGTCTTCAGAGCCTAGATTGCCGTTCACGCTTTGAGCGTCACTCAGCACGGCGTCGAGAATGCTCCCTCGCCGACTCAAGCGTCGGCCAGCAGCATTCCTCCCGCCAGCTTCCTCGCCGAACAGTCGCTCGAAGATTGATCTCACGTTCCGTTCCGCTGGAATCTGAATTCCGTCGCGTGACCAGGCTAATGAGAATCCGTCAATTGCCATTTCGAGCGACGGAAATCGAGTGAACTCACCTTGGACTTCCGCAATCAATTGGTCCGCTGAAACGGTGTTTCGAAACGCTCCACCATTGCCAGGAACGTTGGCGCCGGTGAGCCATACTTGATCGCAATTGTGGGCCTTGCCTAGGACCAGCGGATGGTGCAAACCACTGATAGGAGTGACTTCATTGCGGTGACGCTCAAGGGATTTTAGGGGAGCGGTGAGTTCATAATCCGCACCGGCTTTTTCGATCTGCCAAGTCAACGTATTGACGCCGTTGGGAATGTAAAGAAAGACGCTGCGTTTCGGTGCCGTCGCCTGGGGAAGTCCCGAAGCAGCATGGCATGGCAGACGCATGCAGTCCAACATTGGTAATGCGATGCTTGCACCAACTCCGCGAAGAACACGGCGACGATTTAAGAGCCATTTGTTAGTTTGAATGTTCATATCAATTTCTTGTTCGTTATCGTTGTTGAAATAGATCCGAGAGCACAAACGCTTCGATAATGTCGGCGACGCAATAATCACTTTCGCGACCGCTTCGAGCGATTGCTTTCAATTCATCTTGATCATCAAACGTCATCGTCCGGCGTAATCCATAGATCGCCAACTTCTCGACAAACGTTTCGTTGAACGCGTCAAGGTCTGCCATCAAGAGTTGCTTAAACTCTTTAGCGTTGGCAAATCGTCGCCCATCGGGCATTACTCCGTTCGCATTCACTGGCGGATCGTCTCCGGTCCCTTCGACCTTCTCGTGCGTGCGCCACTCACCGATCGCGTTGTAGTTATCAAAGGCCATGCCAAGCGGATCGATATTCCTATGGCACGAAGCACACCTAGGATCATGAATGTGAGCCTCAAGCTTCATTCGAATGGTCGCTTTAGGGGCATCGAGCGGGTTCGGTTCGATGGGGTCCACGTTAGCTGGCGGTGGCGGCGGTGTTTTGCCGAAAATGGATTCCGATAACCACACGCCGCGATGGACCGGGCGATGCCTTGTGCCGTCGGAGGTCAGCGAGAGGATTGCCGCGTTGGTCAGTAAACCGCCGCGTTGATTTTCGGGATTCAGCGAAACTCGCTGGAACTCGTCCGTAACAACATCTTTTAGACCATAGAACTCAGCCAATCGAGGATTTACCATCGTCCAGTCGGAGTCGATAAACTCACGCAGAGTCAATCGCTTCGCAAGTACTTCGCTAAAGAACGCCAGCGGTTCTTCAATCATGCTCTGTTCGAGGTGGCGGTCGTAATTAGGATAGATGTTCTTGTCGGGCGCAAACATGCCAACTTTCCGAAGACGAAGCCATTGCGTTGGGAACGATCTCATAAAGCGATTCGATCGCGGATCGGTGAGTAAACGTGTTAGTTGACGCTGCAGTTCAGCCTTATTATGTAGTTGACCTCCCTCTGCTGCTCTCAACAGTTCATCGTCCGGCATCGTGCTCCAGATCAGATAGGACAAACGCGACGCGATTTCCCAATCGGTCAACGTGTGCCGCTCCACGTTCTGGTCGCCTTCGGCCAGAAAGAGAAAGCTCTTCGAACACAGAATCGCGGTCATCGCCGATTTGATCGCGTCAATCAATTTCTCCCCGGCCGCGATTTCTCCTTCCACGACGTTCATATAGGTTTGGATCTCGCCTTCCTTGAGCGGGCGTCGAAAGGCTCGTTTTGCCATCGCCTCCAGTCCGGCTCGAACTTGATCCATGTTGCCCTCTGGCTTTGCCATGTAGTCATCACGCCGACGTTGCTCTTGCTCAGTCACAATCGGCCCTCGCATTGATATCGAATCGATGATCAAGATGGGAACCCGGGGAAGGCCCTGTTCATCGGTTATCTTCATCTGCCACGGTGCGAGAGGATCCGCCGTAGTAATAAATGGAATCCGACCGTTTTCGTTGCTTCGCGGATGACGCGGTCCCCCGGCGATATTGATCACATGAATCTCGGGGTGGCGCACGAGATGTGTCCGAAAGCGGACTGTTACCGGCTTGTCTTCCGGCGCGATAATGTCCTGCTCAAATAGCACTCGGTCGAGTTTGTGCTCGTATACCTGCATGCGTGGCGGCCTTTGGTCTGCTGGCTTCAATCCGCAAACCGTATAGCTGATTTCGTAAACTCCGGATCCGGGGAAGTCTCGGCCTGGCCCGTGAAAGGGACTCGAGGCTCGAAAGAGTTCACCAGCGGTTGTCAGGGGATAACGTACCTTGTCGAGCATGTCTGTTTTTTCCAGTCGTTCATAGTGAGGCATCCCCAGCCGCATTTCGGCCGCCCGTGTGCTCAAATCCTGATACTGAATCTTTTTATCGGGATACGCTTCGGCCAGTACGGCTTCTGCAGCCATCACGTACTTTTCGATATGGGTTGGAGACAGCGTGAGGACTGACCCCAATCGTTCAAAGCCATTCCACTCCGGGTCTTCGAGCAATCCCCCAGGGTCCACTGCATCGTACTCAACGCCAATCAGATCTCGCACCGAGTTGACATACTCTTCACGCGTCAATCGGTGATACGATACGCGAGCCCGCCGTGCCATGCGGGTCGCTTCGCCCTCTTCAATGCGTGCAGCAAGCCACTGGATTATCTTCACGCTTTCGTCTGCCGACGGTCGCGTCTTCTGTTCTTCTGGCGGCATTTCGCCCGAATTGATACGTTCGATGACCTCAGCCCAATGCGGCGTGTCGTTGAGCCCAACGTCGCGCGATAGGGTGTCAATCCGGAAATCGCCTTCCTGCTTCTCAACACCGTGACAACGAAGACAATGAGTCTCAAGATAGGGCTGGATGTCCTTCTCGAAAGAGAACTCCGTGGACGCATTCACCGGGGAAAGGATCGAAAACAGGAGGATAACGGCAGGAAATCGGTGAATCATTTGGGTAGTTAGTGTCTGTCCATAAACAGATTTGCATCGGGAAAATACGGAAAAATTACGGAACAATCCCTCTGAAAATCGAACCTTTTGAAGGGTTCGCGCGTTCAACTTGTTAGCAAAACAAACATTCATCGCAAAATCTTCAAGGAGCAGTACGGATGCGAAAGAGCTAGGAAACCCAGCGGCGATTCGGGCTTTGCCCCATCGATGACTTGTGCACTGCAGGGGGTCGGGAGTCTTTTTCTGCCATTCACCGCAACTGGCACCCTGTTTCACGAAATGTACCAACCCAAGCCCCGCAGAAAAAGACTCCCGACCCCTTTTCCAAGCCCTTGAGCGCCAGGTCGTTTTGGATGGCCCCGCCGTTCCCCGTCTTTCGAAGTCGTTTGAGTTTCAGGATAAGGTGTATTCATGGCACGGATCAATCGGCGAGAAGTTCTGTCGGAAGGTGAGATTCAGGTGGTTCACTGCGTGAATCGCGTTGTGCGAAGAGGTTTTCTCTGCGGGACCGATGAACTGACGGGACAAAATTACGAGAATCGCCGTGAATGGATTCGGAAGCGGTTGGAGTTTCTCGCCGGGGTCTTCGGGATTGACATTCTGGGGTTTTCGGTAATGTCGAATCACCTGCACGCAATCCTCAGAAATCGGCCTGATGTGGTGAAAGACTGGACTCGCGCCAGTGGGGCCATCCAACAGGCTCACCCTGCAAATCAAAGTTTTGGTGTGTGGGAAATGGAGTTCGTGTGCAGCCTCAGGCAAAGAATCTGCTCAATGAAATCTGGCGAGCCCCGACGAAAGAAACCGCTGAAAAAGCGTTTGATCTGTTCGAAAAAACATTTGACGCGAAATACGAAGCAGCCGTGAAATGTCTGACAAAAGATCGAGACGTCCTGTTAACGTTCTTCGACTTCCCCGCAGATAACTGGTGTCACAT
>Ga0209491_10003018_pt1 | contig 28617 bp, 19 predicted proteins | sample BON02_FD_187213 | JGI IMG/M metagenome (GOLD analysis project Ga0209491, IMG submission 187213) | Freshwater microbial communities from Lake Bonney liftoff mats and glacier meltwater in Antarctica - BON-02 (SPAdes) (version 2) | ecosystem: Environmental > Aquatic > Freshwater > Ice > Glacier...
CCCCCCGCCTTGAATGGCCAGGGGGGGGGTGGATCGGATACATCGGACACAATCCACATCGGACACCTCGGACACCATCCACCATTGAATGGCCAAGGGGGGGGGGTCGGATACATTCGACACGATCCACATCGAACACTTCGGACACGATCCACGTCGGACACATCGGACACCGCGGACACCCACGTCGGACACCTCGGACATGTCGCGCATCGGGCACATCGAACACGGTTGCTGGTCACTCGATGCGCTCTCGTCTGTGCTGGTCACTGGCGAGCGTGCATGGCACCCCCCCACCCCTTCGATGGGGGGGGGTCGCCAATGGGTGGCACGGCGTTCACTGTCAATCCTCTCGCCATTTGCACCCGGGCAAGACGGCGCTGCGGAACGCGTCGAGCGCGCTCCGGAGCTCGCGGCCCACGATGAGGTCGACCTCGTCGTCCGGCGGACACTCCCCGTGTTCGGTCTTGAACTCGGCCACGGCGTGGATCGCCTCGGCGACGTAGGCGGCCATCCGGTCCGACGGGAGCTGCTTGCACGCCTACACCGGGTCGGTGTAGTGTTGCGCAAATCGGCGAATGTTCGGGTGCTCGCGCTCGCAGACGGCGCGGATCGTGTCGACCAGCGCGTCCACCGACTGAGCAAACCACTCGGGCTTCACTCGGAGCGTGACCGACCCGGCGTCAGAGGTGCCCAGGAACACGAGGCTCGTCGCCTTGTGCCGCCCGAACCGGTGCGCATTCTGGCCCTTCCCGGTGGCCGGCTGCGTCGTCCCCAACACCACGGGGATGAGGTGGCCCAGCATCTCCCCGATGCACATCTCGTCCACCGACGACACCAAAAAGACGGCCACCACCGAGTCGTCCGCCTCGCACACAAACGGGAGCCGCGTCGAAAATTGAAACGGCGGGGTGGCAGCCTGATTGCCTTCGCACCCGAGCCCCACGCGGTGCTGGAAGAGCCACTTGGCCCTGTGGCTCGTGGTCAGGCGGTCGTACAGCACGTCGGCCGCTCCGAGCGTGGCTTGGTAGTTCCGCGGGCTGTCGACCGTGGCACCCGCCTCGACGCCCCGGAACACCTCGTACACCACCGACAGCGGCACGGTCGTCCACCGGCCCATTTCGTGCACATCGAGCAGGTGCCACAGCAGCACGTGCTCGTGCCACCGCGGGCTCGCCTGCGAGTCGCGCTCCCACACGCGGCTCCGGAGTAGCCCGTCGAGGAAGGCTTTGAGGCGGTGGAAGCTCCGCTCAATCTGCCGGCACGTCGCCTCCCAGCGCGAGTACTTCATGTGCACAAACTCGCGGCCCTCAGGGAGGAGCAACTTGACGTACTCCTGCGCGTCGATGCAGTGGAGCAGGCGCTTGTCCGCAACCTTGCGCAGCAGCTGGACGACGGGGGCGCAGCCGTCGTCCGCCTGGAACAGCAGCACCTTGAGGTGCAGCACCACGTTCATGCACGCGCGGCGGATTGTGTGGCTGCCGCGGTCCTCCCAACCCTCGGCGGGTGCCCCCCCCGCCGCGCACCGGGCGCGGACCGCGCCCTGGAGCGCCAGCAGCGCGTCCGCCGGCCAGTGCTCGAGCTGCGTGTGGTGCGCCGGGACCGCGTAGCTGGGGACGGGCGCCTCGGCGGCGCACAGGAAGTGCGCCACCCGCCGGTGCACGTCGTCGTTGACGCCCTCGACGTAGACGCGCAGCTTGGCCGTGGCGCGCGAGAGCGCCACATTGAGCAGCGAGTCGTACTGCAGCCGCGCCGCGTCGAGCGAGCTGCGCGTGAACAGGTTCAGCCAAAACTCGGACAGCTGCAGCACCAGCACCAGCCGGCGCCCATCCCCCTGCGCGGCGTGGATCGACACCAGCCGGGTGGCCAGATCCGACGTCGAGGTGTCGACCGGCCGCCTGCCCTCGCTGCGGTGGAACACCGCCAGCCACGGCACCTCGCCCGCGCCGTGCGCCGCGAACAGCGCGACCGCCTCGGCTGCGAACGGCGACGCGGCCAGCTGCGCACGGTAGCCGACGTCGGCCAGCTTGGCCACCCAGAACTCGTGCAGCGCGCTGGTGAGCGCGTCGGCCAGCGGGTTTTGCTTCACCGTCGGGAAGATGCACATCACGTGCTGCGGCAGGAGCGACATTGCGTCGGCGTCGGCCCGCAGCGCGGCAAGCACGCGCCCTACCATCTCCACGATCGGCTAGGCCCCCTCCTCCGCATCCTGCTTGATGAGCGGCATCTTTTCGACGGCCACCTCCCCTGGGCCTTCGACGAGGCCGGGCCCCGGCGAGGGCCGCGGCACCGCCAGGCTGTGCTTGGCGTACGTCCCTCGGCCCAGCACGTGCACGAGAAAGTCGACCAGCACCGGGCCGAACCGCCGGATGACGTCGCCCTCGCGCAGGTCCACCCGCATCATCGACGCGGGCAGCTGGCGCATGGCCGACATGCAGTTGACGGCTGACTCGATGCTCTGCAGCCGGTCGCCCGCCACCACCAACGAGCAGTTGGCCGTCGCCGCGATGCGCAGCAGCGCCCGGGCATACTCGGCGCGCGGCTTGGTCGCCTCGTCGCAGCAGACCAGCGTCTTGGGCCCGATTGAGACCGCCCTGCCTTGGAAGGGCACGGACCCGGCGCGCGAGAGGGGGCCCACCCCGGCCGCGGCGATCCCGAGGCACGTGCGCACAAACACGTCGAACGCGCACGCCGGGGGCCGAGCTGGGGCCGCCGCGCCCGACGGGTTCTGCAGCCGCCAGATGAATGAGTCGATCGTCGCGCAGATGACCTGCACCCGGCGCCCGGCCACGTCGATCGTGTACAGCAGCGCCTTGCCCGTGTCGGCGCGATCCACGATGGCGTGCCCGTACCGGCGCGCATTCTCCTCGAGCTCCTTGGCCACCACCCGCTTGGCCGAGTGCAGCTTGGTCAGGTACAGGTAGGTGTCAAAGTGCGCAAACTCGGGGAAGGCGGCCGGGTTGAGCGCGAGGTTGACCAGCTGCCAGGTCTTGCCCGAGCCGGGCGGGTCTTGCAGGATGGTCAACGTGTTGGCCGCGACCGGGTGCCGCGGGGCGCGCAGCTCCCCGTGCCGCGCCGGGTCGCACAACAGCCGCACCACGTCGGCCACGGCCCACGGCGGCGACGCCACCGTCATCCCGTACCGGACCGCGGCCGGGTCGATCACAAACACGCCCGCCGCGGTGTGCGCCAGCACCACCGCGCACGCCGCAAACGCCTCCGCGGGCCAGGCCTGGCCAAACGTCAGCACGTGCGTGCCGTCGTGGCGCGGGGCCACCTCGATGGCGCAGCCGCCCGGCGTACTGTCGAGCAGCCACACGGCCGACCTGCCCAGGCCGCCGTAGGCGCGGTTGCGCACGTCCACCTCGGCGCGCATGAGGCGGGCCTGCTGCACCTCCAGGACCAGGTTCGAGCCAGGCGGGGCCACCTTGGCGATCCACCGCCCCATCGCGACCTCTGGCCAGCCCATCGAGTCAAAGTGTGATTGCCAAACGCGGGTCCAGTCTCCGCCGCCCATCCCGTCGCGCAGAGGTGCGCAAAGGGCCCGGAAAACTGAGCCGTCGATACCGCCAGCGGGGGGGGGGGGGGGGGCAACGGGGCGCACTCCCACCGACCGGACCGCTGCAAGCTCAACGCGGGCAGCCACGGCGACCGAGTCGGGGTAGCCCAGGGCGCATGCAGCCACGGCCAAGTCCAGAGCGCAGCGAGCTTAGCGGCCAACTACACAGGTGGGGCCCAACACACGCAGCCGCAGCGACCGAGTCCAGAGTGCAGCGAGCTCAGCACACGCAGCCGCAGCGACCGAGTCCAGTACGCAGCGAGCTCAATCGCGATGCACACCGGTGAGGCTCGACACACGCAGCCGCAGCGACCAAGGCCAGAGCACCCATGCAGCCACCAAGCCCAGAGCGCAGCGAGCTCAACACACGCAGCGACCAAGCCCGGAGCGCAGCGAGCTCGATTCGCGACCGAGGACACAGGGGAGAGCCCGACGCACGCAGCCGCAGCGACAGAGTCCAGAGCGCAGCGAGCTCAACACGTGCAGCAACCCAGTCCAGCGCGCACCAAGCTCATCGACCAAGTCCAGCGCGCACCGAGCTCAACACGCCCAGCGACGTCCAGAGCGGAGCAAGCTCAACGCGCACGGCCACCGGGTCCAGGGCGCAGCGAGCCCAACGCGCACGGCGACAGGGTCCAGGGCGCAGCGAGCTCGATCGCGATCGAGTCTACCAGTTCGGGTCACCCCCCCAACGCCCGCAGAGACGAAGTCCACCGGGTGACACACGTAGCGACCATGTCCAGAGCGCAGCGAGCTCAGCACACGCAGCAAACAAGTCCAGAGCGCAGCGAGCTCAACCGCGACGTACACTGGTGAGCTCAACACACGCAGCCGCAGCGACCGAATCCAGAGCGGAGCGAGCGACCAGGTCCAGCGCGCATCGAGCTCAACACGCGCAGCGAGCTCAACACACGCAGCAACCAAGCCCAGAGCGCAGCGAGCTCGATCGCGACCGAGTACACAGGTGAACTCAACACGCGCAGCCGCAGCGACCGAGTCCAGAGCGCTCAGCACGTGCAGCGACCACGTCCAGCGCGCAGCGAGCTCAACGCATCGACCAAGTCCAGAGCGCAGCGAGCTCAACACGCACAGCGACCGAGTCCAGAGCGCAGCGAGCTCAACGCGCACAGCTCCCCTCTAGACTCGGTCGCTGCGGGCTGGGTTGCTGTGGGTGTCAGCCGGGTTAACCCACCTCGGACATGAACGTCGGACACCTCGGACATTATCCAGGTCGGCGGCCCATCCCTCGAAGGCGCGCGCGCCGGGGCTGCACGATACTGCTGCGGCAAGCTCGACCGCCGTACGCACGCCGTGCACATGGCGCAGCCGCACTCCCCGTTCGCCTGATACGCGCGCATCCGCAGCAAACCCACGGCGTGGCCGCTTCAGGCTGGGTTGTCGCGCTCGTGGCGCATGGTTAACCATCGGGACCTTGGGTTTGCGCAGCAGCAGACTGCGGCGTGTATAGCTGATAAAACAGTCGTTCGCGGTCCATCAGCCCCCCCACACCCAGGGCATCCGCCAACGTGGGCGCACAGATGTGCGAATCGTCGCCTTCCTTGGCCAATGTGTAGTAGGGGGTGCAGCTGTTAGTGGCAATGGTCTGCTCCACCCACGGCCGACCTTCCCAGACCTTGTGGGAGAGAGGATTCTGCGCCCAGGCTTCGTCGGACCGACACAGTGTGAAATTCTCCAACAAGGTCGCGTCTGCAGTCACCGCCAACCCAGGGCTGGGCTTGAAGTGCGGGGTAACCGGGCCAAACGAGCGCGACTTGCAGCGGTATGCCCCGGTTCGGACACAGTGTGTCGAGTCGAGCGGGTTCACTGCTGTCACGCCTGCTTCAGCACCTGTGGCCAGGGCGTCCGCCTTCAGCGTTTGCAACTCTTCGTATATGGATTCACGCGGTGGAAGAGGCCGGTGCCAGCCACACCCGGGGCCGCGTCCACGCCAAGGGCGTTGGCGAGGTCTGCCACCACGCCTGCTTCAGCAGCAGTGCTTAGGCCGTCCTCCTTCAGCGTTTGCAACTCTTCGTACATGACATTCACGTGGTGGAAGAGGCCGGTGCCGGCCACACCCAGGGCCGCATCCACGCCAAGGGCGTTGGCGAGGTCTGCCACCGCGCCTGCTTCAGCAGCAGTGCCCAGGCCGTCCTCCTTCAGTGTTTGCAACTCTTTGTACATGACATTCACGCGGTGGAAGAGACCGGTGCCGGCCACACCCAGGGCCGCATCCACGCCAAGGGCGTTGGCGAGGTCTGCCACCGCGCCTGCTTCAGCAGCAGTGCCCAGGCCGCCCTCCTTCAGCGTTTGCAACTCTTCGTACATGACATTCACGCGGTGGAAGAGACCGGTGCCGGCCACACCCAGGGCCGCATCCACGCCAAGGGCGTTGGCGAGGTCGTTCACACGACTCACATCGACACCGGCGGCTGCGTCCATTGCGTTCACCTTTTTGCGCAGCGCGACTCCATCGCTGCTCGGGAAGAGGTTGTAGTCGGTCCGATGGGCCGCCAACTCCTTGTCGAGGTTGAGCACGACGTGTTCCAGGTTCGAGGTTCCGGCGCCCATGGACGGTCTGTTGGGGTGGGTTAACCCGAGTGGCGCAAAAAAAAACATGCACACCAAGCCCAAAAGTCCGTTGCCAGAGCGCAGCGAGCTCAACGCGCACGGCGACCGAGTCCAGGGCGGAGCGAGCTCAACGCGCACAGCGACCAAGCCCAGAGCGCAGCGAGCTCAATCGCGATCGAGTGTACCAGTTCGGGTCACCCCCCCCAACACCCGCAGAGACCAAGTCCACCGGGTGACACACGTAGCGACCATGTCCAGAGCGCAGCGAGCTTAGCACACGCAGCGACCAAGTCCAGAGCGCAGCGAGCTCAACCGGCGACGTACATTGGTGAACTCGACACATGCAGCGGGTTAGGGTTAGGGTTAACCCGAACCCGAACCCGAACCCCTGACCCCAGACCCCAACCCCTGACCCCAGCGGGGGGGGGGGCAACGGGGCGCACCCCCACCGACCGGACCGCTGCAAGCTCAACGCGGGCAGCCACGGCGACCGAGTCGGGGTAGCCCAGGGCGCATGCAGCCACGGCCAAGTCCAGAGCGCAGCGAGCTCAGCGGCCGACTACACGGATGGGGCCCAACACACGCAGCCGCAGCGACCGAGTCCAGTGCGCAGCGAGCTCAATCGCGACGCACACCGGTGAGGCTCGGCACACGCAGCCGCAGCGACCGAGGCCAGAGCAAAGTCAACCCATGCAGCCGCCAAGTCCAGAGCGCAGCGAGCTCAACACACGCAGCGACCAAGCCCGGAGCGCAGCGAGCTCGATTCGCGACCGAGGACACAGGGGAGAGCTCGACGCACGCAGCTGCAGCGACAGAGTCCAGAGCGCAGCGAGCTCAACACGTGCAGCAACCCAGTCCAGCGCGCACCGAGCTCATCGACCAAGTCCAGCGCGCACAGAGCTCAACGCGCCCAGCGACGTCCAGAGCGGAGCGAGCTCAATGCGCACGGCGACCGGGTCCAGGGCGCAGCGAGCCCAACGCGCACGGCGACCGGGTCCAGGGCGCAGCGAGCTCAGTCGCGATCGAGTCTACCAGTTCGGGTCACCTCCCCCCAACGCCCGCAGAGACCAAGTCCACCGGGTGACACACGTAGTGACCATGTCCAGAGCGCAGCGAGCTCAGCACATGCAGCGACCACGTCCAGAGCGCAGCGAGCTCAACCGCGACGTACACCGGGGAGCTCGACACACGCAGCCGCAGCGACCGAGTCCAGAGCGGAGCAAGCGACCAGGTCCAGCGCGCAGCAAACTCAACACACGCAGCGACCAAGCCCCAGAGCGCAGCGAGCGCGATCGCGACGCAGCCGCAGCGACCGAGTCCAGAGCGCTCAGCACGTGCAGCGACCACGTCCAGCGCGCAGCGAGCTCAACGCATCGACCAAGTCCAGAGCGCAGCGAGCTCAACACGCACAGCGACCGGGTCCAGAGCGCAGCGAGCTCAACGCGCACAGCTGCCCACTAGACTCGGTCGCTGCGGGCTGGGTGGTTGTGGGTGTCAGCCACGCCTTCGCCGGCGTCGACTGTCAATGTGGGCGCCAAGGTGTGTCCAGGGGGCGTGTCATGATCGCTTCACGGGGTGTGTCGTGCCCCATTCAGGAGGCGCGCGCCGAGCAGCACTGCGCACCCGGCGGTCGCTGGGCCAAGGGCCAGGCGGTGTCATACCCGAGGTGTCAAAGCCCCAGTCACCGGTGCCAAGCCCGTCGGGGGCCCACCTGGTGCAACGCCCAGTGCGCGTCGCCCCAATCGTCCATGCGCGCGCCGCTCTCCGACTCGAGCCGAGCGCGAGCTCAATAAATTTCAGACACCCCAGACAGAGGTACACAATGCAACCAGTGGACATGGCACCGGGCGACCTCGACATGCGGGTCATCTCCATGCACACGGAGGTGCCGCCGGGCATTCGGCGCGTCTTTCCGATGGCAAGGGTCATCGCCGCCACCAACCTCCGCGCCGCGAGCCTCAAGGTGCTGCACGCACAGGGCGTCATCACGGAAGATGTGCTCGAGTCCATCACACGGGGCCGCAGGTACCACCGCGAGCTGTCCAGCTGCGGCGGCGTGGGTCTGTGGCACAGTGTCCGCGCGGCGCTGGCGAATGGTCGCTTCATCGGGGTCGAGTCGCAGAGGGCGGTTGCAAAGTATGCTACACCGTTCAGACGGCGCCATTCAAATTTGGCCTCATCCGCGTGGAACGATGGCGTGAGTAGGGCCTTCGCGGTTCGAACGCACTGTGCAGGGGTGGCGCCATCGGCGCGTCCAGACAGTTTCTTCAGGCTCTCCGTTCTGACACTTGCATCGTCCTCGACAAGCTCCAAGGCGCGCCTAATCTCGACGTCGAAAAACACGTCCACGTCAACGGCGGCCTGCTGCTGGTATGCTGCGATCGCCCTTGCCCACTTGGCGTTGCGCCAGAGCAAGGTGCCCGCATGCGTTGCGGCTGCGCCTGCGGCCCCCACCCCGACAGCCATCGCGAATGGGGCGAGGGTGGGTACGAGCGCAGCGAGCGCCATCTTTGCAACCGGGGATATCCCAAAGAAGGTGAGTCTCAACGGAAGTGTTGAGGGTTGGGTCACGGACGCAATTTGTCCAAAGGCCTCGTATGCCCGAGCGTACATCGGGCGGAGTCCCGCGTCGTCCATTTGCACTGGAGTTTGGGTTGCACGTAACCCGTCAAAAAAGAGACGGGTGCTCGACCAAGGCAAGGCGCGCCCATGAGGTTTACTCGACCAAGGGGTCCCGACCAAGGTCCGATGTGCACCGACCAAGGTCCAAGCTCGACCGAGGGGTCCCGACCAAGCTCCGAGCTCGACCAAGGGGTCCCGACCAAGGTCCGAGCTCGACCAAGGGGTCTCGACCGGGGTTCGAGCTCGACCAAGGGGCCTGGGTTCGAGCTCGACCAAGGCATCCCGACCAAGGTCCGAGCTCGACCAAGGCGTGCGCACTCGGGTAACCCCTACCCTTAGCTCCAGTACCCCCGGTCAATGCCTTCAGCGGCTGCATGGCGCCGTCGCCGACCCTGCGCTACGCGCGCACGGCCGTCTGTGGCCAGGTGGCCAAGAGCCCCGTGCCAGCGGCACCGGGCGCGGCGTCCGCCCCCCTGAAGGGGCGACGGCGTGTTTAGCGGCGGGTTCCCCAAGAAGACGTTTGCACCGGAGCTCTTAATGCGCGGCCCGACGCTCATCACCCGCGAGTTCTATGCTTCAAAGGTGTGCCCCTGTTGCACGCGCAAACTCAGGTTACCCCTGAACCCTGCACCCTTCACAAGCAGTTGGCCGGGCCAGCAGGGTGCCCTCGGTCTCCGCGCGCTCGCGTGTGCATGCCCGGGCAGGGCGCGGCGGCGTTGAGCCAATTGGGGGGGGGGGGGGCACTGGATCTGTGCACTGGGCGCGCGTGGCGCGTTTGGGGGCTGTGTACGCTGTGGGCGCGCGTATTGCGGGTGCGGGGTTGCACGTGGACTCTGTGCCGACTCACCGCACCCGACGCACCACTGCCGCTCGCGCCTGGGCTTGCTGCACTCACTGCACTGGCTGCGCTCACGCGCGTTTGGAGTGGCCCCGCCGTGGCGCCTTGGTCGGTGGGGGTGGCCGGTGGTGCCCCTGTGCACAGGGATCGCGCCCCAGCGGAGGCTGTTACTGATTGAGCTGGTGGAACAGCCGTTCCATGTCGACCATCGCCCCTGCGCCACGGGCATCCGCCAACGTGGGCGCGCATATATGCAAGTCGTCGCCTTCCTTGGCCAGGAAATAGTACGGGGTGCAAGTGTTGGTGGCAATTGGCCGCTCCACCCATGGTCGACCCCCCCAGACCGGATTGGTCAGGGCATTCCGAGCCCAGTCTTCGTCAGTTCGACACATTGTGAAATTTTCCAACAGGATGCCGTCCGCGATCAACACATACCCAGGGCTTGGCTGGAAACTCGGGCTCGACTGGGCCCCGAGCGAGCGCGATTTGCAGCGGTACGCCCCGGCTCGGACTTGCTGGGTAAAGTCGAGCGAGTCCAGTGCCACCGGGGGTGGCGCAGCGTGAACGCCTGCAGCACCCGTGGCCGGCGCGCGCTCCAGCGATACCACCCGGTCTTGGAGAACCGACACCCGGTTCTGGATCACGTCCACCTGAGACTGGGGTGCCTGTTTGCCGACTCTCTCCTCGAGCTGGTTTGTGCGCCTGACAAGGGCGCCCAGCGCTTTGCCGTTGTAGTTGACTCGCTGGAACAGGCCGGTGTTGGCCACGCCCGGGGCAAGGTCCACGCCAAGGGCGGCGGCGAGGCCGTTCACCTCGGCCTGGGTCGCCATGTGCGCCACTTGCCCGACGAGCCCTGTGGCGGGGCCGCTCCCGGTGGCCGTTTCACCGACGCGCGTTCGGAGCGATTCGAGGTCTAAACAATCTCGCGTAGCTGTCAAGGGAGCATGCCAGAGCACACTCCCCAGGCTGGAGCGCCGTCGACGGCTGCGCCCCGGGCGACTCGAGGTTCTCGACACAGAGCTTGAGAGTTGAGGCATCGGTCTCGAGTTTGGTGACCCTCGCGTCACTGGCCGCCACACCACCGGGGCCGTGCAGGTGGACGTCCACCTTGTCGCGCAACGCCAACCCTTGGCTGCTCGGGAACCGGTTGTATGCGGCCTGGTGGGCTTCAAGGTCACGGTCGAGGCTGCGCACGTCGCGTTCCAGTGCCGAGGTGCCGGCACCCATGCGAGGTCGGGTTGGTTCCCACAGCGGCCGAAAAAAAGGGCACCGGTGCAAACCTTCGAGTGACCCCATGGGACCGCGAGGCCCCTCGGGGTCAGGTCAACGCACAGATCGCCGAAGCATAGTGCGCGCCCGCGCGGGCGCTCGTCGCACTCACATCCGGTCCAAAAAAATAGAGCACTGCACTAGACGCCATGACTCTGTGCCACCGAGAAGCCCTTGGTCGGTTTACGGGCCAACATGCGCAATCTCCGGTGGCCTGGGTGCACCACGGTGCTGCATTTGCCAGGGTCGCCATGGGCCTTGGTGTGTTGACCATCACTGGCATGACACGCCACGGCACATTTGCACCCCGTGCCACCCTCGGTACCCCATCCACACATGTCAACCCGCACCTCGTGGCACATTCGGATACACTCCGTGAATTGCAAGGCGGCATTTTACGCACAGTAGTGGAGAAGGTGGCAGATGCGTGCATGGTGGTACCCGCAAACGTCACCCTCGCTGACCGGTCCACCAAGGACCCCATTTCCGACTCGATGGTCGACCCCGGTGGTTCCGAGTTTGTATACACCCCCCAGGGCCGCCTCGTGGGGCCCTGGGTCGCCCCGGTTGCACTTCTGGCCCAGGCTCGTCGCATCGACGCCGTCAATGTGACACACAAGACCGCGGTGGCCCTGGCCGCGGCGCGGGCGACCATGGCGGCGTTGGGCGCGGCCAACGCGGCGGCGGCTACTTCTGCTGGTTCCGTGGTTCTCCACTCGCCGGAATTGAGCAGGTCCCCGGTCGGTGCCACTGGTGGCGAGGTTGCCGTGACCCCGGCCCCCGTCACGCTCCACAAGCTGGTGCGGGCATTGTGTTACCTCCGGTATGTGAATCTGTCTGCCTCAGTTGAGGAAACCATTTCCGAGTTCCAGGTCTACCTCGCGGCTGCATTTGCAATCACATTATATCTGAACGCCAGACGGGTGTCGCGGGCCATGCGTCGCTCACGGCCCGATGGACATTCATCCCCTCGGGTTCCCCCGGAGCGCCCCTGGGGGGCGCTCCCGTTCATGATCGAAACACTGTTTGCCCAGACAACAAACTACGAGACTGCAAGTGTCTCGCAGCAAGCATCCAACCTGAACCCTCTCAGTGCATCCGAGATGCACAAAGTTGTAGCAGGTGCCAACCGAATGTTGGACGACGTTCAGCGGCACGAAAAGGTGAACCACAGCGAGCCCGAAGCTAGGGAGGACCAGAAGTGGCACAATGTTGCCAATCGAATCGTATGGTCCATCACGCCCCCCTCCGCCGCAGCGGCCACTGGCTTGGCAGCCCCACCATTGGTGGCGGCCCCCACTGCCGAGGCGGGCAAGGAACCGGCCTGGCTCGTTGAGGCCCAGCGCACACTGCTAGCAACCGCGTCCCCCGCGCCAGCCACGCCACTCGGTGTGCGCACGCCTCCCGGGGCGCCTGTGCGCATGCCTACGACACCCAGCACCGCCCAGGTACGCTTCGTCACTGGGGTGCCGGTCGCTGGAATCCCACTTGGACCAGAGGGTGGTGCGAAGCAAGCAACGGGATACGAGGCGCAGAATGCGCAGATTGAGGCGCTGCAGGCGCGGGTGCAGGCATTTCAACGGGCTCTGAGCAAGGCAGCTGTGGAGATTGCCGAACAGAAGAAGAAGGCCCTACGCGTTGAAACGTACGTTAAAGGGCGCATGTACCCGAAAGGGAGCAAGGGGCCCGGGTCGGTTGAGTCCAACCTACCCGAAGCGAAGCTGACGCGTATTCGCAACGAGCAGACCTTCCGCCCTGCGGATCGACGTGCGGAATCTCTGACGAGTGGTTCCACGCGGCGGTCCCCTCCAACCCACAGCCCGGGCGACCTGTCGGTGTGATTCGGCCCGGCAATCGGGGAAGCCATGACGTGCGCATGGACGAACGCCCGCCTCGCCTGGGCCCATGTGCGCCGCGTCCGTTCGAGGGTTCGGACCCTTGAAGCCCCCGGTTGGCGTGGACGTTGGAATGGATCGCATCTCCGAACCTCGCAGAGTTTCGAGTCAACTGGGAGCGCGCCAAGTGCAAGCGCAACGAGCCGTGCGAGCGCAGCAGGGTGCCCATTCAGGTGGCGTCCAAGGTGGGTCGCCCCGTTGAGGGCCCGAAAGGGAGGTGTACGCTTGAGGTGGCGTCCGCTTCAGGAGGTGTCCGCTTCAGGAGGTGTCCGCTTCAGGAAGTGTCCGCGTCGGGAGGTGTCCTGGAGCTGGTCAAGCACGGGGAGCGCTGGGGCCCAGAGGCGAGCCGGCTGGCCGCCCGGCACAACCGCCGCCATGGAGTTACCCCGAGACTAGCCCACAACTCTAGCTCCTGGACGCACATGCACCCGTGCCCCTGGGTTGCGCACGCGCCCTCCGCACGCCTGCATCCTGAGCAGAGCGGGCGGCGCATTGGCGGCGCGGCGCGGCGGCGCGGCGCGGTGGCGCGGCGCGGTGGCGCGGCGCGACGCACATGTGTACTCGGGTTACCGCCGAGGTTACAAAATCGGTAATCGGGTTACCGTCGAGGTCCCCTGGCCGCTTGGGCCCAGGCGCGCGCGCCCGTGTCTTTGGTTGCGCCTGGCTGCGCTCGCTGCGCTCGCTGCGCTCGCTGTGCTCGCTGCGCTCGGAGCTCGGCCAGTCCTTGGCGCGCCCCACTGGAGTCACCCCGAGTCTAGCCCACAGCTCTGGCTCCTGGCCGCACACACACCCGTGCCCTTGGGTCGCGCACGCGCACTCCGCACCCCTGGCCGCTTGGGCCCAGGCGCGCGCGCCCGTGTCTTGGGTTGCGCCTGGCTGCGCTCGCTGCGCTCGCATCCCTCGCTGCGCTCGGTGCTCGGTCAATCCTTGGCGCGGCCCATTCATCTAGCCCACGACTCTAGCTCCTGGCCGCACACGCACCCATGCCCCTGGGTCGCGCACGCGCACTCCTGGTCGCACCCGCACCACTGGCCACGCGTGCACGCGTGCCTTTGGCTGCCCCTGGCTGCACTCGCTGCACTCACTGCGCTCAGCGCTCGGCCCAGCCCTGGGCGCGCCCCACTCGAGCCTAGTCCACACCTCTAGTTCCTGCCCGCACACGCACCCGTGCCCCTGGGTCGCGCACACGCACTCCGCACCCCTGGCCGCTGGGGCCCAGGCGCGCGCGCCCGTGTCTTGGGTTGCGCCTGGCTGCGCTCGCTGCGCTCGCTGCGCTCGGCACTCGGCCAGTCCTTGGCGCGCCCCACTGGAGTTACCCCGAGTCTAGCCCACAACTCTAGCTCCTGGGCGCACACGCACCCGTGCCCCTAGGCCGCGCACGCGCACTCCGCACCCCTGGCCGCTTGGGCCCAGGCGCGCGCGCCCGTGTCTTGGGTTGCGCCTGGCTGCGCTCGCTGCGCTTGCTGCGCTCGGTGCTCGGCCAGTCCTTGGCGCGCCCCACTAGAGTTACCCCGAGTCTAGCCCACAACTCTAGCTCCTGGGCGCACACGCACCTGTGCCCCTGGGTCGCGCTCGCGCACTCAGCACCCCTGGCCGCTTGGGCCCAGGCGCGCGCGCCCGTGTCTGGGGTTGCGCCTGGCTGCGCTCGCTGCACTCGCTGCGCTCGGTGCTCGGCCAGTCCTTGGCGCGCCCCACTGGAGTTACCCCGATTCTAGCCCACAGTTCTAGCTCCTGGACACACACGCACCCGTGCCCCTGGGTCGCGCATGCGCACTCCACACCCCTGGCCGTTGGGGCCCAGGCGCGCCACACCCGTGTCTTGGGTTGCGCCTGGCTGCGCTCGCCTGCGCTCGCTGCGCTCGCTGCGCTCGGTGCTCGGCCAGTCCTCGCCGCACCCCACTGGAGTTACCCCGAGTCTAGCCCACAACTCTAGCTCCTGGACGCACATGCACCCGTGCCCCTGGGTTGCGCACGCGCCCTCCGCACGCCTGCATCCTGAGCAGAGCGGGCGGCGCATTGGCGGCGCGGCACGGCGGCGCGGCGCGGTGGCGCGGCGCGACGCACATGTGTACTCGGGTTACCGCCGAGGTTACAAAATCGGTAATCGGGTTACCGTCGAGGTCCCCTGGCCGCTTGGGCCCAGGCGCGCGCGCCCGTGTCTTTGGTTGCGCCTGGCTGCGCTCGCTGCGCTCGCTGCGCTCGCTGTGCTCGCTGCGCTCGGAGCTCGGCCAGTCCTTGGCGCGCCCCACTGGAGTCACCCCGAGTCTAGCCCACAGCTCTGGCTCCTGGCCGCACACACACCCGTGCCCTTGGGTCGCGCACGCGCACTCCGCACCCCTGGCCGCTTGGGCCCAGGCGCGCGCGCCCGTGTCTTGGGTTGCGCCTGGCTGCGCTCGCTGCGCTCGCATCCCTCGCTGCGCTCGGTGCTCGGTCAATCCTTGGCGCGGCCCATTCATCTAGCCCACGACTCTAGCTCCTGGCCGCACACGCACCCATGCCCCTGGGTCGCGCACGCGCACTCCTGGTCGCACCCGCACCACTGGCCACGCGTGCACGCGTGCCTTTGGCTGCCCCTGGCTGCACTCGCTGCACTCACTGCGCTCAGCGCTCGGCCCAGCCCTGGGCGCGCCCCACTCGAGCCTAGTCCACACCTCTAGTTCCTGCCCGCACACGCACCCGTGCCCCTGGGTCGCGCACACGCACTCCGCACCCCTGGCCGCTGGGGCCCAGGCGCGCGCGCCCGTGTCTTGGGTTGCGCCTGGCTGCGCTCGCTGCGCTCGCTGCGCTCGGCACTCGGCCAGTCCTTGGCGCGCCCCACTGGAGTTACCCCGAGTCTAGCCCACAACTCTAGCTCCTGGGCGCACACGCACCCGTGCCCCTAGGCCGCGCACGCGCACTCCGCACCCCTGGCCGCTTGGGCCCAGGCGCGCGCGCCCGTGTCTTGGGTTGCGCCTGGCTGCGCTCGCTGCGCTTGCTGCGCTCGGTGCTCGGCCAGTCCTTGGCGCGCCCCACTAGAGTTACCCCGAGTCTAGCCCACAACTCTAGCTCCTGGGCGCACACGCACCTGTGCCCCTGGGTCGCGCTCGCGCACTCAGCACCCCTGGCCGCTTGGGCCCAGGCGCGCGCGCCCGTGTCTGGGGTTGCGCCTGGCTGCGCTCGCTGCACTCGCTGCGCTCGGTGCTCGGCCAGTCCTTGGCGCGCCCCACTGGAGTTACCCCGATTCTAGCCCACAGTTCTAGCTCCTGGACACACACGCACCCGTGCCCCTGGGTCGCGCATGCGCACTCCACACCCCTGGCCGTTGGGGCCCAGGCGCGCCACACCCGTGTCTTGGGTTGCGCCTGGCTGCGCTCGCCTGCGCTCGCTGCGCTCGCTGCGCTCGGTGCTCGGCCAGTCCTCGCCGCACCCCACTGGAGTTACCCCGAGTCTAGCCCACAACTCTAGCTCCTGGGCGCACACGCACCCGTGCCACTGGGCCGCGCACACGCACTCCGCACCCCTGGCCGCTTGGGCCCAGGCGCGCACACCCGTGTCTTGGGTTGCGCCTGGCTGCGCTCGCTGCGCTCGCTGCGCTCGGTGCTCGGTCAGTCCTTGGCGCGGCCCACTTGTCTAGCCCACGACTCTAGCTCCTGGCCGCACACGCACCCGCGCCCCTGGGTCGCGCACGCGCACTCCTGGTCGCACCCGCACCACTGGCCACGCGTGCATGCGTGCCTTTGGCTGCCCCTGGCTGCACTCGCTGCACTCACTGCGCTCGGCGCTCGGCCAGTCCTGGGCGCGCCCCGTTCGAGCCTAGTCCACACCTCTAGTTCCTGGCCGCACACGCACCCCCCCCCACCGCCCACTCACTCGGGTTCGGCCTGGTCAAAGAACGAGGTGAGCCAGTGGAGGGCGTTGGGCGATTCGACCCGGCCGCGCATCCAGCCCAGCGCGGCCGGGTCAAAGTCGCCGCTTCGGGCGCGGCGCAGGCGGGCGCGTGCGACGTCCTCGTCGTCCCACGGGCATGGGGTGGGGTGTTGGGCGGAGCGGAGCCACTGGAGCACCTCGTCGTGCCCCTCCTCGGCGGCGGTTTGGCAGGCCTCTGATTCGCGGGGTGCTCCGGGGGTCCAGGACTCGCTGTCCCACGGGCAAGGGGGCGCGCGCTCCGGGTCGCGGAGCCACTTGAGGAGGGGCAGGTCGCCCCGCCCGGCGGCGGCCTCGCAGGTGCGCTGGTCCCACGGGCAGCTGACCTGGCGCACCCACTGCAGCGCGACGAGGGCCCGCTCAGCCGACGCGTCGGCAGCGGCGGCGCAGGTGGCCTCGTCAAGCACGAGGCCGTGGGCGTGCATCCACTGCAGGGCCTCGAGGTGCCCGGCGCGCGCGGCAACCTCTGCGTTGTTGCGGGAGAGCTCGGGGCACTGCGCGTCGATCCGCTGCACCCTGAGCAGAGCGGGCGGCGGCGCATGGGCGGCTCGGCGCATTGGCGGCGCGGCGGCGCGGCGCGACGCACATGTGCAATCGGGTTCGTCTGCCGCCCGGTTGTCGGCCCGCGCCGCCTTCCGCTTGGGTTAGGGTTAACCCTTACCCCGATAGTCTCGCGGTGGTTGCAGGTCCGTGGCGCCCACATCCATTTTTTGTATGGGGTGCTGTAGGGCAACCCCCACTCACTCACCTCGACCAAAAATGCACACAACGCTGCTGGGGCTGCTCTTCCGCCTAGCCACGGGGGCACCGGCCGCTTTGGCGAGCGCCTCGCTTCCTCGCATGCTGAGCGAGGTCCCGCCAAGCGGCCTGTTGTGCGCACCCGCCACCGCGTCCATTAGAAACTGGCCAACTGGACTCGTTGAAGCGGGTAGCGGGTGCTACAACACGTCGGCGGTCACCATTATGATGGGCATGTTCATGTCCACAACATTCAACGACCCCGTTCCGATGGACACGTCGTCCGTGACCAATATGCTTTCCGTGTTCCGTGGCGCCACTGCATTCAACCAGCCGCTCGTGTGGGACACCTCGTCCGTAACCACTATGCCTCTGTTGTTCAATGGGGCCACTGCATTCAACCAGCCGCTCGTGTGGGACACCTCGTCCGTGACCACAATGAAGTTTATGTTCCGTGACGCCACTGCATTCGACCAGCCGCTCGCGTGGGACACCTCGTCCGTGAGGGGAATTGATTTTATGTTCGATGAAGCCACTGCCTTCAACCAGCCGCTCGCGTGGGACACGTCGTCTGTGACCGATATGGGTGCGATGCTCCAAGGCACGCCAGCCTTTGCCCAAGAGCTCGACGCGTGGGATGTGGGGGCGGTTACCAAATTTGGAGCCATGTTCATGGACTCGCGTATGAGCACCGAGGCGGTGTCTGGCGGCATTGGCTTTGGCCGCGCCTGCCGCATCCACCACTCGTGGAAGGCGCAAAATGACGCGTGGAACCCGGTGACCGCCGGGCTCGTGGCCAACGAGGCCGAGCTCGATCTGTCGCTGTGCGCGCCCCACGTGGTGCGGCCCCCGTCGTCACCGCCTCTGAGCGAGGTCGCTGCCCCGAGCGGCCTGCTGTGCGCGCCCGCCACCTTGTCAATTAAATTCACGCCAGATGGACTCCTTTGGATGGGCGGTGGATGCTACGACACGTCGGCGGTGACCGACATCAATTCAATGTTCACATCCAGTAGTTTTAATGACCCCGTCCCGATGGACACGTCGTCTGTGACCTAAATGGGGGAGGTGTTCGCTGACACCGTGGCATTCAACCAGCCGCTCGCGTGGGACACGTTGTCCGTGACCTTCATGGGGGTTGTGTTCTATAACGCCGTGGCATTCAACCAGCCGTTGGTGTGGGACACGTCGTCTGTGACCGACATGAACTCGATGTTCTATAACACACAGGCCTTTGCCCAAGAGCTCTACGCGTGGGATGTGAGGGCGGTGACCGAATTTGGAGCCATGTTCATGGACTCGCGCATGAGCGCCGAGGCGTTGCCGGGCGACCCTGGGTTTGGCCGCGCCTGCCGCCTCCACCACTCGTGGAAGGCGCAAAACAATGACTGGGACCCAGGGACCGCCGGGCTCGTGGTCGACGCGTCCGAGCTCGACCTGTCGCTGTGCACGCCCCACCTGGTGCCACACAACGCGAGTTCCACCGGCGACCCGCACCTCGCATTTGCACACGGGGGCACAGCCGACTTCCGGGGGTGCGAGGGTTGCTACTTCAACCTGCTCAGCACGCAGGACCTGCTCGTCAACGCGCGCACGTCGCTCGCCTCGTTCAAGCTCAATAACAGCACGGTGCACGGCTCCTTCCTCACCGAGGTGCACCTTGCCTGGCACGACGCCCCCGCGTAGCGCTGGCTCAACGCCTCGTTCTGGGCCGCCGAGGTGGGCGACTACAACTTTGGCTGGCGCGTCGTCAACCTCACGTGCGGCTCCGATCCCGACGCGCGGGCCAAGGCCATGCACTGCAACACGCACCGCGCGTGTGGCGCCGCCAGCCTGGCGCGGGGCTACTCGTCGCTGACGGTCGAGCTGCCCGAGTGGCGCGTCTCGGTCACGTCGCAGCTCGTGTTTGGCCACCTCGAGGGCCCGCGGCGCCGACTGGACCTGTCGCTCGTGCCCTGTGTGCCCGAGGCAGAGCTCGCCGTCTGGCCGCACGGGCTGATCGGCTAGTCGTTCGACGGCGACGGCGCACCGCTCAGCGGGCGGGTGGACGACTACTCGACCCATGTGGTGCACACCTCGGCCATGGCCGAGGGTGCCATCGAGGGCACGGCCGACGACTACCGCGTGCCCAGCGCGTCCAGCGCCGCGTTCCGCTACTCGCGGCTGGGCGCCCTACCCGGCCAGACCCAGCCGCGCGACGTTGCGGCGATCGCCGCATCCACGGGCGCCCCGGCGCCGGGGCGCGGCCCTGTTTCGCAGGACCGCGGGTCGATCCCCCGGGGAGCTGGGGTCATGGACTGAGCCTCAGGTTTGGGCGTCGGGGGTGCCTGTGCAGGGGCAATCGGGGTACCCGCCAGGTTTTCGGCTTGCGCCGCCTTCCGGGTTAACCCTTACCCTGATAGGCTCGCGGTGTTTGCCCTTGACCCGATAGTCTCGCGGTGTTTGCAGGTCCGTGCCAACGTCCATTTTTTTATGGGGTGCTGTAAACACGGCAACCCCCACTCACTCGCCTCGACCAAAAATTCCCACAACGCTGCTGGGGCTGCTCGTCGGCCTCGCCACGGGGGCGCCGGCCGCCGTGGCGAGCGCCTCGCTTCGGCGCATGCTGATCGAAGTCGGGGATACGTCGGAACGGACCGACTTCACACAAATGTTTGCCTATGATGAGATCTTCAACGACGCCGTGGGATGGGTCGACACATCGAACGCGGTGACCGTGAAACAAATGTTCTTCAATGCCGCTGCATTCAATCAACCGCTAGCCCACTTTGTAACGACGAATGTCATGAGTTTTAACATGATGTTCGGTGCAACCCACAAGTTCAACCAACCCTTTGGGGGGTGGGACACTTCGAGTGCGACGGACATGGCATACATGTTCTATGACAGCCGCACCTTCAACCAACCTATTGGGGGGTGGGACACGTCGAGCGTGACAACCATGCAAAGCATGTTCATGGACGCGTTCGATTTCGCACAGGAGCTCTACACCTGGGATGTGGGGGCGGTGACTAACTTCGAGGCGATGTTCCTAGGAGACTTGGGCAAGACGTTCACCGGAGAAGACTACGGCAATATAGCCATGCGTGTGCGGAGTGCCGAGGAGACGCAACAAATGAAGGACGCTGGCTTGGTTGTCGATGCTGCGGCCTTTGGCCGCGCCTGCCGCCTCCACCACTCGTGGAAGGCGCAAAACAACGCGTGGAACCCGGTGACTGCCCATCTCGTGGCCGACGCGTCCGAGCTCGACCTGTCGCTGTGCGCGCCCCACCTGGTGCGGCCCCCGTCGTCACCGCCTCCGCCGGAACAGACCGACTTCACAGCAATGTTTGCCTACAGTGCAGGCTTCAACGACCCTGTGTGGGTCGGCACATCGAACGCAGCGACCATGAAACAAATGTTCTTCAATGCCGCTGCATTCAATCAACCGCTCGCCCACTTTGTAACGACAAATGTCTTGAGTTTTAACCTGATGTTCGGTGCAACCCACAAGTTCAACCAACCCATCGGGGGGTGGGACACTGCGAGTGCGACCGACATAGCATACATGTTCTATGACAGCCGCACCTTCAACCAACTTATTGGGGAGTGCGACACGTCGAGCGTGACATCTATGCAAGGCATGTTCATGGACGCGTTCGATTTCGCACAGGAGCTCTACTCCTGGGATGTGGGGGCGGTGACTGACTTTGAGGCGATGTTCCTAGGAGACTTGGGCAAGACGTTCACAGGAGAAGACTACGGCAATATGGCCATGCGTGTGCGGAGTGCCGAGGAGACGCAACAAATGAAGGACGCTGGCTTGGTTGTAGATGCTGCGGCCTTTGGCCGCGCCTGCCGCCTCCACCACTCGTGGAAGGCGCAAAACGACGCGTGGAACCCGGTGACCGCCCATCTCGTGGCCGACGCGTCCGAGCTCGACCTGTCGCTGTGCGCGCCCCACCTGGTGCCACTTGAAGCGTTCTTCAGCGGCGACCTCACAGCAATGTTTGCCTACCGTGACTCCTTCAACGACCCCGTGTGGATCGACACATCAAACGCGGTGACCATGAAAAAAATGTTCTCCTATGCCGCTGCATTCAATCAACCGCTAGGCCACTTTGTAACGACGAATGTCGTGAGTTTCAACCTGATGTTTGGTGCGGCCCACAAGTTCAACCAACCCATCGGGGGGTGGGACACTTCGAGTGCGACCGACATGGCATACATGTTCTATGACAGCCGCACCTTCAACCAACCTCTTGGGGGGTGGGACACGTCGAGCGTGACAACCATGGCACTCATGTTCTCGGACGCGTTCGATTTCGCACAGGAGCTCTACACCTGGGATGTGGGGGCGGTGACTGACTTCGAGGCGATGTTCCTAGGAGACTTGGGCAAGACGTTGACAGGAGAAGACTACGGCAATATGGCCATGCGTGTGCGGAGTGCCGAGGAGACGCAACAAATGAAGGACGCTGGCTTGGTTGTCGATGCTGCGGCCTTTGGCCGCGCCTGCCGCCTCCACCACTCGTGGAAGGCGCAAAACAACGCGTGGAACCCGGTGACTGCCCATCTCGTGGCCGACGCGTCCGAGCTTGACCTGTCGCTGTGCGCGCCCCACCTGATGCGGCCCCCGTCGCCACCGCCTCCGTCGCTGCCGCCGCCCGGAGAGAGCTCCCGTGTTGTGTGCGCACAGAGGGAGGGTTGCACGCTCAGCGACAGCTCCGCACTGACGTTGTTCTGTTCTGTATGGGACCCAGGGACGTGCGACTATTCGTGCCGAGCGTACGACGACAGATACAGCCACTGCGTTTTGCCGAGCTCCACCGGCGACCCGCACCTCGCGTTTGCGCACGGTGGCACGGCCGACTTCCGGGGGTGCGAGGGTTGCTACTTCAACATGCTCAGCACGCAGGACCTGCTCGTCAACATGCGCATGTCGCTCGCCTCGTTCGAGCTCAATAACAGCACGGTGCACGGCTCCTTCCTCACCGAGGTGCACCTTGCCTGGCACGACGCCCCCGCGCAGCGCTGGCTCAACGCCTCGTTCTGGGCCGCCGAGGTGGGCGACAACAACTTTGGCTGGCACGCCGCCAACCTCACGTGCGGCTCCGATCCCAACGCGCGGGCCCAGGCCATGCACTTCAAAATGCGCCGCTCGTGCGGCGCCGCCAACCCGATGCGCGGCTACTCGTCGCTGACGGTCGAGCTGCCCGAGTGGCGCGTCTCGGTCACACCGCAGCCCGTGTTTGGCCACCTCGAGGGCCCGCGGCGCCGACTGGACCTGTGGCTCGTGCCCCGTGTGCCCGAGGCGGAGCTCGCCGTCTGGCCGCACAGGCTGATCGGCCAGTCGTTTGACGGCGACGGCGCACCGCTCAGCGGAAGGGTCGACGACTACTCGACCCGTGTGGTGCACACCTCGGCCATGGCCGAGGGTGCCATCGAGGGCACGCCCGACGACTACCGCGTGCCCAGCGCGTTCAGCGCCGCGTTCCGCTACTCGCGGCTGGGCGCCCTACCCGGCCAGACCCAGCCGCGTGACGTTGTGGCGATCGCCGCCTCCATGGGCGCCCCGGCGCCGGGGCGCGGCCCCGCCGCGCAGGACCACGGGTCGATCCCCCGGGGAGCTGGGGTCACGGACTGAGCCTCGATCCTCGCTGCCGTCCCACGGGTTTGGGCGTCGGGGGTGCCTGTGCAGGTTCAATCGGGGTACCGCCGATGTTACAACCTCGAAGGTTACTGCGCCACTTGTTGTTTTTTGATGACGGTGTTTTTTTTAGGCAGGTTGGGCCATTACCCCGAAGTGTGTTGGGGCTTTCTCATCTATTCTGCCATGCCTCTGAGGTTCGTCCCTCTGAACGCGACCGCGCCCCGCCCCGCGCCGCCGCCGCGCCGCCGATTCACCCGCGCCACTGCCCGCGCCGCCCGCGTGCAGCGCGGCGGGGCCAATCTGCTGCAACCCCCTGCCCCCGCGCGCGGCGAGTCCGGACAGCGGCACGTGGTGGCCATTGGCGTCTCCTCCACACCCACCCCTCGCCCTCAGGGACATGGGCGCCTCCACCGTGGCACCCGCGCCAGCGGCGCCAGCGGCGCCAGCGGCGCCGGCGGCGCCAGCGGGGTGCGCCTTGCTCGCGCTGCAGGACAACATTCTCGGTCGCCTGGTGCTGTCCATGGACTGGCATCAACTGCGCGCTTGGGCCATCTTGTACAAGGGCAGCCGCGTGCTCCACCCAACCTTCTTTGTCCATGTTGCCGAGGTGCACCGTCTCGTCTTCCCCGAGCCATATATGCACTCGGGCAACGAGGCGTTCCCCCCGGCCATGCTCCGCGCGTGCCTGGACTGCGCCGCCAGCAATGGCTTCCTCCAAGTGGCGCAGGCGCTGCTCCGTGTCGCCGGCGCCGAGTGGACCGCGGACCGGAGCGCCGAGGCCGCCCGCGGAGGGCACTTGTCCATGGTGCAGTGGGCGCTCGCCACTGGCCAGCCCTGCCACTGGGACGCACGGCTCTGCCGCCTCGCCGCGGCGGGGGGGCACCTCACCCTGCTGCAGTGGGCGCGCTCGCCGGACCGCGACGCGCCCTGCGCCTGCAACACCACGGCGTATGCCGCCGCGATCCGAGCGGGGCACCTTGGGGTGCTCCAGTGGCTATGCGCCATCGAGCAGCCCCGAGTCTGGAACTGGTTCTGCAGCCAGGCCGCGGTTTGCAGCACCGACGAGGTGGTCCTGTGGATGGCCACGCGTGCGCACTTCCGGTACCCTGAGGTGTGCGACCGCGCGGCGGGCGTCGGGAACCTCGGGTTGCTCCGTGTGCTGCACGGCAATGGCGCCCGCTGGAGCGCACGCGGCATTCACGCCGCGGTCACGGGCGGCCACCTCGAGGTGCTCCAATGGATGTACACGCAGGACATGGACGCTCCCTGGGACCCGGACCTCGGCAGCGAGGCCGCCTCCGCCGGCCAGTTGCCGGTGCTCCAGTGGCTGTGCGCGCACTCCCCAGCGATGCACTACTCGCTGCGCCGCGCCGCATTCAAGGGCCACCTGCACGTCCTCCAATGGGCCCATGCCCAGGGCAGAGCGCTATCGTTTGATTGGGATGTGTATACCGGCTCCGCGGCGAGTCCATGACTCGCTGGCCTCGTCGGCGGAGATTCCCACGTCGCACGCCATCCCGATCGCGGCACGCGACGGCAACCTCCCGGTGCGCTGGTTGCGCGAGGGCCCAGCCTGCCCCATGGAGTGTGCCTTCCAATCGCGCCGTCGATCGCGGGTACACTCCAATCGTCGAGTACCTCTCTGGACTGGGGTGCTTCGGGCGATGCGACTGGGCATTCGAGACGGCTCGCTGCGCTCGCTCTCGGCTCACCGGGGTGTGATGGGACCGAGGTGTGGCCGATGACCAAGATGTGCCGTGACAGAGTTGTGGCCGATGTGTCCCCTTCAGGAGGTGTGTCGTGACCGAGGTGTGGCCGAGGTGTGCGAGGAGTGCCGTGACCGATGTACGTGAGGGGTGCCGTGACCGAGGTGTGGGCCGAACTGTCCCCTTCAGGAGGGGTGTCGCGACCGAGGTGTGGCCGAGTTGTGTGAGGTGTGTCGCGACCGAGGTGTGGTCGACGTGTGTGAGCCTGGCCGCTGGTGCCCAGGCGCGCGCGCCCGTGCCGTTGGGGGTGCACCTGGCTGCGCTGGCTGCGCTGGCTGCGCTCAGCACCCGGCCAGTCCTTGGCGCCCCCACTTGATTCTAGCCCACAACTCTAGCTCCTGGCCGATTGGGCCCAGGCGCGCGCACCCGTGGATTGGGCTGCGCCTGGCTGCGCTCGCTGCGCTCGCTACGCTCGGCGCTCAACGCCCCTGGCCGCACACGCGCCCGTGCCCCTGGGGCGCGCGTGCACACTGGTCGCCCAGGCGCGCGCACCCGTGCATTGGGTTACGCCTGGGCGCGCGCCACTCGAGTCTAGTCCGCAGCTCGAGCCCCTGGCCGCACACGCGCCCGTGCCCCTGGGGCGCGCGTCGGGTTAACCCTTAACCCGCGCCCCTGCTCGCCCAGGCGCGCGCACCCATGCCTTGGGGTTTCGACTGGCTTCGCTCGCTGCGCTCGCTACGCTCGGCGCTCGGCCAGTCCTGGGCGCGCCCCACTCGAGTCTAGTCCGCAGCTCGAGTCCCTGGCCGCACACGCGCCCGTGCCCCTGGGGCGCGCGTGCACACTCCGCGCCCCTGGCCGCTTGGGCCCAGGCGCGCGCACCTATGCCTTGGTTTGCACCTGGCTGCGCTCGCTGCACTCGCTGCGCTCGCTACGCTCGGCGCTCGGCCAGTCCTGGGCGCGCCCCACTCGAGTCTAGTCCGCAGCTCGAGCCCCTGGCCGCACACGCGCCCGTGCCCCTGGTCGCCCAGGCGCGCGCACCCGTGCCTTGGGTTGCGCCTGGCTGTGCTCGCTGCGCTCGCTGCGCTCGCTGCGCTCGCTGCGCTCGCTGCGCTCGCTGCGCTCGGCACTCGGCCAGTCCTGGGCGCGCCCCACTCGAGCCTAGTCCGCAGCTCGAGCCCGGTTGCGCCTGGCTGCGCTTGCTGTGCTCGTTACGCTTGGCGCTCCGCGAGTCCTGGGCGCGCCCCACTCGAGTCTAGTCCGCAGCTTGAACCCCCGGCCACACACGCGCCCGTGCCCCTGGGGCGCGCGTGCACACTCCGCGCCCCTGGTCGCCCAGGCGCGCGCACCCGTGCTTTGGGTTGCGCCTGGCTGCGCTCGCTGCACTCGCTACGCTCGGCGCTCGGCCATTCCTGGGCGCGCCCCATTCGAGTCTAGTCTGCAGCTTGAGCCCCTGGCCGCACACGCGCTCGTGCCCCTGGGACGCGCGTGCACACTGGTCGCCCAGGCGCGCGCACCCATGCCTTGGGTTGCGCCTGGCTTTGCTCGCTACGCTCGCTGCGCTCGCTACGCTCGGCGCTCGGCCAGTCCTGGGCGCGCCCCACTCGAGTCTAGTCCGCAGCTCGAGCCCCTGGCCGCACATGCGCCCGTGCCCCTAGGGCGCGCGTGCGCACTGGTCGCCCAGGCGCGCGCACCCGTGCCTTGGGTTGCACCTGGCTTCGCTCGCTGCGCTCGCTGCGCTCGCTATGCTCGGCACTCGGCCATTCCTGGGCGCGCCGCACTCGAGTCTAGTCCGCAGCTCGAGCCCCTGGCCGCACACGCGCCCGTGCCTCTGGGGCGCGCGTGCACACTGGTCGCCCAGGCGCGCGCACCCGTGCCTTGGGTTGCGCCTGGCTTCGCTCGCTATGCTCGCTGCGCTCGCTACACTCGGCGCTCGGCCAGTCCTGCCCACTCGAGTCTAGTCCGCAGCTCGAGCCCCTGGCCGCACACGCGCCTGTGCCCCTGGGGTGCGCGTGCACACTCCGTGCCTTGGGTTGCGCCTGGCTGCGCTCGCTGCGCCCGCTGCGTTTTGCCCGGGGCCGAGTGCAACGCGCTGGCGACCCCGAATGAAATACCCATCGTTCTCCGTAATTTCAACCCTACACAAAACAAACCCGATTCACATGAAGATGTTCTAAAAAGGGAACCCCATCCCCGCGACCAGTCGGCGCCGCCAGGTTGGCGCCGCACCGTGCCGCCCCGCGCCGCCCGGCCCCACCTCGCCCTGCGCCGCCCGGCCCCGCCCCGCACCGCGCCGCGCCGCACCGCGTCTGATCCACCTGGCCAGTCGGTCGGCGCACTGGGGGGCTTGCCTCGCCCCCGTTGCGGCCTGTCGGTCGCCCCCCTCCCCCTTGCCCGCCCCTGCCTCCTTTCCACGCACCCTGCCTGGCACCCGCCCTGCACTCGCCCGTCGACCGGCTACGGCATCCCTGCACATGCCCGTCGACCGGCTACGGCATCCCTCACCCGCCCCATGTTCATTGTCTCAGGACGCTCACTGGACATGCCACGCGCAAACACTCGCGGCTTCAAGAAGCGCAAGTTGACCTCCGCCGTCACATCTGGCACCTCCATAGCAGAGGTGATCCGCTACCTGGCAAGCATCGGTTTCATGCTCATGGAGGCAGCGCCCAATGGCGATTGTTACCCGCTCTCGGCATTGGCGGGCAACGAGATCTCTGCCGAGCAGGCCGCCGCCCCGAACGAGGAGACCAACCTGAAGGTGCTTGAGCTACGCAACACCGCGGTGGACGTCATCGCAGGGAGCGCCCCAATTGGCGGGGTGGACGCGGCCGTCGTCCGAGCGCTGCAACTGCTGCCGGCAGACGCAGCGCATGCGGAGGGCGCGATGGTGCGCTGGCGCGGCCTCGGTAGCTGGAGGTCCGCGGAGGGGGAGGAGCCACTGCCGGCCGCGTTCATGTTTGCCGTCGCCATCAAGCTCGGGCGCACCGTCATGGTTCTCGAGGCCAAGGGGGGGGTGTATCTGTCCAAGGCCGCCCTGTACGGAGAGCGCGACGCCACCGGCGCGCTGCACCGAACGAAGGGCGGCACCTCGATCGACAACCTGTACCACCATGACATGGCCGAGGCGCTCCACTTACTGACCACCCACCCAGGCCACTACTCGGTGGTCAACTACGACCGCATCGGCTTGCACTTCACCCCATTCGTCCCCCCTCCTCGGAGCGCCGAGCCGGCCGAGTGTGGAGACAAGCTGCCACTGTCGAGGCCCGTGTCCTCACCCGCGTCCTCGCTCGCGTCCAGGTCCGCGACCAGGTCCGAGTCCGAGACCGAGGCCGAGGCCGAGTATGAGGCCGAGGCCGAGGCGGAGTCCGAGGCCGAGGCCGAGGCCGAGGCGGAGTCCGAGGCCGAGGCGGACAACTCGAGTCCGGAGGGGGGCTCCGGGGGCAACTCGTCCGAGCCCGAGACTGATTCTGAGGCCGAGTTGGACCACTCTACGTCGGAGGGGGGCGATTCGGAGGCTGAGTCGGACAACTCTACTTCGGAGGGGGGCTCCGGAGTCGACTCGCCCGAGCCCGAGCCCGATTTTGAGGCCGAGTCGGACAACTCTACTTCGGAGGGGGGCTCCGGGGTCGACTCGCTCGAGCCCGAGCCCGAGCCCGAGCCCGAGCCCGAGCCCGAGCACGAGCCCGAGACCGAGCCCGAGACCGACAACGACACCGAATCCGAGTCCGAGCCCGAGACCGACAGCGACACCGAGTCCGAGTCCTCAACCGAGACCGATTCAACCGACTCGGCGGGCGAGTCCGAGCCCGAGCCCGAGCACCAGGAGAGCGGACACCTCGAGCTGCTCCCTCCGAGCGGCGACGAGCCGACCACCCAGGGCGAGCTGC
>Ga0209491_10003023_pt1 | contig 28578 bp, 32 predicted proteins | sample BON02_FD_187213 | JGI IMG/M metagenome (GOLD analysis project Ga0209491, IMG submission 187213) | Freshwater microbial communities from Lake Bonney liftoff mats and glacier meltwater in Antarctica - BON-02 (SPAdes) (version 2) | ecosystem: Environmental > Aquatic > Freshwater > Ice > Glacier...
TTTGTGATTACAAAAATAGGCAAGGAAGCGTTCTAACCAATATCAAGTCTAAACTTCTTTGTGAAGCTTAGCGAAACAAAGAAGTTTAGACTTGATATTAAAAACAATAACGTTGTGAAACTGGACAAATATTACTAAAGATGGTATTATTAAAAATCCTCCACCAGCGCCTACTAATCCAATTATTACGCCTATAACAGCATTTTGAATTATTGAGTTAGTCAAGCTATTTTTTTTATTCTCTATGTTGGTTTCTTTTTTCTTTTTCAACATTGCAATTGCTGCAAAAACCATAATAATTGCAAAAAAAAGCATTAAAAAAGTTTCTTTTGTTAGCGTAAAAAAATTAGTTGTAAAAATAACGTCGGGTATTTTTGGGATAATAAATTTACGCGTTAAAAAAACTGCAGTGAAAGATGGTATTGCAAAAAGAAAACCAGTTTTAACTTCTACTAAGCCTTTTAAATAATTTTGAGTCGCACCAAATGAAGACGTAGTACCCACAATAAATAAAGAATATGCTGTTGCAGTAACCGGATTAATTGCTAATACATATACTAAAATTGGAACGGTTAATATAGAACCACCACCACCTGTTAAGCCTAAAATAATCCCTATAAATAATGCTCCTATATAACCTGAAATTTCTATCAAAATTGTAAAATTTCAATTTTATTTCTTTGTAATTTAATTTTTCCTTGCAATTCTAAACTTTTTAAGAGTCTCGAAATTACAACTCTTGATGTATGCATATCTGTTGCTATTTGTTGATGCGTATTTTTAATTTCGGTGTTGCCTAAAACTTTTACTTTATCAATTAAGTATTTGTATAAGCGCTCGTCTAAATTCATAAAAGCCAATGTATCTATAGCTTCAAGCATTTCGTTTAAACGAATATTATAACTTTCAAACACAAAGTTTCTCCAAGTTTTATATTTCGTTAACCATTCTTCCATTTTTTCAACAGGAATCATTACTAACGAACCATCTGTTTCTGCAACAGCTCTAATTTTACTTTTAGATTGTCCAAGACAACAAGTTAAGGTCATAGCACAAGTATCTCCGCGTTCCAAAAAATAAAGTAAAAGTTCATCGCCATTAGCATCTTCTCTCAATATTTTTATAGCTCCATTTAATAGTAAAGGCATCGATTTGATGTAATCGCCAATTTCAATCAAATAATCATCTGTCTTAAATTCTTTGTATAATGCAACATTAGAAATTTCATCTAATAAAGCCTCTTCAAAAATATAATTATAAGCTTCAAATAATTTTTGGTTCATTTTTTCTTATTTACTGTAAATATACAGTTTTTTTGTAAAAAGGGAATGTTACAAATGTTACAAAGAACAAAGAGAAGTTCATAAAACATCCCTTTGTTCTAAATAATTATGGATTATAAAATTAATATATTTATGTAGTTTTAACTCATAATGCAGTGCCTAGTTTATAAGTAATGTTAATGGTTAAAATATATTGAATACCAATTTCGGCACCAGATTGATTTATTATTTTGTCAAAGTCAGAACTATTTATACTATCATAATAATAAGTCGTGTTTTTACGAGCTAGTTTTTTTACAAAATTTTTATTGTTTCTGTAATTTGTTTCAATTTCAGAATTTTCAAATGCTTGGTATTTTTTGTATTGTGTTTTTGGAAAAATAATTAAAAAATCTTCTGATGCATTTGGAGTACCAACAGTGCGTTTTTCAAAATATTTTAAATATTGATTTTTTTTAATTTCTCCTATTTTTAATGCTTCATCAAATAAATAACTGTGTTTAGACCAAATATCATCATTGGCATAATCCACCTTTATAATATCATGAATTTCATATTTTGAAGCAATTGTAATAAGATCTTCAATAGTATTTACATTTTTACTAGTAATGATAATGTTCTTTTTAATTTCAAATCCTTTCTGAAATTGTTCTGCAGTATTGTCTTCTAAACTATAATCGTAAATTTTAGTTTGCGAAATAAAATCAACATATATATCTTCCTTTTTTACTTTTATTTTCTGAATATCGTTTATAAAACCATCAATCCTTTTGTTAATTAAAGAGTTACATGCCGCCACAGTTTCTGCTTCCTGATTAGTTCCAATAACAAGCGTAAACGAATCGGCTTTTTGGTTCAGTAGAATTTTTACTTGAACTATTAAATTATTTTCATTAATACTAGTTTTGTTTGAAGTGCTTGTAGCGTTATAATTGTTTCCATAATTACTGTTTCCAGTAACTTGGTTGCCACTTATTTGTGCAATACTAAAAGTAGAAAAGAATAAGACGGTGTAAATAAAATGTGTTTTCATGTTTTTGTTTTTAAGATTAGAGTACAAACCTATTGTAAAGCGTGAAATATTGTTTAGCAAAACCACTGTATAGGTTCTGTAATCATTTTTCAGTACTTTTACAGTTGTTTTACAGTAAAATTAAACGGAGTAAAACTATTTTTACCAAAGAAATTATGACAGAAATAGCTGTTTTTTACGAATTAAAAAATGGTGTTTTAGAACACTATAAAAAACGCTACCCATATTATAATGGAGATTGGAAAAGTTTTAGTTCGCAAGATATTTTAAATCTTATTGATGCAGTTTTTGAAGAAACAAAGAGTAGTGTAAGCGAGAAATGGATTTACACACACTTAAAACCCGAAAATAACGAAAAATTACCTAGAAAAGATATGTTAGATATTTTTTCAAAGTACGTGGGAAAGGCAAGTTGGGACGAATTTAAGTTTTCTTTTAACGAAACAGAAAAGGTTGAAATAAATAAAAATGTAATTGTAAACGAGAAAAAGTCTAATGTTAAAAAAAGACTTGTTTTTGGATTTGTTGCTTTTGTTTTAAGCTTTATTATTTTCTGGAAACTAAATAAAAAAGCAGCAAATACTAAGGTTATTGATTTAAAAGAACAATTTAGTAACGATACAATTTCATCTCAAAATACAAAAGCATATGTTGTAGAAGATGCAATTGAAAAGGAAATTCCTATTGAAAAATCTAAAATTGAAGTAAATAAAAATGCTCAAGTTGTAATTAAAAGTCCGTTTTACAAAGAAAAAAACATAAACTTAATAGAAACTCCAAATGTAGACAAAGTGAGTTTACAGCCAAATGATTATACTAATATTTTACAAGGTTTTATAAAAAGTGATATTAAAAATTGGCTTACTAGAAAAAATCAATTAGAAATAATATTAGACGATAATGTGGAAGTAATTGTAATGTTAAAAAAGAATTTAGGTGCTGAATACTTTAATAAAACAGAATTTTCTCAGAAATTAATAATTCCTACAGCATCGTTAAAAAAACTAAAAATTGTAGAAGTAAAAAATAATAAGAACAATAAAATAACTTTTGTTCGATTAATTGAAGAATAATGAAAAATTTAATTTATTTATTATTGTTGTTTCCTGTTTTGGCTTTTTGCCAAAGCAATTCTACTAAAAACACACCAACAAATACAAATTTAATTGTAAAAAGCACAATTACCAGCACTTTTTCAAAACCTACTGTTTTGGCTTATCAAGAAAAAGCAGTTGCTATAATTAACGATTTTTATGCTTATATTAATTTTTACAAAACTACAGAAAACAATCAATTACTTGAAAAAGAAATAGATAAAAGTATTGAAAGCCTTTTTTTAAACAAAAATATTATTGTGAAAGATGTTTTTTTGACAAACTTAAATCCAATTACTTTAAAGCAGTTTTTAAAAAAATGTAAATTAAATAAAGCAACTATTTTAGTTTCAACTTTTAACCAAAACAATACAACTTCAGATACTTATTTTACATTTACCTATAATTTACAAGTTACTTTCAATAATAAAACAACAAGTCAAACAATTACTCAGAAGGTATATTTTTTTCCTAGTTTAAAAAGCTTTGGAGACCAACAAAAAAATGTTTGGCAACTAAAATTAGGAGAATTTTAATGCTTTATAATAAACACAATTTTCATAAACATACTTTTTGTGAGTTTCAAGAAGTTTCTTTTTCAGAAATTGAAAAAACTAAACCAAGTTACACAAGTAAGTCAGGTAGCGTTTATTATTTTAATAATGAAGGCGTTTTTAGAGTTTCTAATCATTGGGGAAGAGCCGCAAATTGTAGATGGAGATTGCTTTCTAACGAAAAAATAAAATCGCAAACTGAAAAATGTGGTTTTGCTAAATGGACCGATTTTTATCCAAATAGCGAAAATGAAAAATTATTTTATATTGAAGTAAATTGGACAACTCTTGAAATTAATTTCCAACATAAAAATAATCCAAATTACAACAATTTCGTTCTACGAAATGCTAATGCTACTGCCAAAAGAATACAAACTATTAAAGATGTTTTGCAAACAGAAAATTGGGCAAAGTATTTAGAATATGATGCTATTTCCATTTTAAGAAAAGAGATTGCAAACCAATTGATTCATTCAGAAACGCCTTTTATGAAAATTAAACAACAATATTTATAATTAGAAAACAAAACATACTACATGTTCAAACAAATAAATTTAGAAATTCAAGAAATAATTGATGCTATCTCCAAAAAAGAATATAAAACAGCTAATTCTAAAATTGAATTGATTCACAATAAATTAAATGATTTACTAGATACTTCTGTGGATGATGAATTTTTAAGAGAAATTAGTAAATACCAAGTTTTAGTAGAACATCTTCAAAATAAATTAAACGAATCTGAATAATTTTTTTCAAAATCAACTTTTGTATCATTTTTAAAATGTAAAACTTCTAATTTCCTTTAACTAAATATTAATAAACGTTTTTTTAATAGATAAACTAGATTTATTACCTTTATCTAAATGAAAAAGAACGATTATAAAAGTGGGTTTCATTTTTCTAAATATGAAGCGCCATTTAAAACGCCATTCGAAAAACTATTCCCTATTTTTAAGGAGTTAATTACCCATACTTCTGGAGATTTTGATGAAGCTATTGATTGGTTACGACAATTAGATGAGGAATATAAATTGACTACATCTGAATATTCTATTGACGATTTTATCGAAGACCTAAAGAAAAAAGGCTACATCAAGCAAGAAGCAAAACCCGATGGTTCTGGTGGAATGACAATTACCGCAAAAACAGAAAGAGCCATTCGACAACATGCTTTGGAACAAATTTTTGGTAATTTAAATAAAGCAGGTTCTGGAAATCACAAAACAAAACAAGCTGGTAAAGGCGATGAACAAACGGGAGATTTGAGAGAATTTCAGTTTGGCGATGCTGTGGAACAAATTTCGTTAACCGAAAGTTTGAAAAATGCTCAAATCAATAATGGAGTAGGAGAGTTTATGCTTACTGAAAAAGATTTGGTTGTGGAGGATAACCATCATAAATCACAAATGAGTACAGTTTTGATGATTGATATTTCGCACAGCATGATTCTCTATGGCGAAGATAGAATTACACCAGCAAAAAAAGTAGCCATGGCTTTAGCCGAATTAATTACCACTCGTTATCCAAAAGATACTTTAGATATTTTGGTTTTTGGTAATGATGCTTGGACGATAAAAATTAAAGATTTACCTTATTTGCAAGTTGGTCCTTACCATACAAATACTGTTGCTGGTTTGCAATTAGCAATGGATATTTTGCGTAGAAAACGAAATACAAACAAGCAAATTTTCATGATAACAGATGGAAAGCCAAGTTGCATTCGTGAAAAAAATGGCGAATATTATATGAATAGCAATGGTTTAGACCAATATATTGTGGATAAATGCTATAACCAAGCTGCACAAGCTAGAAAATTACACATTCCAATTACTACTTTCATGATTGCTAACGATCCTTATTTGCAACAATTTGTAAACCATTTTACAGAAGCCAACCAAGGAAAAGCATTTTATACCGGTTTAAAAGGATTAGGAGAAATGATTTTTGAAGATTATGAGAGCAATAGGAAAAAGAAGATTAGATAGTTTTTAAATTTAGATAATTGATTTTAGAAAACAGAAAAAGTTAAAAAACAAAACATTATAATGAAAGAAATAAAAACATTAGGCGAATTAAAAAAATCGGGTTATCAACCTAAAAATATAAAAGACGAATTACGAACGAATCTGAGAAACAAAATAAAAGCAGGCGAAACTACTTTTGAAGGTGTACACGGATTTGAAAACACTGTAATTCCAGAATTAGAAAGAGCTATTTTATCACGTCATAATATTAACTTATTAGGACTTCGTGGTCAAGCGAAAACAAGACTAGCTCGTAAAATGATTGAATTATTAGACGAATATATTCCGGTTGTGGAAGGTTCAGAAATTAATGATGATCCATTAGATCCAATTTCTCGTTTTGCTAAAGAATTAATTGCGGAAAAAGGCGATAAAACACCAATTTCTTGGCTACATAGAAGCGAACGTTTTTACGAAAAATTAGCTACTCCAGATGTAACCGTTGCCGATTTAATAGGCGATGTAGATCCTATAAAAGCAGCTAATCTAAAATTAAGTTATGCTGATGAACGTGTTATTCATTTTGGTATGATTCCACGCGCACATCGTTGTATTTTTGTAATCAATGAATTACCAGATTTACAGGCACGTATTCAAGTTGCATTATTCAATATTTTGCAAGAAGGCGACATTCAAATTAGAGGTTTTAAACTCCGTTTACCAATAGATGTACAGTTTATATTTACTGCAAACCCTGAAGATTACACAAACCGAGGAAGTATTGTTACGCCATTAAAAGATAGAATTGGTTCTCAAATTTTAACGCATTACCCAGAAAACATTACAATTGCTAAAACAATTACAGCACAAGAAGTGAAATTTGACAAAGACCAACAAGAAATGGTTTACGTGTCTAGCTTAGCCAAAGATGTTTTAGAACAAATTGTTTTTGAAGCTAGAGAAAGTGAATTTGTAGATGTTAAAAGTGGTGTTTCTGCAAGATTGAGTATTACTGCTTATGAAAATTTAATTTCGACAGCAGAAAGAAGAACATTATTAGCGGGAGAAGAAAAAACAACTGTTCGTTTGTCTGATTTTATGGGAATTATCCCTGCAATTACGGGAAAAGTTGAATTAGTTTACGAAGGAGAACAAGAAGGAGCTGCAACGGTTGCACAATACTTAATAGGTGATGCAATTAAAACTTTATTTCCAAATTATTTTCCGAAGATAGAAAAGTTAGAACGTGAAAACGAAAAAAATGCTTACACAGAATTGTTAGAATGGTTTTTTACAGAAAGTGGCTTTGAATTGCAAGATGATTATACAAATGCGGAATACCAAAAAACGTTAGAAGAAGTTAAACCATTAGAAAATATCATTCAAAAATACCAACCAGAGTTTACTAAAGAAGACAAATACTTCTTAAAAGAGTTTATACTTTGGGGATTAGTTGAACACGAAAAGTTATCTAAAAATCGTTTCCAAAAAGGGTATGAATACAAAGATTTATATAGTAATTACATCCATAAACTTTAATTAGTAAAGTAAATTAGCCTAAAACGATAGGCATCCTAATAAGTAGGTTTTATTTGAAAAGCACATTTTCAATAAAGCCTACTTTTTTATTGTAATTTACCTCAAATTAAGTTAGTTATACAATCTGATATTCTATATTGAAAATTATGAAAAATTGTTATTGTGGTTCCGAAAAAACATTTGAAAGTTGCTGTCAACCTTATATTGAAGGATTAAAATTACCTAAAAATCCAGAAGCACTCATGCGTTCAAGATATGCTGCTTATGTAATACAAAATGCAGATTATTTAATTGCAACAACTCATATTTCTCAACGAAAACATTATTCGGTTTCAGAAATTTTAGAATGGGCAAAAAGCAATACTTGGATAAAACTTGAAGTTATTTCTGCCAAAGAAAATATAGTAGAGTTTAAAGCATATTATTTAGACGAAAACGAAAAAGCACAAGTACACCATGAAAAATCGACATTTAAATTAGAAAATGAAAAATGGTTTTACGTAGATGGCGAATTCTTTGGTAACTAAAACTAATAATTTCTTACTAATTTTCTTATTTTTGCTAAAATTACATTTTTATGGTAAACGAGAAAAGAGAATTAAGACAATTTATATTTAGGCATTTAGATGGTTTAGTAATTGCTCCTGTTGCCTTTTGTTTACATAAAAATGGAGTTTTAGACATTTTATTGCAAAAAGAAGAAATTACCTTAGCTGAATTGGTTCAGTTGACTAAAGCAAATGATGGTTATTTGAATGTAGCATTAAGAAACTTGGCTTCACAAGGTTTTATCGACTACCAAGTAAATACAACTTCAAATGTAATTACTATAAAAAAAAATGCTAAAAGTGCTTATGCCTTTTCGCTTTTTCCATTATATGAAGATGTTGTTGAATTGTTGATAACGACAGACTTATTTACTTCTGTTGAAATAAATACGACTTTTATTGAAAAATTAGAAAATGTATTTCAGAAGTATAAAAATAATTTCAATCTTACTTTTTCAAATGACTCTGTTGAAAAGGAAATTCAACTTCAAATACTAAAACATATTGAAGGTTATTTAGTCGCTCCGGCGGTTGTGAGTTTAGGAATGACAGGTATGTTTCATAATTACTTTATGGAAACGTCTTTTAGTGCGGAAGAATTTCACAAACAACCCGAAGCGTTTAAAATTATACTCGATTTTTTCGTTCACTTAGAGTGGTTTACCAAGAAAAACAACAATTATCAGTTTACAGATAAAGGTTTGTTTTTTGCTAAAAGAGCAACTGCTTATGGTGTTACAGTTTCTTATTTGCCTATGTTTAAGAATATGAATAAGTTGCTTTTTGGTGATGCAAATGCCTTACGAGATATTGCACAAAATGAAGATGAGATCCATGTAAACAGGGAAATGAATGTTTGGGGAAGTGGTGGAGCACATACTACTTATTTTAAAGTAATTGACGAAATTATCATTGAACTATTCAATAAACCCATTGCAGAACAACCAAAAGGTATTTTAGATATGGGTTGTGGTAATGGTGCTTTTTTACAACATATTTTTGAGGTAATTGAACGTCAAACCAAAAGAGGTAAAATACTTGAAGAATATCCGTTGTTCTTGGTAGGAGCTGATTATAACCAAGCGGCTTTAAAAGTTACAAGAGCTAATTTAATTAAAGCAGATATTTGGGCAAAAGTAATTTGGGGAGACATTGGTCGTCCTGATTTGTTGGCACAAGATTTAAACGAAAATTACAAAATAGATTTAAAAGACTTATTAAACGTAAGAACATTTTTAGACCATAACCGCATTTGGCAAGAACCTAAAAATAAAACACCTAATAGAATAAGCAATTCAACTGGTGCTTTTGCTCATCGTGGTGAATTCATTTCCAATAATGCAGTAGAAGATAACCTGTTAGAACATTTAAACAATTGGGCACCTTATGTAAGTAAATTTGGATTGTTGATTATTGAGTTGCATACCATTGCACCACAATTAACCGCTAAGAATTTAGGAAATACTGCTGCCACAGCTTATGATGCCACGCATGGTTTTTCAGATCAATTTATTGTAGAAATCGAAGTATTGCATAAAGTAGCTGCCGAAGCCGGTTTGTTTCCAGACCCATTATACTTTAAGAAGTTCCCTAATACGGATTATGCAACAGTGAGTATTAATTTACTGAAAGGAAAATAGGATTGGTTAAACAAATCAATTCTTCCTTTTCATAGAACCTAGGCAAATTTCACCTTCTTCAATTTCTTCTAGCCAAGATTTTAGTCTGTTGGTGCGTTGTTCTGTCATTTCAGCTAAAATATAACTTATACACATTGGATAAATGCTTCCATAATTAAATAATTTATCTTCTTTTGGAAACTGCATGGCTAATTCGGCATCACGAAATTGAATCCAAATGTTTTGCGCTTTTTTTAGATGGATTATAAAGTCTTTATCGCTGCTGTATTCTTTTATAATTTTGTTGTAAACTAAATTCAATTCAGCATCTTTTTCTTTGTAATGCGCAAACGCTTCCTCGTTCATTTCTGATTGTGTTTGACCAAAAGTAATTTGGCAAAAGACAAATGGTATAATGTAAAGTAGGTATTTCATAATTAAACTATTATTTACTTAGGAAGACTTCTACCTAAAACAAACATAGTTTCTTGATTACTGTCAATAATAATTTTTTCAATATTATTTTGCATTGCAATTTCTAAAATATCTTTTGCGGGAATAGAAACAAATGGTTTCGTTTCTTGCGACCAAATGGTTAATGCTGCTTGGGATGTAAAAACACCCATTACTTTTTGATTTTCTACTTCAAAAACAGAAGTAAATGTCATAGGAGTTCCTTTTTCAATAGTGGACCATCCATTTTTATCTTTGTTTTCTCCTTTTACAGGTTCAGCCGTTGGTACGACTAAAAAAGCATTATCGCCTTGTAATTCTTCAAAAACAGCCATAAAGGTTTCCTGATTTTGGTTGGCTTGAAAAGCTTTTATGTTTTCTAAAAGAGGCGTATTGTTTGGGTTAAAAGTATTTTCTTTATTTTCTGACATCAATGTTATTTTTGGAATGCAAATGTAAGAATTCTTTACAAATGAAAAAAAGTAATTCTTTAAACACTAATAAATAGTGCATGATATGGAGTTCTTTTAAATAAAGAACTATTACTGATAAATATCATTTAATATTATAATGCAAACACTTAATTTTATGCACATTGGTTAACACAGATAAATCTAACTAATTCGTTTATGGTGCAATCTTCTCAAATAGTAGTAAGTATAATACACTTATAGGTACAGGCGTTTAGGTCGCAAATAATTATCTTAGCCTAATGGCAGATAAAAATATTTTCAGAGGAGTGAATTCAATAAAATTCCACTCCTTTACTTGCTCAATTCATTATTTTATGCACAACCTGCATGTGCGATTTTGGCCAATATCGTTTACTAAATTGCCAAATATCAATAATATCTCCGTTAAGTATAAGTGCTTTTGGTTTTACACTATTTAGATAATTTAAAAGCTCTTTACTTTGGCAACCATAAGTTCCTAAATGAATATCGGATGGCACCAATAAATCAATTTTTCTTTTGCTGTTTTTTTTATTTTTAGACATTGAAAAGAGATTACTAATGCTTTAAATAATTTTACATCATTGTTGTAGATTAGTATGTTTTTTGACGTTTATATCGATAAAAAATTCACTTGTGTTTTGTACACAATTTAAGAAAGTTGAAATATAAATTAACAATCGATTTTTCAAAAAAGGTATTTAATTTAGATATTATATTTTAACAGCGTAAATGTATAGTCACACTGTAAATGTCAGATTATGCTATTATTAAGTTTAAGTTATGCTTGATTTAGTTTTTCTCTTTAATTAATTTGAAGTAGTGTTTCATTGTTACTATATCTGGATTTTTTCATTTGACAATCAAAAAAGTAATAATAATAAATTTTGTGTCATAAAAAGAACAATTAATTTTACTTTCTATATTGTAATAAGTAGTTTTGTAGTTCTTAAAAAAATAAATATTTGAAAACAGAAAAACTAATTTACTGCCTCGAAAATGTAGCAGACGTGTCAGAAACTAATACGAGTATAATTTTACCTACTTTGGAAAGATTGGCTTTGGATTTTGGTATTGCTAATGTTTACGCTACTTGTGATTCCATCGAAGGTTTTGAAGCAAGTTTAAGTACTTTATTTTATGAAGATCGTAATTTTAATACTTATCAAATACTTTATTTGGTTTTTAATGGCGAAAACAATGCAGTAGAAATCGATGGTTATTATTATACTTTAGAGGAAATTGCTGAGTTTTTTGAAGGAAAACTTACGGGTAAAATTATACATTTTGCAAACACAATGCGCCTAGAATTAGAACAGGATACTGCTCAGTTTTTTTTGGATGTTACTGGGGCAAAAGCTATTTCAGGATATAAAAATAAAGTACCAATATTAAGTAGTATTATAGATAATCATTTTTTTGCATTATACCAAAAGCAAGATGATGTTGTAACATTAGTTGAAACACTTTATAAAAAGCACGCCACAATATGTGATAGTATGGGTTTTCAATTGTATTATTAGTTTAGTATTCGTAAAATAGTTGTTTAATTGTAACAAAAATATTTTATAAAGTGCTATGAGTTTGGCAATTAGTTAAACTAATTAATTTCCTTTTATTCGAGTAAAAATATTTTGCAATAGAGCTTTACCGTCTCTTTTTGCTTTTGGAACTTCAAGTGCGCCAACTTTTCCATTATAACCTGAAACAAACAAATAACTAAAAGCAAATTGAGGATTTTTTGGATTATTATTTAATAAACCAAAGCGTAAATCGTTGAAATAAAGATTATGCTTCTCTTCTGTAATTAAATACCAACCTTCACTTATTTTTTTTAATTTTTGGAAATCTTCTATATGTTCCACTTTTTTTTCTAAAGTGCTATTTTTTGCATAATACCTAAATGAAATTGGTTGTGAATCAAAAAACGAATAATCGCCTAAATAATAGCCATTATGTGCAGCAATATTTGCATTCCAAAGAATAGTATTAAAAGCAGTTGGTTTCACAATAAGTTCTTGATAAATAATGTTTTGTTTGGTTAATGCTTTTTCAAACTGATTTACAGCAACCAATTTTAAAATACAAGTCAAAAATAAATAGGATGAACTAATTAACAACCCTCTTTTTAAGTACGTTTTTCTTTTGAAATACTCTTTATTTCTCCAAACATAAATTAAGGCAATACATAACGGAATTGCGTACAAAGGATCAATTACAAAAATTGTTTTTAAAGCAAATCGATAATCTAACGGCCATAATATTTGCGTACCCCAAGAAGTAAACATATCCAGAAAAACGTGCGTTAATAAACACCAAAAAACCATTTTGAAAGCCGTTTTGAAATTAATCTTTTCTTTCTCTATTTTTGAAATTACAAAGCCTAAAATGGGTGCCAAAAACAAAAAAAAGAGCAACGAATGGCTCAAACCTCTATGAATAGCAACGCCATCAACAGTACTCATAAATTTTCCTACGATAATATCTAAATCTGGTATTGTGCCTAAAATTGCACCATACAAAAACGTCTTGTTTTGTAGTTTCTTTCCAGCAACTAATTCTGCAGTAGCAATACCTAAAACTATTTGTGTGAAAGAATCCATTTATTCAAATTAAAGTTTAGAATACAAATTTAGTGAATTTTAAATGGTTTTTTCACGACCATTTGGAAATGCATATTTCATGAAATTTTAGAATTATATTTACAATTTAACTTTAGAATCGTTGAAAATAAACGTAAGGAAACTTATATTTGTAAGGGTTTAAAATATTAATGCGTTTACAATGAAAACAAAGGGAATTAAAATATACATTATTGGAGCAGGCGTTAGCGGACTTGTAGCAGCAAAGGTATTAGAAACTAAAGGCTATTTTCCAGTAATTATTGAAGCAACAGATCGAGTTGGTGGCAGAGTTAAAACAGATGTTGTGCAAGGTTATCAATTAGATCATGGATTTCAAGTGTTGTTAACAGCTTATCCTCATGCACAAAAATACCTTGATTTTGATGCTTTAGAACTGCAATATTTCTTACCTGGAGCTGCTATTTTTAATAATGGAAATCAGAAAATATTAGGCGACCCTTTACGAAATATTTCATTGTTGTTACCTACTTTGTTTTCTGGTATTGGAACGGTATCCGATAAGTTTAAAATTCTAAAATTGAATCTTTTATTGAAGAAAACAACCTTAGAAGAAATTTTTGAGAAATCTGAAAAAACTACTTATAATTACTTGATAGATTTTGGTTTTTCGGAAGAAATAATTCACACTTTTTTCAAACCTTTTTTTAGTGGAATTTTCTTGGAACCCAACTTAGAAACTTCTAGTAGAATGTTTGAATTTGTGTATAAAATGTTTGGAGAAGGTGCAGCAGCATTGCCAAAAGCAGGAATAGAAGCTATTCCAAAGCAATTAAAAGAATCTTTAAAACAAACTACTTTTCTTTTTAATACACATGTTAAAACGGTTGAAGAAGGTAAGATTATTCTTTCGGATGGAACCGAACTAGAAAGTAACTATACAATTATTGCAACAGAAGCAAGTAGTTTAGTCAAAAATCTAAAAAATCAAGAAACAAAATGGAAATCTTGTGAAACGCTTTATTTTGAAACCAATATAAAGACCATAAAAAAACCGCTTATTGGTTTAATTGCCAATAAAGAAGCGCTAATTAATAATATATTTTTTCATAATAGTCTTAAAACAAATTTTTCAGGAGCTAAAGAATTACTTTCGGTTACGGTTGTAAAAAAACATCAATTAACGTCGGAAGCTTTACAAAAACAAATTGAAAAAGAACTAAAAGAATTGTGTAGTATTGAAAGTTTAAAATTTATAAAACAGTATTCCATTGCAAAAGCGCTTCCTGAAATGAATGGCTTGCGTTATGAAATGAGTTCAACAGAAACAAGATTAACAAACAGTATTTTTCTTGCAGGTGATATGCAGCTAAATGGCTCCTTAAATGCCGCAATGATTTCTGGCGAACGAGCAGCATTTGGTGTTTTAGGTGAGGAATAATTTATTAATATTACGCTTATTTAAACCAAACTAAAGTTCAGATCAATATCAAATTTTTTTATTTTTGATAAAAATTTACTTGCCAATACAATATCTTGTTTCTCTTTATTTATATAGGTTAAGAAGTGGCGAGGTGTATAATAGGTGTACAGATATGAATAAAAAAGGCTAAAAATTATTATTTATAACTTCTTCAAAATCCTCTTTTAGAAACTCCCAATATTTGCCTTTGAAACAAATAGGAGTTAAATCATCATCTGCTTGGTCAAAAATTGTAAAGTTTTGAATAATCAAATCTTTGTCATGTGTGTATGGGTATCTTTGCTCGTGTAAGTCTATCATTTGACTTATACTATAAGAATCCAGCAAATCATGTAAATCCCAAAAAATCTTTTTTTCGACCGAATCTTTGAATAACATCTACTTTCATTGCAATAATTTGCTCAATGGTTGCCATTCTTATACCATCCACTTCTAGAAAGGGTTGAATAAAAGCATCCGTATAAAAAATATCTAATTTTATGGTGTTTGCTTCGTCTTCTCCTACAAAATAAGCTTTTCCCATTGCACGTTGAACATTTAAAGAATCTACGTAATTAAAAGTGTCTTTTAAAAATATTTCAATTTTATCAAAGTTAATTGAACCATAATCCGCATCACTAAATAAATCAATATCTATAGATTCTCTATGTCCTATTTGTAAACTTAAAGCAGTTCCGCCTACTAATCTGAAATTTTCAAAAATAGGAGCATTCATTAAAATAAGGAGACTGTTCTTTAATAAATCGTTTACAGTATTATAATGTAACATCAGGCTTTTTCTTTATTCTTGTAAATAGTGTAAGGTTTTCTTCTTGTAATGCTAGGAGCAGTTTTAATTTTTGAAGCTCCATAAAAAAGCTCTAACTCTTTTTTTTCTGCATCATTACCTCGTTCATATATACGCTGAATAATTGCTTTATACTGTTTATCCCAATTGATTTTAGAAATGTCAGTATCCCAAAAAAGTGATTTTCTTAAATTAGTTAAGTTTGGAGTAGGAAGTGTTTTCTTTTTCTCTTGTGCTATATCATAATAAGCTTGAAGTAACACTAAAGAGCCTTCTTCCAACTCTAACTCTTTTTCAATCTTTAAAGCTAATGCAGTATTTAGATTTCTTCTACCTTTCGTAATAGCATTAATTGTTTGCGGATGTTCTGCTATAGAAAGGGCAAAAGGACACTGTGAAATCTCTTTTTTAGCTAATAAGCGCTCTAAAATGATTCCTGGATGTATGCCTTTATATTTTTCTAATTGAAAACTCATAATACAAATGTAAACAGATTTGTTTACATTTTGGAAAAAAAGTTGTCAGAGTTTTTTTAATACGGTCTATTCATAGCATTTTTAAATTATAAATTGTACAAGAAATAGAAAGAGGAGTTTTATCTATTTGCCAATACAGAAATTAGCAAAAATATTACCCAGCAATTCATCGTTAGTTACTTCTCCTGTAATTTCGCCAAAATAATACAAAGCCTGGCGAATATCAATTGCAATAAAGTCAGACGAAATATTAGTTTCAATACCATATTTTACTTTTTGCACTTCTTCTAAAGCTTTTAGTAAAGAATCATAATGACGAGTATTCGTTACAATAGTTTCATTATTACGTAAAGCACCAGTATTTACAAAAGAAAGTAACTGTTCTTTTAATTCATCAATACCCAACTTTTCTTTTGCGGAGATAGGACTTAGCAGCACATTTATAGAATCTAACTGCTGTTTTATACTTAGTATTTCTGTTTCAGAAAGCAAATCTACCTTATTAATAACAACAATTAATGGTTTAAGCGGATACTTGTTACGCACCTTTTCAATTTCTATTTTAAGTACTTTTAAACTATTTTCTGAAAGTTTTGAACTATCTACTAAAAACAAAACTACTTGTGCTTGCTCAATCTTTTCAAACGTTTTTTGAATACCAATACTTTCCACTACATCTTTTGTTTCTCTAATACCTGCAGTATCAATAAATCTAAAACCAATTCCGTCAATAACAAGTTCATCTTCAATAGTGTCACGAGTAGTACCAGCAATATCTGAAACTATGGCGCGTTCTTCATTCAATAAAGCATTCAATAAAGTCGATTTTCCTACATTAGGTTCGCCCACAATGGCTACTGGAATCCCATTTTTAATAACATTACCCACTGCAAACGAGTCAATTAAACGCTTTAAAACAAAAGTGATACGGTCTAATAATTCTTTAAAAGCGGTTCTATCTGCAAATTCCACATCTTCCTCAGCAAAATCTAATTCTAGTTCAATTAGGGAAGCAAAGTTTAGTAATTCCTGTCTTAGCTTGGCAATTTCATTACTAAAACCACCACGCATTTGTTGCATAGCAATTTGGTGACTCGCTTCATTGTCACTTGCAATTAAATCTGCAACCGCTTCAGCTTGAGATAAATCTAATTTTCCATATAAAAAAGCACGCAAAGTAAACTCACCAGCTTGGGCCATTCTAGCTCCTTTACGAAGTAATAATTGTATAATTTGTTGTTGAATAAATGTAGAACCATGACACGATATTTCCACTACATTTTCTCCAGTATAAGAATTTGGACCCTTAAATAAAGAAAGCAAAACCTGATCATACGTTTTTTTTCCATCTACAACATGACCTAAATGTATGGTATGTGTTTTTTGTACACTAATATCTTTTCCAGAAACAGATTGAAATACTTCTGCAGCAATTGCAACAGCTTCTAAGCCCGATAGACGAATAATAGCAATAGCTCCAGCTCCAGACGGACTAGCTAAAGCAACAATAGTTTCTTGGTTAATCATTTGGTTTATATTTTAAGAGTACAAATATACAAAAGAAATTTTTGGGCGTGCCTTCCATTTCATTACGGTCTGGCTGTTCGCTATATCTTTTTTATTGTAATTACTTTTAAAAGTAATTACAATAAAAAAGGATGCCGCTTCCATCCATCACGCAAACAAAATCCTGTTTACATCAGACAGATTTAGAAAGCTGTCCAAATAGATAAAAATATTTTAAAAAAAAAAACCGCAAGTAACTCTGTAGTTTTGCGGCTTTTTGTAGTTAAGGTTGGTTATAATCGTATATAAGTTATGAATTATAATATTGAAGTTAAAATTACAAACTCATAATTCATAATTCATTTTAGTTGTTTAACATTACAGGCATCACTAGCATAGTAACTGTTTCACCATCATCTAAACCGTCTACAGGAGTTAAAATTCCTGCTCTGTTTGGCATTGACATTTCTAGTTGAATTTCATCGCTTGTAAGGTTGTTTAACATTTCTATTAAAAAACGAGAATTGAAACCAATTTGCAAATCATCTCCTTGGTAATCACAAGTTAAACGTTCGTCTGCTTTATTGGAATAATCAATATCTTCTGCAGAAATATTTAATTCTGTACCCGCAATCTTCAAGCGTATTTGGTGTGTTGTTTTATTTGCAAAAATTGCCACACGACGCACAGAACTCAAAAATTGTGTTCTATTTATTAATAATTTATTTGGATTTTCTTTTGGTATAACTGCCTCGTAGTTTGGATACTTTCCATCAATTAAACGACAAGTTAAAATGTAGTTTTCAAAGGAAAATGTTGCATTAGAATCGTTATAATCAATTTTCAATTCTGCATCAGAAGCTCCCAATATTCCTTTTAAGATATTTAAAGGTTTTTTAGGCATAATAAAATCTGCTACTTGAGATGCTTTTACATCTGTACGAGCATATTTTACTAGTTTATGTGCATCTGTAGCAACAAATATTAGTCCTTCTGGTGAAAATTGAAAAAATACACCACTCATTACAGGGCGTAAATCATCATTACCAGCAGCAAATATAGTTTTGCTAATTGCAGTTGCTAAAACTTCTGCAGGAATTAAAGTTGTAGAAGGCTCTTCTAAATATACTGCATTTGGAAATTCTTCTCCTGGAGCATAAGCAATTGCATATTTTCCAGAATTTGAGCTAATTTCAACAGTACTATTTTCTTCAATAGTAAATGTTAAAGGTTGCTCAGGAAATGTTTTTAATATATCTAATAAAAGTTTTGCTGGTATTGCAACGCTTCCTTCACTTGTAGAATCTATTTCTAAATTAGCAGACATGGTAGTCTCTAAATCAGATGCAGAAACAGTAAGTTGGTTATTATTTAATTCAAAAAGAAAGTTATCTAAAATAGGTAACGTATTACTACTATTAATAACGCTTCCTAAAACTTGTAGCTGCTTTAATAAATACGAACTCGATACTATAAACTTCATCATCATTTATTTTAAAAATCTTTTATGATTTTATTTTCACAAATATATTCTAATTCTTACCAAAAGCAAAAATATTTTATCAACAACTACTTTGTATAAGTTCTTTTACGAAGGTAAGTAAACAAAAGTCCAAAAAGCACTAAAATTACTATTGGTAACCCGATAGTTAGCACTTGCGCCAAAGTGTAGTTTTGGTAAACTCTTTCTTTGTCTAATAGCGGCAAATTAACCTCTTTACTTCTTATGTTAATAAGTCCAGTGTCATCTAGTAAGTAATTTACACAATTCATTAAGAAATCCTTATTACCATAAAGGTTGTTTGTCCATTTATCAAACCCAAGTTCTAGTGCACCGTTTTGGTCTATTTGATTAGTAATTACATCTCCATCACTAATTACAATCATTTTATTTTGCTTTCCGGTAGTAGTATAATTTATATCTGTAAAAGGTAAAACCCTATTAGTATACATGGAATTAAAAGAACCTTCTAGTAAAACGGCAACAGGTAATAAACCAGTTCCTTTGTAATCTCCTTGTTGTGTTTCTTCGGTTACTAAATCTAAACTAATTTCAGTGGGTGTTCCAATAGGTTTTGAATATTCTGAACTGCTTAGTAATACTGTTTTTTGAATTTTGTTATTTAATAATTCTATTGGAGAAGCAAATTCAAATTTTACACCTTCTAAATTTTTAACAATTGGGTTGGCATTTGCTGGATAAATAAAGGGTGCAAATTTCCAAAAATATTGTTGGTATTCTGTTTGACTTCCTTGTTTACCAGTCGCTAATTTAATAGGAGTTGCTTGCTCGTCTTTAATTAAAAGAGGTTGCATGCGTAAACCATATCTAAAAAACATATCGTTAAGGCCTAATTCGCGTGGATGTGCTAAAATTTTGCCTGTTTCGTTATACATGTCTTTCATATCAGCATTAACAAAATCTACAAGCCAAAGTGTTTTTCCGCCATTAATAATATATTGGTCTAAAACTTGTTTTTCTTCCTCACTAAAAGTTTCCGTTGGCTTTGCAATTACCACTAAATCGTATTTTTTTAAAGCTTCCAATGATTGCGTAGGTTGTTTTGCAACAGAGTCTAAAGTAAATGGACCTATATAATAGCTTTCTTTAACTGTTTTTAGAAAATCGGCTATGTATTTGTCATCTAATTCTCCGTTACCTTTTAAAACGGCAATTTTCTTTTGTTTGTCTTTAGAAATTTTATTTATTGCTTCTGCAAATGCAAATTCCAAATGTTGTACAGAGCTAATTACTTTTTCTTCTGTAGATGCACCCATCAAGTTTTTTAGCAAACCTATTTTTGTACTTCGGTCACCGTAAGAAGCAACAGCCCAAGGAAAAATTACTTCTTGAGATTGTTTTCCTTTATCTTCTACAGTAATATTTAAAGGCTGTAAACCTCGTTCAAAAAACGTTTTCATTACTTCTACACGTTCTTCTTCCTTCTCAATAGGATTTATAAATTGGAAGATAATATTAGGATTATAAGCACTAAATTCTTCTAATAACTGTTTGGTTTCGTCTTGCAAACGCTTAAATTCTGGAGGAAAGTTTCCTTCTAAAAAAACATCAATCATTAACGGACTATCAATTGTACCAATAATGTTTAAAGAGGTTTGTGAAAGTGTATATCTTTTGTCTTGTGTTAAATCAAATCGTTTGAAAAAATAATTTCCAAAAAAGTTAATTGCAATTATTACTACAGTAACAATAGCAAGTTGTTTTATATTTTGTTTTTTAGATGCTTTCATTACGCTTTTAAAGATTTAAGTTTATAAACAGTTACCGATAAAAATATAATAGTAACACTTAAAAAATACGTAATATCTCTTGTATCAATTACACCGCGACTCATGCTTTTAAAATGATAATCCATTCCAAAAGAAGCAACTAATTTGTTGTTTTCTGCAAACAGAGAGGCAAGTCCGTTAAATCCGAAATAAAATATAAAACACAAGAAAACTGCTAAAATAAAAGCAACAATTTGATTTTCAGATAGAGTAGAAGTAAATATTCCAATGGCAGTATAAGCAGCAATTAAGAATAAAAGGCCAAAATAAGAACCCATTGTACTTCCCATGTCAATATTCCCTTGCGGTGAACCAAAATAGGAAAGTACATAAGCATATACCAACGTTGGCAAAACAGCTAAAATGATTAATAAAAATGCACCAAAAAGTTTCCCATTTACAATTTCCCACATAGAAAGTGGTTTTGTAAATAATAACTCCAATGTTCCTTGCTTTTTTTCATCTGAAAAACTTCGCATCGTTACAGCAGGAATTAGGAAAGTTAAAATCCAAGGTGAAAGTTTAAAAAACGGACCCATATCGGCAAAGCCAGAATTTAACATATTAAAATCTCCTTTAAAAACCCAAAGGAAAAGACCGTTTAGTAAAAGAAAAAGGACAATAACGAGATAGCCTATTGGCGAACCAAAAAAGGATTTTATTTCTCTTAATAATAATGCTTTCATTTATATTAAATTGTTTAACTGAGTATTTGTTAAATTTTTTGTGATTGCAAATGTACTATTTTAGTTTAAAAAAGGTAAACAACTTTTTAACCGCTTTAGTTAAGATTAAACTTTTAGACTAGAGAAGCTAATTTGTCAACGCTCCAAGCTTCTGGTTTGTCACTAAAAAGAGTTTTAGTATAATTCCAAACACCTTTAAATAATTCAGAATTTCTGTACGCTTCTAAATGTGCTTCTGTTTCCCAATAACTGTAGGTAAAGAAGGTTCTATTATCGTTTTTATCTTGGTATAATTCTAAAAAACTATTGCCTTCAAAACCTCTTATTTGTTCTTTTACTTGATGGAAATTTTCTAAAAAAGGCGTTATATTTTCTTCGTGAAAACGTAACTTAACAATTCGTACAAACATTTATTTTTATTTAAATTCTATAGTTATAGCATCTCTAAATTTTAATCCTAGAAGAGATGCAGCACAACCAACGGTTTTAGGGTTACTTTTATAAATAGCTATTTCTAAATAACCATTTTCATTAAACAAAGCTAGTTTTTCACCTTCAAAATCTTTTAAAGTGAATTTTTCGTTTGTATTAAAATCAGAATAATTATTTTTAATTTTAGTAATTTTTTTGTTATTAAACTTTATCTCAAATGTTCGATTACGAATAATTTCTTGAAATAGTTTTTTAGAAATATTAGTAACACAATTCCCAAAATTGTCAATGTAAATTATATGTCCTTTAATACTTTTAAAATCATTTGTAACAGATGCTACTAGTTCGTTTACAACTTTTAAGTTGCTTATTTCTTTTCCTATTATATTTAGCAAACCTCCTCTTGCAATATGGCAGGCAACTGCTACAAATACATCCATATCTGTAGCGTCATTTTGCAATCTATTGTGTATATTAATGGCTACAATTTTTTGAGCATTTTTTTTCTGTATTAGCGTGCTTAAGATGCCATTATCAGCACAAATAAAAAAATGATCGTCCCACTGCATGGCTATGTGTTGAGTATTGGAGGTTCTTTCGCTATCTACACCAATGATGTGAATGGTTTCTTTTGGGAAACTATTATAAGAACATGTTATACAGTAAGCTGCTTCTAGCGTATTAAATAAGTCAATATCATGAGAAATATCTATAACAACAGCTTCTTTACAACCAGAAAGAAGTTTGCCTTTTAAAGCCCCTACAAAGTGGTCTTTTAATCCAAAATCAGTTGTTAAAGTAATTATTGACATTCTTTTGTTTATAACTTATTTTAAATACAAGGATAGTTTTTCTTAAATTTGAATACAAAGCTAATGTAATTTCAGCACAAGAAAAATAATTAAAAAAAAAAAGACCTTGAACGAGAGAACCATTGAATTAATAGACATTGCTCCAAAGGAATTTTGGGGAACTCAGGATGCTAATCTTGAGGCAATAAGAAAGTATTATCCTAAATTAAAAATTGTAGCAAGAGGTACAATTCTTAAAGCCTTTGGTGAAGAAGAAATTTTAGAGGAGTTTGAAATTCGCTTTAAAAGGTTAATGCAACATTTTACGCGCTATAATAGAATTGACGATAATGTTATTTTAAGAGTTTTAGAAAGTGATGCGCAAGAAACGCAGCACATGAAAAATTCCGATAAAATTTTGGTACATGGAATAGGCGGAAAGTTAATTAAAGCATTAACACCAAATCAGCAAAAGTTGGTGGATTTAGTATTGAAAAATGATATGGTTTTTGCCATAGGTCCTGCAGGAACTGGTAAAACGTATACGGGAGTTGCAATGGCGGTTAAAGCTTTAAAAGAAAAACAGGTTAAACGAATTATCTTAACTCGTCCTGCGGTTGAGGCTGGTGAAAATTTAGGATTTCTTCCCGGAGATTTAAAGGAAAAATTAGATCCATATATGCAACCTTTGTATGATGCTTTGCGCGATATGTTGCCTCCTAATACAATTGACGATTATCTTATGAAAGGGATTATTCAAATAGCGCCACTTGCATTTATGCGCGGTAGAACTTTAGATAATGCTTTTGTAATTTTGGATGAAGCACAGAATACAACCCATAATCAAATGAAAATGTTTCTAACCCGTATGGGTAAAAACGCAAAGTTTATGATTACGGGTGATCCTGGGCAAGTAGATTTACCAAGAAGAACAATATCTGGTTTGAGAGAAGCAATTTTAATTTTAAAAGATGTGGAAGGAATAGGTATTATTTATTTAGACGATAAAGACATTGTACGCCACAAATTAGTGAAGAAAGTAATCGATGCTTATAAAAGTATTGAGAACTTAGATTAATTTTTAATTTATAGAATTGAGCAGATTTTTTAAGTGAATTCATAAAAAAACCATTTCTTATACGAAATGGTTTTTTTATGAATTAATAATTATTTATTGTATTTTCGGCAATCAAAAAAAAATTAAACTATTGAAAAATGTTCTCATTACAGGCGCTTCAGGCGGATTAGGAAAACAAATATCATTTTATTTTGCAGATAAAGGTTGGAATGTAATTGCTACAATGACAAGTTTAGATTTGGCTGGCGAATTTGAAGGTTATCCTAGTATCAAATGCTATATATTAGATCTTACTTCTACAGAAAGTATTGAAAACGCTAAGGCTCAAATTTTAAAAGATTTTAAAACCATTGATGTTATTGTCAACAATGCAGGTTTGGGTTATAGAAGTTTTGTAGAACTTTCTGAAGATTCTAAAATGGATACAATTGTAAATGTAAATTGGCTTGGTGTTGTAAAGGTTTGTAGAGCTTTTATCCCTGTTTTTAGAGTACAAAATTACGGACAGTTTATAAATATTACTTCTGTTGCTGGTTTAGTAAATTTACCATTGGGAAACTTTTATCATCCTACAAAACAAGCAGTTGAAAGTTTTTCAGAATGCATGTCTTATGAGTTATTAGATTTTAATGTTAGTGTTTGTACTGTTCAATTTGGAAATGTACCTACAAATTTTCAAAGTAATGTTGCAAAGTGTGAAGAATCTACAATCCCTTCTTATAATAGGATGATGAAGGAGATAAATAAAATTTTAAACAAGAAAACAAACAAAAATAAAAACCTAACCGATACGATTGTCCATAAACTATTTTCAATTTCAGAAAATCCTGAAAAATCATTTAGAAGACACACAATTGGTTTCGATGCAAATTTTATGAAATATCTTCGAATATTATTAGGTTACCGAATTTTTAATAGAGTCATAAAAAAAATGGTTTTAAAAAAGTAATTATTTTGTTTATATCTTTTAAACAAATTACTTTTGCACCACACAAGAACACATATAATGAATACAATTACTACTACAAATTTTAATTTTCCTGAACAAAAAGCAGTTTACCACGGAAAAGTAAGAGAAGTTTACAACATCAACGATAACTTATTGGTTATGGTTGCCACGGATAGACTTTCTGCTTTTGATGTAGTTATGCCAAAAGGAATCCCTTACAAAGGACAAATTTTAAATCAAATTGCAACAAAATTTATGGAACTTACACAAGATATTGTTCCAAATTGGTTAATTGCAACTCCAGACCCAAGTGTAGCAGTAGGCCATTTATGTGTACCTTTTAAAGTAGAAATGGTAATACGTGGTTATTTAGCAGGTCATTCGGCAAGAGAATATGCTTTAGGAAAAAGAATGCTTTGCGGTGTCGCTTTACCAGAAGGATTAAAAGAAAACGATAAATTTCCAACGCCAATAATAACACCTTCTACTAAAGCAGATAATGGAGAACACGATGAAGATATTTCTCGTGAAGCTATTTTAGAAAATGGTATTGTAAGTGAAGAAGATTATTTGGTTTTAGAAAAATATACTAGAGATTTATACCAACGAGGAACTGAAATTGCTGCTTCTCGCGGATTAATTTTAGTAGACACTAAGTATGAATTTGGAAAAACAAAGGAAGGAAAAATTGTTTTAATAGACGAAATTCATACACCAGATTCTTCTCGTTATTTTTATAATGAAGGTTACCAAGATAGACAAGATAGTGGGGATGCTCAAAAACAACTTTCTAAAGAATTTGTTCGTCAATGGTTAATTGCAAATGGTTTTCAAGGAAAAGAAGGACAACAAATTCCAGAAATGACAGAAGAATATATCGCAATAGTTTCGGAAAGATATATTGAGTTATATGAAAATATTTTAGGAGAAAAATTCGTAAAAGCAGATATTTCAAACATCAACGAACGAATTGAAAAAAACGTATTGGCTTATTTGAAGAAATAGTTTTCAATACAATTTTGTTCTTCAAGAGGAATATTATTTACTTATAAAGCAATTTAGATTTTATCAAAAAATATATAAACCACAAAACAACATAAATTAAACTATGTTTTTTGTGGTTTTTCTTTGGTTTAAAAGTTTATTGCGCAATTTTTCCCAAATACTTATCTTGAGTCTTACTCAAAAATACTAAAGCACAAATTGCACCAATTGTTGCGTAAAGCATATCCGATTGTGTGTCCCAAATATAACCTTGCGTTCCTAGAAATGCGTCACCTCCTTCGCCGGTAGCTAAAGAAACTCCCCATTCTATCCATTCATAAGCAGCACTAATTGCTAAACAAATACAAACAATGATAAAGTTAAAAAAGCTTTTGTTGGCTATCACCTTTTTTCGAATAAATAATTCACGAATAATTAAAGCAGGTACTAAGCCTTGTGCAAAATGTCCAACTTTATCATAATTATTTCTACTTTGGTCAAAAACTTCTTTAATCCAATCAAATAAAGGAACTTCAGCATACGTGTAATGACCACCAATAAATAGAATTATACAGTGAATTAAGAGGAAAGAATAAGTAAAGTTTGTAAATCGGAACTTTTTGAAGATAAAAACTAATATTAACAGTCCAATTATGGCTGGAAGAATTTCCAAAAAGCAAGTAAAACCTTCTTTTGGATTGATAATAGACCAAAACATAGTTGCAAAAAATACAACCAACATTAAATAGATGTTTTTCATTTTCAATAAAATTAAAAATTCCACAGACTTTTAAGAAATAATCTTTGAAAATCTGTGGATTTTTTTTAAAATCTATTTTTTAAAATATGAAAACGTTTCGTTATTTTCTATTTTCAATAAACTTTCATAAATTAATTTAATTACATTTTCAACATCATCTCTGTGAACCATCTCTACAGTTGTGTGCATATAACGCAACGGTAACGATATTAATGCAGAAGCAACACCACCATTACTATAAGCAAAAGCATCCGTATCTGTTCCAGTAGCTCTTGAAGAAGCATTTCTTTGGAACGGAATTTTATTTTCTTCAGCCGTCTCAACAATCATTTCACGCAAATTGTTTTGTGTTGCAGGTGCATAAGCAATTACAGGACCACGACCCATTTTTAAATCTCCTTCTATTTTCTTCTCAATCATAGGAGTAGAAGTGTCATGGCAAACATCTGTTACAATTGCAACATTAGGTTTAATAGTTTGCGTAATCATTTCTGCGCCACGAAGACCTATTTCCTCTTGTACAGAATTCACAATGTATAAACCAAAAGGAAGCGTTACATTATTTTCTTTTAATAAACGAGCAACTTCCGCAATCATAAATCCACCCATTCTATTATCAATAGCTCTGCAAATAAATTTATTTTTGTTTAATATTTCAAAAGTATCCGGGTAAGTTACAACACAACCTACATGAATTCCCATTTTTTCAACTTCTTCCTTAGTTTCACAGCCGCAATCAATAAAAATATTGTCTATTCTTGCAGGTTCTTCTTTTGCTTTATTACGAGTATGTATTGCAGGCCAACCAAAAACGCCTTTAACAATTCCTTTTTTAGTATGAATATGTACTCTTTTAGAAGGAGCAATCATATGATCACTACCACCATTTCTAATAACATAAATAAAACCATCATCTGTAATATAGTTTACATACCAAGCAATTTCATCTGCATGTCCTTCAATTACAACTTTAAAAGGAGCATCTGGATTTATAATACCCACAGCAGTTCCATAAGTATCGGTAATAAAAGTATCTACATAAGGAGTAAGGTATTCCATCCATAGTTTTTGACCTTCACTTTCGTAACCAGTAGGTGCAGCATTGTTCAAATAGTTCTCTAAAAAGGTTAAAGAGGTTTTCTTTAGTATAGATTTTGTGCTCATAAAAATTATTTTTTGCTAAATTATGAAAATGGATTTATAGTTACGTATTAATTAATTATTTTTGGTAAATAAAAGAATTCAAATTTGTCAAGAAGTTAAAAAAAATGAAAAACTATACCTTATATATACTAATGTTTTTTTCAGTGTCTGTAAAAGCACAAATACAAGATACTTTAAAAATGGCTGTAGAAGATTCTTCGCTTATATATTCTATAGGTCTAAAAGAAATAGACGTTACAAAAGACAATGCTTTTACATCTGAGATGGATTCCGAAAGAAAAAAAATACTCATATTAAAAAGAAGAGTATATAAGGTATATCCATATGCAAAGTTAACAGCAGAAAAACTCATGCAAATTAACACAACAATGGATAAACTAAAATCCAAAAAAGATAAAAAAAAATATTTTAAGCTAGTAGAAAATTATTTACAAGAAGAATTTGAACCAAAACTTAAAAAACTATCTAGAAAAGATGGGCAAATTTTAGTAAAGCTCATATATAGACAAACAGGAGAAACAACATTTAACCTCATTAAAGATTATAAAAGCGGCTGGAAAGCATTCTGGTCAAACAATACAGCAAAACTTTTCAGCATAGATTTAAAGACAGAATACAAACCTTTTGATATTATAGAAGATTTTTATATTGAAAGTGTTTTGATAATCGCTTTTAAACAAAAACATTTAGTAGAACAAGCGCCAGCAAAACCCATAAACTTAAAAAACTTAGCGAATACCTGGAAAGAGAAAAACAATAAAATTAGAGAAGAACGTATATTAGAAGAAGAAAACGCTGGTAAATAGGGTTTATCATTTTCATTTGAAGCTTTATCCTGCTGTCCACTATATCTTTTTGTAAAAAAAACAAAAAGGATGTCGTTACCATCCGGGCTAGGGCAGTGGTTTTCAAAAAGACATTCACTTATACTTATATATAGTATAAAAAATACTCCTTTTACTATTATTAGATTCTTTGGAGTACCTTAATCTATCCAAACATTTAAATTTACATTGCAACAAATCACTAAATCCATAAATTCACGGAAGTTTAAATCCATTTAAATCTTT
>Ga0209491_10003026_pt1 | contig 28570 bp, 24 predicted proteins | sample BON02_FD_187213 | JGI IMG/M metagenome (GOLD analysis project Ga0209491, IMG submission 187213) | Freshwater microbial communities from Lake Bonney liftoff mats and glacier meltwater in Antarctica - BON-02 (SPAdes) (version 2) | ecosystem: Environmental > Aquatic > Freshwater > Ice > Glacier...
CCTCGCCCTAACATTCCTACGCGCCCGGCCAGCCAAATTCCGCTGCCCCGCCCATCTTTCGCGACTTTCGCCCGCAAAACCCAAGCAAACCGCCTCCCGTACCACATTCGCCCCCAAAATCCAAATCCAATCTCTTCCCATTCGCGCGCCTGGCACTTTTCTTTCGTGCGCCTGGCACTTTTCTTTTTCGCCTGGCACTTTTCTTTTTCCTTTTCTTTTTTTACCTTGACGACAGAATCGCGGGGTGCCTGCTTGGCGGAGCTTTAGGCGACTCGGTCGGATCGTCCTTCGAAGGACGTGTCGCCGTCCACCACTTTGCGATTCCTTCGAAACTTTACATCACTGATGACACGCAACTTACGATCGCGACATGCGAGTCGATTAACATCGGAGCTTTGGCCATACTCCGAGCCATCCGGAGCCTGATCGAAGGTGGTCAACTGAACGAAGGACTGTTGACACTTCTAATCAAAACGCTGCCCGATTCAAACGTGCGAGACTCCTTCGAGACTGCCAATTATGCCTTCAAGTCATCGTTGAGGAAACAAGTCGTTTACCGAAATTTGACGAGTTGGGTCAATTTGGGATACAGCCAGTTGATTCGCCGAAAAAATCTCAAACTCGTAACGACCATCACGCAACCGCCCGATGTGAACTTCGCAACGTTCGGTGTCTACAATCCAATTTTTTCAGTCATCCAAGCGTTCGCGGCCCATGCTGCGTTCTAGTTGGCGAATTTGCGAACGAACACATTCCAGATTCGGATTGGTTTTCAATGCGCCGCGAAATGCTTCCAAGGCTAAGATGGGCTGATCCATTTGCAGATAACAGTGCCCCAGGCCCATCGCGGCATTGTAGTGATAGGGATTGATCTCCAGCGCTCGTTGGCAATTCAGGGCGCTCTCTTCATACTCGAACAAACTAAACTCGGCGATGGCCTGCTGGTTCCAGGCTTCTGCTAACAATGGAGCTTCCGCCAGAATTTCGCGGCTCCGTTCGATTACTTCGTGATAGTGTCCATTGTCATTGAGCCGGACTAACGAGTTGAGCGCTTGATATTGGTGAGCATTTCCCGCCCGGAACCAGATTTGCTGACGCACTGTGGACTGTGGCAGTCGCCAACGCCGAGGGGACCAGCTGACGTGGATGGTTTGGTCCTTGAGCTGGATGCCGCCTACTCGGACAGCGCCATCGACTCCCCAGACCAAGCCGACGAGTCCCAGGACTTGACCTATGTCGACATCGACACGTTCCTGGCCAACTTCTAATCATCCCCGGCGCGCGTCGGCATGGGGACGGTGCGTACGAACTGCGCGATCGAGCCGTATTTTGCGTTGAGCGACGTGCATATTGTGCTCAAGTAGGCATCAACTTCACCCACATCGCCAAAAACCGAAAAGGGGGCAGGAGTCGAGTTGGACTATAGCCCAACTCGGACTCCTGCCCCCTTGTTTTCCCTACTAGATTCGGTTCTGGTAGTGGAAATCAAATTTCCTATCAGTATCAGTTTTCCTATCAGTCAGTCAGTAATTTCCTATCAGTAACCAGGAAGCCTGGGACACCCTCAACAGCGACCTCAGCCGCCCCTTCCACAAACCCAAATCCGGCCGCATTGCGATCAAGGTAATTAACCATTTGGGTGATGAAGGTATTTAAAGTAGGAAAGGACTGATCATCGTGGAAGCTCAAACCATTGAAAATTTTATCGACTCGATTCATCGCGCACATTTGGACAACGCAAAGACCAGTTACAAAGCGTCACCACGTGGCGCATCAGTCTCCCCTTTGACCAACTTTGTGTTCGAAACATTTCTCTTCAACAGCTTGTACTCAGTCGACTGGATTGGCTCCTTTGAGCAGCAAAACTTGGTTTGGCATGATGTCGGCCATGACGGGCCATCGGAGTCGAAAAAACAACGAGAACTGCTGAAATTTTGTCGCCAACGTCTGTCAGATGACGCAGATTTTTCGAGACTAAACAACGCTTTCCAACCTCTGCTAAGTCTAGGGGATCTGTCGGCTTCCTGGGCATCTGTGACTCCCGATGCCCGTATCTCCCTAGATGATGGTGAAGCTTTCTTTGCAAAGCTCACCCAGTTGAGTCAGCGGGCAGCGAACAATGAACTTTCTCCTACCAAAAAAGACTTCGACGTCATTCAAGACTGCTGCCATTTTGTTTACCTGGTTCGCAACAACATTTTCCACGGACAGAAGACTCTTGGTGACATCTACGACCGTGACCAACTGCGGCGCATCACTGTTTACGACTTGTTCCTCCGCTGCCTTAACTCCCTGTTTTTCGTAAGTGTTGGCAAACCGGATTTTGGTTCTGCGTATGCGCAGTTTCCGGTAACGATTCCATCTCCCAATAAATCAGTTGAGATAACCCCAGAGAGATTGGTTCGGCTAGTAAATCGCCCCGAGTTTGGTCTGAAGCAAGAGGATTCGTTTCTCCACCATACTTTCATCAATGAAACCGAAAATCATGCTGATGGAAATCCGCGAGACTCGCTGTTTTACCCCTCTTCAGGCCGCGACATATTGTTTCCTTTGATCGTGGGGCTTCCGTTTTGCACCGATTTCTACTTCTACGAAATAAGCAGACTTCCCAAACTGAGAGACGTTGAATCTTGCTTGCGAACGATTGAAATTAAAGAAATTTTCGAAGTCGTTGGTGAGGATAAAGATGAATCTGTTTTCGAATTCAGTTTCGACTCGATCGACCGTCGCTTGCGATTCTGCCGCAAGGACAACCTGGAGTTCATGAAGCTCGATATCCCGCTAAGGTTCTACTTCCATCGTGGCGACAGTCCGGGAGAAGGCGGCAGTGGCCAAAACTGGGACAGCGAACTTTTGCCAGAACTTGCAAAGTCCAACCAAGGATTATTCGTACTAACTGATGGCGAGCCTGGTGGCCTGCCTGATTCAATCTCCTCATGCCTCAAGATGATCCGCCCACCCAACAGCCATCGAGAGCGAGACTATTACCTGGGATGTTTGTAAGTTCGCTGGGATCACTGGCCGATTCGTAACTCCGCAGGATCACTTCTTCGCTGCCGCCATCCGATGTTCGCTGCCGGATGTTCGCTGCCTGAGGCGGGGGCGAATGATTTCTTCACGTTTGCCGTCAATCTGTATCCGCCCAGTGCTGCTACCCGAGCGGAAGTTGTCACCGCCGGTAGGCTGATGCTTTGGGCCGCAAAGAAGGCTAAACTCTTGGGCCATCACTTGGCAAATCAAGTCGCGAACATGACCGCGAATAAAAACCCGAAATACCTTACCAGCTTCGCTATCTGAAACTTGATCCAATTGGCCAAGCAAAATAAAATCAATTATGGTGGTCTCCCCAACGGCTGTTTACCGTTGTCTAAAACTTGAAACTTTCCCACTGAGCAAGTTTGCTCAGTGGGAGACCACTTTTCAAGTTTTAACAATTTTGGGGACGCTTCCGGCACTATTGTTCGCTCTATTGTTCGCTATTGTTCGTTTCACCGAAACAGGGGAGTGACTACCGCGAAATACACGAAATACGCGAAATTCAATACAAGCAATACAAGTGCCAGGCGCGCAAGTTGAGATGCCAGGCGCGCAAGTTGAGATGCCAGGCGCGCAAGTTGAGATGAGGCGCGCAAGTTGAGATGGTATCCAGTTGCCATCGCAAGCATATCGGTTGGCGGCGAGAGGGATGCCACTGTGTCTGAATTTAGTCTGTTGGCAATGTTAGGGAAAGCTTCGTATAAAGCTCTAAATTGAGAGATAGGTTTTGAGTTCGGTTTTGAGTTCGGGAATGGATTCGACCCATTTAGGGTGGCAAAGGCGCGGGGGATCGGGTCCGGAGGTGGTCGCTTCGCTAGACCTCCGGCTAATAGATCAAACCCTTTCAGGGTGAAATTCCGTGCGGTTTCTTCGAAGGTTAGGCGAGCGACGGGCCTTCGATTTGGTATTTCATCCCGATTGGGATCGTCAACGATTACATTGTGAATCAGGCTGACTACTGCCGGGGAAATCACGCAATTACTTACGCAGAACCAACACCGGACAATGTGCCAATCGGACGACTCGTTCGGCCACGCTCCCCAACAGTAAATGGGACAAGCCGGTGCGCCCGTGAGACGAAATCACAATCAGTTCCGCAGCGTGTTCTTTGGCGTACTGGGCTACGGATAGACCAGGGTCCCCAATCAAAGTCTTGAAGTGGACGCCTTTGAAGGACGGATTTTTTTCGACGATTTGACTGAAGGACTCTTCACAATGTTTTATGATCGAGGCTGCATCGATCGTTCCCCAAACCATTCCAGGTTCCATCACTGGCGGCATCTGAGTGACGTGCACTACATGAACCAAGTCTGCCTTACCAGCCATCGCAATTGCTTTGCCCAAGGCTTCATGGGATAAGTCAGAGTAATCCCATGGCACAACAACCGCTTTTCCAGTCAACAATCCCATTTTCAATCTCCTGTGATCGGTATCGATTGCAAATAAACAAGAATTCGACGTTGGCTTCTGCCCAGCAGAAAACCTCTGCTTCTGCATTATGACCTATTCACGGTTTTCGTGCAGCAAAGTCCGGCAACAAAGTCCGGCAGAAAAGTAACTTGAGCCGATCAGGTAGGTCCAGGTAAAATTCTGCCGTATACCGCTTTTGATCGTGCGGTAAATTTAAGTCTGTGTGGATCTTGTTAATGGTCGTTCGACTGGGGGACTTCAGCAAGAACCACTAAACATTCAGGCAGTCGCAAGACCAAACATATTAGCGGTGGGCAGCAAGAAAGGCTGCGTTTAAGAATGGTGGCATATTTTCGATGCCAGACAACACAGGTTGGCATTACTTAGATGGGTATCACCCAGGTTAGCATCGTTGGGTGATTTCTAAGATTTGATAACCAAGGATTGGTAGGCAGGCAAGAGTGTGCGGTATGGCGGCACACTCACCCACGTTCGAAGTCGTTAGATCAAATCGACTGGCCGTCGTTGGCGACGACTCTTTCGACGAAAGCAATCTTCGCAGATACCGTTGACGATTAGTTTGTGACTTTTGATGCGAAAGCCGTGATGTTCGGCAAACTCTTGCATGATTGCATCCAAGCCTTCAGCCTGAAATTCGATTAATTGATCACAAAAATTGCAGTGTAAATGATCGTGTTCGGGATAGCCGTAATCAAATTCGTAGACGCTACGCCCATCGATTTCAAATTTACGCAACAAGCCGGCGTCTACGAACTCATTTAGTGTGCGATACACGGTTGGGCGGCTAACGTAATCATCTGCTCCGCGTTTGGGCAGTTTGTCGATCAACTGATCTGCGTCAAAATGATCGTGTTGCGAGAATACCTGATCCAACAAGACTTGGCGTTGTTTGGTGCTGCGCATACCGCGACTCTGGAGGTATTCCAAGAATCGTTCTTCCGGTGAAGAAGCAGTTTCCAGTCGTTGTAGATCTTTATTAATTTCGCTCATAGGATTCTAAGGCAGAAGTTGGCTAGACGCCTGAGTAGGTATCGGCTGACAGTGTAAAGGTTACCGCAAAAGGCCTTGCAATAAAACCTTTAGACAGCATCAAATCGAACGATTATCACTCGATTCGCTGCTTATTGCCCGGTTTAACGAAAAAAGAGCGACGACCGGGAGGCGGTCAACGCTCTTTTTCGAGGATCCCGAAACATCGGGTAATTCCAAATGGTCCTTCAACGCCCCAAAATGGCGGGCATTCAAGAATTTTAATCGATTCGACCCATTTCTGATCGCTCCGAAGAATTCAAATACCTATCGCCCACAGGGGTCAATGATTTACTGACAATTAACCCAATTGATCAATCAAGCGGTCTAAAGCGACATCCAGTTTCTCTGGTGTCTCGTAAGATCCGTCTGCAATTTGGGCTCGCAGTTGTGCGACTTTGTCGGCTCGGAAATCCGTCGACGAAGCGTTGACCCTACTGCCAGCGACCGCTTGAGCTTCGCTGGACAGAGTCAATTCGTCCGTGGTGTCGATCGAACGACTTTCCTGAGCCGCTTCAACGCCGTTTGTGCGACCGTTCGTTGGCTTGACCGCTTGGGCGTTGGATAAAGATGAAGGTCCGTTGATTTGCATTGTCATTTCTCCCCGTAGCCGGGATGGCGCTGAAAAAAAGTTTCACGAGCGCTGGGTGTTTGTTCAGGCAAAATTTTCAGGATTCCAGAAAAACCCATCGTGGCACTTCCTTGGATGGCAACCGACATGAGGCCCGCAGGATTTCTACGGCATTTGTCAGGTTGATGTTAGGCCCTAGGCCTAACACGATCTTCACTAGCATCAACTATTACTTGTTTGCGTCACATTAACAGTCGCAGAAAGTTGCCATCCGTGCCACAGTCTACTTCAATCAACGCATACTAGCTTTGCTACTATGAATATCGACAGCGGCAAACTGATAGCGTAATAAAACTGCTAGCGATCAACTTTTGCATTATGTAACGATCATGCAGGCTTGCTTGGATCGAAGTCTATGAAGAACCCGTTCCCGTGCAGCAAAGTCCATGATCATTGCCCTGTGAGGCCGTCGCTGATGGCCAAATAGGGCGGCGTTTTCAGCCAAGTCCTAAATTTCTGGCACTTTGAGCAACTTTCATCACTCTCAGGGATGTATACGTTCCCGTTATTCTTTTGGTTCAAGCAACCGCGAAGAAAGCGACTGTTCCGATTATTACCATTTTGCACACCTCGTAAACCCGAATCCTTTGAATTCGACTAGCGAAATGTAGGTTGCGTAAAAGTGATGGTGAAACCGTAAAATTGAGCGAACCTTCTGTGGGTTGGAATCGAATTACAGGGTAGACCTGGCTTGGATTTCGTAACCAAGCCTTCGCTGCTCCGTTTATCTTTATCCATCTAGGTGATGCATGAAACCTCGCTTCAAGCTATCTGATCTATTTCCGAAACCCGCCCCAACCTTGGGTTCGCTTGAATTTCCGCATTCGCATGTCGAAGAAACCAATCGGACCAAAGCCAAGTCGCGGCAGAAGATTGACCCCTTTCAGGTTCAGCAAATTGGATCGCATGCCAACCAAAAATGGAAAGAATTGAAGGACTCGGGAATCCCTGCTGCCGGCTTAATACAACTGGCGGGCGCGATTTTGGGACAGATTCAACAGGCGAAGCAAGGCCAGCCCGACCCGGAACTTTCAGGACTTTTTACTGACGTTTGTAATTTCGATGGATTGGATGATAACGCCGATAGCTACGACATAGGCCAATCCAATCACAAGGTCAGCGAAGACTTCTTCGATGTCGATTCGGCGGATGCTTGCAGCACTGGCGGAACCATCAATCTGGCGAAGTCTAATCGCGATCCGCTGATCGTTTCAACCGAAGGCTTTTTTAGTTTCTGCTTTGAAGTATCCGAGGGGTTAAACACGTTGATTGAATGCTTCGAAAATAAGAAACAAGGTCTGTGATCACCCAAAGTCCGTACCGATGCTAATCTTCGTCAGCAGATGGTGGAGCTTGGAAGCGGGGCGCTGAAGTAGAATTCATCGGTTCGTCAGCGAATTCATTCTCGTCGTAGTTGACTCGAGGGACCGACTTGGAGGTTGTAGTCGTCGTAGGACTGGGGTCTTCGATGGTGTACTGAAAATCCGACAGCCCCTTCCGAAATTGCGAATAAGCTCGTCCGAAATTTTTCATGACTTCGGGCAAGCGGCTACCGAAAAGCACCACGGCCAGAATCATGAACATCATCATCTCTTGATAGCCAATTCCCGGTAGCACCTGATAAAAACCCTTTTCTAACGAGCGTAATTTGAAGAATCCAACAACGGATTATTGATCAAGAAGGAAGTGCAAGGTCACCCTAACGCCGGAAACCTATAGATTGAACACGAATTTCGGCCGACTTGCCGCAGCCATTCTTAAGGGTGAAATCTTTCTCATCCGAATATCTTTGCAAATTTGCTGAGCGTTCCCCAGCACACGTTTTTATCGCAATCAATCCAGAGCCTGGAACGCTGCCAGGGTTTCCCCTTCTACCGGTTGCGACCCAACGAACGTCAGCACATTAAAGCCCCGCCCGTCGAACGCTAATTAGCTTTGGGGTCCGACTTTAGGAGTCGGCAAAGCAATTGTTGCCCTACAATTCAAGCACAACCTGCTAACGAAAAACTCACACACTGCTTTTGAATTCCTAAAGGCTTTGCCGTTCGGTTGCGACGCCAACAAAAATGATCAATAACGGATGTATGGAAATTCAACTATACGGTAACCGCAGGATTGGGTTGCGCCTTTTGGGGTCAAATTGCCATTGGCTCCAAGACCAAATCTTGCCAACTTCACGCGATTGAAATCAACTTTAGTGCGCGAAAAAGACGGCGGTCCCTCAGATCTAATTCAAGCGACCAAGGACCTTAGTCCTTCGAATCGTCGTCCAGGTTGTTCGCGTCTTTCATGCCTCGCTTAAATTCGTTCAGACTGCGGCCCATATCGCGCATCAACGTCGGCAAGCGAGCACTGCCGAAAAGCAATACCGCTATCAAAGCGAAAATCAACATCTGTTGCCAGCCGATACCCATCATAAACACTCCCTAGACAACCGATCCCGCAGGATCTAGCGAACCTAATAATTGCGACCCATTTAAAGAACGTCGCAAGTGGAAAGCACATCAACACAAATCCCGGCCAACACAACAACTTTCTAAAGCTTACTAAGGAATTTCGGGTTCACCGAATTTCCAGCCGACCGTCCAAGTTCCAGTCGAAAGCTGAGGTTCCATAATCGCGTGATCGCTTTGCCAACTTCTTTCATTTCCACAGTCTATTGTCGTTAAACAAACCGTCTGAAGGTGGGACCCAGCCGAGAAAGACGCCGACTAGGCTACTCTCCATTCTAGAGAACCCCGCAAAAGTGTCAAACCAGCAACCCCGGGCGACACCGCACTTAACTGACATTTTCGACCCAAAGGGTCCTGTTTTTCCGAATAATACGTCCATTGCCAACCGTGAAAACAGGCTCTTCTTGTCGGGCAATCACAAATCACAACTGCGTCGCCGTAGTTTTGTAACGGTTTAACCTAGTCCTTCGACTTCCCAGCCAGCTCGATAGGGTCTTCGAATAAAAGGTTCTGCCGAGTCGTTTCCACGGGCAATCATCAATTTATTGTCCCAAATCACATCCGACTTGCTGCGAAAGGCAACGTTTCCAAGCAAGACCGCTTCGGTTAACGGTCCCGAATACTCAAATGGGCAACTGGTCTTGCCGTTGCCCACGATCGCACTTGTCCACTGGGTATAGTGATTACCTTCTTCATGGTCGGGCATCTGATAATCGGCAAAATCACCAGCCGGAAAAAGTTGCGGCGGTTCTGGGAAGCCGACAAACAGATTGCCTTTCTCGCCAATGAAAAGAACGCCGTTTTGGGATCCTGGCCAATCCGCGGGCGCTTTGGCTAAACTTGGATCCGGCTGACGTCCCGCTTCGTACCATACCAACTTCAAGGAATCGCTAGTACGCTTTGTCCCGGGGAACAAATAATTGACAACGCACCAAGTTGGGCCGCTGTCGGGATTGGGTTCAGGGCCTTGGGCAGTAACTTTCAGCGGCGCGTCCAATTCCAACGCGGTGAAGACCGGGTCCAGAAGGTGACAGCCCATATCGCCACCCGCACCTGTCCCAAAATCCCACCAGCCGCGCCAATGGAATGAATGATACAGACCCGATTTGAAAGGACGTTCAGGCGCCACGCCTAACCAAGCATCCCAGTCGACGGAGTCGGGTACGGGATCGCTGGAATCAGGACGCTGCAGGCCTTGTTTCCAGAAATCTCCTGGGCGGTCGGTCCACGCATGAACTTCGCTTACCTTTCCAATCACACCATCGTGGATGATCTGAACCGCATTCTTGATTCTGGCGGCAGAGTGATGCTGGGTGCCCATTTGAGTGACCACTCCACGGGTCTTCGCAGCATGCGTAACCTGACGGGCTTCATGTATACTGTGTGTCAACGGCTTTTGGGTGTAAACATGCTTCCCTAAATTGATGGCTGACATCGTGATCGGAGCATGCATGTGATCGGGCGTCGATATCGTCATGGCGTCGATGTCTCCCTGTTCCAGCATTTTTCGCCAATCACGATACTGCTTGGCTTTGGGAAATTGCTGGGCTGCTTTGGCTAAGTTGCCTGCATCCACATCGCATATGGCGACGATATTATGACCGACCGACGTTTCCATCATGTCCGACCATCCTTTTCCACCGACGCCACAGCAGGCAATTCCCACCTGTTCCATAGCAGAAGCGTAGCGGCTTTGGGACCCATTACAAACATTCGCACCAAAAAATGATGCGCCAACGGCGGTTGCGGTCATCGATTGAAGAAAGGATCGACGATCTGCTTGCTTTTTCATTCGGATGCTTTCAATGATTACAAATTAATGATGGGAAGCCTGTCAAGAATCTATGGGAACCCCACTGATGTGCTGACTCAACCTCCCAGTTCCCCGAGCGATCCATTGTCGCTGATCCCCAACCGTATTTCAATCAGTATCTATGGGCGATCGACCAAATAGATGGTCATCCAACCGAGTTTCCGTATCCGTCGGCGGACAAAAAAACCGACCCCGAAAGGTCGGCCAATTCCGCTCTATGCGGATATCAAACGATTTTAAGTCGCGTTTTAGACTTAAAACATGCCAAGTTCATCACGCGCATCGTCAGTCATTCGATCAGGAGTCCATGGCGGGTCCATCACAACCTTAACGTCGACCTCTTTGACGCCTTCAACCGATTCCGCGTTCTCCCGCGTACCGGCAACCAGTTCAGGTCCAGCAGGACACATCGGACTGGTCAACGTCATTTCGATATACACTTGGCAAGCGTCGGGTTGATCTTCGATGGGTTTGACATCCACCAAGTAAATTAGTCCCAAATCCACGATATTCACGTGCAGTTCAGGGTCAATTACGTTCTTCAACACTTCCCGAATTTGATCTTCAGTTACAGCCATCAATCGTACTTCTAAGTTAATTGTTCGCGAAATTCAAACCGCAAATCGTCTATCCGATTTGCGGAACCTATTTAGTCGTCACCGCAATCCAACTTCCAATCAGTTGCACAGCGGTTTTCGCCTTACGGCGAAGAAATGTCCACGGGTCGACCAACCCCAGTTGGCTTAGTCAAACTTGCGAACCCGGCCAGCAATCTAAATTCCTTAAGTCCAACACTGGAAATTAAAAGCAACCAAACGCGATTACCACGAAAGTCGGCAGCCGCAGCCACCCGATCCGCAACGGCCGATTTTCTCGCCTCCCGAAGCCGAACCCATCGCAAGACCATCAGCGCTGATTCCACCGTCAGCAATTCCGTCTTTGCCAATCGCCTTGGGGCCCAACTCTACAATCGAATCTGCTGCTCCGCAGGCGTTCTTCAACACTGATTTCTGTCCCAGTGATTTCAGATCGGCAGGGCCCGTTTTCTCTGACGCTTCAAATTCGCAACAGCCATGGTCGGAAACCTCGCATGAAACGTTTTCCAGAGGGACACCGATCAACCGCTGAAACAAAATCTGTTCCATGCTGCAAACGTAACGATCGTCGCCTCGAAGCCCAGGGTAAGGGCAACCCAAAACCTTCAAACGGGGTGTCGGACCCTGTTCGTCGATCGCAAACGGTATTCCACGACGATTAAATAGTTCGGCAACCGAACGCATCCGTTGAACTGGGTCATTGCCGCGAATTTCAACACAATAGCGCGCCACCAAACGTTCAATGACGCCCTGAATTAAACGCTGTCGAAGTCCAACATCTGCAATCCCAGTGATCTCCTGCCAAAGTGCGACCGCCAAGTCATCTAAATTGGCGCCGCTTTCCCGATCACCCGATTCCGTCAATCGATAGGCGTATTTGGGTCTGCCACGACCTTCGCGAACCGAAAAACGTTCCACAAAACCTTTGTTCATCAAACGGGTCAATCGCTGGCGAACGGCGGTGTCGGTAACCCCCAACTTGCCAGTCAAGTCAATGACCCCCATCGATTCCCTGGTACGCATGTGATCAAGGATCGCTTGATCAGATACCTGAATCTGATCGGCCACCGAACTTGTGGTAGATTCAGATTTTGAGCCAAAAACGGAGTGTTTTCCAGGAATCAAATTGGCGGCTTGATGACTCATCGAACAAAAATACCGTAGAAAACAGGATTGTAACCGCAGTACGATCAAGTCCTGCATTGAATTAAATTATTTAACGAAGTGAATTATGCGAATATTCACTGGGTATGCAAGAGCCTTAGTTGAAAATAGAAAATTCAGCCTAGGGGTTGGTGACAGCTAAGAATTAGATTTGTGCCGTGCCCAAAGTCGTCAAGACTTTCGGCGAATCATGCTGCGGATCGAAACTCTTGGCGAGTATCGCTACCCTAACAGCTAAGGTGTCGCAGACCACTAGATTCACCGGAATTAACTGTGCTGTTCGGTGGTTGGAAGGCGATCCACTTGAGTCGATCGACCGCAGGTGTTGCGAGCATTTGTTGGTCTTCGACTTGATCTGCTTCCACTTTTTGGCTGACTTAATAAGTTGTCCAAACCATTTTACTGGCTGGCGCAGCCGCGATCTTTTAGGCTTTCAAGACGCCCATGCCGTTTTAGTCAGCACCCACTACGTCTGGAAAACCCGCGGCCCAAAAACAGTTAGCAGGTTACCGGCGGCTTCACGACCGGTCGAACATCAGTGCGTCAATGCTGGGGACGTCAATGCTGGGGACGTCAATGCTGGGGACGTCAATGCTGGGGACGTCAATGCTGGGGACGGTGAGACAATGGGGTATCTTCCCGTTTGATATTCCTGACAAACTGGGCTATCGATCTTTCGAAGTTGCCCGCTTCTAAGCGACGATGGTTGATGGGCAAAGCGGGTTCATCCGGCCAAAGATGCAAGTTCTCGCTGGATACAATCGCCAATTCGTTCGGCGATTTGCCAACATTGGCAGGCGATCGCGTCATCAACGACTTGGCCCGCATGGGGATCAACTGGATTTTGAATAATCGAGTTTCGAATACTTGTAGACGTTATTTCAAACCAAAGCAGCAGAGAACAAATCGGTTCGCCTGCAGGAATTTCTGTATCGATCTTCGGCGTGTCCCGAATCGTCAACCTTTGGATCCCAAAGTTGCCTTCCTTAAATTCGACCAATTGCCGGACCCACTGGTCGTCCAGGGACATCAACCAAGCGTGCTTGTGCTGGTCGATCTTGATTGACTTGGCCAAAGTTTGGTAGACCACCAACTTTGCCAGCGCTTGATTAGGCAAAACTTCTTCACGGTCTGGCTCTATCGCAATCAGACCCTTGAAACCTGCCGTCAGTTCATTGCGGTTGGCACCCATGTTCGACCGTCCAGTCAAAACAAGCGGATCGCTACCCCGTCGGTCCTCGTGATTTGCGATCCCACAGAGTGCTGAATTTCCAAGCGGTTTTTCACCAATTTCAACGCGGTCGGTTTCAATGGCGATCACTTGATCTGGATTTTCTAGGTCAACGCCCAACAGTTTGGGCTTGGCCGGATCCACAGGTGTGCATGCTTGAACGTGTTCAAGATACAAATTCCGACCTAGCATCTGACTAAAGATCTCGACGCTGGCGGTTGCACGAGGATTAATTTCAATAGGCCAAATCTGTTCGTTAGCAATGAAGTCGATTCCAAAAAGGCCCCGCGATCCGGTTGTCTGGGCGAACCAACTTCCCATTGCGTGCAACTGATTACAATGGTGGTCGTCCATCAAGGCAGCGCAATGCGTTGGGTCTGCATTGGCAGAATCAATCAAAGGCTGACCTTCGAAAACAGTCGGCCGGTTGGGCGTGGACCGTCGAGTGAACACCAAGTTACCCAAGTAGTGATGGTTTCCCAATGCAGAGTCACTAGTCACCCTTAACAACGAAGTGCCAATCAATTCAACTCCGTCAACGCTTGCCAAAAAAACCGCGCTGCCCAAACGTCCATGAATCTTCCTCTGCCAAAAAACCGCTGGCTCGGAATTGCGATTGGGCCAGGCCTGTTTCAGAAACCATTCTCCGCTGGTAGTCCTAGCTTGTTGGGAAAAGTCGGGGACGAAGGGATGAACTTTGCTTAGTTCGTTGCACCACTTCCCTGGGTCTTTTGCGAATTCAATTGCTTCCACCGAGCAGCCCAAAATACTGCCGCCACCCCATGACAGGGCTGCCAACAATTTGGGTTCCAGTTCCAAACCGCCAGCCAGCAACCAATGGATTCCCTGCGAGTTGGATTTCCCGCGTCGACGTAGGCGAGGTGTTTTCGAAAATTGAATGACCAGCGATTTTGCGTGGTTCCAGTCCCGGGCCACCAAACAACGGGACGACATTACGTCAACGGTCTCGCTATCCGCAAAACGATCAATCGCCAATGACAACTGGCCAGAATCGCGTAGGGCCTGGGCTGCGGCACGCACCGATGCCCCAATTAAACCAATCTTCAAAATCGCTTCCTTGCTTAAAACTGGCCAATAGGGCCAAATTTCTACTCAAAATCCCTACAAGTTGCTAATCACTTTTAAACTAACTTAACTTTAGCCACTTGGTGTCGAATCGTCTGTGGGTAGTTGTGATTTGCTTCGGATTTTGATATTCTCAGCAGCGATAACTGACTCAGAGTTCGACAAGAGCTCGGCGTTTGGGTTTGATGTAACTTTTGGGTTTGACGCGGATCTTGGTGAAGCAGTGCTTTGCCACGGTGCTTTGCCACGGTGCTTTGCCACGGTGCTTTGCCACGGTGCTTTGCCACGGTGCTTTGCCACGGTGCTTTGCCACGGTGCTTTGCCACGGTGCTTAGGTCGGCCAACGGTTCGGGAGACTGATGTTCTGTCGGATTACTGACGTATTTTAGATTTAGAGTTTCAATCGTTCGAACCTTAAACCGTTCGGATTTTAATATTGATTGTTAGTCGCGTTTACGATTAATTGTTTTGGCTTAGATGAATTTCCGTGGGAGACAGATAGAATGTCGATGTTTATTGGCGAAGCGTTGGTTGGTGAAGGAAATGAAGTAGCGCACATCGATTTGCTAATCGGTAGCAAAGACGGTCCAGTGGGAACGGCTTTTGCAAATGCCTTAGCAACTCAAAGCAGTGGGCACAACAATTTGTTGGCCGTGTTGGCTCCGAATTTGGCGGTAAAGCCAGCGACCGTAATGGTCACCAAGGTAACGATCAAAGGCATGGGCCAGGCTGCTCAGATGTTTGGTCCTGCCCAGGAAGCGGTTGCTAAGGCTGTGGCCGATAGCGTCGCCGAAGGCGTTATCCCGAAAGATCAAGCTGAATCGTTGGTTATCGTCTGTGGCGTGTTCATTCACCCACAAGCCGCCGACAACAAGAAGATCTATGATTACAATTACGAAGCAACCAAGCAATCGATCGCCAGCGCGATGGCAGGCAAGCCAACCGCCGACGAAATGATCGCAGGCAAAGATGCCGGAAACCACCCATTCCGTGGTTTCTAAGTCAAATTAGTCTCCGACAGCGGACCTTGTTTTGGGGTCCGCTTTTTTTATGCCTACACGGTTCCGGGCGAATGTCGCAAGTGACACTCCGATGGCAAGTGTTGGCCACTCTTAATCGAATTCAATCCCAGGCAGGACTGACATGGAATCCGTTCGCAACATTTTGATCCAATTAGATAGTGATCCCCAAGCCAGTTCTTTCGATTCGGTGGTCGCGGTCGACGCTGGGGCCGATGTTCTGCTGCGACATGCCAACGTTACCCCAGACCAAGTCACTTCATTGACGCACGGCGCGATGTTCACTCGCAGCAGCCGAAAACTTAAACACACCGCAATCTTTGTTGGTGGATCGGATGCGGATCTGGCGGAAAAGAACTATCAAAAGGTGATCACCGCGTTCTTTGGGCCTGTCCAAGTTTCAGTCGCGATGGATGCGAACGGATGCAATACTACCAGCGTCGCGGCAGTTCGCAGCGCGATGTCCGGGTTGCGAACCTTGAAGCTTTTGCCGGAGGTTCAGGTGACTACGGGAAATTCACTGTTGGATTCTGAAAGTGCAACCAACCCAGCCCCTGCTTTGGATCCTGTGTTGGACCGGTTGACCGCAACTGTGCTGGGCGGGACCGGAGCAGTTGGACGCCGAGTTTGTCGGCTATTGGCGCAAGCGGGTTTCCGGGTTCTGGTCAATTCGAGGACAATCCAAAAGGCCCAAAAAGTTATCGACGAAGTGAAATATCTTGTCCCAAGTGCTGAAATGGAACCCGCAATCTTTGATTCCGAAAATAAATTGGTTGAAACGCTGACCAATTCCCAGTTGATTATGAACGCTGGTGCTGCCGGAATTCCTTACGTCTCCGATGCAGCGTTTGACGTTCTAAAGTCGACCGGGGGTGTCCTGGTGGACCTGAACGCAGTCCCGCCAGCAGGAATCTCTGGCGTTGGAGTCACCGATGACGCGGTCGCCAATGGATCACGGTTATGTTTCGGTGCCTTGGCAGTGGGTGGTTTTAAGATGAAACTGCATCGATCGATGATCGCAGCGTGTTTCACTAGCAACGAACATCGTTTCAATCTGGAAGAGATTTTTGATCTGGCCAACAAGCTAGAATAAAGTGCCGTGCTAAACCTAACGGTAACTTTGTTTCGGTAAACCAAACCCGAGTGCGTGGACCACAACTGACTTGCCAACCTTTAGATCGCCAATGGAATTATTTGATGCATCTCTTTTGTGCGAACTTATGTCGGATGGTTCGGTTTGCAAACCTGCTAGAAGTAAAAGGTCCAGTGCTTACCAAGGTAAGTGAACCGTGCTTAAATCCTAAGCCGATGGCAGTCCTGAACCGCAGCATTTGGCAGCGATTTTCGTGGGCTGGTGGGCTTGCCTGTTACTTATGCCTTTGCTGGGCGACTTCGGCCACCTTGGTATTAGCAGCAGCTTCGGGCTTCCAACCCACCGCGACTGCCGCGTCATTTCAAGATTCCCAACCTACCGCCAGTTCGTCAGTCAAGCAGAACAGCAAAGAGGTGTCCACCGGCATCGCTTCCGACCTCTCAGTCCCAAAAGCGACAACGTCCAACAACCCAGTCGATGGTGCAGCAACCGAAAAGCAAAAAGATGCACCGGTCCAGAATTACGGATTCTTACCCACGCGTGGGTCGTTGATGCTGGACGTTGTGTTTGTGGCCATGTTCTGCATTATTCCCATACTTTATTTCAGTATTGAGATGGCAAAAGCGGGGCGGTACCAACTGCACAAGCGATTACAAGTTGGTACCGGGATCCTATTGCTAGTGGCCGTGACTTTGTTCGAAGTCGACATGCGATTCTTTACCGATTGGCGGAAACTGGCCGAACCGTCGGCGTTGTCCAGTTGGTGCCCCGGCCTATTGATCTTTCACTTGATTTTCGCGGTTCCCACGCCTTTTGTTTGGGCGTGGGTTATTTACGGTGCGATTAGGAACTTCCCTGCCGATTTCAAAAGCAAACATTACCGAGTTCAACATCGATTAGCTGGCAAAATCGCAGCGCTCTTGATGGTCGCCACCGCCACAACCGGAATCCTGTTCTATTGGGTCGCCTTTGTGATTTAATTTCCGCTTAAAACGCCTGAGAGCAAGGTTCGCTGGACAAAGGAAAACGTCGCCAGTCAGGTCACGCAGGCAACCCTCGGTACTGACGTATGGCAAGCGGCAAAATAGAACTTACCGCTATCCAAGCACGTACCGTAAGCCAAGGAAGGCAATATCCACTGGCTTGAACTTGCGGGCTGGCATTTTAATAGCTGCTGCTCTCGCTTTCAGACAGAAGCTTGTCGTTGGCTTGTCTATTCGCGATTGGACACGCGATTGATGGCACTCAAAATCGCGCCGATCGTCGCCTCGACACAATCGGTCGACACACCCCGCCCTTTGTGCTCTTCTCCTTCGTGGACGATCGTTAAAGTGACTTCACCCAATGCGTCATGCCCCAACGACGTGGCCCCGATCTTGAATTCCTTGCAATCCATCGAGATCCCTGTCAATTTTTCTGTCGCTAAGAATGCGGCATCAATTGGACCTTCACCATCTTCGATATCAACTTCGTGATCTTCACCCGCCCGTCGCAATTTCAGATGAAATTTTGGCGACTTGTGTAGTTGCAGCGTGACTGCAAAATCCACCAACGACCATTCTTCTTCAACCGTGCCATGCAATTGATTTTGGATGATGGCGATAATGTCTCCATCGTAAACTTCCTTTTTTCGATCGGCGACACGTTTGAATTCTGCGAAAACCAATTGCAATTGCTCGCCGGTCAGATCAAAACCCAACTGCTTGGCTCTGTCCGACAACGCAGCGCGGCCGCTGTGTTTGCCCAAGACTAGGTCTGTCTTCACTAAACCAACATCTTCTGGCCGCATGATTTCGTAGGTGGTTGGTTCTTTCAACATTCCATCTTGATGAATCCCAGCTTCGTGGGCAAATGCGTTTCGCCCGACGATCGCCTTGTTCCGTTGGACTTCCATGCCCGTAATCGAAGAAACCAGGCGGCTGATCGGGACTAATCGTTGAGAATTGATCGCGGTATCACAATGATAGAAGTCGTTCCGAGTGCGAAGTGCCATCACGATTTCTTCTAGCGAACAATTCCCTGCTCGTTCGCCAATACCATTGATCGTGCACTCGACCTGCCCTGCCCCATTTTCGATTGCCGCCAAACTGTTTGCCACAGCCAGGCCTAAATCGTCGTGACAGTGAACACTGATAATTGCCTTATCAATATTGGGAACACGTTCCATCAAATTCTTGATCACTCGTCCCATGTGGGCCGGTGTGGCGTAACCCACTGTGTCCGGAATGTTGATCGTTGTGGCCCCGGCATCAATCACCGCTTCGACAACGCGGCACAGAAAATCGGGCTCGGTCCGAGCAGCGTCCTCTGGAGAAAATTCGATGTCATCACAATATCCAACCGCTCGACGAACGCCCTCGATCGCCTTCTCCACGATTTGGTCGGCGGACATTTTCAACTTGAATTCACGATGAATCGCGCTGGTTGCCAGAAAAACGTGAATTCGCGGGTTGGGTGAATGCTTCAAAGATTCCCAAGCCCGGTCGATGTCTTGATTAGAACAACGAGCCAGTCCACAAATAATCGGGCCGCGAATCGTTTTAGCAATCTGTTCCACTGCTGCGAAGTCGCCAGGCGAAGCGATGGGAAAGCCCGCCTCGATGATATCAACGCCCAAATCGGCCAGCGCCTGAGCGACGGTCAATTTCTCGTCCAAATTCATGCTGGCGCCGGGAGACTGTTCCCCATCTCGAAGAGTGGTATCAAAAATTCGAATCATTCGTGAATTGGACATGGGATTATTTCTCCAACGTTGCCGCGACAACAAAGAGCCGCGTCAGTAGAAATTCGTCGAGTAAAAAACTGTCCGAATCTGCAGGCGACTTGTATTTTTCGCGATAAATACTCGGGTCTTGGCAAACTGGATTCCTGTTGCCGTTGTGCCAATGATAACACTATTCGGGGCCTGCGTAACAGAGCCGATTGGTAGATTGAACACCTTTAAGTCCAGACCCTTGGTTGGTGTTTTACTTCTAGACCGTTCGGCTAGGTGGTGGTTAGGGGTTCTTCCAAGAATTTCCCACCCCTTGGAACAGGGCTTCAAGGCAACGCGCTGTCAGTACTTGAGGATCCGTTTCGCGACCAACCACTTATCAAAAATTTGGTTCGGATTAGACTTACGCCGTACAACCGGGGATCGGCTGGTTTGGGTTTAGTGTCAAACGCAGGTGCGGCGTCCTTTGTTCGGAAACGACTGAACCGACGTGCACTAGCAACCGCTGTTTGACGAACAAAAATTATTACGTCTCAATCCAATAAATCCCGCGATCCACCAAGCTAAGTTCAACTGATGATTCACGAAAACTCGGTACCATCGGTTGACTTGGGAAACGAAATTTTGCCGCAAGGTTCAGCGACAGACGCGTTAGCAAGTTCTGGGCCGCCCCACCTAGCCCAAGCGCCCGCTAACTCGAATGCCTTGACGGCTGAAACAAGGGTCCTGGATTCTGGACCGCAGACAAAGCCTGTCCCGCGCAATCGCTTTACGGCGGATGCGTGCCTTCTGGTCACCGCGGTTGCGTGGGGTACAAACATTCCCCTGGTGAAGAATGCCATGAGTTCGGTGGATTCTTGGGTTTTTAACTTTTCGCGTTTAGCGTTAGCCACGGTCGTCTTGGGCGTGTTAGCGTTGTTGGAACGTCGTTATCGATCGACCAAGATCAAACGGTTCTCTGTTGGAAGATTCCTTGTCTTTTCATTGCTAAGCGGTTTCTTCTACCAGTTCCTGTTCTTTAAGGGCATCACGGCCACGACGGCCGGTAATACCGCGTTACTCCTATCTTCGATGCCGATGTGGACTGCGATCTTGTCCTTTTTGTTTCTTAGTGAACGCTTGCCCAAGGTGACTTGGGTTGGATTGGCTGTAACCTTTGTAGGAACGGTCATCGTCACGACGCAAAGTGGCAGTGTGGACCTTTCCAGTCAATACTTGATGGGCAACTTGTTTATTTTGGGGGGAGCTTTCGCCTGGGCGTCGGCGACCGTTCTTAGCAAGCCGCTCTTTGAATCGATGACGCCGTTGCAACTTTCGTTTGCCAGTTCTTTGATCACCATGCCGCTCCATTTTTGGATGGCCTGGGGACTCTTCGAAAGTTCGTCCAATGCATTGCAACAGACGCCAACGATTCTTGCGATCATCTACTCGGGAGCGATCTCAACCGGGGTGGCGTATGCAACTTGGCATTATGGCGTGCGACAATTAGGCGGTTCCCATGCAGCGGTTTATCAGAATTTAGTTACGCTGGTTGCGGTGACTGGCGGGTGGTTATTCCTGAAAGAGTCCATAATGGCTGCACAATTGGTTGGTGGTGTGGCGATTATTCTGGGCCTACTGTTGATGCGAAAAGGCCGAGCCGCATCTCAATCCAAACCGGCGCCCCACTTGAATCTTAAATAACGCAACCGATGGCGTCAGGCAAAGTCGACCCCGATCCTAAGAATGCAGCACGTGGCTAGAGATTGACTCTGTGCAGCACTGACACCACATTTGCTAAAACTTACTCACCCCGTTTGACGCTTGCCCATCGTACAAATTTGCAGCTAAAACCGCTCGCAACATTTGACTATTTTTCTTTCACAGCAACTTTTAGTTTTCCGGCATTGTCGCCTAGACGCGTCATCGATTCTTGGCAGCGAACGTACAAATGGCCATCCTCTGATGCCTGGAATGAAGTTCGCTTCCCTAAGTCGAAGGGTTTGGACAATTCAAACTCAACCTGGTTGGTCGTGGCATTAATCTTTTCGACAAGAATCGCGCCGATCAAACGGCCTTGCCCATCGGGCGATCCGTTGGGATCCAATTTTGCCGTTCCGCCGATGGTCCATTCCCCGGTCGCCACTATGTCATCGTGGAGGTCACTGGCTCAAGTCCAGTAACGCCCGTTACTAAACTCTTCACCGCCAAGGACTTACGCTATTCTTCGGTGATACGACCTGAGGTCAGATTTCTGGTGATACGATCGGTGATACGATTCTTGTAGCGCAGATTGATTTGATTCCTAGAACAACCGATCAGGGCCGTGGGCTTACCCCCCCCCATATTCTGTACCCAAGGGTTACCCGAACGCGGGATGGCTAAAGCTATCGCCAGAATCTCGATAGCGTCCTGCAGATCAGTGAACCTTGTGGTTGTAGTTGGTTTGCCGTTGGGCGTTCAGCACTTTGGCGACGGGGACGTGTCCGGGCGTCCATCACCCACCTGACGACGCTTGGGGGCGGCGAGCGTGTCGAGGGAGTGGGTTCGAATTGCAGGCGTGCTTTCCTGACGGAATCTCGGGAGATGTTCAATCGCCGCGAGACTTTCCGCCGGGAGCAACCTTCGACCAGACCATCCGCCGAATCAATCCGAAATCGTCCACCGTGAGCACCGTGTTTTCCTCCGAAACCACCCCGGCAAGCAGAAAAACTGCCGACCAGAATCTTTTAGATACCCACTTTCACTCACCTCCGCCGGACTGGCCGACTTGTGGCTGCCAGACTGGCCTTCTTTTTGACTGCCATTTCCACCAGCGTTAGCAGTTGGGCGACGGCGGGGATCGCGGGTGATATCGAATACGGGTTTTTGGACGGCAAGAAGATTTGGCGGAAGATCACTCGAGGTGGCAGTGTGCATTCGCACGAGGTCTACATCCACTCGGGCCCGAATCGGATCCCGAATACACATCGGGCCAACCGGCGTCCAATCCGGCAGTCCAGCGAGTGTTCGGCGACCATTACCATTAGCGCGCCTGGCACTTGTATTTGGAAACCGAGGCAATGTGCGCAGTCATGGCGGGTGGAGACATCAAAGGCAGTCAAGCGATCGGCGAAAACGATGCAACCGCTGCCGAGCCAATCGGTTCGGGTTTCACGTCGGACGATTTAGCGGCATCGTTCTACAGGAATATTGGCATCGACCCATTAACCGAATTCCATTCCAACGTCGGCCGGCCAATGATTCTCGTACGCGACGGCACACCGATCGCAAACCTCTTCTGAGCGGGACAGCGCTGGAGATGCTGCAGGCGAGTAGTAAGCCGTTTGGGCGTTAGCCCCGGTTAAACGCGAGAACCGTGGCTAACGCCAAAACGGCTAATACACCGAAACACTTTCCCGGACACTAGTGCCAGGCATCGGAGTGGCAGGAGGATCGAACGATGGCGTGTAAGCATCGTCACCGCGCAAGTAACAAAGGCGTCTTGCGAATGACTTTGGATAAGTATCTGGAGTTGTTGGACTGGACAGGCCGTCAGATTGGGCAGGATAAAGCGGGGGCATTCCGCCGGGGTTGGCTCCGATTTTGGAGCGATTGCAAATGAGCGGCCAGACGTGGGTGGCCAGACGCGGCCGGATTGCGTGAAGAACTTTGGCTGCTGGCTGGGTTGGGCGGTCGGCAAGCAGCAAGCTTTGGTCCAAGAGCGTGACCGATCGGGCCTCCACCGAATGCAATCTCGCCCCCAAGCCACCGCCATCTTTGGCTAACGCTCACAGGGTCGAAGAATCTCGAAGGCTGGCGTTCACCTTTCTCAGCTGACATTCACAGCAGCCCAAATTCTCAAGCCAGTTCTGTCTCGCCAAGATATTTCTACGCGCCCAAGCAGCCAATTTCCGCTGCACCCCATGCACCCCCCATCCCTCGCGACTTTCGCCCGCAAAACCAAGCAAACAGCCTCCAGCACCCCACCCGCCCTCAAAATCCAACCAAAATCCATTATCACTAGCGCGCCTTACCACTTGCGCGCCTGGCACTTGTATTGGTTAGCATGGAGTATTTCGATGGAACGATTCATGATTATCAACTGTTCGATGCTGACGATTCTGATGGAACCTTGGAAAAAGACGGTCGACTTACCAAAATCACCGAATGCGGTGATCGCATCACGGAAATTAGTCACAGTGAAGACTGGGTGATTAGTTCAATTTCCTTTCCAGATGGGCGGACGGTATCCCTTACCAACGGATTGATCAATTCAAATACCTACGCTGCGACTTCGATAAGTATTGGCGGCGGAACTCCGTTCCCGCTGGAATACGCTGACACAGTTCTGCACAAAATTCAAAATACCGAAGGAAATGGGGAAGGAGACTATTGGCGGGCTGATCTATCTTCTAACACAACTTCGCAAACAGTTTCCATGGCGGTTAGGAATCCGGACAAGGGTCGATCCGAGTATCATTTTTCGACGGATTTCAAAATTTTAAATGGGGATATTATTACCCAACCTTCAAACGTTCTACAGGCCAAGTTTAATGGCAATGGTGAAAACATACTCACTGTTATTGTAAACCCAAACAATTCAGATCAAAAGTATTTTATTCAGGGTGCTGACCAACTTTCATTGGTTGATGGAACTTCTTCTAAGTTTGCAAAATCGTGGTCGATGGGTGATCCCAATCTTGGCTGGAACGCTGTCAATAACGTGCAATGGGAATCGACCTATCTGGCTTGGATCCCTGGCCCAACACAAAGCGGCAGCGATTTGATGAACGGCGCACCTTCTCAGTATCAAGATGCAAATGGTCGTGTATTCGACATGGAATATAATTCGGATAATTATTTGGTGAAAAAGACGTTCCTAGACGGATCATTTGAACATTGGGTTCGAAATCCCAAAAATCGAATTACAGCCTACACTAATCGCAATGGGATCATTACCAACTACGGTTACGATTCCGATGGTTGTTTGATGACATCCAAATCGATCGATGGGAAAACCTGGACGTATGAGTATGACGCGGAAGGAAACGTGATCGCAGAATCATCGCCGTCCTCCAATGGAATTGATACGTATCGTACAGAGTATCAATACACGGGCGGCCAACTGGTGAAGAAGATTGAACCTGCCGCAGTCAATGGGGGGCCTCGCGGTGAAACGACCTACACTTACCATAACACTGGTAATGTTGCTTCAGTAACCAATCAAGTAGATGATTCAATCAGTTACATTCGCAATGATCGGGGTTTTGTAACTGAAGTACAGTACCTATCGGACGGTACAAACGAACAGTATATCTACGGTGGCGTCGACATACCGGGCGGCTTGGTGTCTAAGTTTAAGAGTCGCGACAACCTTATTACCGAATATCAATACGATTTGTCAGGCCGCGTTATTCAGAAGATTGTTGGAATTGCAACCGACGATGACCTGTTTGATTCGGTATCGGAAATTCCGAATACGAATCCTAATGCCAAAGTGACTGAAAGTTTTACGTATTTGCCAGGCACTTTCCAGGCCGTATCGACGACAGTTAACGGTAGGAAGACAGAACGTGTGTTGGACTTTCGTCGACGGATTGTTGAAGTCAAACAGTTCCCTGATGCTGGTACTGTCTTGTCTACTAAGAGTTTTTACGACGCTTACAACTCGCTTCTTTACATTGAAGACAATCACGGGTTCCGGACTTATTACGGTTATAGCCATTCCTCTGGTAAACAGCTTCGTGAAGTCTTCTTTACCAGAACACCGTCAGTGTGGCCGAATGGAAATGGTGCGGTGCTTTCAATGACTCGCAACCTTGGCAACAACGCAGAGTACCTTATCTATGATTCACTTTTTGATTCGGGGCAGCGGCTGGTCAAGTCGATTGATGGCCGCGGAGTAGAGGATCAATTCGGATACGACAGTATGGATCGGCAAATTTTAAAGATTTCTGCCGCTAACAGTAGCCATCACCAGCGAAGAGAATTTGAGTATGATGCTGAGGGTGCGATCCTATCAATGAAGCACCCCCGCTACTTTGATTCTAGCGATACCAGTGCGTATCAAACCGCCCAAACGGTAAACACCTATGATGGTCGAGGCAAGCAAATTGACTCTCAGTCTCCCAGCAGCGGCCAAACGGCGATCACTTTAGAAACTTATGATCTGGCCAACCGAAAAACACAGCAAACCAATTCAGCTGGAAAGACCGAAACGATCGTCTACGATTCATGTTGTGGTAGGGTGCTAGGTGAGAAGCTTGACGATGGATCGGGAGAACTGCGCAACTACGATAAAGGTGGTCGTGTGGTTCACGTGGCTTCGGTTACGGATTTTGATTCGCACGTGTCCAACAAGGTGGATCCAATCGATAGCAAGACCTTACTTGAGGTGACGATTCGTTATGATTTATTGGGCCGAGAGATTGCTCGGACCCAATGGGAACAACCATTGGGCGCAATTGATCCAAACAACGTTCCAATTGCTGGCCTTGGTTCCTCTGGCAGCGGAACGACAACGCAAGTTCTATACGATGACAACCTTTCGGATGGCATTGGCCTAGATTCGACTAACGGTGTGACGGTCACCAATCCAAACGGCGGAACATTTAACATAAGTATCGCTGCGGCTTTGACCCAATTGGCGGAAACGGTCGCCAACGGCGGGATTGACGTAGCCTTCGATTCAAGTGCACCAGGTCGAGCTCAAGTACAGATTGACGGCTCCTGCAGTGGAATTGTCGCTTCGATTTTCGATTCGATGGATCGTGGTGTAATGACAGCGACAATTGCCGGACCGGCAGCGCCGTCACCCAATTCGGTGCGATCTTACAGTTCCTCCAAATACGATTCGACAGCGACGGTCAGCGGATTTGGCATCTGTCAAGAATTGGTTCGCGTTTCTAGCGGCGGAAAAGTAATGCGGGAACGGCAAGATGGTCATGGCCGTCCAATCCAGGTGGTTGAAGCCAATGGAAACGTCATTGATTCAGAATACGATGCCCAAGGCAATACGGTCAAAATGCGAGATTCTCAAGGCGCTGGCTATGATGCGACTTACGATCAATTGGGACGACAGTCTGTTGCCACAGATGCGCATGGAGACTCATACTCTGCCGAATACGATGACGGCAATAACATTATTAAACTGATCGATTCGAAAGCGAATTTTATTGCGGTTGAATACGATGTTCGTGGCAACAAAACTAAAGAGACAGATCGAAACAATCATGTCAAGACCTGGGAATACAATTCATTCGGGCAGGTTACAAGAGTTGAGGACGCTGAAAATCAAGTATCCGTATTTAGTTACAACTCAAGAGGTGAACTGGTCAAAAAGACTTTCGCGGACCATGTAACTAGTTCGACAAAAGGATCGCCTGGATACGGAATTATTGATTATGAATATGATTCTCTTGGGCGCCTCCGTTTGGAGACCTTGCAAGATGGCCGAACGATTAATTATGTGTACAATTTCCTAGGATTTCTAACGGCAAAGCATTTTCGAACCGCCGCCAATTCACCAGCAGGTACCATCCAGTACACCGATACGTTCACTTATGATCAAGGCAAGCTGGCAACCGCAACAAGCGGTCGCCATTCAAATACCGTCTCAATGACCTATGATGGAATGGGGAGGTTGGCAAGTGAAACTTTGCAAATTGGTGGTCAAAGCTATACCGTGGCAACTGGGTATGATAGCAACAGTCGGCCCAATCACATGACATTGCCGGACGGCGAGACCACGGAATACTTGTATGATTCCAGTGCTCGCATTACGCAAGTCAAGTATAACAACAGCGTGGTTAACACTCGGGCTTATGACAGTTCCGGTCGACTGGCAACATCGACCTTGGGTAATGGACTGGTTGAGACACGAACGTATCGTGATGACAACCAAGTTCAAACAATTGACATCACTGGCGTTGGAAACTTTACCTATGGCTATGACGTCAACAAGAACCGAACGTTCGAAACCATTTCTGGTGCAATGGCAAGTTATGGTTGGAATACAGGTGCGACGGGTTACGATGACGAAGATCGCCTAGTTGCATGGCAGCAAGATAGCAACAATCAAAATCTGGCGTGGACACTTTCCCCTGAACACGACATCTTATCTAAAACCGTCAATGGAATTAGCCAGTCAACAACGTATGGGGCCGCTCATGAATTGGGCGTACATCAAGGGGAATCCATTGCTCACGATCTGAAAGGAAATGTTACAGCCGCTAAAGGCGTTTCCCAGATGGCGTACGACGATCGTGACTTCTTGCTTTCAGCCAGCGTTTCAACCGCAGCTTCGCATCAAACTACTCAAACAGGAATTGTTGGAACCCATACTTACCAATTCGATGCTTTTGGGCGTCGGGTTGCAAAGATGACGGGTGGTTCGTCACCTCAAAACACCGTTTTTGTCTACAGCGGCCTGTCATGTGTTGCTGAATATGCGTTAGGGGCGTCCTCGAGTGCACCAAGCGAGAAATATGTGTATGGAGCCTATCTTGATGAACCCATTTTGAAAGATGGAACGGGCGGAATTCAGTACTATCACCGTAATGTTCAGTACAGCATCTGCGCCCTTTCTAGTGCAGTTGGCGTTGTAACCGAACGTTACGGCTACACGCCTGAAGGTGATGTCACCATTCTCAATGGTAGTGGCAATACAATTTTGACCACTTCGGCGTTCAACAACAGCTATCTTTTCACAGGACGGAGACTGGATCAGGAAACGGGACTCTACTATTTCCGCAATCGCCAATACTCGTCGTCGTTGGGACGTTTTCTTTCTCGTGATCCGGCAGGCTTCATCGATGGGTTAAATCCTTACACGGCCTACTTTGTGCTCGATGGTGGCTTGGATCCATTGGGACTGGAAAGTGTTGACTGCTCAGATGCACCTTCTTGGGACTACTTGGATTACAGCTACTGTGTCGGCGGTGCGCTAATGGCGATACCGACTGAATTGTATCAGACCATGATATCTTTGAAAGAAGGTGCAGAGCAAGCTGCTGCCATTGCTTCACAGGTTCTGGGCATGACACCTGTAGAGTTATTGCAAATCATCAACGAATTGATCGCCGCGCTCCAGGATGATATCACGTCGCTGATTGCCGCGTTAAGTTCTGATCCAACTGCTCTCGCCCAATCGCTGATGGGTGAATTGAAGAGCCTGATCGATGAGTTGCTAGGGGAATTTGAATTGGAAGAACTGGCGGGTATATTCTCTCCCGCTGCCGTGGAACTAATTAAAAATTGGTCCGAACTGGATAAAGATCCTTACAAGAAGTGTCAATTAATGTTCACCATGATGA
>Ga0209491_10003027_pt1 | contig 28564 bp, 34 predicted proteins | sample BON02_FD_187213 | JGI IMG/M metagenome (GOLD analysis project Ga0209491, IMG submission 187213) | Freshwater microbial communities from Lake Bonney liftoff mats and glacier meltwater in Antarctica - BON-02 (SPAdes) (version 2) | ecosystem: Environmental > Aquatic > Freshwater > Ice > Glacier...
TTATCAACGGAGCCAGGCAATAGCCGTGATTTTTTCGCGTGGGGCCTTCAAGTCTAACAAAGGGCGTTGACAACCCCAAGAAAATTGTTCATAAGTGCCTATAGTTGAAAAACGGGTGAATAGTTACCCGTTTTGGAAAAAATAGTAGAATCAATTGATATTGAACTTATTACATCCAAAATAATAGAGAATATTGAAGATTTTGGGTTTTTAAAAAACTCCCACGAGTTTAATTATCAAGCCGTTGTGTAAAATTATTTCGGTGCGAAACTTGAGTAAATTATAAAAACAGAATATGGAAACACAAAAGAATCTAGGGATTTGGATGGATCATTCATCAGCAAATTTTATTGATTTAGAGTCCATTAAAAATAATCATTCCATAGCATCGAAATTTACGTCCAATACAAAAGAAGAAGTGTTGAATAGAAGTGAATATACAATGCATAATAAAGAAGATCAAATGCAAGAGGCCTTTTATAAAGAAATTTCAGAGGAGGTTTTGAAATACAATCATGTGCTCTTATTTGGCCCAACAAATGCAAAAACAGAACTGCATAATTATTTAAAAAAGAATTCACATTTTAAGGATATAAAAATTGACGTGGAATCAGCAGATAAGATGACAGATAATGAAAAAAATGTCTTTGTGAGGAAACATTTTAATAAGTAAAAAGGCACAACCCATGGGAATGTATAGGTAAAAAAAAACACCCTTAATTTTATATATGACAGAACTACAGCTCGTATTATTGTACTCATTGCTCTCTGGCTCAACTGTTTTTTTAGGAGGTTTGTTGTCTTATTATTTTGGTATTTACGTTAAATCGGGATTAGTAAAGGCTGAAATTATCCATGGGTCAATCGCCTTTGGCGGTGGTATTTTAATGGCCGCAGTAGCATTAGTCTTAATTCCTGAAGGAATGCAGGCTCTTTCGTTAGTACCCATGATAATATTCTTTCTTGCGGGTGCTATAGCATTCTTTTTTATAGACCGATATATTGAAAGAAAAGGAGGTACAATGGCGCAATTGTTAGGGATGCTTTCAGATTTTGTACCAGAAGCTATTGCTATGGGTGCTGTGTTTTCAAGTAATCCTCAACTAGGAATACTATTGGCTATAATTATTGGGATTCAAAATTTCCCGGAAGCATTTAATGCCTACCTAGATCTAAGGTCCAGCTATTCCACTAGTAAATGTTTGATGATTCTTTTCCTCTTGAGCTTTTCAGGGGTCGCATCGGCATCTGTAGGATATTTCTTTTTGTCGGGCATGCCTATGGTCATAGGAGCACTTATGTTGTTTTCCTCCAGCGGGGTGATCTACCTGATTTTTCAGGATATAGCTCCTTTGTCACGGATTAAAAAAAATTGGATTCCGGCACTTGGGGCTTGTTTTGGTTTTCTAATAGGAATGATTGGTTTGAAGATGTTAGGGTAAATTTCTTACCTTCACATAAATTTCAAATATTCATTATGAATATAGGAAAAGTAACTAAATATTATCCTTAAAAACAGCAAAGATGAGTGATTTACAAGATGATTATTTAGATAATCATTTCATGCATAAAAGTAATTGGTTAAGAGCAGCAGTACTTGGAGCCAATGACGGAATTCTTTCTACAGCAAGTCTTGCGATAGGTGTTGCTGCTGCGAGCGATATGAGAGAACCCATTATTTTGGCTACAGTAGCAGGTTTAGTAGCTGGAGCATTATCGATGGCAGCTGGAGAGTATGTATCAGTGAGTTCTCAAACAGATTTAGAAAAAGCTGATATCGAGCGTGAGAAAATAGAATTGAAAGAAATGCCCGAAATTGAATTACAACGTTTAGCCGAAATTTACGAACAAAGAGGATTGAAAAAAGAAACAGCGTTAACAGTTGCTAAAGAATTAACAGAACACGATGTTTTAGCTGCCCACGTGAGAGATGAATTGGGAATTAATGAAATAAGTCAGGCGAAGCCAATTCAAGCAGCGTTAGCTTCAGGGGCTTCATTTACAGTGGGTGGAGTACTTCCTTTAATTGTTGTTTTATTTCTACCTCTTCCAAAAATGGAGTATTTTTTATATGCTTTTGCAATCGTATTCCTAATTATTTTAGGTGCCTTAACCGCCAAAACAGGGGGTTCAAGTATAGGAAAAGCAATTTTAAGAATAACATTTTGGGGAACAGTTGCCATGGGATTAACCGCTTTAGTGGGGTATTTATTTGGTGTCAATCTTTAAAATTTGCTTTCATATTTCTTAAAACATTCTCTTTAAAGGGAAGGTTTTTTTGTGCTTCAGTTACATTAGTTTGACCTTCACTTCGCTTTAATTCCGTAGGTGGAATTACAACCTCCTAAAACAAAATTTACCAATAGTTTTTGTAGTGTCTGATATATGTCATAGTTTAAAATCCCCGCATCTCCTAATTTTGAACTATAACTAAAAAAAGTGTTATGACAATCAATATTCAATTTGTAAAGTTGACGCCAAGCGAGAGCCAATCTGAATTTGTTACTAAGAAACTTCAGAAAATTTCTAAAAAATATGAGTGGGTTATTCATACAGAAGTTTTCTTAAAGTTAGAAAATGATCCCGCAGAAAGAGGGCATATTTGTGAAATGGATGTGAGCCTTCCGGGGCCAAAAATTTTTGCATCTTCACACGAGAAAAATTTTGAAAAGGCAGTAAAGAAAACTATTAGTGAGATTGAAAGTCAATTGAAAAAGCGAAAAGCAAAATTTACAACTCAAAATATATCTTCCTAAATGAAAAAAATACTCATACCCGTCGATTTTTCTGAACATTCAGAATATGCCTTGAAAGTGGCAGCAACTTTAGCTAAAAAAAACAACGCATCATTGGTAGTATTACATATGATGGGACTTTCGGAAGCTGTTTTAACCAAGGATGAATCTCATAAGATGTTGGAAGGCATCTATTATATGAAATTGGCCAAAAAACGCTTTAATGAGTTTTTAGATCGTGATTATCTTCAAGGAATTGAGATTGAAACCACGGTTCAAAATTATAAAGAATTCCACGAGATCAATAGTGTTGCTGAAGAATTTAAAGCCGACTTAATTGTTATGGGTTCTCACGGAGCTAGTGGGCTAAAAGAAGTATTTGTAGGTTCCAATACCGAAAAAGTTGTGCGTACTTCAGAAGTGCCTGTACTTGTAGTTAAAAACAAAGTGAATAAATTTACAATGGACAAGGTCGTATTTGCGTGCGATTTTAATTTGGATTTTTTAGAACCTTTCAAAAAAGCATGGAATTTCTTCGAGAAATTAGAAACGGAATTTCAAATAGTTTTTGTCAATACACCAGAGTTTTTTTTAAGTAGCCAAGAAATGGAAGAAAAAGCTTTCAAGTTTATGCTGAAAAGTGGTATTAATAATACAGAGGTATTTGATAATATTGTGTATTACTGTGATTATAAATTGGAAAACGGGATCTATACATTCAGCAATAAATTTGAAGCCGATTTGGTTGTAATTCCTACACACGGAAGACGAGGATTAGCACATTTATTTTCAGAAAATACAAGTGAGGCTATTGTAAATCATAGTGATTTGCCTATTATGACTTTTAAAATATAGTTACTAATTAGCCAATATTTTAAAAAGCAGGAAATGAATTTTATTTTCTGCTTTTTTATTTAGAATGAAAATGATATTTCAGAAGTAAATTAAATTAAGTTTAGTTTAAAAATGTGGATTCCTTATATTAAGGTATTCAAAGCAATATTGATCATTGCTGAAAAACTAGTCTCACGATCATCTGCTGAAGTTGTTTCCTTAGTTACCAACGAGTCTGAAATAGTTAATATGGCAAGTGCACGTACATCGTGTTTTGCAGCAATAGTGTATATGCCAGCTGCTTCCATCTCTACACAAAGAACTCCATAATCTGCCCACTTTTTATAGTTATCAAAATCGTCTTCGTAAAATTCATCACTGGAAAGTACATTGCCGGCTTTAATAGGAATACTGTTCTCCTTGGCATAGGAGGTAGCTTTCATAAATAATTCAAAATTCGCAGTAGGCGAATAATCGGCATTTATAAATCGGGAGTTATTAATACCAGAAGTAGAAGAAGCTGCCATTGCGATAATAATATCTCGTAGTTTGATGTCTTTTTGGCAGGATCCTGCACTTCCAACCCGTATCAAGTTTTTAACGCCATAATCGTTGATTAATTCGTGGCAATAAATAAGGGCAGAAGGAATGCCCATACCAGTACCTTGTACAGAAACAGGTATGCCTTTAAATGTACCCGTGTATCCCAACATTCCACGAACATCGTTGTATAATTTTGGATTTTCCAAGAAATTTTTAGCAATCCACTTGGCCCGCATTGGGTCGCCTGGCAATAATACATTTTCGGCTATTTCGCCTTTTTTTGCTTCTATATGTGTACTCATTCTCAGTTATTTTTCTGAATAATAGCAATTCCGTTTGATGTCCCTAATCTGCTAGCTCCTGCCATAATAAAGGCAACAGCCTGTTTTGTCGTTTTAATTCCGCCAGAGGCTTTTATACCTAATGGAGGTTTAATATTTTTTCTTATTAATTCTACATCTTTCAATAATGCGCCTTTGGGACCAAAGCCTGTTGAGGTTTTTACAAAGTCGGCTCCTGCCAAGCGTACAATTTCACAAGCAAGTATAATTTCAGCATCATCGAGATAACACGTTTCAATAATTACTTTGAGTATGTGAGAACCTATCGCTTTTTTAACAGCTTTAATTTCTTCAATTGCAGATTTAGTTAGTTGTGACTTTAAAAATCCAAGATTGATTACCATATCAATTTCATCGGCTCCGTCATTTATGGCTTGTGTGGCTTCTTCTACTTTTGCCCGAAGAGAGGCTGTTCCCAACGGGAAACCTACGGTGGAAATTACCTTGGGCGAATGTTTTTTTAATTCGGTAGCAGCTAAATATACATAACAGCTATTTACGCATACACCATAAAAATTATAGCGTTTTGCCTCTTTGCAAAGTGTTACAATATTATCTACAGTCGCTGTAGGTTTTAAAAGTGTGTGCTCTATGTATGTGTTCAGATTACTCACTATTTTGATTTTATGATTTGGATGATATCGCTTTTTTGAAGCACTCCAGACTGTCGCCACACTTGTTTTCCATTTTTAAATAACAGCATCGTGGGAACTCCACGTATTTGGTATTGCGAAGCTAAGGGTTGATTTTTGTCTATATCTATTTTTACGATTTTTATTCCATCGCCCATTTCTTCTTTTACTTGTTTCAAAATAGGTGCTAATGCCTTACAAGGACCGCACCATTCAGCAAAAAAATCAACTAGAATGGGAGTTTCAGAATTTATAATATCCTTAAAATTACTTTTCATATTTAGAAATGTGTTTTATTGATTTTAATACCTTTTCTTCAAAATTATAACTTGTAAGCTTATAAAACAACCCTCCGAATATATTACTCTTCAGAAAGGCAACACATTCTAATTTTATAGTACAAGTGGATTTAATTTGTATTTCCTAAGTACCGGTAACAAACGTGTTAATGGAATTTCAACTGAAAAAGTTCCGGTGTAAGAAGGGCAGATGACACAATCGTCAAAGTAATATTCTACCTTCATATCATCAACCACGAAATTGTCTTTATTTTCAAAGAAATCATCAAAGGAAATTTCCCAGCAATCATAATAGATGTCACCACTATTTATTTTTTCAGTAAGAACTTCATTTAATATTTTGGTCATTTCCTCTTCAGTACCTTCATTGAAAAAATCCTCGTAATTCATAAAAACAGAACGTGCCAAATCAAAATTTAGGCAATCAAAAGAATAGGAAGGATGTAAAGTACCCGAATAATAGTTTTCTTTGTAAAACAGGACGCTTACCAAGCGATCATTCAGATTGTAGATTTTATAATCTACCAGCCTTTTTTCCTTAAATCGGTTAATACCCAAGGTCTCACAAATCATGTCTTTCTTTTTCAAAATACTTGCTTCCACACCAGCAATGTCCATATAGGTTTCTTCTACATATTCGTTGAAATTGTGATAGGATGCTTTAATGTTTTCATTGAGATAGGGATAGGTGAAATCTATGAGATATAGATTTTCATCGCGTTTAAAGGTTTTATTACTGACTAATTTTTCCAGTTGAAATTTGTCATCTTTTTTATCAAGTAAAGATTGTCTTTTCAGAAGAATTGATTTTGTTTTATTTAATTCTAAATCAGTACCAGAATATATACTGTCAAAAGGCAAAACCTCTTCGAAAGGTTGCATTTCTTTGTTTGTAACAGTAGTTTCTTTCTCTTGTACATGTTCAGGATTTTTGGTATCGTTTTTACACGAAATCAAAGTGATGAAAGCTATTATAAATAGTAAGTATTTCATAGTTGGGGATTTAATGTTTTTTAAAAATCAATTGCAGTTTGGTGATCATTACAAGTTCGCTTTTGTTGGTACCATTAAAAGAATTTGCAATTTTCTGAACTGTTTTTAGAATAAGTTCCTTTCTTTTTTCTGAAAAAAGCTTTTTATGATCTTTATAATACTCACTGAAGCTTTCAAAACAATCTTCGGCATCCATGCGCTCATAGTCAAACCATTCAAATACTATTGATATTTGATATGAAGCATCCGTACCAAATTGGTCTTCATATTCATCCATCTGCTTCCATTCTTCTTCAACTAATATAGTTAGGGCTTTATATTCGGCTTCTCTAACAATTTTATCAGATGCAGCAATGGCATAAAATAGTTCTCCCAATTTCTGGTAGAACAATAATTCGGGTGTATTGACTTTATTCATGTGATTTGACCAATTAACCTCACAAAAATAACTTTGAAAGATATTTTGGACTATGATATTTATCAGTTAGAAATTTATATTCGGTATTTTTGAGGCATGGATGTTTTTAATAAAGGGAGTAATGTTTTTAAAATACTTTCGGAAGCAGTTTCAGAGGGGATTATCATTGTAAATACAGCACAAATAATTGTAGCTAGCAATATGGCTGCAAGCAAAATATTTGGTTATTCCGAGGAGGAACTTTCGGGTCAACATCTTGATATTCTAATTCCCAAAAAGTACCATAGCGGGCACCATAAAAAAGTAGATGCTTTTATGGAGCATACTGGGAAACGTCAAATGGGTCGTGGAAGGGACCTGAATGGAAGACGAAAAGATGGTTCTCAATTTCCGGTGGAAGTAGGACTAAACCCTTTTGTTATTTATGAGAATGATTATGTAATGGCACTGGTGATAGATATTTCGGTGCGAAAAAAAGCCGAACAAGAATTAAGGCATTGGGCAAATATTTTTAATGAATCACTTAATGAAATATTCATTTTTGATTCTGAAACACTTCTATTTATTGACGTAAACAAAGGAGCTTTATACAACATTGGTTATACGCTCGAAGAGTTAAAAAAAATGACCCCTGTAGATATTAAACCAAAGTATAATAGGGAACAATTTTTAAAGGAGATTGAACCATTGATGATTGGCTCCAGTGATAAATTAAAATTTAACACAACACATAAGCGTAAGGATGGAACGACCTATCCAGTAGAAGTACATATGCAAAAATCCTCAACGGGAGAAAGCGAGACACTTGTAGCAATTATCTTAGATATTACCGAGCAGGAAAAATATACTCAAAAATTAGAGAAAACGGTAGCCCAACGTACGCGACAACTTGAAGAAGCACTTGCCAAAGAAAAAGAATTAGGCGAATTAAAAACCAAATTTCTATCCTTAGTATCGCACGAATTTAAAACACCACTTAGTGGGATATTGACTTCAGCCACATTAGCTGGAAAATACCCTAAAGAAGATCAACAAGAAAAGAGAGAGAAACACTTAAAAACAATTCAAGGAAAAGTAAAATACCTCAATAATATTATCAACGACTTTTTGTCTATTGAGCGTTTGGAAAGTGGAAAATTTAGTTATAAATTCTCAAACTTTCCTCTTAGTAAGGTTGTTAATGAGGTTATTTATGACGCCAATATGTTGGTTAAAGAAGGACAACATATTGAATATCCAGAAAACATAGATGCGATTTATATTGATTTTGACGAGAAAACTTTAGAGCTTATTTTAACCAATCTAATCAATAACGCTATTAAGTATTCATCTGAGAATTCTACAATATATCTCACTGCAAAAAAAGAAGAGGATACCTTAAGATTGGTGATACGTGATGAAGGAATCGGTATACCCGACGATGAGCAAAAGTATATTTTCAACAGGTATTTTCGGGCGGAGAATGCATTACTCAATCAAGGCACGGGTATAGGATTAAATATTGTAAAAACCCATTTGGAAAATTTGGGAGGGTCAATTACTTTTACCAGTATTGAAGATAAAGGAACAGAGTTTATTGTTACTATTCCAATAGGAATTCAATAAAAAAAAATTATGAAAACTATTCTTTTAATAGAAGACGACACAGCCCTACGAGAAAACACTGCCGAGTTATTAGAACTTGCAGGCTATACCTTATTTACCGCACCCAATGGTAAAATTGGTATTGAAATCGCTAAAAAACAACTTCCCCATATAATTGTCTGCGACATTATGATGCCCGAAATAGATGGCTATGGTGTTTTGGAAGCTGTTTCAATGGAGCCAACAACAATGCATATTCCTTTTATCTTTTTATCTGCAAGAACCGAGCATAAGGAAATTAGAAAAGGAATGGACTTAGGCGCAGATGATTATCTTGCCAAACCCTTTGAAGAAGACGAACTTTTAAGTGCCATTGAAAGCCGATTGGCAAAAGCTGAAATCATTTCTAAGATGCTCAATACCTCAAAAAATAAAGAGGGAGAAGGAAACATTCGTAATTTAAATGAGCTTAAAAACTTATTTGATGACACAGGAGAATTAAAGTCCTATCAAAAAGGAGAAATTATTTACAGAGAAGGAGGAAATTCTAATACTATTTTTCTAATACTTAAAGGTATTATAAAGACCCATAAAATGGAAGAAAACGGAAAGGACTTGATAACCGCCTTGCAAAAACCTGATGATTTTTTAGGCTTTACATCTTTTATTGAAAACATTCCCTATCAAGAAACTGCAACTGCGGTTGAAGATGTGGAGTTAGCCGGAATACCAAAAAATGAACTAAAGGATATTCTTAGTAAAAATCAAGATGTTTCTTTGGAATTGATGGACGTACTTACTGATACTGTTTCTGTAATAAAGGAACAATTGTTGCAAATGGCCTACAGCTCGGTACGTAAAAAAACTGCACAAACTATTCTTCAATTTAGCCGAATCCTTAATAAAAAACCAGATGAAGCCATTAAAATTTCCCGAAGCGATCTCGCAAGCGTTGCGGGCATCGCTACAGAAAGTTTAATACGAACCCTATCCGAATTTAAGAAAAAAGGATTGATTGAAATTGAAGGTAGAAATATAAAAATTCTACAACTACATGCTTTAGAAGCAATAGAATAATTTTTTTTAACTGATTTATATCATATCCTATAGTTAACAGCATTTATACTTTTGTTTTAATAATAGTATTATGCAACATATATTAATACCTACAGATTTTTCCCGTAATGCATGGAATGCTACCGTGTATGCATTGCACTTTTTCAAAAAAGAAAAGGTTACATTTCATTTTTTACATATTGATATATTCTTACAGGTCAATAAAAATGAAAATCTGTATCATGCTGGATTAACCATAAAGAATGAAATTTCTGAAGCTATAAAAGCTGATATGGATGAATGGATATCAAAAGTGTTTACCTCTTACCCCAACGCTAACCATAATTTTAGACAGTATATTCAACAAGGTCCTTTTGTGGAAAGCATTCGCGACTATATTGCCGAAAAGGATATTCAATTTATGGTAATGGGTACCAAAGGAGCCTCGGGTTTACAACAAATGACAGTAGGCAGCAAAACAGGGGCGGTTATAACACGGGTAAAATGTCCCATACTAGTTATACCTGAGGACGCAACGTTTAAAAAGCCTATAAACATTGGTTTTCCCACCGATTTTAATATGTTGTACAAACAAAAAATTATAAACACATTGCTTGATATTTCAAAGGTTTATCAATCTTCTATTAAGGTACTGCGTGTTGCACAAACACAAAAACCATTGGATAATTTTCAGAACAACAACAGGGATATTCTCAAACAACAATTTAGTGAAGTTCCACATAGTTTTCACGTCATTGAAGATCCGCATTTGGAAAATGCACTACAGGCTTTCGTGAATACAATGAATATTGATATCATTGCGATGATAGGTAAAAACTTAAACTTTTTTCAGAGACTCCTATTCAGACCACAAGTAGCGCAAATAAGTTACCACATGAAGATTCCTTTTTTAGTTCTCCACGAATAAGCACTCAGTCATACACTACTTGTAAATTTTTCTAATGAAATGTTAAGCATACTAATTTCTTAATAAAGTAATTTAAAAATGGAATTATTAACCGGAATTTTGCCTGACAATTGTCATTCTTTAAACAATTCTATACTTCTATATTTGAGTAACTTAAAGTGGATATTATGCGAAAAATATTAATTCCAACTGATTTTTCAGAAACAGCGATGAATGCCATTATCTATGCAATGGAACTATTTAAATACGATAAAAGTAAATTTATTGTTATGAATGCTTTTGCGGATGAAGTTCATGAGAATACAATAGAAATGGATCGGGAGTTTTTTGAAGAGTTCAAACAAAAATTTCGTGAAGGTGTAGAAAAGCAACTTCAAAAAGTTGTGGCAGAAATGCTTACCATTTCACCCAATCCTAGACATGTATATACTAGTGAAGCCCGGTTTGGAAATTTGGTAGATAAAACAAATGAAATTGTTGAGCGAGAAAATATTGACATCGTAATAATGGGTACTAAAGGAAAAACCGAAAATAAAAATTTAACGTTTGGATCAAATACATTACAGGTAATGAAATACGTAAAGTCTCCCGTGTTGGCAATACCGGCGCGTTACCATGGTTCACCGCTTCAGAATATTCTTTTTCCTACCGATTATATGATTCCCTTTAAGCGCAGGGAATTAAAGCTTTTAAGTACTTTAGCAAAGGGTTTTGTCGCCACATTGCATATGGCTCTATATTTCTGAATTTAATGGTTTGTCATATAGACAAAAAGACAATTGTTCCTTTTTAGAATGCTCTTTCGAAAGGAATAAAACTACTTTTTTGCAGATTCCAGGAAAAGACATTAGCCAAGTTATCAATACGATACTGAATGAGGATGATTTTGATATGTTAGTAATGGTAAATCAAAGACATTCTTATTTAGAAAATATCCTCTACCACTCTAATATTGAAAAAATAGGATTGGAAATAAAAATACCATTTTTGGTAATGCAAAACTTATATCGTTAATCTTAAATATTAAACCATGAAACGAATTTTATTGCCTACCGATTTTTCAGAAAACGCTTACAATGCCATAAAATATGCCGTCCAACTGTTAAAACAAGAAGAGTGCATGTTCTTTATCCTGCATGCTTATTCTCCAATAGTATTGAGCGCGGGTGGTATGTACGATAGTTATTCAGCAATGTCTTTTCAGAAAATAGCGCAAGAGAACGCTGAAACTAAACTTACCGAATTGGAAGAGACCTTGCTCAAAGAATTTCCAAGCTCTAAACACACCTTTACTTTTAAAGCATCTTTCAATTTATTGATTTCCGAAATGATAACAATTGCTGAAGAAAAAATGATCGATTTTGTGATTATGGGTACTCAAGGAGCTACAGGGGCTATAGAAGTATTTTTGGGTACCCACACCATGTTCGCCATTAAAAAAATGAAATGCCCTGTGTTAGCAGTTCCTGCTAATTTTGAATACGAAGCTCCAACTGAAATATTATTTCCCACTGATTATAAAATAAATAGGAAGAATAAATATTTCTCGATTTTACGTAATTTATGCATCGATCACCTTTCAAAGTTACATATTCTGAATGTCTATTACGGAATTCCGTTGACTGAAGAGCAAGAAAATCTGAAAACGTTTTTGAATACTTATTTCATAGATAGCAATCCTATGTTTCATATTGCTGAAGACAATGATATTATTGGTGCCGTTGAAAAGTTTCAAATCAGAACGAAGGTCAATTTCTTGGTGATGTTTCACAACAAGCATACTTTTTTTGAAAATATTTTATTCAAACCTGTTATCAACCAACTTGCTTATCACACGCATGTTCCGTTTTTAGTAATTCCTTCAGTAGAAATACAAAAATCTTAATTTAAAACTATGAAAACGATACTTGTTCCCACCGACTTTTCAAACAACGCATACTGTGCAATTTATTATGCTACGCAGTTGTTTGCTGAAGAAAAATGCATATTTATTATCGTGCATTCTTTCGAAAATCAAGTCACCAAACTTACGAGTCGAATCAATATCGTTAAGACAGAATCTGTCGTGGATGAGCTGTACAATACTTACGAAGCAAAATGTGATGAAGTAAAGCACAAAATCATTCTTGATACAGAGAGTAACCTCCACAATTATAAAACCATAGCTACTTCTTTGTCGTTGTCCAGAGCTATCAACAAATTAATTACGAAAGAAAAAGTAGATTTTGTAGTGATGGGCAGTAAAGGAAGTACAGGAGCAAACGATATTTTAGTGGGAAGCAATACGCTAGCAATGATAAGAAAAATCAAAAAAGCCCCTTTGCTAGTAATCCCTCAAGAACTTGATTTTAAACCTATTAAAAAAATCGCTTTTGCAACAGGTTTTAAAAGAGCTTATGACAAAAATGAAATACAACCAATGACTTACTTATCATCACTTTGTAATGCAATAATTAAGGTGGTACACGTGCATAAAAAGGTAAAAATGACAGATGACCAGCTAGCCAATTTTAATCAGTTATTTGAACTCTTGAAAAACAGTAAACCTGAAAATAATTCGTTATTCAGAGAGACCGATATCTATGATACGATTACTTCTTATCTGAATAAAGAACAGATTGACCTGCTCATAATGATATACTATAAACACAATGCCATTGTTAGATTGTTTCGGGAAGCTACGGTAAAAGATATTGCAAAATATACATTGATTCCTTTCTTGATATTACCCACTCAGGACTGATATTTATCATAGTTATCTAGGTACCGACTTTTTATTTTTATCATCATAAACCATAATAATTATTGTGATGAAAAAGAAAATTTTACTTCCCACAGATTTTTCAAAAAATGCTTGGAACGCCCTTAAATATGCAAGTAAATTATATAAGAATGAAGAAGTAGATTTTTATCTGCTAAATGCCTATATAATTCAAAATTATTCTATTGATAATATGATGGTAGCCGAGCCTGGTGAAAAGTATTATGAAGTGGCTAAAACAAATTCTGAAACTGGCTTAGAGAAACTTCTCAAAAGAATTGAATTACTGGAGATACCCAGTAACCATACTTATTTCACCAAATCGGTATATAATATGCCGTTAGAGGCTGTTAAAAATTTTGTTGAAGACAAAGATATCGATTTAGTTGTAGCGAGCAATAAAGGTGAGACTGACGCTATCGATATACTTATAGGCAGTAATAGTATTGATTTTATGGAAAAAGTGCGCAATTGTCCTGTATTTATGATTCCCGCGAAAGCTTTATTCACAGAACCCAATGAGATTGTTTTCCCAACAAGCTTTAAAACCCATTTCAAACGTAAAGAACTAATCCATCTGTACGAAATTGCACGAATTACAAACGCACCAATTCGTATTTTTCATGTAGGCCAAGAAGCAGAACTTTCCAAAGAACAAAAAGAAAAGAAAACATTACTTGAAGAATGCTTTGACGGTCTTACCTATTCCTACCATTTCTCAGAAAATACAGATGTGCAAGAAGGATTGAATCTTTTTACGAAAAGTAGAAACAGCGGAATGGTTGCTTTCATTAATAAAAAACACGCCCTTTTTGGTTCAATATTCTCACACCCCATGGTAAAAGAGTTGGGTTTTAACGCTAAAGTACCGGTATTGGTATTACACGATTTACGCAATTAATTAATATGAAAAAGAACAGTTTCCAAATTATAAAGTCCTCTGGAGAAAAAGCAGACTTTTCTATAACGAAACTGCGAAGCAGTTTGTATAGAAGTGGTGCTGATGAGTTAACCGTTGACAACATTATTAATGTTGTTAGAGATGAGTTATACCAAGGTATTTCTACCAAAGAAATTTATAACCGGGCTTTTGCTTTATTGAAAAAAAGCAAATCAATTTATGCATCTAAGTACAAACTTAAAAAAGCAATATACGAATTAGGTCCCACAGGCTTTCCTTTTGAAAAATTTATTGGAGCTCTTATGAAACATTCGGGATATAAAGTTGAAGTTGGAAAAATATTAAAAGGAAAATGTGTATCGCATGAAGTAGATGTGATCGCTATAAAAAATAAACAACATATTGTGGCCGAATGTAAATTTCATAGCGAAAAATCTACAACTTGTAATATTAAAGTTCCACTATATATCAATTCTAGATATCGAGATATCGTTACCCACTATACAAAAACCCCTAGCTGTCCTAACGAAGGTTGGGTAGTAACAAATACACGCTTCACCACAGATGCTATTACTTATGGTAAGTGTGCTGGCCTTTATTTATTGAGCTGGGATTATCCTAAAGATAATGGACTTAAAGACCGAATAGACAGATTAGGATTATATCCTATTACGGTTTCTACCTTACTTACCAATAGAGAAAAGCAATTTTTACTAAGCCGGGAAATTGTACTGTGCAGGCAATTGTTAAATGATACTTTCTTTTTAGATCATTTGGGTATTTCTGAAACGAGAAAAAAGATGATACTTTCTGAAATTTCAATGCTTTGTAATTCCAATTGATATGAACAAGATTAAAATCCATTTTTTAGGTGCTTCGGGTACTGTAACCGGTTCTAAGTTTTTATTGGAAACACCAGAGCATAACTTGCTCATAGATTGCGGAATGTTTCAAGGGTTAAAAGAGTTACGTGAAGAGAACTGGAAAGATATTTCATTTGATGTTTCGACCATTGATACAGTCCTTCTAACACACGGTCACCTTGATCATACTGGATATTTACCAAGATTGGTAAAACAGGGGTTTAAAGGCACTGTAATAGGTACTGCTCCCACACTAGAAATCACCAAAATAATTTTACTGGATAGTGCTAAAATAAATGAAGAGGAGGCAGAACGGGCAAATGATGAAGCATATAGTAAACATCATCCAGCTTTGCCATTTTATACGCTGCAAGATGCTGAGAGAACTATAAGATTAATGCAACCTACCGAAAAAGATATTTGGCATTCTCTTTCAGAACATATTAAATATAGGTTTCGTTATAACGGTCATATTATAGGGGCAACCTTTATAGAACTTGAGATTTTTAGTAAAACATTTGTTTTCTCCGGTGATATTGGTAGGCAAGAAGATTTATTATTGTTTCCACCAGAAAAACCACAAGCGGCCGATTATTTGTTTTTAGAAAGTACCTATGGCAATAAATTGCATCCTTTTGAAAGTGTTTCAGAAAAACTGATCGCACTCATTACCGATACTATTCATAATCGGGGTGTTCTAATAATCCCTTCTTTTGCAGTAGAACGCTTACAAACCTTAATGTTTTTACTTTGGAAACTATACAATAAAGGACAGATTCCCAATATTCCAATTTTTGTAGACAGTCCAATGGGAAATAATGTATTGAACGTTTTTGAGCTTTTCCCCAGTTGGCATAAGATTCCTTTTGAAGAGTTTAGTGCTATGAAAAATAGAATCAACATAATAACTTCCTATCGTGAAACTTGGGAAACCATTGACGATACACGACCTAAAATTGTAATTGCCGGAAGCGGAATGGTAACAGGGGGCAGGGTATTGACCTATTTAAAACAATTAATTGATAAACCAACCACATCGGTTTTACTTGTGGGTTACCAAGCAGAGGGAACCAGAGGGCGTCAATTATTGGAGGGTGCTCATGAGTTAAAATTTTTCGGTAAATATTACCCTGTAAAAGCTGCAATACACCATTTGGAAAGTCTCTCTGCTCATGCAGACCAGGCAGGAATTTTGGATTGGTTGTCCGAAATTAAAAACATTCCGGAAAATACATTTCTCCTTCATGGAGAACCAACAGCTTTACAAACGCTTCGTGTAAAAATACAAGATACATTCCCTTGGAAAGTGACAGTTCCAAAACACCAGCAAACTTTTGAGCTAATAGTATAATAGGAATGATTTTTATCTTTTTTAACGTTGCTTTTATTAATTAGATTCGACTGTTTAAACAGGAAAACTATGAAAACATCAACAACTATATCTCCTTGCTATTTAAAACTTTAAAAGAAAATAAACTATTATTATTAGACGAATGAAGGTACTTATATATAGCGCAAAGCCATTTGAAATTCCTTTATTAAAGGCGGCTAATTCCAATAAACATCAACTAGAGTTTACTGAAAAAAGACTAACGTCAGAAACAACAATGATGGCATTAAATTATGATGCTATTTCTATTTTTTCTGCTGATGATGCATCTTCGATTGTTCTGGAAAAATTACATGATTTTGGTGTAAAGTTCATTACCTTGAGGTCTGCAGGTCATGACAACATCAACTTGAACAGTGCGCGTACGTTAGGAATTAAAATGGCTAACACGCCTAACTATTCACCATATGCTATTGCAGAGCACGCCATAACATTATTACTTTCCTTTAATAGGCATATTACCACAGCGCATACTCAAACACTTCGTAATAATTTTTTATTGGATAACTTGATTGGTTTTGATCTACATAATAAAACGGTTGGAGTTATGGGAACTGGAAAAATCGGAAGTATTCTCGTTAAAATACTTTATGGATTTGGATGTACCATTCTTGCAAATGATACCAGCAACAATAAACAACTGATTGAAGATTATAAAGTTGAATATATATCAAAAGATGCCATGGCCAATGAAGCAGAAATCATTTTTATTTGTTTGCCGCTTAATCCTTCTACATATTACCTTTTTGATAAAGCTTATATAAATAAGCTAAAAAAGAATCCTGTTATAATTAATGTTGCACGTGGAGGCATCGTTAAAACTGAAGAAATACTAAAGGCTTTGGATAATGGAATTATTATTGGTTATGCAACCGATGTGTACGAACATGAACATGGGATCTTTTTTTATGATCGTTCTAGAGACACCAGAGAAGATAAAATGCTTCTTAAATTACTTTGTCATCCTAAAGTTTTGGTAACACCTCATCAAGCATTTGCCACAAATGAAGCATTACAAAATATCGCTTTAACAACCATTGAAAACCTAAATGCGTGGGAAGCTGGCCTACACCCCATTAATGAGCTTTAAGGAAATTCACTGTTGTAATAAGAGAAGCGGTAACTTCTGGTCTTTTACCACGTCTATAAGCAAAACATTGCTTTAACTTTCGGCAACTATTCTTTTATCTACAATATTATTGCCATTTTCAAATATAAAAACAGATTGGTAATAGCGTTGGGATAGGTGCGCGAAGTCCTTTGTGGTATGAAATTATAAAATGAGGAAAAGCAACAAATCAAGGCAAACACTTTATCAACAGAGAACACCAATTTAATTTATTAATAAACAAACAGAAACTGATATTCGTCATTGTAAAGGATTTACTTCCAATTTAATTTTGGACTGAGTTTAACTAAAATCCAAACATTATGAAGAAGTACAGTTTTTTGCTTGCAACAGCAATCCTACTAATTTCATTTACTGTAAAAGCACAGGAAAAATGGTCTGTGGAGTTTAGGCCTGGGCTTAACTTTCCAACAAGTGATATAGGAAACACAGATGCTAAAATTGGTTTTGGCTTTGAGCTTACGGGCTCATATAAGATTATGCCTCATTTGTCTGCTTATGCGGGTTGGGGCTGGAATGAGTTTAAAGGTGAAGATAGATTTTCATTTGAGGACATTACCTTGGAAGAAACGGGATATACCTTTGGTTTCCAGTTTATACATCCCATTGGTACTTCTTCAGTTTCATATGCTGCAAGGGCTGGCGCGGTTTATAATCATATAGAACTAGAAAATATCGCTGGTGACATCACAGCCAATTCGGGCCACGGCTTTGGATGGCAAGTTGCAGTGGGCGTTAATTATGAGTTTACTCCAAATCTATTTTTGTGTCCTATGATTCGATACCACTCTCTCTCAAGGGATTTGGAGATTGCGAATGTTTCTACAGATTTGAAGCTCAATTATATTTCCTTTGGGATTGGACTGGCTTGGGAATTTTGATTTTACAGATAGGATTTTTGAAATTTGAATTATACGGTTCTTATTTTTTTTTTTGAATTCACCCAAGACTTTTTGAAATGAAAATTGCATTCGCTATACTTCTCTGTATTCAAGGTTTTATTCATTTGATGGAATTTTTAAAGGTATTTGGTTTTGTCGAAATTCCACAACTTTCACAAAATTTTTCTAAACTAGAGGGACTTTTGTGGCTGGTGGTTACTCTGGCTTTTGTGCTTGTGGGAGTACTTTTTCTGATAAAAAACAATCTGTGGTTTTGGGTAGCTATATTAGCTGTGATAATTTCACAAATATTGATTATAATGAATTGGCAGGATGCGAAATTTGGCACCATTGCCAATGTGATTGTGTTGGTTATTGCAATTATAGCATTGGCTGGCTGGAATTTTAAAAGACATTACAAACAGCATGTATCCCAATCTTTTGAAAACGTAACCATTTCCGAAGAAACAATTTCTGAAAAGGATATTGAAGATCTTCCCATTCCCGTTCAAAAATATCTGAAATACGTCGGGGTGCTCGGCAAACCCAAAATAAAAACAGTCAAAGCTATTTTTAAAGGAGAAATGCGCGAAAAAGGAAAGGATTGGTTTGCTTTCACTTCTGAACAATACAATTTTTTTGAAAATCCAACGCGCTTGTTTTTTCTGAAAGCAATTTTCAAAGGGCTGCTCACACAAGGATACCATAGTTACAAAGATAATAAGGCTTCTATGCTTATAAAACTCTTATCAGTTTTCCCAGTCGCTGATATAAAAGATCCCGAAATGTTTAAAACAGAAACCGTTACTTTCTTTAATGATATGTGTCTTTTTGCCCCTTCCGCATTAATTGATGAAAAAATTGAATGGCAATCTATTGACGATATATCCGTAAAAGCAATCTACACCAACAAGAAAGCGACTATTTCCGCCATTTTGTATTTCAACGAAAATGATCAACTAATCAATTTTACTTCAAAAGATAGGATGGAAGTGAATTCCAACCAAAAAGTCCCGTTTTCAACGCCAGTGAAAAAATATGGGACTGTCAACGGCTATAATTTACCCGTAGCTGCGGATGCAGTTTGGCAATTTCCCGATGGCGATTTTGTTTATGGGAAGTTTTATCTACTAGACGTTCAGTATAATGTAAAAAAATTGGATTGAAAGAAATGTTTGCTTCACGCAAAAATAAACTCCTATTTATAAAATGCATCCACACTGTGATTTGGTTGTTTTTCAATCTGGTGATATTTTATCTTTTGTATGCGGCAATTGCCAACAAAATCGACAAATGGGTATGGATTTGCATAGGTCTTGTTTTTGGGGAAGGTTTGGTGCTGCTAGCTTTTAAAATGTTTTGTCCGCTAACTGTAATAGCCCAAAAATATTCAGATTCCACTAAGGATAACTTCGATATTTTCCTTCCGAATTGGTTGGCCAAATACAACAAACTTATTTACACCACTATTTTCTGCATATCTGTAATTATTGTGGTTTACAGATTGGTTGTTGATTAAAATTATGGAAAAGCCGTTTTCACTCATAAAATATTTTGGGGTGGTCATTTTTCTTTCATGGCGTTTCCAAATAGCTAAGGGCTGTTGGGGCAAGAATACAGCCCGCGATTGCATTAATATCTATAGATCTTAAATAGTATCGCGAATTACTTCTTTTAATTTTATATTCTCAAAGCCAGGATAGATATTTTTAAACTCAACGGTCTCTCCTTCGTCATTCTTTCCCTGCAAATCGTATTTAAAGACTACTTTAGTTCCTAACGGTGAGTAATAATAGACAATCCAGGCGTCAGATTCCCTTAACCCAATACAGCCATTGGAAGAAGTTTTTTCCAAAGTGGCCAAGTTGGTCGTGGGATGGATAAGTTGACCAACACTACGGCCATTTATAGAAGGTTCCAACCAGGGAATAGCAGGCAGACCGGTGGTTTTACCGTCATCTCGATTCGTTTTTGTGTATTTATGGTTATTCAGGGGATTCATAAATATCGGTTTTTTATTTACTCGGATTATTTCACCTATACCCGGTTTTGTTCTCATATCCACGTCACCTTTGGCCATAGCCAAATATCTTTTGCCGACTTTTCCCACTCTCACAGGAAACTTATATATTTCTTTTTCATCTTGAATGATTCTAAGCCGAAATTCCGGAATGTTGAGTTCTAAATAAGTATTGCATAACTGCGTTTTAAGTTGTTGCGTTTGGATAGAGTCGGGAATAACCAGAACCTGATCTTTTTTCAAAGCTATCAGTGCTTGAGGATCTTCATTGAAAATACCTTTATCCATTAAGTAATAATAATCTGTATGCGCCAATGTGTCTAGAATCCAATTGTTGTGATGCACAATAATATATTCATCAATAGAATAGTTGTGGGTTTGGTTATGTTCTGCAATAATGCTGTCCATCCATTTAAAGTAGGAACGAATAGGAACATCTTTATTGACGACTATTTCAATTGGTGTTGAAGTTTTTTCTTGTTTTAAACTGTCTCTTTCAACTACCTCATTTTTGTTGTTTGACTTCTCTTCACTATCGACTTTATTGGTGTTTAAGCAACCTACAAGTATGAAAGAGAAAATAAGTAATAAAATATATTTCATCTGTTTGAATTTAAAAAAGCTCTTATTTAAACACAAATTAGGAGCATATTTTAGAGTTATAATTTGGTGTTCAGCATAAGTTAAAAATAGAATTACACTCCGTGGAAAAGTTTATTTTAATTAAGAATCAAACGTAGGAAGTTAATAACCAAAATAGAATGATATTGGTCATCTTTCCTGTTATTTCTTTACATAATTAGACCATTTAGTATTCAGTTGACCAAAACTTGATAAGCTGATTTAAATCATTTTTATGACAAAAATCCTACACTATATTTGGTTTTTCTGATTTCTAAATGAATAAAGCAAACTCTATACTAACCCGCATTAAATTATTCTTTGCCGAAATCGGCGATATGACTTTATTTGCCGGACGCTTTTTCCGTGAAGTATTCAGTCCGCCTTTTGAGTTTAAGGAACTGCTTCGGCAATGCTACAACATGGGTAACCGCTCCCTACTTTTGGTGGGTGTAACGGGTTTTATCTTGGGACTTGTGTTTACCTTACAGTCGCGGCCCACTTTGATGCAGTTTGGTGCACAATCATGGATGGCCTCTATGGTGAGTCTTTCCATTGTTCGCGAAATTGGGCCTGTAATAATAGCTCTTATCTGTGCTGGGCGCATTGGTTCGGGAATTGGTGCGGAGCTTGGTTCTATGCGCGTTACGGAACAGATAGACGCCATGGAGGTTTCTGGCACCAACCCTTTCAAATATTTGGTGGTTACCCGTGTTGTGGCAACAACCTTAATGTTGCCTTTGTTGATAATTATGGGAGATGCCATCGCTCTTTTGGGTTCGGCTCTTATTGAAAATTTAAAAGGCGATGTTTCCTATGTGCTCTATTTTAATCAGGTTTTTGATGCGTTAAGCTTTAGTGATATAATTCCGGCAACGGTAAAATCAGTTTTCTTTGGCTTTGCCATTGGATTGGTAGGTTGCTATAAGGGCTATTATTGTTCCAAAGGTACCGTAGGGGTGGGAGAGGCTTCAAATTCCGCGGTGGTCTATATCTCCATGTTACTTTTTGTGATTGATTTTATAGCCGTTTTTATAACTGATATATTTTTATAAAGTATAAATGAATTTCGAAAAAAACATAAAACCTGTACTAGAGTTGAAAAACTTAAATAAAAATTTTGGCGATAACCATGTGCTGAAAGGTTTCAACCTAACGCTTTTTGAAGGCGAAAACTTGGTGGTAATGGGTAAATCAGGTTCGGGAAAATCGGTGATGGTAAAATGTTTAGTAGGCTTAATACAGCCAGATAGCGGAAGTATCACTATTAAAGACCAAGACATCACTACAATGGGCCATAAAGAACTGGATTTGCTTCGCACGGAAATAGGCTTTCTATTTCAAGGAAGTGCCCTCTATGATTCTATGACCGTGCGCGAAAATCTTGAATTTCCATTACGGCGCCATAAAGATAAAATAGAGAACTTTCAAGGAACCGAAATTTTGGTAAAGGAAGCTTTGGAGAATGTAGGCTTAGCAAAAGCTATAGATTTGATGCCGGCAGAACTTTCTGGTGGGATGCAGCGAAGGGTGGCTTTGGCCCGAGCCTTAATCTTGAAACCAAAAATTATTATGTATGACGAGCCAACAACAGGTTTGGATCCAATCACAGCTAAAGAAATTATCTTGTTAATGCGAAATATTCAAAAAAAATATCAGACTTCCTCCCTTATCATCACACACGATGTGGACTGTGCGAGAGTAATCTCAAACAGGATGATATTGTTGGTAGATGGCATCAATTATGCCGAAGGAACTTTTGAGGAACTCTCGAATTCGAGCGATCCACAGGTGCAGGCATTCTTTAAAAACTAATGTTATGGGAAAATCAACTTCACAAAAAATAAACGTCGGTATTTTTGTAGTCATCGGCACAATACTTCTTATCGCAGCCCTTTATTTTATTGGAAGCAAGCAGCAAATGTTTAGTAAAAATATTGAAATTTATGCCACTTTCGCAAACGTGAACGGCTTAACCTTGGGTAACAACGTGCGCTATTCTGGAATTAACGTTGGCACCGTGAGCAAAATAGAGATGATTGATGAAGGAACCATCACCATCCAAATGATGGTGGAAGATAAAACTTCAAAGTTCATCAAAAAAGACGCCATTGCTTCAATTGGCTCAGATGGTTTGGTAGGAAGTATGGTTGTCAATATTATTCCGGGAAAAGTTCAAAATGCGAAACCCGTAATTGCAGGTGATACCATTCAGTCATACAGCAGGATTGGGGCCGACGATATGCTTTCCACACTGAACACAACCAATGAGAATGCCGCGTTATTGACTGCCGATTTGTTGAAGATAACCAATAAAATTCTTGAGGGCAAAGGCACCTTGGGCGCATTAGTTAACGATACTTTGTTAGTGCAGGACATCCGACAGTCTGTGGTAGAGCTCAGAAAAACCGCTACGGGCACTTCCGCTGCAATCTCCAATATCAATACTATTATTTCAAAAATAAATTATGATGAAAGCGCAGCGGCAGTACTTTTGAGCGATACCGTTTCCGCCAACCAAATTAAAAAACTATTTGCCAATCTTGAAAAATCCAGCAATGATATTAACCAAGTAACCAAAAATCTGGATGACTACATTAAGGAAATAAAATCGGGAAAAGGAACTTTGAATTATGTTACGCAGAATGAAGTTTTGGTCAAAAATATTGATTCTACAATGATTAATATAAAAGAAGCCTCGGAAAAACTCAACGAAAATATGGAAGCCCTAAAGCACAATTTTCTTTTCCGCGGATATTTTAAAAAGCTCGAGCGACAGGAAAAAAGAGATGCCAAGGAAAACTGATTTTATTTTGGTGTTTTCGCTCTTTCAAAAACCAGCTAAAATTATTGTTGATCAATAATTTAAAAGAGAATTTTGCTAATATTTTTGAAGACTCATCGATTGATGAAATCAACCAAATAGGAACGTTGAAAGAGTTAAGGAAAGCTGGCATAAATACCGACAACGAACTTATTGAAAGTTACTGATGTAAAAACAAAAGAGGTATAAGCGTCTTGTAGGATAATTCAGAAATAGCAGAACCTAGAAGTAGCCGTTCAAGAAATGTTTCTTTTTCTACAAACACAGCATGTAAATCTATATTGAGTAATTGGGTTGCAGTGTTTACCGCAATTAAACCGGGAATTGTATACACACAAAAATAATTATATGGATGATCTGGAAAAAGTGCTCTAATGTATCTATTATCTTCACTTTTAGGTAATACAAAAGCATTGTCATTAAGTTCTAAAACATTGAGCTCACATTGGTGAATATCCAACATTTCTTTAAATACTTTAATACCTTTTAAAGAATAATTTTCACAGTTCTGAATAGAAAATAATGTGCTTTTTATACTTGTAAAGCTATACAATTCAGGTATTGTTAGTGTTGGGCAATCAATATTTCTAATAACTTGTAAGGTATTACTTCCAAAAATCATCTCTTTGGCTCCCGTAGCTCCATTAGTTCCCATTATAATAAGATCAATAGAATATAATTTGACCGTTTGATCAATGGCTGAAACAAAGTTGTCATAATCAAATAAGCCGTGAAAGGTGAAAAGTTGCGACTTATGCTGCGTACTAAGTTTTTTCACCAATTGATCGATAATTTTCTTGTTATCGGTAGCGATACTGTCATAAATGGTATCGGTGGGGGAACCAACCACTAAATCGTCACTAATGTATTCTGAAACTTTTTGAACATTTAGAATGTAGAAATCACATTCCCAATTTTCAAAAAATTTCATTGCATAGTTTATTGCATTTAAAGAGTTTTCTGAAAAGTCTGTGGGTAATAAAATGTTTTTCATCTTATATATTTTCAGCTAAGTTATTAGAAAAACACCTTTTATAAAATGATAGTTATCATATTGATACCTATAAATAATTTGATAAATATAATTTTTCTTCCATTTAAATTTTACATCTTTATTATCTTAAATTTAAGAAATCATGAAAAAAAATATGGGCGGTGTAGACCGCATTATCAGATTGTTTCTAGCGGCAATTATTTTGGCTTTATCTGTTTACGAAGTTATTACGGGAACCTTGGAAATTATTCTTCTGATTCTAGCTGGCATTTTTGTAGTGACCAGTTTTGTTAGTTTTTGTCCTCTATATTTACCTTTTGGTATTCGCACTTGTAAAACAAAAAACAAATAACCAAATAGAGAGACATATACCCCAATCAATTTGCCTTCAAATTCCTTAAAATTTATTGGGGATATAACCTTTAGATCCTACAATTGTTAAGAAAATAGAACTACTGAAGTTTACAGGAGAATTTTAAATTGATATCTTGCTATTTTAAAAGAAATTTAAACGAATAGGAATGCTTAGCAATTTAAAAGAAAATTTTGCCCATCTTTTTGAAGATGCACTTATTGAGGAAATAAACCAAGTGGGTTCCTTGAAACATGTAAAAGAAGGCGAAAAACTTATTGAAATTGGTGATTATGTTCGTTCAATGCCCTTGCTTATCTCTGGTGCCATAAAAATATTGAGAGAGGATAACGACGGGAATGAATTGCTACTGTATTTTTTAGAAAGGGGAGACACTTGTGCTATGACCATGACGTGTTGTCTGGGCCAAACCAAAAGTGAAATCCGAGCCATTGCTGAACTTGATACTACCTTAATAATGATTCCAATTCAAAAGTTGGAAGAGTGGACGGGCAAATATAAAAGTTGGCGAAATTTTATCTTCCAGAGCTATCATACCCGACTTACTGAAATGCTAGAAACGATAGATAGTATAGCCTTCTATAATATGGATGAACGTCTTGTTAAGTATTTACAGAATAAACAAAAAGTCACACAAGATTCTTTAATAAACTCTACCCATCAAGAAATAGCCTATGATCTTAACACATCACGTGTGGTAATTTCCCGATTGCTAAAAAAACTTGAAACGATGGGGAAAATAGAACTTTATCGAAATAGCATTAAAATAATTTCTCTTTAGTTTCAAGATTCAGATTTTTCCATAACTTCGTTTGAAGTGTAACTTTTGTTACTTACGAATATACCTACTATGGGTATCTTTATGCTTCAAAATTAAAGAGTAACACTATGGAGAATAAAGAATTTAAAGAAACCACATCAATGCCCAGAATTGGGGATATTGCACCAGATTTTAATGCAAAAACTACTAAGGGCGATATTAAACTTTCAGAGTTTGCGAAAGACAAATGGATTGTAATGTTTTCGCACCCAGCGGATTTCACACCTGTTTGTACTACGGAGATGAGCGGTTTTGCGCTTCGTAAAGCAGAATTTGACGCACTAAACACAGAACTTTTGGGACTGAGCATTGACAGCATTCACGCCCATTTGGGATGGGTAAGTAATGTGCGTGAAAAAACGGGAGTTTATTTTGATTTCCCTATTATTGCTGATATTGACATGAAGGTTTCCAAACTTTATGGAATGTTACAGCCCAATGAAAGCGAAACCGCCGCGGTGCGTGCAGTTTTCTTCATAGACCCAAAAAAGAAAATCAGGTTGATTATGTATTATCCGCTGAACGTGGGCCGAAATATGGATGAAATTTTGAGAGTATTGGAAGCTTTGCAAACATCAGACAAATTCGGTGTTGCAATGCCCTTAGATTGGAAAAAAGGCGATAAGGTTATTATTCCACCACCAAAAACTTTAGAAGAGATGGAGGCGCGTTTAAAAGATGATTCAGTAGAAAAAATTGATTTTTATTTGGCGAAAAAATCTCTTTAATTATTTAACCTAAAACATGAACTCATGAAATTATTTGTATTATCTATTTTGGGAAGCACCTTGTTTGCTTGCAATACGTATAATAAAGATAAGTATTCCAATATTCAAAATGATTCAAAGGATTTGGCACTAGCCGAACCTCAAGAACATCCCGGGAAGAAATTGATGGAAAACAATTGTTACGTTTGCCACAATCCAAAAACTTCAGAAGGAAATATGATTGCCCCGCCATTTGTAGCTGTAAAGATGCATTATATTTCTGAGGACACTTCAAAGGAAGAATTTGTAAAAATGATAGTTGAATGGTCCAAAAATCCTTCCGAAGAAAAATCAAAAATGCCAGGAGCAGTTAAAAAATTTGGTTTGATGCCTTATCAATTTTTTCCAGAGGAAACCATTCGGCAGATCGCCGATTATATGTTCGACAATGAAATTGAACAACCAGTTTGGTATAAAGATCACTACAACAAAATGCACGGAGACCGCCCAAGAATGAAAGGTAAAATGTTTCCAGGTAAAAGAAAATGAAATTGCTATGAATATGAATCTAGCGAGAGGTTATAACAAGAATGAGTTAGGTGGAAATTGTAGTATTCATTTTAAAGAATAGCTGATGGATTATTACGAAAATTTTTGGAATTATAAATATATTGTAGAAGAAACGGGATGGGATATTGGCTTTGTCTCTACACCGCTAAAAGAATATATCGATCAGCTTTCTAACAAAAAACTAAAAATATTGATTCCTGGTGGTGGAAACTCCTATGAAGCGGAATATTTGTTAAACAAAGGATTCAAAAATATTTTTGTGGTTGATATTTCTGTTATTCCTCTAAAAAATTTAGCAGAACGAGTTCCTTCTTTTCCCTCGAAAAAACTATTACATCAAGATTTTTTTGAACTCAACGGGGCTTTTGACCTGATTCTAGAACAAACTTTTTTTTGTGCTCTCGACCCTTCTTTGCGTGTAGCCTATGTCCAAAAAATGCATCAATTGTTGAAACCGGAAGGGAAACTGGTTGGGATTCTTTTCAACATTCCTTTGAATGATGATAAACCGCCTTTTGGTGGAAACAAAACCGAATATAAAGGTCTTTTTTCAGAAAAATTTAAAATAGTAAAAATGGAAACTGCCTTTAATTCCATTCCTTCACGGACTGGAAACGAATTGTTTTTCAAACTAATAAAGAAATAAGTAAAAAAGTACTCAGAGTTTTTGACCAAAGGAAAGATCTCCCGCATCTCCCAACCCGGGCACAATGTAGCCACGGCTATTTAGTTTATCATCCACCGCAGCAATCCAAAGATGTGTATTTTCGGGAAAAATATTTTCTATGTATTCAATTCCGTGTTTGGCTCCAATAATTGAAAGTATATGAATTTGTTTGGGAGAACCATGACTTTCAAAGGCTTTTAGTACATTCTCAAGTGTTCTTCCCGTTGCCAGCATCGGGTCGGTCAACACCAAGGTTTTACCTTCAATGGATGGTGATGCCAAATAGTTTACGATTACTTCAAAGTCGTCTCCGCCGTCGGGATGGTGCCTATATGCCGAAATAAAAGCGTTTTCTGCATTGTCGAAAAAATTCAGAATACCATTATGTAGGGGCAATGCAGCCCGTAAAATGGAGCAAACCACCAAATCATTTTCCGGCACTTGCATTTCCTTTTCTCCCAATGGGGTTGTCACGATCTCTGTTTTATACTGCAAAGTTTTACTCATTTCATAGCTGAGAATTTCACCGATGCGTTCAATGTTTTTTCGAAAGCGCATCGAATCTTTTTGGATTGAAACATCGCGCATTTCCAAGATAAATTGGTTGAGGATTGATTTTTCGTTTCTGAAATCGTGGATAGTCATACTTAAATTGAATTGGTACGAAGTTATAATTTCTT
>Ga0209491_10003029_pt1 | contig 28559 bp, 23 predicted proteins | sample BON02_FD_187213 | JGI IMG/M metagenome (GOLD analysis project Ga0209491, IMG submission 187213) | Freshwater microbial communities from Lake Bonney liftoff mats and glacier meltwater in Antarctica - BON-02 (SPAdes) (version 2) | ecosystem: Environmental > Aquatic > Freshwater > Ice > Glacier...
GCCACCAATGGGAATGGATCGAGGCGTGCAAAGGCAACGGCAAGACCTTCTCCAGTTTCGACATCGGCGGCCCGCTCACGGAACTGGCCCAGCTCGCCAACCTGGCGACGCTCGTGGAAGGCCCGATTGAATACGACACGCTGAGCGGCACCATCTCGAATTCGAAACCCGCCAGCAACCTGCTCCATCGCGAATACCGCAAAGGCTGGTCGCTCTGAACGGCCCGGAAAGGGCAGGGAGCGACGCTGCCCTACCTGCCGTGAAACGCAGGCAGGAAAAAGCGATGAGACGGAAAGGGGTCGGTTCTGATGTTTGACAACAGGTTGGGATTGGGCGGGCTCCCTTTCATGGCCCTCCGGGCGTCGCAGACTTCCCAGCGCACATCTCGACACTTGCCCCCGATAGGGATAGGGATGACGCTTTGATTGCGCCACCCCTCCCTCCGAACCGGACGGGCGGATCTCTCGTATCCGGCTCTCTCCTGCCGCGACAGGCTTCGTCTTTCGCTCGCAGACTCCGCCAAGCCCCCGGCAACCGAATCGAGTTCACAGCGGTCGCTCCTTCATGGCCGTCCTGCGTTACGGACCGGTCGTTCTCTCCCCATTGCTCCCCACCCGCCTCGCGGCGTCGCAGTCATGGTTCGACACACCACGGCTTCTCACCGCAGGAGAACGGACTTCCACCCTTCTGTCCCGGCACCCTCTCAGGCGCACGAGCGCCGGCCGCTGGCCGGCAGCGCTCGGCGGCCCGCCGAGCGCTTGCGCCCTCCAAGTTAAGAGAACCATCCGGAGCGCGGGGTCCTGAACGCAGTCAGCGAAGAACCCAGGATGAAGTCGTCGCCGGGCCGGCGACGACTGCCGGCGGGCCGCCGGCGCTCCCCATCGCAACTGCGGGCTCAAGCCCGCGCTCCGTCGGAGTGTTACGCGAACCGCAATCTTCTGAACGGGCAGGATTGCGATCAAGGCGACGGAGATTTTCCGGGGAGACGTTCCCGTGGGCGGAATTGTGTCTTCCCGTGCCCACAATTTCAAACGCCCCCTGCCGAGGCGTTCGACGCTTTACTTCCGGTTGTTTTGGATCAGTTTACCAACAGAGCAGCAAAATGAACCCGCCCAGAATGAGAACATTGCTCCGGCTCGCCGCACTGGTTTGGATGGTGCCGTTCCTCCTTCCCGCCCAGACCGTCAATCGCTCCGCCGTGGTGCGCGAGGCGGCCACACGGATGGTCGTGACGTCGCCCAGCGTCATCAAGGCCCTCACCAACACGACCGGTCGGGCGGCCCGGGTCGAAGTGAAGCTGCCCCGGGATCTGGACCGCTATCACGTTCTGGAGCAGCGGGCGCAATCGACCCGTGTGGCGACGAATCTTGTGTCCAGCTCAAGCAACCGGTTCGACGCGGCCCTCGCGCCCGGCACCACGCTGATGTTCATGGAAAAAGAGTCCCGCACCGACATCGCCACCAACGCGTCCGTGGTGACGAAGCCTTTGTTCTCCACCTTCTTTGTCAAATCGACACCGCCCGAACATCCGGGCGAACCCAACCGCACGGCCACGGGCACTTTGACCCTGCTGGCCGACATGCCGACGGTGTGGGATGTTTCGAGCAACGCCTATGTGGCCCGGCTTTCGGTGATGTTCCTCTCGGAGGACGCCGACGCCGGCAATTCGCTCCTGCCCATGGCCGTGGAATTTCGCGGCAACAATGTGAAAAGCATCGAGCCGCGCAAAGTGGAACTGCAAAAGGCCGGCGTGGACGGCAGCGAGGAGGTCGTCGTCGTGTGTGACCAATACCTCCCGCAGGTCGAGGTGACGGCGTATTATCAGATGACCAACACCACGCGCGAACTGGTCCTGCGCCCCCTGACCGCATCGGCCATGACCCAGATGATCATCTCCCGGCCGATGCTGTTCGCCTCGCTCGTGGGTGGCTTGATCGGCGGTTTGTTGAGGCTGTTCAAGGGACCCAAATGGCGGGCGGGACGGGTCGTGCGTTACCTGGCGGAGGGCGCCGCGGTGGGACTGGTCACGGTGACCATGCTCCTCTCGGGACTGCTGCACGGTGAACTCGCCGGAATGGCCGCCCAGCCCCAGCTCGTGCTGGCCTTCTCCCTGGCCGCCGCCGCAGGATCGGTCGGGGCGCACTTTCTTGATGCCGCGATCAACCGCCTGCGCGGCAAGCCGGCCTCATAAATGATTCGCCGCCACCGTCGTTGACGACTCTCTCAGGAACCGTTGATTCAATCCCGAGACGAATTTGGAAACGCTAATCAGCGCTGATTTTCGCTGATCTTACAGGCATGCGCTTCCAAGGATTAGCGCGAATCAGCGGCAATTAGCGGTTTCTCTTTCATGCATGGATTTAATCAATGGTTCCCCACCCCGCCTCGCGGCGTCGCAGTCATGGTTCGACACCCCACGGCTTCTCACCGCAGGAGAACGGACTTCCACCCTTCCGTCCCAACACCCGCTCAGCCGGAACCATGCAGTTGAATCGGGGAGCGCTTGCGCCCTCCAAGTTGAGAGAACCATCCGGTGCGCAGGGTCCTGAACGCAGTCAGCGAAGGACCCAGGATGAAGTCGTCGCCGGGCCGGCGACGACTGCCGGCGGGCCGCCGGCGCTCCCCATCGCAACTGCGGGCTCAAGCCTGCGCTCCGTCGGAGTGCTACGCGAACCGGAATCTTCTGAACGGGCAGGATTGCGATCAACGTGACGGAGATTTTCCGGGGAGGGATTCCCGTGGGCGGAATCCTGTCTTCCCGTGCCCCACAATTTCAAACGCCCCCGCCGACGAGTTCGGAACGGTGTCGGTTCTGAATGGCGCTTAGTTAAGGCAGGGATTCGATGGTTTTTGAGATTGGTTTCGGGAGCGTTCGACGATCATCTGATGACGTGGTTTTGTCATCAATCGAAAGTTCTTCGGTCTCCGTTTGACGCCCCCTTTACGACCCCTTTACGGCGATTGAAAACCTCGGCAACTCTCTGCCTGAGGCGCACTGCGCCCCGCGTTCCTTGACCGCCACTTCCGGGTGCACCCCTGCCGTTCGGGAGCGTTGACAGATCAAGGTGGGGCTCGTATCAACTCGTCACCGTCTGGCGGAAGTCAAAGTCGCAAGACGGCAATGTGTTATGCGTGCAATGAAACTGCTGACTTATTTCACTGCCTTCGTTTTGACCTTGAACGCTGCGCACGCCCAGCCCTTGGAGATCAAGAAAATCGAGCTGAACAGTGGAAATGTATCCATCGACGTCAATTCGGTGCGGGAACTCTACTACGTCCTGGATCGCGTCGACCACCAGTCCGGGAGCGCGAACAGTCCGCTTGATGTCAAACTGGGAGATGTGGGAACCAGCCGCCTGGTCGATGCCAATCCGCCGTCCACCTTCAGCTTCTACCGGGCGCGCGGAATCTCTTCTGAAAACCCGGGTGACCTTGATGGCGACGGCATTGATGATGTCTATGAACTGACCCAGCCGGGTTTGAATCCGTTGAATCCCGCCGATGCTGGCAACCAGATTCCATTCGACGGAGCCAGCACGACGGAACTCGAGGCGTATTTGAACAACTACGAGATTGGTCGGGGCATGCACGATGTCACCGGCCAGGCGGCAGGAGGGGGCATGCAGGGCTATGCCCACGGCGCCCAAAAATCGACGGGCATCCACGACCGGCAATGGGCGCGGGCCTTTATCGTCCGGGATCGCCGGCCGCCGAACCAGCGGATTGTTTATGTCGTGGTGGACAACGGTCAAGTGACCCAGTCGATCACCCAGGGAGTAAACGACAAGATCAAGGCGGACAACGAGCTGAACCAGTTCTATTCGTATCAAAACATCGCATTGAGCGCCACGCACACGCATGGCGCGGCCGGCGGTCACTCCCATTTCGCCATCCTGCACGCCACGATCGGCGGCTATTCCTGGCGCACCTACGATGCCCTCGTACACGGCATCTACATGGCCATCAAGAAGGCCCATCGCGATCTCAAGCCCGGAAGCATTCAACGCAATCGGGGCGATCTGTTGGACGCGAATGAAAACCGGCGCCCGAACGCCATTCTCCAAAACCTCGAATTCACGCACTCCCAGCTGGTCAACCCCTTCGCCACCGACAATCGGGATGTGGAAATGTCGTTATTCCGGTTCGAGCAAAAGAATGTTGGCCCCGTCGCGATGTTCAACTGGTTCCCCGTTCATGGCGTTTCGGTATCGAAGGAGAACACGCTGCTGACCGGGGACAACAAGGGCAACGCCGCCTACCTATTCGAAAAGGCCAGGGGAGCGATCTACCCGGGTATGCCGGGCTACAACACCAACACCCCCACCTTTGTCGCGGGTTTCGCGAATTCCAATCCCGGAGATTTGACAGCGAATCGCCGCACGCTCGAGGCGCCGTGGCCGGATCACGGGGTCGACGATTACGGTCGGGCCAGCACCATCGGCGGGCGGCAACACGCCAAGGCGATGGAACTCTTTGACGGGTCCGCCGGACAATTGTCGAGGGTCACGGGCAGCATCGATTATCGGCACCTCTACGTGGACTTCAGCGCGGTCAACGTGAACCCGCCTGCGCTTTATCCTTACAACGTTCCGGGCGTGGCGTTTCCCGCTTTTCGGACGCCGGAGCAGCAACCCTGGCGGACCTGTCACGGCGGTTACGGCGTTGAGTTCGGCAAGGGCACGCTGGACGGGGAAGGTCTGCTCGGTGATGTCATCGCCAGTCTCCTGATCCTCTACCCCGACATCGATGACTTCGATCCCGAACTCGTGGCGTGTCAGTTTCCCAAGGACATGCTCATCCGGACGACCGGCCCCGACGGCGGACTCGGTCCCAACTGGCTTCCCCTCTCGATCCTCAAGGTGGGTGATGTCGTGATTCTGGCGGTGCCCACCGAGTTTACCGTGATGGCCGGGTCGCGGCTGCGCAAGACGGTCGAAGACGTCTTCGCGGCGCATGGGCAACGCGTTCGCGCCGTGCTGTCGGGGCTCTCCAATTCCTACGCTGGCTATGTGACGACGTACGAGGAGTATTATTATGAGGAGCTGATCTTCTTCGTTCCGAACCAGGGCTACGAGGCGGCCTCCACGCAGTTTGGTCCATTTACGCTCATGGCCTACCAGACCAAGTTCGCGCAGATGGCTGAAGACATGGCCGGCGGCGTCAACCCGCCGTCCTCAGCGATTACCGTGCAGATGCCTGCATATGTCAGACCCGATGTTCCGTTCGTGAATCCGTTCGACATGGTTCCCTTCCTCGATGGGACCCCGCCGCCGGCGATCCTGGCGGCGACGTATCACGAGCAGGCGGGTTGCCCGACCGGCCAGTTCAACGACGTGCTGTCGGGCGATTGCTGGAGCTGCCCGGGCGGTTACAACCGGACGGTGTTCGCGGTGACGGCAGCCAATGCGTGTGAGCGGCCCGCTTTTTCGCAGTTCAGTTCGGCGTCCCAGCATGGCGCTGCCGGATGCGCAGCGGGACAGTTTTTTGATCTGGGGACCGGCGATTGCTGGAGTTGCCCGACCAGTTACAACCGCACGGTCTTCGCAGTGACGGCGCCCAATGCGTGCGAGAAACCCGCCTTCTCGGAATTCTCCGGCTCCCAAAGCCAGGCCGTTTCGCCCATCTGCCCCGCCGGCTACGCGTATGACGCTTTGCTTAACGGGTGTTATCGGTGCCCGAGTGGATATTCCAGGAACGTCCTCGTCGCCTGGAATGCCTCCAACGCATGCAGCAAAGGAGTATTCGACCCTCCCGTTCCTGCCGAGAGTGTGGCGGCCACTCCGCCATGTCCGGCCGGGTACGTGCAGGATCTGATTCTCAACGCGTGCTACCGGTGTCCCACTGGATTCAACAAGGTCGTGTTCAATCCTTGGAACAGTGCTCAAGCTTGTGAAAAGGTGAACCCCGCCCAGTTCGCTTCGGCCACTAATCGCGGGGATGGCGGGTGTCCCGTTGGCCAGTTTCTTGATATCGGTCTGGGAACCTGCTGGAGCTGCCCTTCCGGGTACAATCGAACCGTCTTCTCGGTCACCGGCAATACCGCCTGTGAAAAAGTGAACCCCGCCGTTTTCTCCGTCGCGACCCGGCATGGCAAGTTTGCCTGTGAGGCGCGCAACCCCAGCTGGTTTCTCGATATCGGACTCAACCAGTGCTGGTCCTGTCCTTCCGGTGCAGATCGAAACTTGAACCCGGTGAATGGGGGGCAAGCCTGTAACCTGCCCAAGAGTTTCGGTGACATTCTGTCGGGTCCCAACGCCAGCTATCCACGAACCGCCACCGCCCAGGCTCGTTTTTGGGCCGGACATCCCGGCAACGTGTTCGGCACCTTCAACGATGACCTCACCAACACCATCGATACGTTCTTCCAGGTGCAGCAAAACATTGGCGGAACTTGGGTGACGGTGAAGACCGACGCGGACTGGGACACGACCTTTGAATGGAAGGAGGAACAGTTATCCGGTGCCGCCACCATCAAGTGGGTTATTCCTGCCAACGTTGCCACCGGTAATTACCGGATCCTGCACAAGGGATATTCCGGTGACCTCTTCGGAACGCTGACTCCTTACGAGGGCACGTCCCCTGAATTCCAGGTGACCCCTTAGTCGAAACAAACCTTTGCAGCTTTAAGTTACGATTCCATGAAGAACGCGATCGCTTTCGCCACCCTGCTCGGGCTCGTGCCTGCTCCGCTGCCTGCTGCGCAACCCGGGCATGCTGATCACTTGGATCATGCAGGTGAACAGCAGAAGGTAGTCGTGGTGGAGTTTTCGAGCTTCGACTGCGCACCCTGCGCCGAAGTTTCGGCGCTCCTCGATCAATTGGTGACCGAAAAGAAGCTCTCGCTCCAAGTGTTGTTCAAGCACTCGCCATCGAACCCGGAAGCCCTCGTCGCGCACGAGGCGGCCCTTGCCGCCGGACAGCAGGGCAAGTTCTGGGAAATGCACGATCTCCTGTTCGCTCATCCGAAGGCGAACTACTCGGAGATTCTCGACCTGGCGAAGTCGTTGAAGCTCGACGCAAAGCGATTTCAAACGGCGCTCGACGAACGCGAATTTCGCGAACAGGTGATGACGGACATCGTGGAAGCGCGAGGATTGGGGATTCAAGTCACGCCGACGTTGTTCCTGAACGGCACCAAGATCGAGGGCATCGACCAGCTCCGGGCACTGGTTAAAACCGCGACCGCCCAACCAGAGACCGCCACCGATCCCGACCGGATTTACGCGTTCGATCTTGCTGGATCACCCTCGTTCGGACCGGCCGACGCTCCCGTGACCATTGTCGAGTTCTCCGATTTCCGCTGCCATTTTTGCGGGGATCACTCGCGCACAGTGTCCGAGCTGGTTGCCGCGTATCCCGGCAAAATCCGCAGGGTGTTCAAACACTTTCCCATTCAGGTCAGTGCCGAAGGGAAACTTCCGCACCAAGGTTCGATGGCCGCCCTGGCTCAGGGGCGTTTCTGGGAAATGTATCGAGCGCTGATGAACAAGCCGCTCACTGGACGCGATGATCTGATCTCCCGAGCGGTGGCGCTGGGTTTTGACATGGCCCGGTTCGAGCAAGATCTCGCCGCCGGCGAAGGCGCGGCCCTGATTCAACGCGATATCGCCGAAGGCGACGGTGCGGGAATACGGATGACGCCCACGAGCTTCATCAACGGCCGGATGTTAAGCGGGCGACAGAGCCTCGATACTCTCAAGGAACGGGTGACGGCGATACTGTCTCCGGGCGCACCGCCCGCGGGTGGAGGCCAATCGCAGTCCAAGTTGGACTTGATCGCTCCCCAGGCGGAACGCGTCCCCGCTTCGGCAGATGAGCCCAAGTGCTGCGGGCTTTGACCACTGGCGTCGTCCGGCTGCCGCTTTCCGTTGCTCCTTTTGCGTTCCTTCGTGACTGCTCCAATTCCGGTTTCCAGGTTTAAGCTTTCCCGTTCTCTTTCCCGGCGTTGTGTCAGGCCCGCTTCCACCCCTGAGTGGTCTGCCTACTGTCGTTGATCTGGTATTCGACACCATACCGTCTGCGATCGCAGGGCGTTGATTTCCTCCACTTCACCCCGGTGCCGGTGCGTTCAGCCACGCGGGCTTTGTGTTCAAGGCAAAAGCTCTCCATCTTCCGCCCCGTTCCCGGCAATTAATGACTATGAAAATGCGGCGAATGTTTGGTGGCGTGTGTTTGATGGCCATCATTGGCGTCGGCACCGCATTGGGGCGTGGTGGAGTGCGAAGTGCCGGATCGCCCCGAGCTGGTGCTGCCGGTGGGGGAATTCAGCACGGTCGAGTATCCGGAGGATCCGGCCGAGCTGGCGCCCGAGTTTGGCCGCTACGGCGGTCGCTCTTTACGGCTGCTGCAACTCGACGCTACTCATTTCGATTTCGTCCTGGAATCAGCCGACCCGGGCAATGCCACGATCCGCTGGCCACGGGCGGACGCCAGTTTGTTTGCGGTGGATTGCCCGGAGTGGATCCGGGACCATCCGGGCAAACAGATCATTGCGCTGGTGGATCGGGAGTGGAACCGACAGCAGGTCAGTTTCAGCGCTGCCAGTAGTCGGGTGCAGGTGACGGGCGGGGACGGCTGGCCATTCGTCGTCAGCCCGGTGGTTTCCAGCTCTTCACCGTAGACGATCCCGGGGCGGACGAGTTTGTCATCGAGTTTTCAACAGACTTCATTGGTTGGGACGACGTTGGTGCGTTGACCCCGTTGAACAATGAATGGAGCGTTGATGATCCAGAGATCTCGCCCGGATTCACGTCGCTGCCCAGCTCGCTGTTCGCTATGCCGAACGCCTTGTGGTAGACGATCTTTCCGTTGCGCGCGACCAGCGCCACCGCGCCGGGGATTTCCTTGTCGTCGATCGCCTTCTCGATCATGTCGTTGATCCGGTTCAGCCGTTCGTTCGACATCCCGGCCTTGTCCGGCGAGGCGGCCGTCAGTGGTTTGGTTCGCTGCGACGATCGGGTCTGGGCGGCGGCGGAAAACGGCAATGTGGCAAACGCAACAGCCAGCGTCAGACCGGTGATTGCTTTAAAAGATCGTGCGCGGCGGCAGCGATTCAAGAAACGGGAGTTCAGGGGCCGGACATTATCCAGCCGCACATCCGAAGGGAAGCCTGCACAGAGGAGTTCAAGTCCCGCCAAAATTCCGGCTTGGTTGCCGCACCGGATCGGTTCTAATGTGCTTCATGCCACCGCGACGACCCCGATTGCTCCGTCATTTTGAACAATTGCTGTGCTCAATCGTTGTGATCGGAATCAGCGGGATGGTAGGTATCAGCGCCCTAGGTCAGGAAGTCACCAAGCCGGGTAATATCGCGTTCGCGGAGGACGTTCAGCCGCTGGTGAAAGAGTATTGTCTGAAGTGTCATTCCACTGAAAAGCAGAAAGGCGATCTCGATCTCGAACGATTCAGTTCCTTGGCGGAAGTTCTGAATAGTCCTGACGCCTGGCAACGGGTGGTCGAACAGATCGAACTTGGTGAAATGCCGCCCCAGGACAAACCGCAACTGACAACCGACGAACGACTTCGCCTGGTCCAAGGTGTGGACGCATTGTTGAACGAGGCCGCCCTGGCCCGCGCGGGCGATCCCGGTCCAGTCGTTCTGCGTCGGCTCAACAACGCGGAATTTACCTACACCATCCGCGATCTCACCGGGGTTGGTTCGCTTGATCCCGTGAAGGAATTCCCGGCGGATTCCGCGTCCGGTGAGGGTTTCATGAACGTGGGCAATTCGCTCGTGATGTCTCCGTCGCTCATGACGAAGTATCTTGATGCCGCCAAGGAAATCGCAAACCACGCGGTGCTGCTGCCAGATGGCATTGCGTTTTCTCGAAGTACCTCACAGCGCGATTGGACCGAAGAAAAACTCGCCGCCATCCGCGCCTTTTACAGCCGGTTCTCAAAAAAAGGCGGAGGCTCCGCAGTCAATCTCCAGGGCATCAAGTTCGACACCAAAGACGGCGGGGTGTTGCCGCTGGAGAAATATCTGGAGGCGTTGATTCAGCTACGCATGCAGAATTGGGGATGGGCGAACGAACACTTGCTTTCGCAAATTGCCGCCGAACGTGGTCTCTCGTCAAAGTATCTCACCACGCTCGTGAATGCGCTCACGGCAACCAACACTTCCCCGCTGCTGGATCCCATCCGTGAACAATGGCGCGCCGCGAAACCCGGTGATGCCGCCGGTATCGCACAAAGCATCGCCATCTGGCAACAAGCCCTGTGGCGCTTCACGCAGGTCGGCCACATCGGCAAACGCGATGGCCCAAAAGCCTGGCAGGAGCCGGTGACTCCACTCGCCGAAGCACGCGAAGTGCGATTAAAGATTCCTGCTCCGCCGGATGGAAAAGATGTCACGTTGTATCTCGTGGCTTCGGACGCTGGCGACGGAAACGAGAACGATTTCGCGGTGTGGGAGAACCCACGACTTGTCGCCCCCGGCCAGCCGGATTTGCCGCTGCGCGAGGTCCATGCCGTCATAAACACGCTGACAGCTTATCGTAAGAAGGTTTTCTCCAGCGCGGCGAAATGTCTGGCGGCAGCATCGGAAATGACCGGTCCGATTGGCCCGGATGGGATCGCGCAGTTGGCGCAGAAGCACGGAGTTGAACCGGTTGCGTTGGCGGCATGGTTCAACTGCCTCGGCATCGGTTCGGGTGAAGCGCAAATTGATTCGTACATCGCGGGGAAGACGGAGCACGCGGAGAATTATGACTTTATCAAGGGCTGGGTTGGTGACGATGCGTTGAGCGTTATCGCGAATTCTTCCGACCAGCACGTGCGCGTTCCTGGCAACATGAAACCGCACGGCATCGCAGTTCATCCGTCGCCAAAGCTGCGGGTCGTCGTCGGCTGGCGCAGTCCCGCTGCCGCCACGATCCGTGTTGAAGGTGCCGTGCAACGCGCGCATCCGGAATGCGGTAACGGCGTGACGTGGGCGCTCGAACTGCGTCGCGGCAGCACCCGGCAACGCCTCGCATCAGGCACGGCACAGGACGTAGCCGTGGTGAAGTTCGTTCCGGTCGAAAATCTCACCGTGCAGTCCGGCGACATGATCTCCGTGGTCGTCGGCCCGCGCGATGGCAATCACTCCTGCGACCTCACTGCAGTCGATCTCACTCTTAGCGACGGCACCAAAACCTGGGATCTTGCGAAGGATGTTTCGCCAAACATCCTCGCTGGCAACCCGCACGCGGACAGTCTTGGCAATTCCGGTGTCTGGCATTTCTACAGCGAACCGGACAGCGGCGGCGGTGCAGAACCGGTGCTGGTGCTGCCCGCGGGTTCATTGCTGGCCAGATGGCAGTCGAGCAATAATATTGCAGAAAAACAGGAGCTCGCGGATGAACTTCAAAATCTGCTCATCGCCGGCGGTGCAGATCTCACGAAGGACGCACCCGATGCGGCGTTGTATCGCCAACTCACTTCGCTGAACGGCCCGCTGCTCGCGTCGATTGTTGGTAGCAGCCAACGTGAAGAGGCTCTAACTGATCAGAACCTCGTTGCCTCGTCCGCTACGAACTGGGGTGTCGACCCCGCGCTGTTCGCGGGGTCGAGCCTCCCCGTTCACACGCCGTCCGTCATTGAAGTGCGGTTGCCCGCGGAGTTTGCCGAAGGTTGCGAGTTTGTTGCCACGGCGACGTTGAACAAGCAAACAGGCGCCGAGGGAACCGTCCAGATGCAGGTGCTGACCACCAAGCCGAAGTCGATGGACCTTGCTGCCGGCGTGGTGAGAGAGCAGGGGAGCAAAAGCACATGGTCCGACGGCGAACGTCCCGTCGTGTCCGACTCACCAATTCTTGTAGTTGATGGCTCGGTGGCGCAAATGCGTATCAAGTCCGTCTTCGATGAGTTTCGACAACTGTTCCCGGCCGCGTTGTGCTACACGAAGATTGTTCCGGTTGATGAAGTCGTGACGCTCACGTTGTTTTACCGGGAGGACGACGCGTTGCGCCGGTTGATGCTCGATGACGAGCAGGCGGCTGAGATCGATCGATTGTGGGCGGAGCTTCATTACGTCAGCCAGGATCCTCTCAAGCTGGTTGATGGCTTTGAACAACTCTGGCAGTTCGCCACGCAGGACGCGGATCCGAGCGCCTTTGAACCTCTGCGCGAACCGATAAAACGGCACGCCGAGGAATTCCGCAAACTGCTGTTGGACACCCAACCGGCCCAACTGGAAGCGGTGCTGAAATTTGCCGAACGGGCGTATCGCCGTCCGCTCAGTGACGGTGAACAGAATGAACTGCGCGGCCTCTATCTCAAGCTGCGTAGTGAAGATCTGCCGCACGAACACGCGGTCCGACTCACGCTCGCCCGCGTGATGGTTGCCCCGGCCTTTCTCTATCGCATCGAAGAACCTCCGCCCGGTGATCGACCCGGGCCGGTGAACGACTGGGAGCTCGCCACGCGCTTAAGTTATTTCCTCTGGTCCACCGCGCCCGATGCCGAGCTCCTGGCTGTCGCCGCCACTGGCAAAATTGGCGAACCCAAGGTGCTTACGGCGCAGGCAAAAAGGATGCTTCAAGACCCACGGGTGCGGCGGCTGGCGACCGAGTTTGCGTGCGCGTGGCTGCATGTTTATGACTTCAACGAACTGGACGAGAAGAGCCCGCAAACTTTCCCGACCTTCAACGGCCTGCGCGACGCGATGTATGAGGAAACGATTCGCTTCTTCACCGATCTCTTCCGAAGCAACGGTTCGGTGCTGGACATTCTTGACGCGGATTACACGTTTGTGAATGCGGAGCTGGCCGCACACTATGGAATTCCCGATTCCGTTCTCCGTGGCAGCGGATGGGAGTCCGCTCAAAATCAAGTCCGGGAAGATCAGAGCCGACTTGCTTCGGCTGCTACACTATTGGACGACGGCTGGCACCGCGTGGAAGGGGTCAAACAGTACGGTCGCGGCGGAATTCTCGCGCAGGCCACGACGCTCGCGAAGCAGTCCGGAGCGTCGCGCACCAGCCCGATTCTCCGCGGCAACTGGCTGTGCGAAGTCCTGCTTGGAGAAAAATTGCCGCGTCCGCCCAAGGACGTCCCGCAACTTCCAGAGGACGAGGCGACTGAAACATTAACCGTCCGCGAGCTCACGGAAAAGCACACCATTGATCTGAAGTGCTACGGCTGCCACAAGCGCATTGATCCCTACGGTTATTCGCTCGAAGCGTTCGATGCCATCGGCCGGCATCGTGATCAGGATCTCGGCGGTCGCCCGATCGACACGCGTGCGAAGACGATGGACGGGACCGAGTTCGAGGGGTTGGACGGGCTGCGCGAGTATCTCCTGACCACCCGTCGCGACGCGTTCCTGAAACAATTCTGTCGCAAACTGCTCGGCTACTCGCTGGGTCGCGGCATCATGCTCTCCGACGGCCCGCTAATCTCCGGGATGCAGGAGCAACTCAAAACGCACGACTACCAAATCACGGCCGCCATCGAGGCCATCGTCCGCAGCCAGCAATTCCGGGAGATTCGTGGGAAGGAAATGGCGGGGGAAGAATGAGCCTTTGATTTGTTGTTGGATCGCCTGGGGGCGACGTTTCCGATGCGGTGATGATTAATCATGCCCTCCGACGCCCATGTCTTTGCGATTGAGCATGGCGATGTTGATCACCACGGCGGCTCTGGCGCGGCGCGGACATCGGATTGAACAAATACCAGACAAGAGAGCCGCTACGAGGGAAGGCTGTGTTTGCCCGGAATTGTTTGTTCTTGGGACACCATCTGGACGGTGCGCGACAATTTTTGACAACCGCCACGCGGGTAGCGGGTTGTTCCTTCTGGAAAGATTTTCCAAAAATTTTCAAAAGTTTCTCCATGTTTTGGTCGATGAACTCTGTGCGGATCGGTGATTCCGCAGCAGACCGATAGTTGGTTTCCGGTTCAGGCATGGAATCTGTTTAACGAAACCGTGCGTAATCTACGGTTCATTGTCTGACAGGTGCCTCGGTGATAAAAAATTGGCTGTCGGACGCGTCCAAAGGGAAATAAGCAATCTGTTTGTTTTGGCCTGAAAAGTGCGAAGTGTCCGACTCAGTGTCGCGGGTCGTTGGGCGTATCACGGTCGGTATTCAACTTGGTCAGGTTCAGCCAAAGGAACATCATGTTTGGCCTGTTTAAAAAAATATTTAAGAAACAAGGGACCGTTGGTTCTGTCATCGCTCCCGTCTCACCCTCCGCTCCGGCCTACTCCCGGACGGCGACACCGGGCCAACCCGACCGCCCTGCTAGCAATCCGTTTTCAGGCGGCCGCGCCGGAGCCGCGCCGGCTGCCCCCGCTCCGATGAGCGCGGCGCGGACCAAGACTCCGACCGCCAAGCCGACGGTGACGGCCTCCGCTGGCAAGAATCCCCACGCCGTGACGCTGTCGCTGGACGAGATCGTTCCGGGGTTGACGCATGAGTTCCAAAGCCTGTTTGAGGTCAGGGATAATGCGGAGGTTTCGTTCCCGCTGCAGGCCATCCTTCCACAGTTGAGCACCGGACGCATCCGCATTTCGTTCGGCGACCTGCGAAACGCCTGCCCCAACGGTTCCTGCAACGCCGGCCCGGAACACGACGCCAAGCTCGTCGATCTTCCGCTGGCGAAAATTCTTTCACGCGTCAACCCGGCGTTCCTACCGCGGAAAACGCAGCGTGCGGCGATGAATGTTCCGGATGATGTTACGGGATTATTTGGTACATTGGGTGAACCGCATCCAAGCGTCGCGCCCGCCACCCGCACCCCGCAGCCGGTCGCTCCGGTGAAACCGCCATCCGCCGCCGCGCCGTCCATGCCGCCACCAGCGCTCCCGAAACAAAACGGAAACCGCAAAGCGGCGATTACTGCGGCGGATCTTGGCAACATCCCTTCTCTGTTCAATTTCCAGAAACCGGCCGCCGAGGAGGAAGTGCCCGCCGTCATTCAACCGGCCGCTCTCGAGCCCGAGGTTAATCCAGCCCCGGCGGCAGTCCCCGTGCTTGAGGATATTCCGAAGATCAAGTTCAACCTCAGCCCGCCGGCTCCCGCTCCAGTCGCTGTTGATCCGGTCGCAACCGTGATCCCACGGGCCAGCGCAGCCGCTCCCGAGCCGGCGGCCGCCGCTCCGGCGAGTCAGGACGACAATGTCATTCTCCTCCCCGTCGCCCAGGTACAGAACGACTGGTCGGACTCGGTTCAGGACGAGATCAAGCAGTATGATCTCGGCGACTCCCATTTTTCACTGCCCTACGGTGAGGTCGATCTGGCAATGCGCAAGGGCAAGATCGTGTTCCCTTGGAAAACGCTCCGCTCGTGGATCACGCCCGCCGGAAGCGCGCCGAAGTCGACTGCGTGCGACAACGAAGAAATGACGCTGCCACTCAAGATGGTCGCCCCGCTGTTCCTGAAGCAACGCCAGCCGCGCAGCAAACAGCGCAAGGTCTCGATCGAGGAAGAAATTCCGGATCTCTTTTCGGGCGGCCCCGGCGATGAACCTGAAGCGGCTCCGGCCAAACCTGTTGCAGCAGCCCCTGCCCCGGCAGCACCGAAGGCCACCGCGCCAGCGGCCCCGGCTCCCGCGCGCAACGGTGCCGCGATGCCCAAGATCAGCGCGTCCAATCCGGCGGAGCTGGTGAAGCGCACGGCGGGCATGCCCGGGGTGACTGGTTCGCTGGTGGCCATGAACGACGGTTTGCTGGTGGCGAGCGAGCTGCCGAAGCCGCTCATCGGCGAAACGGTCGCCGCGTTCCTCCCACAAATTTTCGGACGGCTGACCCAGTTTTCAACGGAACTCAAACTGGGAGATCTGACCAGCGTCATGCTGGTGATGGACAATTCACCATGGATTATTTTCCGCACCGGCAAGGTTTACTTCGCCGTGGTCGGAAAAGCCGGGGAAGCGCTACCTTTATCTCAACTCACAGCGATCGTCGCCGATATCAAACGGCAAAACTTATAAGGTTTCCAGCATATGGCCATCATTAACCAAGCCACCAAAGAACTGCAGGTCAAGGTTGTCTACTACGGCCCCGCCCTCTGCGGCAAAACGACCAACCTCGTGCAGGTGCATTCACAAGTGCAGTGCAACCAGGGCAACAAGGGCAAGCTCGTCTCGCTGGCCACCAGCTCCGACCGGACATTGTTCTTCGACTTCCTCCCGATCGAAGCCATGACCATCAAGGGCTTCAAAACGAAATTCCAGCTCTACACCGTGCCCGGCCAGGTGGTTTACAACACCACGCGCCAGCTCGTGCTGCGTGGTGTCGATGGCATCGTGTTCTGCGCCGATTCACAGTACGACAAGATGGAGGAGAATGTCGAAAGCTTCACCAATCTCCAGGACAACCTGAAGACGCTGAAGATGAACATCGATGAAATCCCCTACGTGCTGCAGTACAACAAGCGCGATCTGCCGAATGTCGCCGAAATTGATTACATGGAATATCTTCTCAACAACCGTGATGTGCAGGTGCCTTCCTTCACTGCCTGTGCCCACAAGTGCGAGGGCGTGTTTGAAACGTTGAACATGATCACCCGCATGTTGCTGCACAAATTCATCAACGAATCGTCACGCAAAACTGCCTGATACCATGTCCACCCTGCCTCAACTGCTGGAGGAAGACATTGCCGCGATGGATGTTTCGCTACGGGCAATGTTGAAGAAAACAGAAGCGGACGCCGCCATCATCATCGACCGCGGCGGGTTCCTCATCACCCAGCAGGGTCATGACGATGAGCTTGATCACGTCACCCTGGCCGCGCTTTGTTCCAACACCTACGCCGCATCTCAGATGATCGGCGGGTTGATCGGCGAAGACGATTTCAGCAGCGTGTACCAACAGGGCGAACGGAACAGCCTGCTGGTCGTTAACGTGGATGAATACAGTCTGCTGGTCATTGTCTTCCCCGCCAGCGTCAGTGTCGGCGCGGTGAAATACTACGTGCCTGTCACCATCAAGAAAATCGCCTTGCAGATGAAGCTCGCCTACGAGCGCGATCCTGAAGGCGGCCTCGACCTGTCCGTTCTGAACATGGCCGATACCAGCTCGTTGTTCACTGCAAAGTCGTAGCCTCGCTCTTCAGCGCTACAGACCGGCGTGCGAGCCGTCGCAGAACGGCGCGTTCTTGGAATGCTTGCATGCGCACCAGGCGACGTTTCTCTCTTCGGTAATTTCCACTTTCTTCGGCGAAAACTCCGTCCCCTTGTGCGACCCGTCGCAAAAGGGTTGCTTTGCTGAATTGCCGCAGCTGCACCAGAAGTAGGTTCCCGGCTGGACTTTTCCGACGATCGGACTTTTTTGAGGAATAGTGGGTTGGCTCATATCGGCGGACAGCTTATCGGCAGATTCCAACTCGGCAACCACTGCTTTTGATCGACACCCGATGGAAGCGCCCTACGATTTCGCCGACCAATCAAATCATGCGAAACGCTGTACTACTCACGCTGTCGGGCCTGCTGGCCGTTTCCTCCACCGCACCTGCGGCGAGCGACTGGCCGGAATTCCGCGGACCGACCGGTCAGGGACATTCCGAATCGGACAATCTTCCAACTCGTTGGAGTCCGTCCGAGAACGTTGTCTGGAAAGTCGAAGTCCCCGGAGCCGGTTTGTCGTCGCCGATCATTTACCGCGACGTCATCTACCTGACGACCGCGCTGCTCGACGAAGCCGGCAACCCGACGACTCTTCGTCTGCTTGCGTACTCGAGCGCCTCGGGAAAACTTCTGTGGAACCGCGAAATTTTTGAGGCCAAAGAACGGCAGACCAAGCACAAGAAGAACAGCCACGCCAGCCCCACACCCGTCGCAGAGAATGATCGAATCTACGTTCACTTCGGACCGCTCGGAACCGCTGCGGTGGACTTGAGCGGGGGAGTGATCTGGAAACAGGAGACGCTCGACTACCAGTCCGTCCACGGAAATGGAGGTTCCCCGATCATCGTCGGTGACAAACTCATCTTCAGCTGCGACGGCGCCAAAGATCCGTTCATCGTCGCGTTGAACAAGTCCGATGGAACCATTGCCTGGCGTGTCCCGCGCGTGACGGATGCCGACCGGACCTTCTCTTTCAGCACGCCGCTGCTAATCAGCGTCGGCGGCCAATCACAGGTCATCAGTCCGGGCAGCGCGATGGTGGGTGCTTACGATCCGGCGGACGGCTCGGAAATTTGGCGCGTGAACTATGACCAGGGTTATTCGGTCGTGCCCCGTCCCGTGCTCGGTCACGGCATGGTTTACATCAGCAGCAGTTTCGACCGGCCCGTCGTTTACGCGATCAAGATTGATGGCAAAGGGGACGTAACCGACTCGCATGTGAGCTGGTCGATCTCCCGCAGCGCGCCGAATACGCCCTCGATGTTGCTGGTCGGGAACGAATTGTACTTCGTGTCCGACAGCGGGATCGCCACCTGCGCCGATGCGCTTACCGGTGACGTTCATTGGAACGAACGACTCGGCGGTGATTTTTCGGCGTCCCCGGTCGATGCGAACGGCGTGATCTATTTCACGAACGAACGCGGAAAGACCTTTGTTGTCCAAGCATCAAAAGCATTCAATGTGATTGCCGAAAATGATCTGAAGGAAGACACGCTGGCTTCGCTGGCGATCAGCGGGCCTTCGATTTTTCTGCGAACCGAAAACCACCTGTTCCGCATCCAGCAACCGACCGAATAACCCGGACACTCCGTGAATAATTTCATGCCTCATCTAAAATCAGAGACCAACCGTTTTGTCGCCGTTGTGATCGGCTGCGTCGCGCTGCTTTTCATGGGTGCGCCGTTGCTCTCGCAGGAAAGCAAATCCGCCGATCAGTTCAGCACGGAATTCATCCGCTTCGTCAAGACCGGTAAGAAAGAGGGGCATGTCGACACGGCGGTGAAATCCTACTTCCGGGAAAATGATCAGGTGGTCGTCACGCTGGCGTCGGTCGTCCACATCGGCGACGCCGGGTACTACGATAATTTTCAGAAACTGTTCGAGAGCTACGACGCCGTTCTTTACGAGATGATCCGGGATGAGAACACGCTGCCGTCCACCGAGATCGACACCGATCATCCAATCAGTCAGTTGCAGATGGGGATGAAAAACATGCTCGACCTCGAATTCCAGCTGGAGCGGATCGACTATGGGAAAACCAACTTTGTCCACGCCGATCTCAACCCCGACTCGTTCGCCGATCTCCAGGCCGAACGCGGCGAATCACTGTTTGGAATTTTGCTGCGCGCCGCGCTGGAGGAACAGTCGCGCCAGAACGCCAATCCCGAACAGGCGCTCAATCCGTTCGAACTGTTGTTCGCGCTCACCAGCGATGATCGCTCACACCAGTTAAAATTTCTGCTCGGCCAACAGATGGGTAATGTCGAGGCCATGCTCGGCGGTCTCGATAAATCGGCGGATGGCAAGGGTTCCGCGATTCTGAGCGGCCGCAACGAGCACGTCATGAAGGTGCTCGACGAACAGATTGCTGCGGGCAAAAAGAGGCTCGTGATTTTCTACGGTGCCGGACACATGCCCGATCTGGAAAAACGGCTGAACGGCGAGGACTTCAACAAAGTGACGGAACACTGGAACGTCGCCTGGGACATCACCAAAAAGAAACCGGCGGCGCCCCTGCCGGTTTCCGATTGAGCGCCGGCGCGGCGTTCAACCGAGCCGAATCTCCGGCTCCATAGGAGCCACCTGTTTATGGAAGAAGCGGGGTGGGAAAATCAGCTTCAGCGGAACGGCCTGTTCGGCGGGATGGGATGTTACGCCGGTCATACAGAGCTCGCTCTTACAGAGCCTGACCATTACCCACATTTTTGCGATGTTGGGGAATCGAATCCCTTGGGATTGGCCAGAAGAGCATCCACAATTGCGGGTAATGGTCAGTACGGAGCATGGGGTTGAAAGGGACGGAGTTCAAAAACGGGTCGGCCTCACGGGCCTGAATACGGCGCAGTCACGGAGCGCGGCAACCCAGGGTGGCAACGTTGGGAAGTCGACTCCAACGCGTTGATTGCCCGGTCGATCTTGCGTTCCGAACTGAGATGGAAACTGGCTGTGGCGCCGATTTTCAGGGCCATGAATCAAGTTTCAATCCGGCAACACGCTGAAATTCTTTTACATTGCTGGTGACCAATGTGAGACCGCTCGCCAGTGCCTGTCCGGCAATCAAAAGATCGTAGGGACCAATTGGCACGCCCCGCTTCTCCAGATCCGTCCGAATTCGCGCAGAGTTTTCCGCCGCCGACCGGTCGAGCGGCAATAGGGTTAAAGCGCTGACGAAGCGTTCCACCTTGGCCCGTTCCTTGTCCGGATTTTGCGCCTTGCCGACGCCACAGAACAACTCGTACACCGTGACCATCGAAACAGCGCAGTCAGCGGGAGTGATCTGGCTGAGTCGGTTCACCATTCCTGGTTTCTGACGAAGCACATCGATGCAAGTGTCAGTATCAAGAAGGTAGATCATCGACTGCCTTTACAGCTTTTTTACCGGAGGCAACGCGCCCTGCTGGGGACGTTCAAATGCGGGGTCATCAATCCGAATGGAATCAAAGAACCCAGCCGGCCACGTCGTGGCCTTGGTGGGTTCCAGCACCACCGAACTCCCTTCCTGCCGGACAAGCACCGTGGGCGTCGAGAGGTGAATGCCTTTGGGCAGACGAACCGTCTGGTGGTCTCCATCCTCGGTTACAGTCGCAGTATCCATGACGGAAAATTAGGCGCGGGAACGATGAAATCCAAGTTTTAACTTGGTTCTGACGAGTGGGCCAAAGAAAGAAACACCGCGACGAATACGGAAAGCCACGAAGGAGCAGATTGCAAACGAACGATCATGATCGTTCCTACGTCAATTCTTCGTAGCCCTTCGAGTCCTTCGCGGTTTCTCAGAATCAATCTCTCCGACAAACGTATGGAGTGCGGGGGCAGAGAGCAGCGGCGACACCGCTTTAGACGTGACGAGAAGGACCTCGGCATTCTGTGAGTCTCCAGTGCGGTCGCGAGGTTGATGAATGACGCAACCTCACCTTGCGTTCGAAAGCGCCGTTGACGCTGCGCTCTGCCGGCGCACACAATGGGCGCAGGATTCGTCGTTTCGCCCTGGTTTCAGATGCATTCCATGATCACGCCTTCGCCAGGGTGCGGGCGACGATCTGGTTGAGGCTTTCGCCGGTGGTCACGGCTTTCAACGCGAGACGTTGGTGGATGGCTGGATCAACGCGCACCATGAACTTGCCGCTGTAATCGGCGCTCTGTTTCGCCTTGGGCAGGGAAGCTCCGTCCTTGTGCAAAATCTCCACCCATTCTTCGGCGGTTTCGCACAGCTCGCGATAGACCTCGGCTTCATCGTCGCCATGAATACCACCGGCGAACAACAACGGGCAACGACCGAGGAAACACGCGTCTTGTTCGCTCCATTCCACGAACTTCGGATATTGCGCCGCCAGCTTTTTGATCTCTGCCTTTTTCATGACGTCAATGGTTTGTCGTTTCGATTGCCTGCGCAACATCGCGCTCCTGATAGGGTTTTGCTTCAGTGCCAGGCTTTCCGCTCAATGTCAGCCGGGGGCCGCGCGCATGCGTAAAATTGCGATGACTGCCCTTGCCGCCGCGATTCACGAACCCCGCCCGTTCAAGGTCGGCAATCAATTGGCGAATCTTGCGCGGCATATAGTGCCAGTTTGATACTATGACAAAAAGAGAAAGTCAACTTTTCAGGCAAACGACTCAGCGCTTGAAATGGTGTAGCTGTTTCGAAAATATCAAACACTCGTTGATGTAGGAGCGATCGGGTGTAACAAAGCCTTTCGCCAAGGATCACGGGTTCAACGTTCGGAACATGCAATCAGTCATGGGATGAGGCAAACCAAGGTAGGGACCGACGCGCCCCCCGTTCAGTGGAAGCCGGCTACGGCGAAACTGCGCGATAGAAAAGCCGGGGCTCGGTCTTTGCCGTCGGATCGTTTACTTGGACCGAGGTGCCTGTCGGAACAATCGTATCGAGGTCAAACCAGTTGGTAAAAGCTGACGTCCACTGTATCCGATAACGAGTTTGAGGTTCAACTTGAAGAGTGGCGCTAAAACCGGTCGCCGCATCCCAGGATGGAGACGCGAAAGCCGGAGGCGTCGTGGCGATCAGATCAACGACCAACGTCGCCGGATTGCTCGTGATCGGTCCAGCTGCATTGCTCACTCTTACCGAATAGTCCCCGGCGTCTGACCCCTGAACATTGGAGATCGAGTAGCTTGAAAGCGTGGCCCCGCCGATGTCGCTACCATTTTTTATCCACTGGTATAAAAGCGGAGCCGTTCCAGTCGCCGAAACTCCAAATTCTACAGTGGCTCCCTGGAGGGCGGTCAACCCGGTGGGGTGCGATGAAATGGCAGGAGGAATAATTACGGCCAGCGTCGCAGGATTGCTCGTTGCGGAACCCGCGGCATTGCTGACCCGCGCAGTGTAGTTCCCGGCGTCGGTGCTTTGAACATTGGGGATGGAATAGGTGGAGAGCGTGGCCCCGTTGATGTCGTTGCCATTCTTCTTCCACTGATACGAAAGCGGCGCGGTTCCAGTTGCCGTGACCCCAAAATTTACTGTTGTTCCTTGAACGGCATTTGCTCCTGTCGGATGGGAAGAAATTACAGGCGGTACCACGACTGTCAGCGTTGCTGGATTGCTTGTTGCCGATCCGGCAGAATTGCTGACGATTACATCGTAATTGGCAGCATCTCCGACTTGAACGCTGGGTATCGTGTAGGTAGTTCCGATTGCATTGGGAATGTTCTGTCCGCCTTTTCTCCATTGATACGAAAGTGGTGCCGAGCCGGTGGCAGCTACTGTGAACGAAGCGGTTGCACCAACATTTTTCGACAGGTTCGATGGGTGTGTTCCGATTGCCGGGAGAGTGGTCACAAAAAAGAGACCCGTTTGGTAACCGGTGCCTCCGGCCTGCCACAAGAGCACCGAGCCAGTGGTGGCGGAATCGAAACTCAGATGCGAACTCATGCCGGGTCCCGCCACCGAATCAGAAAATGAGATCAAGCCAGTCCACGTCGAGTTCTTGGTATAGGAATACGTGCCGGTGCTTCCAACAGTATCTCCCGCGAGAGCTTCGACGACATAGCCATTTCCTGTCAAATTTGGACGGAACCTGTAGGTGCCAAACTCGGCAAATGGAAATGCGCCGCTGGTGATCGAAACCGTAATCGCCGTGCCCACCAAGGTATCCAGGGACGTGCCAGAATACATGACGAAGCTTCCGGTCTGTGATGATCCCGGGGCTGCCGGACTGGTGATCGAGTAGGTGCCCGACGTCGGCGTCGTAAACGTGCAGTTTGCCGTCAAACTGCCAAGATCATTGTCCACGAGCGACAGCCGCCCGGTGCTCGCGTTGAGTTTCGTATAGGTATGAGTTCCTGAACCTGCGGCGATATTTCCAGAGAGAGGCACTATCGCGTATCGACTGTCCGTCGCTGCCGGGAGGAACCGGAAGGAGCCGCTTGATGCGAACGGAAAACTTCCGCTTGAAACCGTCATTTGAAATGTTCGCCCATTGATCGCGGTTGGCGCTTGTCCGTTTACCGAAACGTTGAACAGCAGCAAAAATCCGATGATCGTCCCAATCAATACTCCTCGTGTGTTATTCATCTGCGAAAAGCTACTTTCCGGACGCCGAGCTTGGCAAGCCATCGTGCAGGCTCATTCATGGCGAGAGCCGGTTTGGCTTCAGGCTGTTCCATTCCTGACTTCATCGAGTTCCGAAGCCCATTGTTCCTGGAGCAAAAGTAAAGTTTTCAAACGTGGTCTTCCCCGCGTCGTGACCGCCTCCGACGAGGAAGACGTGGCGGCTGATCCTTTACCCCACCAATTTCTCCACCACTCTCCCATGCACGTCCGTCAGGCGGAAGTCGCGGCCTTGGAAGCGGTAGGTGAGCTTGGTGTGATCGAAGCCGAGCTGGTGCAGCAACGTGGCGTGCAGGTCGTGGACATGCACCTTGTCCGTCACGGCGTTGAAACCGAACTCGTCGGATTCGCCGATCGTGATGCCGCCACCGGCCATCCACATCGAGAAACAGTTCGGATGATGATCGCGGCCGTCGTTGCCGCCCTGGACCATCGGCGTGCGACCAAACTCGCCGCCCCAGATCACCAGCGTGTCCTCCAGCATTCCGCGTTGTTTCAGATCCTTGATCAACGCCGCGCAGGCCTGGTCGGTGTCGCGGCAGTTCTTCTTGAGACCGTTCGTGAGATCGCCGTGTTGATCCCAGGCTTCATGGAAAATCTGCACGAACCGCACGCCGTTCTCCACCAGCCGACGCGAGAGCAGAACGGAATTCGCGAATGAAGACTCGCCCGGCTTCGCGCCATACAGATCGAGAATGTGCTGCGGTTCCTTGGAAATATCGACGACCTCCGGCGCGCGAAGCTGCATGCGATACGCCATCTCGTAGGAGTTGATGCGCGTGGCAATCTCGGGATCGCCCACGGCGTCGAGGTGCATGCGGTTCAGGCTGCTGATCGAATCAAACGAGTTGCGCTGTAACGTGTCGTCCACGCCGTCGGGATTGGAGAGGTAGAGGACCGGATCGCCGACGTTGCGGAACTGCACGCCGTTGTGAACGGTCGGGAGAAAGCCGCTGCCCCAGTTCGCGTTGCCGCCGCTCGGTCCCTTCGCGCCGGTGCTGAACACGACGTAGGACGGAAGGTCCTGTGATTCACAACCAAGGCCGTAGGTGGTCCACGCACTCCTTCGGGTCGGCACCATAGCCGACGATGTCACCAAGGCACGCCATGTGGGTGCAGCCTTGTGCTTTCTGATCGCGCAACACCACGTCGAGCGCCTCAAGATTCGCGTGAATATCAGAGAGGATCGCGTATTTCATGAAACCCAGAATCAACCTGCCATCAAAACCCGGATTTTCCAGCCCCATTATATCGAGAATAACCGCGAAAGGCAGCGCCCCCCATCCGTGTTTGATCCGTGTGAATCTGTGGCTAAATCGTCTTGGAAAACTTCGATTCCTTGCGATCAGTCGCGTAAGCATCAAACTTCATCGCGATGTTGCGGATGAGCAGGCGACCGAGGTTCGTGACGGTGAGGCCGGTCTCGCTGCGCTCAATGAGACCGTCGGCTTCCATGTCCTTGAGCGAATTGATTTCGGTCTCGAAATGTTCGTGGAAGTCGGTGTCGATCAGGTTCGACATGTGTTCGTAGTTGAGTTCGAGATCGCACATCAGTCGCATGATCGTGGTGCGGCGCAGCTTGTCCTCGTTGGTCATCACGTAGCCGCGATGATACGGCCAATCACCTTCCTTCACCGACTTCTGGTAGTCAGGAAGCTCCTTGAGATTCTGCCAGTAAACGCCGTCGGCCTGTGAAATCGAAGACATTCCGAACGCGTAGATATCCGCCTGGCCGCGCGTGCTGTAGCCCTGAAAATTCCGCTGCAACGTCTTGTTCTTCTGCGCGATAGTGAGCTCGTCCGTCACTTTCGCGAAGTGGTCCATGCCGATGTAAACGTAGCCGCTGGACGTCAGCTTCTCGATGGTCAGTTTGAGCAGCTGCATTTTCACTTCCGGAGTCGGTAGAATTTTTTGCTGAAGGATCTTCTGCGCAGGCTTGATCCACGGCACGTGCGCGTAACTGAAGATCGCAAACCGATCGGGAGAAACGGTGAGCACTTCATCGATCGTTTTTTCGAACGATTCAACCGTCTGAAAAGGCAGGCCGTAAATCAGGTCGATGTTCAGCGATCGGAACTCCATCTCGCGCAGCCATTCGATCGCCTGTTGCGTCATCTCAAACGGCTGGATGCGATGGATGGCCTCCTGCACCTTGTGATTGTTGTCCTGCACACCCATCGATGCGCGGTTGAAACCGGCTTCGCGTAACGCTTCGATGTGGAAGCGAGTGAGGCGACGCGGATCCAACTCGGTTCCCGCCTCAATGTCATCAGCAATTTGGAAACGTTTCTTGATCATGTTGCCGAGGCGCAGGAGTTCCTCGGGCTGAAGAAAGGTCGGTGTTCCGCCACCAAGATGCATCTGGACCACCGGCCGGTCGTGATGCAGCCGTTTGCGCATGGTGTCCACCTCCTTTTCGAGGAGGTCGAGGTAGGGAGTGCTCTGTTTGTGGTCGGTGGTGATGACTGTTGTGCAGCCGCAGAACCAGCAAAGTGACTCGCAGAAGGGAAGATGAAAATAGAGTGAGAGGTCGCGTGGCTTCGTGTTGTTAGCGGCGATGGCGTCGGCAATCGCGTCGCGATTCGTTTCGTCAGTGAACTGGGTGGCCGGTGGATACGAGGTGTATCGCGGTCCGGGCACATTGTATTTCTGGACCAAATCCAGATCGACTTTCAGTGTTTCACTCATTGTTCAAATATATGGTAGGGCGGCGCTCCTGCGGAGCCCTGACTAAAGCGCTGAAGGCGCATAACCAACTTTAATTCTTTAGGGATATTGAAATGGGCTCCGCAGGAGCGTCGCCCTACCCGGTTGCCTTAAGACCAACTGAGGTCGTGGAGCATGCCTTGGAATTTCCATTCGTCGGCATTTTCAATCAGGCCGTGCCGAACGGGGTTATTCCGAATATACAGCCATTTCTCAGAATAGTTTTCACCGTCACGCAATCGGTGATGGAATTCATCTGTCTGCCATTGCCAGTCAATGCGTGCGGGGCTTTTGGTGAACTGACTTTTCCAGTAAGTCACCCAGCGGTCGAACGGAAAATCAACATCCTGTGGGGCGACGAGACAGTGCAGATGATCTGGCATCAAAACTTAATTGGCGACCAGCCATTTGTTCGCCTCCAACCAGATTTCGCGCAACAGATTGTGCGCTTCATCACAAGCGAGCCATGGTTTTCGATTTCGCGTGCAGGCGTTGAGCAGAACAAATGTTGGTTCGCCAACATTGATTCAAACACCCGCCGCCGGATGTTTACGTCCGGGTTCTGTCATCATTGCCTCAGTTTCCCGTTTCTTCATTCTACTGGTAGGGCGATCCCGATTCTTCGGGATCGCCCTGATTAAAGCCCCAACGGGGCGGTTCCCATCAGCCGAGTCATCCCTTCGGGATTCTGAAGTGGGCTCACCGGGAGCTTCGCCCTACCGGTTGGGGGTCATTTGAAATTTTTTACCGTATCGACCACCGCCTGCATGCACTCGATTTTTGAGCTGGGGCGGACGCCGTGGCCGAGGTTGAAGATGTGTCCGTCGAGGCCGCGCATTTCTTCCAAGATACGCTTCGTTTCGCTGGCAGCAACTTCCGGGTTTGTTTCGATCACAGCCGGATCCAGATTTCCCTGAACGCCGATGTCGGCCTTCTTCGGACCGTAGGCATCGCGCAGGTATTTTAGATTCTTGCGAACTTGCGCGAGGTTTGAAGTCCAGTCGACGCCGAGCATATTCGCACCGGTGTCGACCAGCGTTTTCCATTCGTTCGTACCGCGGGAAAAAACGATCACCGGCACTTTTCCACCGAGACCATCGATGATCCGTTTGATCCATTTTGCGGAAGCATCATTAAACGCATTGTCGGCAAGCGTGCCGCCGAGCGTGTCGAAAATCTGCACCGCGTCCACGCCGCATTCAATCTGCATCTTGAGATACTCCGTCACCGCGACCGTCAGTTTTTCACAGACTTGATCGAATGTTTTGCGGTCCGAGTAGAATAGATCTTTGGCTTTCGAGTATTCCTTGGCGCTGCCCCCTTCGAGCATGAAACACGCAAGGGTGAACGGCGCTCCGGCAAAACCCAGCAGGCCGGTATTGTCACCGACTTCTTTGCGAATCAGCTTCAGCGCGTCTCCGACATAGCTCAACCGGTCAGCGGCACCGTCGGCATTGAGCTTTGCGATGTCCGCAGCTGATCCAATCTTTACGTCCATCTCGATGCCGCCTTGTTCGCGGAAGCTGTAGGGCTGTCCGAGCGCCTCGTTGATGACGAGGATGTCCGAGAACAAGATCGCTGCGTCGAATCCAAAGCGGCGGGTTGGCTGCATCGTGACTTCGCAGGCGAGATCCGGAGTCTGGACGAGTTCCAGGAAAGTATACTTCTCCTTGAGCGCGCGGTATTCGGGCAGGGCGCGGCCGGCCTGGCGCATCATCCAGATGGGCGGTCGATCGAGCGGTTGGCAGCGCAACGCGGCGGCGAGCCGGTCGCGGGAAGTCGGGGCGGCCGCAAGGCTGGCGTTCGGATGAGATTGCAGGTCTTTCATCAGGTGCCGAGAGCAAACCGGATTCTCGCTGCCATGGCCAGCCGGATTCTGTCCTTTGTGTGACAAGGACTGACGATTGTTTCCGTAAATTGAAGTGGTGGAGACACCAATACGTTGCTCCCAGTAAGTTTTGTTCAACCCGAAAGGCACGTTGACATGAAAGTGAGCCCGCCGTTTCTGAGTCCGTGACCTCAAAGGGAAGAATCAATACACTACAAGGCATGAGGGGGAGGGACTGGTGGAGGGAGCCCGAAGGGCGACCGGAACCAGTCCCTCCCCCTGGCGTTCGCAAAATGAAACGGACAACATGAGCAGGAGCAAACCATCCAAAGGAACCGATCCCAAGAAACGACGGTTTCTGAGCGCCGAGAAAAAGTTTCAGATCTATCTGGAAGCCCAGAACAGTG
>Ga0209491_10003033_pt1 | contig 28539 bp, 30 predicted proteins | sample BON02_FD_187213 | JGI IMG/M metagenome (GOLD analysis project Ga0209491, IMG submission 187213) | Freshwater microbial communities from Lake Bonney liftoff mats and glacier meltwater in Antarctica - BON-02 (SPAdes) (version 2) | ecosystem: Environmental > Aquatic > Freshwater > Ice > Glacier...
TCCGTCGAGCCTGTCTACGATCACGCCTGTTTTGTCGGCGATAAACAGGGCGGGCTCGTAAGACATCGCGTAAAATTCGACAGCAGGCGCGACCGTCGTCGCGGTCTTATCTGTATAGATCTCGGCGTGGACGAACGCGATCGCGTCACCAAATTTTTTACTCGCCACGATGAGACCTTCTAGTGCTGGGGCGCAAACGCCCGTCCTGCAAAACGCCGGAGTGCCGATCAAATAAGCGACCGGTTTGGCGAGGGCGAGAGCGGCAGTCAGCGTGGTGTCGTGAAATGGGCACGGCTCGGGTGTGAGCGTGCAAACCGGGTCAACGCCGCGGTGATCGCTGAAAGTTGGTGTATCGAAGCCCGGCAATTTTGTGCCGACGCGGGGCACCGATATTTCGCTGTCTAGGAGTATTTGAATTGCGGCGCCGTCCTTAGGACCACCGTCGACTAGCAGCGTGTAGATACCTGGCTCGGCGATATCAATGCGAAACGGCCAGTACGGAATCGGCAATCCGTTGTTGTGCTTCGCCGCCGAGAGCGAATCAACGACCACCTTGTTCTCGGCGCTGAGCAATTTAGCGGTTAGCACTTCGGGCAGCGGACCATCGTCGACAGTCAACAGCCCTTGCTGGTTGGCGAGCGATATCGGTACGCGCACATTGCCAGGCGAGAGCAGGCCAGGGAAGCGCTGCACGATCTGAATATCGGGTGGTAACGAGAGTAGTCCCGCGGCGTCGCCAGATTGCGAATTACTCGATGAACACGACCCGAGTAGTTGCGTAACCGAACCGACGCCTGCCACGCCGATTGCCCCTAGCAACAGTTGGCGGCGCGAGAGTGTCGACATGCGATTTATCGTATGGGCTGAGCAAGCGTCTACGATGTGTGGATGGCCACTTCAAAGAAAAAGTCCACTGCTCCTGTTGCTAAGAAAAAGCCAGCCGCTTCTGCCGGCGCAAAACCTGTCGGCCCGTACACGCCGGTTGTGCGCGCGGGCGATTGGATCATTGTCTCTGGGCAACTTGGCCTGCTGGACGGGAAGATTGTCAAGGGCGGCGTCGCCGCGCAGACCGCGCAGTCGATTAAAAATCTCAAGGCCCATCTGGCATCGGTCGGCGCCACGATCCACGATGTCAAAAAGACATTGTGCTTTCTAACCGATATGGACACGTTTGCAACATTCAATACTGTTTACGTTGAGGGATTCGGCACGAGCCGACCAGCCCGCAGCACCATTGGTGTTGCTTCGTTGCCCGTTGGCGGCGCAGTCGAGATCGAGGCGTGGGCGTTTAAGCCAACGAAGGGCAAGTAATGGCAGGCGGGGTAATTGTTGTCTTGGTTTTGATCGGCTTTCCGATCGTGGTCGGTCTGTCGACTGCCGGCATCGCCGCCTTGCTCGGTCACTTTCTTTACAAAGATGCCGAAATTCGTCATCAAGGTAGCGAGCTCGTCGAGTTAAATAACTGAACGTGAATAACGCCGACCTGTGCGTTCGCAACGCATTGTTGGTCGCTACCGTCGACGATCAGCGCCGCGAAATACCTGGCGGATGGGTTGCGGTAACGAACGGAATGATTAGCGGCGTCGGCGTGAGCGGCGCCGAACCAACCGCAACGACGGTGATCGACGCTTCTGGATGCCTGGTCACTCCAGGTTTGGTGAACACGCACCATCACATGTACCAAAACCTAACGCGCGCGTTTCCACCGATGACCAACGCCGCGTTGTTCGGCTGGCTGCAAACTTTGTATCCATTGTGGAGCACTCTTGACGAAGAGTCTGCCTATGTTTCGGCATGGGTCGCGCTCGCCGAACTGTCGCTCTCTGGTTGTACGACGACGACCGACCACCTGTACGTTCATCCGCATGGTGCCGGCGATTTACTTTCTGCCGAGATTCGCGCCGCGGTAGAACTTGGGGTTCGCTTTCACCCCACACGCGGTTCGATGTCGCTATCGCAAAAAGACGGCGGCTTGCCGCCCGATAATGTCGTGCAAGACCACGACGTGATCTTGGCCGAGTCCCAGCGCGCTGTCGAGACGCACCACGACGCTAGGCACGGGGCGATGGTGCGCATCGCGCTGGCTCCGTGTTCGCCGTTCAGCGTGACCAAGCAGCTGATGGTCGAGTCGGCGCAGTTGGCCGAAAAACTGAATGTTCGCTTGCACACTCACTTCGCCGAAAATTCCGAAGACGACGCTTTCTCGCTGGCAACGTTCGGCTGTCGACCAACCGAATATTTAGAAGATGTTGGCTGGTGCACCGATCGCGCGTGGGTTGCCCATTGTGTAATGCCGAATCACGAAGAGGTGCAGCGTCTCGGCAAGGCCAAGGTCGGTGTCGCTCATTGCCCGAGTAGCAACATGATTCTGTCGTCTGGCGTTTCACCCGTTGTTGACCTGCGCGCTGCCGGCGTGCACGTCGGGTTAGGTGTCGATGGCTCATCGTCGGCCGACTCGGCTTCGCTGTGGATGGAAGCCCGTCAAGCGATGTTGTTAGCGAAGTTAAAGAGCGGCGCGGCAGCCGGCACAGCGCGGATGGCGCTCGAAGTTGCCACGCGCGGCGGCGCCGGTTGCCTCGGCCGAGTCGGCGAGATCGGTGAGATCAGCGTTGGCGCCGTCGGCGACTTGGCGGTGTGGTCGCTGCAGGGGGTTCAGTTTGCCGGCGCGATTGCCGACCCGATCGAAGCGTGGTTGCGTTGCGGGCCCGTCGCCGTGCGCGACACGATCGTGCACGGTCGCGAGGTCGTTCGCGGCGGGCAATTGGTGAGCACTCGCGTTGATGAGATGCTCGCAACGCATCGCAAACTCGCTGCGCGCATGCAACGTGTGACGCTCTAACGACAGTTGTTCTAGACAGACCACTTCGATTGGCCGAAGCGGTAGCCGACGCTGCGCACCGTTTGTATCAAGTTGGCGTGTTCTTCGCCAAGCTTGGCGCGCAGGCGGCGAATGTGCACGTCAACGGTTCTGGCGCCGCCGAAGTATTCGTATCCCCATACGCGCGACAGCAGTATCTCGCGCGAAAACACCTTGCCAGGGTTCTGCGCCAAGAACTTGAGTAACTCGTACTCCATGTACGTGAGGTCGAGTGCCTGCCCTCCGAAAGATGACTGGTACGTCTCAAGGTTGAGCACGAGGCCGCCGTATTCAACGAGCATCTCGTGCTTGCCAGTGAGTTGAGTCCAAAATAGATGGCGCAGGCGGGCTTCTAGTTCGCGCGGGTGAAACGGAGTGAGGCAAAACTCGTCAAACAAATTGTCGCGCATTTCTAGATCCGCCAATTGCGTGCCGTTGACCATTACCAAAACTCTTTGAACAGGTACATCGCGCTTGCGCAGCGAGCGGCACAAAGCCCAACCGCTCTCTGGGTCGTCGTCGCACATCACGACCGCGCCCGCCCAACCGTCTGTTGGCTCGCTCTTGGCGGCTTCGGCGCCGCTGGCGACGGCCTTCCAGCGGTAGCCGGCCAAGTCGAGTGTGCGCGCTAGGTCGATTGGCGCTGGCGATGGAAATACCGCCAGCAAACTATCTGCCATAGAACGATTGCCGCCGTTCGTCGAAGACTGACTCATGTCGAGCGGAGGTAACGACCGAGTTCGAATTGGCTGATGTGGGTCTTGTAGTCGCGCCACTCATCGCGTTTGTTGCGCAAGAACCATTCAAAGATGTGATCGCCGAGGGCTTCGGCAACGAGCGACGAACCCTCCATCACGGTCAGAGCTTCTGACAGCGACTGTGGAAGTTGGGCGATGCCGAGTTTGGCCAACATCTCGTCGTCCATCTCAAATAAGTTGGCGTCGGCCTCGGTCGGCAGTTCGTATTGTTCTTCGATGCCGCGCATACCTGCCGCGAGAATCACAGAGAATGCCAAGTACGGGTTGCACGCCGGGTCTGGCGAGCGGTATTCGAGGCGCGTGGCGGATTCGTTCTGGCGCTTAGGAATTGGCACGCGCACTAGACCGCTGCGGTTGTTGCGCGCCCACGAGATGTGCACTGGGGCTTCGAAGCCAGGCACGAGCCGCTTGTAGCTGTTGACGGTTTGATTGGTAACCGCAGTGATTTCGGCGGCGTGGCGCAACAGGCCGGCCATGAAATGCTTGGCGGTCGGCGACAAGTTGTAGGGGTCGTCGGCGCTATGGAAGGCGTTATCTTCGCCAGTGAACAACGAGAGGTGCAGGTGCATGCCAGAACCCTGAATGTTCTCGAGCGGCTTGGGCATGAACGTGGCGTGCACGTTGTGGAGCGCCGCGATTTCTTTAACTACGAAACGAAATGTCATCACGCTGTCGGCCATCGCCAGCGCATCTGTGTGGCGCAGGTCGATTTCGTGTTGGCTCGGCGCGTCCTCGTGGAAGCTGTACTCGACAGGGATACTCATCGTCTCGAGCGTGCGGATCGTTTCCTTGCGCAGCGAGCTGGCAATGTCGGTGCTTGTGAGATCGAAGAACCCGCCCTCGTCTAGAAGAACTGGTTGCTGACCAGCGACGGGCGGGGCGAAGTAGAAGTACTCGATATCTGGGGCGATGTAAAACGAGTAACCTTTCTTGCGCGCGCTCTCTAGGTTGCGGCGCAGCACTTGGCGCGGGTCGCCGTCAAACGGCGTGCCGTCGAGCCTGGCGATGTCGCAAAACACTCGCGCCTCGGCGCCCTTGGCGTCGACCCACGGCAAAACCTCGAAGGTGTTGGCATCGGGGATTGCGAGCACATCGCTCTCTTGCACGCGGCTGTAGCCGTCGATCGAAGAGCCGTCAAACGACATGCCGTCGTTTAGCGCGTTCTCCATTTCGGCGGGGCTGATCGCGAAACTCTTGAGGTTGCCGAGCACGTCAGTAAACCACAAACGAACGAGCCGAATGCCGCGTTCTTCGACGGTGCGAAGAACATAGTCACGCTGCTGTTCGTTCATGGTTGACACCTCATCAGTCTGCCGCGAGGGCAGCACGTTTACTGTTGGTGCTTACTTGCTGGATTTTTTCTTGGCGCCCGTCTTGGCGCTCTTCTTGCCAGGTTTGTTCTGCATCTTGCTCGCCGGCTTCTTCTTGGCCGAAGAGTTGGCTTTGCCAGCAGACTTCTTGACGGCGCCACAGACGGTCTCGAGAATCAGACGCGTCACGACATATGGGTCGACGTTGGCGTTCGGGCGACGGTCTTCGGCGTAGCCCTTCTGATCGCGGGCGACCTGCCACGGAATGCGCACGGATGCGCCGCGGTTAGAAACCCCATAACTGAACTTGTTGTATGGCGCTGTCTCGTGCTTGCCGGTTAGGCGGCTCTCGATGTCGTGACCGTAGTGATCGACATGCTCCATGACCCGAGTGCCGAGTGCCTTGCAGGCGTCGTCGATGGCCTTGAAGTTTAGACGCATCGCTGCCGTCGAGAAGTTGGTGTGCGCGCCCGCGCCGTTCCAGTCTCCCTTTTGCGGTTTAGCGTCCAACGAAATGACTACGTCGTAGTCTTCGGCGATTCGGGCGAGCAACCAGCGCGCGATGTGGAGGTGATCGCTGCACGCCAAGGCGTTCGATGGCCCGATCTGAAACTCCCACTGGCCTGGCATCACTTCGGCGTTGGTGCCAGAGATATCGAGGCCAGCATCGAGACACGCCTGCGTATGCTCTTCGACAATCGTGCGACCCATGACGCGGCCTGCGCCGACGCCACAGTAGTACGGCCCCTGCGGCTCTGGCTCGCCTGTTGTTTCTGGGAAGCCGAGCGGGCGACCGTTGAGTCGCATCATTGTGTACTCCTGCTCGATGCCGTAGATCATCTTGTGATCGGAGTATTTTTTTGCTGCTGCCGCACATGCTGCGCGCATGTTGGTTGGGTGTGGCAGCCCTGTCGATGCCAGCAACACTTCGCACATCACCAAAATGTTTTTGCCGCCGCGAATAGGGTCTGGGCACTGAAACACTGGTTGCAAGATGCAGTCCGAAGATTCGCCCGTGGCCTGCTCGGTCGATGAACCGTCAAAGCTCCAGATTGGCGGAGTCTTCTCGCCGTTTGGAATGATCTTTGTCTTCGAACGAAGCGTTGGTGTTGGCTTGTGGCCGTCGATCCAAATATATTCAGCTTGATACGGCATCTGATTTCCTTCCACTTAGGAGACTCGCAAAACGCGCCTCGGGTCCGGGTACATTCTTGTCGCATACCGTTTCACTGCCGTTATCCCTTTGTGAACGGAGCGTGAAGTTATTCGCCCGATAAATAGTCGTATCCTTGACGAGGTGGCCGCATCACCGAGCGAACTGCGAGTTGGCCTGGCCCAGATCAACCCGACCGTCGGCGATCTCGACGCCAACGCCAAAGCGATTTTGGCCGACTACGACATCGCCAGTGCCCAAGGCTGCGATCTCGTGGCGTTTCCAGAACTGGCCATCGTCGGCTATCCGCCGGAAGACCTGGTGCTCAAGCCGGGCTTTGTCGCCGACAATCTCGCGACTTTGCAGCGTTGCGCCGCGCACACCAAAACATGCGTCGCAGTGATTGGTTTCGTCGACTCAGACGTACGGGGCAGGCTGTTCAACGCCGCCGCAATTTGTTCTAACGGCAAGGTGCAAAGCATTTATCACAAACAGTTGTTGCCCAACTACGGCGTCTTTGATGAGGATCGCTACTTCGCTGCGGGTGACTCGCAGGCTAAGCCAGAGTTGTTCGTCGTCAATGGAGTCTCGGTTGGCGTGACGGTGTGCGAAGACATCTGGTCGCCTGAAGGCCCAGTGCGCGCGCAGGCTCGTGCGGGTGCGGCGCTGAACATCAACATCAACGCTTCCCCGTTTCATCGTGGCAAGATCGGCGAGCGGGAGCAGATGATCGGCGAGCGGGCGCGTGAAAATGAATGCGCGATCGCGTATGTCAACCAAGTCGGGGGGCAAGACGAGTTGGTATTCGATGGCGGCTCGATGGTCTTCGGCGCCGACGGCGCCCTCGTGGCCCGCTCTGGGCAGTTCGTCTCTGATCTGCTGGTCTGCGACATTAAGTTTCCCGCCACAGAAGTTGAGCAGGCGATAGTTGCCCCGTTACAGGAAGACCTCGAAGAACTCTTTTCGGCGCTCGTTCTCGGCACGCGCGACTACGTGCGCAAGAACGGTTTTACCGACGTCGTGATCGGACTATCTGGTGGCGTCGACTCGGCGCTCGTCGCCGCGATCGCCGTAAGTGCGCTCGGGGCCGAACATGTGCACGGCGTCTCGATGCCATCGCGGTATTCAAGCGAGGGTTCGCGCACCGACGCCGCGCTGTTGGCCGACAATTTGGTAATCCAGATGCAGACGATCTCGATCGAGCCAGCCTTCAAGTCGTATCTCGAGATGTGCGCGCCGAGTTTCGCCGACAAACCCCCGGACCTAACCGAAGAGAACCTGCAGAGTCGCGTTCGCGGCACGACGCTGATGGCGCTGTCGAACAAATTCGGCTGGATGGTCTTGACGACGGGCAACAAGAGCGAACTCGCCGTCGGTTACTTCACGCTCTACGGCGACTCGGTAGGTGGTTACGCCGTGATCAAAGACTTGATGAAGACGACCGTGTACGAGTTATGCCACCACATCAACCGCCGCGCGGGTCGAGAATTGATCCCGACAGCGGTGATCACCAAGCCCCCCTCGGCAGAGTTGCGACCCGATCAGCGCGACGATCAGAGCCTGCCGAGTTACGACATTTTGGACGCGATCTTGACTTTATATGTAGAGCAAGATCGCACGGCCGCCGAAATCATCGCGCTCGGTCACGACGAGGCACTGGTGCGGCGCATCGCTCGGCTCGTAGATATGAACGAGTACAAGCGCCGCCAGGGGCCACCGGGCGTGCGCGTGACGCTGAAGGCTTTCGGCAAGGATCGGCGACTGCCGATCACTAATGGTTATCGCGGCTAGGTCGAGAACTTAATTTTTAGCAGCTAAGAGTTAATTCGCAGCGAGATCGTTGTGTTGCACGCCGCCGAGGCGATGAAACCACAAAATTAAGATCGATGCCGCGACAGCAAATGTTCCGCCAATTAATGCCGGCGCCGCGATGCCGTGACTGGCGTACGCCGCCGTCGCCACGAGTGACATCGAAGCGCGGCCCAATGTTCCGCCACCCAATACCCAACCCATACCTGTGCCGGGGCTGTTCTTGACTAACTGCGTGCCGATCGGCAACATGCTGACCACCGCAAACTCGAACCCCATTAGATAGATGCCAAGGGCAAAAAGCCCGATCACAATATTGGTCGAACCGAGAGCCAGCAAAATTGCGGCGGGCAACATTAAGAAAGATCCGAGCGCGATGCTGCGCTCCTTGCCCCATTTGTCTGTTTTGGTCGCACTATTTAGCGCCGCGAGCAACTCGACGGCGCCAAGACCGAAGCCGACGAGTGCAATACCGGCTGGGCCATAGCCGAAGACATCTTCGAGCCACGCGCCAAAAGTTACGAACACGCATTGACTTGCCGCCATGATGCAAAACATCACCCCGACGGCGACCCACCCGCGGCCAGTAACTCGATGCACGTGACCGACTGCGCGAACATGCACGTGGCGCGGCTCGTCGCCAACGCGTTTAGCAATCACGATCGTCATGACGGCGGCGCCGAGCACTCCTAGGCCGTAACCGAAACGCCAATTTGTGAGCGCGGTAACGATGCCCATTAGCGAAACACCCACGAGCAGGCCCAGTGCCCACGAAGTTTCCGTAAACCCGACGACGCGACTGCGTTGCTCGTATCGAACGTGGTCGGCGATCCAGGCGGCGAGGCCGAGATCGAAGCCCAACTTCGTGGTGGACATGAAGGTGATGCCAACTGCAAAAATTACTGGCGTAGGTGCCAGCGCCGCGATGGTTGCGCCGACAGCGGTGCCGCCGAGACCCAGCAACATTGCGGTGCGGTGCCGAAGTTTGTCGACGAATCGCCCCGCAAGCGGCGATGCCAATCCGGAAAGTTCAGAGACGAACATCGCGAACCCGATTTGGGGGAGCGTGATCTTGAAGTCCCTGGCGATTATCGCCAAGAACGGCGGCGTAAAGCGGTAGCAGGCGTTGGCGACCAAGCGGGCCAGCGTGATCGCCGTAATGTTGTTTCGAACCTCGGGTGCAAACGATTCATCTAGTCGTCTGCCGAGCACGATCTTTCACGCTACAGCGTGTCGCCGCCCGGAAGATTGGAAAGTAAAGTGACTAGGTCGCCAGCGGTAACTCGTCCGTCACTGTGCACATCGAACCAACATCCACCGAGATTCGGTAATTTCGGATTATGTGCGCCTTGCATGTGGCGCAGCGTGCGAATTACGCCACTATGACTGACTACTAACGCCGTTCCATTATGGCAACGTTGGGCGATGTCGGTGAGCGCAGTGGTGAAGCGCGCGGCGATCGATTCGTCTGACTCGAAGCCGTCGGGCTTTGTCCGCGCCGCCAAATACCCGGGCCACTGCGCCTCGATGGCGTTGACCGTGAGGCCCTCCCAGGGGCCGATGTCTGATTCTTGCAGTCGCTCGTCGGTCTCGACTGGACCAATGCCAAGCGACTCAGAAATTATCTGTGCAGTGTGCAGTGCGCGACGCAGATGACTCGAAACGATGATGTCAAATGTCCCGAGTTTTTCGGCTGCGGCGTAGGCCTGGGCTGTTCCTTCGTCGCTGAGATCGATGTCGGCGCGACCCTGCCAACGCTGCTCAATATTCCACATCGACTGGCCGTGGCGAATCACCAACATCTTGGCGATGATCTCGCTGCGGCTCATTTTGTTAACCACGACAACGCAGGGTAGTGGCATAGACAAGGTAGTGGCATAGGCAGGGTAGTGGCATAGATACGATATGAATGTGGCTCAACTGCGATTGTTCGCATCAGCAAGAGAGGCGGCTGGTACGGCTCACGATGTTGTACCAGGAGTAACCGTCGACGAAGTATTGCGGTCGGCCGTGTCGCGATTCGGTTCTGAGTTCGCCATGGTTCTCAGTACATCGCGGGTGTGGGTCAATGGCGAACAGGCGCTCGGTACGACGCCAGTAGTTGACTCAGACGAAGTCGCCGTGTTGCCACCGGTGTCTGGGGGTGCGCTGTGAGTAAGCAAGATTTGCCGTCGCTCTCGCTAATCGATATTCGCGCGCTGCGCAACGAATTACAGAACCACGAAGACGCGGTTTCTTTCGTGCGCCGATTGGCGCAAGGCAGACTCGACTTGGCGCGAAATGAGCAGCGCCGCCGCGCCGATCAATCTCCCGTTTCGACGAGCGTCGAGAAAGACATCGTCGGCATCTTCGGTCAAGAATACGGTGGCGGTTCGGTGAGACCACCTCGCGAAACCAACATCTCGACAGATCACGAATTGGTTCGCGAACTCGAGCGGCTGTCAGAAGATACTGGGTTTGGCTCGCTGCGAACACTCGATGATGAGTCTCTCAATCACGCCATTGAGTCGTTGGCGACTTTCGAAAACAAGCGCTCAACAGAGCGCAAGCAACTGTTCGAAAAGATCGACGCCGTCACCGCCGAACTTGTACGTCGCTATAAGGATGCTGGCGACGATATCGACAGCCTGTTTAAGGAGTAATACCCGACCAAGCCGATAGGTTTTATGTCTCATGCAGCGTGTCGCGGTGCTCTCAATGCATACCTCGCCATTGGCCCAGCCCGGTGTTGGCGATGGCGGCGGAATGAATGTCTATGTGCGTGAACTCGTGTCGGCCCTGGCCAGCAGCGGCGTGCAGTGCACTACATATACAAGGTCGTGGAAGCCGGGCCTCACTCAGGTCGTCGATCTCGAACCAAACCATCAAGTCGTGCACATCGACGCCGGCGCGTTCGACCTGCCGAAGGAAGAAATGCTGAAAGTTGTAGATGAGTTCACCGATGGTGTTGGCCGACACATCGCCAAAACTGGTGGCGTCGACTTGCTTCACGCCAACTATTGGCTGTCGGGATTAGCGGGGCACAAACTTAAACACGAGTTGCAGTTGCCACTTGTAACCACTTTTCATACCTTTGCGCGGGTTAAGTCTCTCGGTGGCGACGCCGAGTCGGCGATTCGCGAAAAGGCCGAGCTCGAGATTATTGGCTGCACGGACGCGATCTGCGTTAGTTGCAGCGAAGAGAAGAATCAATTCGAGATGCTTTACGGAAACTCTCCCGGTGCGATCGAAGTCGTTGCGCCAGGAGTAGAGAGAGCATTCTTCTCGCCTGGCGATCGGCGCGGCGCGCGGCGCGCACTCGGCCTCGGCAATGGGCCGATCTTGCTTTTCGTCGGTCGCATTCAACCGCTTAAGGGTCTTGATGTTGCGGTGCGCGCGCTGGCCGAACTCGATCGCCCCGACGCTCAACTTGTCGTCGTCGGTGGCGTTAGTGGCACTGACGGGTCATCAGAATTAAGTCGCGTGCAGGCGATCATCGAAGAGCTCAAACTCGGCGGGCGAGTGCATTTTTTCGACCCGCAACCGCACCATCTGCTGTCAACGTTTTATCGCGCGGCCGACGTCGTGTTGGTTCCCTCGCGCAGCGAAAGTTTCGGACTTGTGGCACTCGAGGCCGCAGCCTGCGGTATCCCTGTTGTCGCGACTGCGGTCGGCGGACTGCTGTCCCTAATCGACCATGGTCGCACAGGGTTTTTGGTCGCCCAGCGCGATGCGGTTGGTTTTGCGCGACACACCGCGCAACTGCTCGACGATCCGATCTTGGCCTTATCAATTGGCACCGCTGCGGCCGAGAGGGCCAAGCAATATTCGTGGAAGTCGGCGGCGCTCACGGCGCGCAGAGTTTACGGTGAGCTTCTTTCGCGCGATCTTGTCGCCTGTGACTAGTTAAACGCCAATGAGCGAGTTGTTTGACGCCGCCTCAATAGCAGTTCTCGAAAGACAGATAGACGAGTGGTTGGGGCATATTCGTGGCCAGAATCCGGCGATCGACTCGGTTGACCGCGGTGATGGCGACGACAAGCGCTGGTACGTGCGCCTGCGCGGCGAAGAAAAAGAGTTCACAACCATTTGGCTCACTCTGGGCCAGCGCACGCTGCGTTACGAGACATATGTGATGCCGGCGCCCGAAGAGAACACTGTTGCGCTGTACGAGTCGTTGTTGCGGCGCAACGAGAAACTCGTCGGCGTGCACTTCGCGATTGGTGTCGAGGACGCAGTGTTCTTGCGTGGCGAGATTTTTCTTCTAGCCCTGACCGAGAGCGAACTAGATCGCATCATCGGTACTTTGTATGCGGCTGTTGAACAGTGCTTCAAGCCGCTCTTGCGCATCGGTTTCGCCAGCAAGTTTGCCTGATCTGGCGTTGATCAGGCAAGTAGAATTTGGATCATGACCGATTCGCCGATTTGTTTCGTCGGCGGCGGCAATATGGGTGCCGCGATGATCAGCGGCTTGATCGCCAGTAACTGGCCGCCCGCCGCGATCACCGTCGTCGAGGTTTCTCCTGAAAGACGCATTGAATTACAGAAGATGTTTCCTGGCGTCGCCGTGCTCGCCAAAATGACGACGTGTGAATCAGTCGTCATCGCGGTGAAACCACCCGTTGCAGCCGCAACTTGTGCGGCTGCAACGGCTAACGGCGCGCGCAGAGTGCTATCTATCTGCGCCGGCATCAGCATCGCCACTTTGCAGCAGGCTTGCGGTTCGGCAACGAGCATCGTTAGAGCAATGCCGAACACGCCTGCGTTGGTCGGCAAGGGCGCTGCCGCAATCGCTTCGTCATCTAGTTGCAGCGAGAGCGATGTTTCATGGGCCGAAAATATTTTGCGCGCAGTCGGCACGGTGGTGCGCGTCGACGAGTCGCAACTCGATGCCGTCACCGCAATTTCTGGTTCTGGCCCCGCGTATGTGTTCATGCTCGCCGAGTGTTTGATCGCCGAGGCATTGCGCCAAGGTCTGTCGAGCGAGGTGGCTGACTCATTGGTGCGTCAGCTGCTGTCGGGTTCGGCCGCGTTACTGGAATCGAGTAGCCAAACCCCCGCCCAACTGCGGGCGCAGGTGACATCGCCGGGCGGTACCACCGCTGCCGCCATCGCGGCGATGGAGCAGGCAGGCTTCCGCGAAGCCATAGCGGCAACGGTTTTGGCGGCGGTGCAGCGGAGTCGTGAAATGGGAAGTTAGCGCCGCGGCAGGCATTTCTAAATATTTCAAAGATTTTTCGCAACTGGGCGAAAATCTGAATAGGGTATGCCATTAGTCACGAACACCGGACGGGGTTACCCCCCAACCGGGAGTCGCGCTCGCAAGGGTGCGCCGTTTGGGCCGGTGCCGTCGGGGGGTTGGCATCGGCCCATTCGTATTTTTGGCATATTTTTATCCGTAGTGTGAACTAACTCATGGCGATAAAATTTGACACTGTTTCATTTCTTTCCGACTACGGAACGAGCGATGAGTTTGTTGGCGTCGTGAAGTCGGTGATTGCCGATCTGGCGCCCCATGTGCGAGTCATCGATCTCGTGCATGAGATCGCGCCGTTCGACGTGCGCGCGGGTTCGCTGGCGTTAGCGCGGTGCATCCCGTATGTGCCACAAGGCGTGATCCTCGCAGTTATTGACCCAGGTGTCGGATCAACGCGCCGGGGTGTCGCTATTTCTGTCGCGGGCGGCACAGGCATTTTCGTTGGTCCCGACAACGGCTTGTTGCCGGGGGCGATCAGGTTGGCCGGTGGCGCCGAGGAAGCCGTTGTGCTCAGCAACATCGACTATCAGCTCGCTGCACCTGGTGCCACTTTCGCAGGCAGAGATATTTTCGCGCCGGCGGCCGCACATCTGTGCAACGGGGTGCCGCTCCGCGAACTCGGCGAGCCGATCGATCCCGGTCTGTTGCTTCCAGGCGTGATCCCGCTGTGGCGCGAAGAAGACGACGGACTCTCCGGAGAGGTCACCTGGGTTGATCGCTTCGGCAACTGCCAGCTAAACGTCAGTGCTGACGATGTCGCATCGTGGGGCTCACAGATTCGAGTTGTCGTCGTGAACACGGCAACGAGCGAGCGCGTTACGCGCTCGCTACGGGTCGTTGAGAATTTCTCGCAAATCGCTGGCGGACTCGGGCTCGTTATCGACTCGTACGGGATGCTCTCAATCTGCGTCGATAGGGGCTCTGCCGCAATCGAGTTGCAGTTAGGCAGCGGCGACCTGGTGACGCTTGCGCCCGATACTTCTGGTCGCATAATTACCACCAAGGTTGAGATTGGTCGCAAATCATAAATCACACGTAGTGATGGCGACCGCATTAGAGCGGTACTAGAGTTCGGGCATGCGACCAGCGACAACCTTGGCAATGGCGCTCTTGCTGGTAGCGATTTTTGGCGCTGGATTTATCTCGCTGGTTATGCGTTAGGCGAAGCGCGCGCGCTTCGAGCTACTGGCAACCAGAAAACCTGCAAATAAAATACACACGCCGATTAATAGTGTCATCGCGAATGCGCTGTCTTTGCCAAATCGACCAGCAAGCATTCCGCTCGCCGACAGCGTCAGCGTGCCCGCCGTGATCAAGAGGTTGCTAGCAGCGAGCCGTCGCGGCGAAATCGCGTGGCGCTGAACGCCACTCAGCAGCGCTGGTGATTTCTTGCGCAGCACGCGCCACGTCGAAAACAAGGCGCCCATTATGATGATTAGCGCGGGAACCCCCGATCCAACTGCGGCCAATATTCGCGGAAAGACCCCGAAGACGTCGCGACCCGTCGGAAACTCGTTGGCGATGATCGCGGTCTTGGCCGGAGAGGTGGCAATAACGCCAGTGGCGACACCCGTCACGCCGATGAGCCATGTTCGCGAGATATCGCCGAGGCGTTTGCCGGCCAGTAGGTAGATGGTGCCGAGACTGAGCCAGGCGACGTTGAGTACCGCGCCACACAAGAAAAAGATTCGAAAGACGAGCATTGTCCAACCGGTGCTCTCAGCCCACCACAACGCCAGTGAGGCGACTGTGAATAGGGCCATTGCCACCGTCCAGGCCAGTTCGTGTGGCGCCCGTCGCCGCAACCAGCGATCCATGCTTGAAAGGGTAAACGCGCAAGCGATCAGGCTGGCTGCGCCGGCGAGAGCAGTTGTGACAACGGGCATTACGTTGCAGGTTATGTCGAATTGTGGCAAAGTCAACTTCGTGAAATCGCGCACGAACCTCTACCCTTGTGGCGTGGTCGTTGACACTCGCCGAAAGATACCTGGTGCTGCGGTGGCGCGTTTGCCCGTGTACTTGCAAATTCTCAATGGCCTAGTCGCCAAAGATGTGCATCAGTTGTCGAGCGACGAATTAGCCGCCTTCGCTGGCGTCAATGCCGCCAAGGTGCGCAAAGATCTTTCGTATCTCGGCAGTTACGGCACGCGCGGAGTTGGCTACGAAGTCGAGTATCTCGTTTACCAAATCAAGCGTGAACTCGGCTTGCTCAATGACTGGAAGGTCGTGGTTGTGGGCGCTGGCAATCTCGGCAAGGCGTTGGCTAACTACAGCGGCTTCGCATCGCGCGGGTTTCCCATTGCCGGCGTCGTCGACATTGATGCGAAAAAGGTTGGCAACGTAGTCGGTGGCGTGCGCGTGCAGCACATTGACGAACTTGAAAATATTGTTCGCGACAACGCCGTCACGATCGGAGTCATCGCGACACCCGCCGCCTCCGCGCAACAGGCCGCCGACCTGCTCGTCGCCGCAGGGGTGCGCTCGCTTTTGAACTTCGCCTCGATTGTGCTTAGCGTGCCCACTGCAATTTCTGTGCGCAGCGTCGACCTCGGTGTCGAGTTGCAGATTCTCGGGTACTACGAGCAACTAAGTCGTGGCAAGGTCGGCGCATGTCGATAGTCGTTATGGGGGTCAACCATCGTTCGGCGCCGCTTGACGTAATCGAGCGTGTGAGTATTAGCGATAACGCTCTCGCCAAGGCGTTGCACGGCCTTGCGGCGCGCGACAATGTTCGCGAGACGGTTGTTCTCTCTACCTGCAACCGCACCGAGGTTTATGTTGTGGCCGAGAAGTTTCACGGAGCGTTTGCTGATGTGCGAGATTTCTTTTGCGAAGTATCGGGGCTCTCGCCCGAAGAACTACTGCCACACTTTTATAGTCAGCACGATGACGCTGCGGTGGCGCACTTATTCGAAGTCGCATGTGGCCTTGATTCGGCAGTGATCGGTGAGGGCGAGATTCTCGGACAGGTGAAAGTTGCATGGGAGCGCGCGCGCGAAGCAACAACAGCGCGAACGACGCTGAACATGTTGTTTCGTTACGCGGTACAGGTGGGCAAACGCGCTCGCACAGAGACCGCAATTAGTTCGAGCACCGCTTCTGTCTCATACGCGGCCGTCGAAATGGCCCGCGAGTTACTCGGGTCGCTGAGCGGGCGCAAGGTGTTAGTCGTTGGCGCTGGCGACATGGGCACGGGCATTGCGCGCGCGTTGTCGGGCGAGGGCGCCACAGACATCGTGGTTTTAAATCGCAGCGCCGAGCGAGCCGAGAAACTCGCCGAGCGAGTGGGCGCAGTGGTCGGCGACTTTGAGAGTTTGGCAACAGCTATCGCCACGGCCGACGTTGTTCTGACGTGCACGGGCTCTGGCGAGACGATCATCGATGAAGAGATGGTAAAGGCGGCGCACGATGGGGCGCGGCCGTTGTTAATTGTTGATATCGCGATGCCGCGCGACGTTGAGCACTCGGTTGGCGAACTCGACGGCGTGACATTGCGCGACCTGCACGATCTGCGCGACTGGGCGCAGGTAGGTATTGAGGCCCGCAAGATCGAGGCCGACCAGGTGCGAGAGATTGTCTCGCAAGAAGTTGAGCGCTTCGGGCAAGATTTCATCGCCAGACAGGCTGCGCCGCTGATCGCCAAACTACACGAGCGCGCCGAGACTCTACGCCGCGATGAAGTTGAACGATTCTCTTCGAGATTTTCGAGCCTGAGCGCCGAGCAACGCGAAGAGATCGAAATCTTGACCAGGGCGATAGTCGCCAAGTTGTTGCACACGCCGTCGATGCAGTTGAAGAGCAGCGCGGGAACCCCGCAAGGCGAGCGCATCGCCGCAGCACTGCACGATCTATTTGATATCGAATGATCTGAACCGATCATGATTCGTCTGGCCACTCGCTCGAGTGCACAGGCCCGCACGCAGGCAGAGGTAGTCGCCAGCGCGATCACGCTTTCGTCGGGTGGAGAACCCGTCGAACTCGTATTTGTCGAAACGCTCGGCGACCAACGCGCCGATGTTCCGCTGCACACCATTGGCGGCCAGGGGGTATTCGTCAAAGAGGTGCAGCAAGCCGTGATTGACGGGCACGCCGATATCGCTGTGCACTCGGCGAAAGACTTGACCTCGCTGCCAACCCCGGGTTTGTTAATCGGCGCGTGGTGCGAGCGACGCGACGCCCGCGACGCTTTGATCGGCTCAACCTTGGCCAATTTGGGTGTTGGGGCAACCATTGCGACAGGATCGGTGCGTCGCCGAAAGCAACTCGGCGCGTTGCGACCCGACCTAATGTTCGTAGACCTGCGCGGCAATATTCACAAGCGTCTAGAAAAGATTCCAAACGGCGGCGCGATCGTAATGGCTGTCGCAGCGCTGCAGGTGCTCGGCCTGACAGAGCGCATCGCCGAGATTATGGACCCGAAGATAATGGTGCCGATGATCGGCCAGGGTTGCGTCGCTGTTGAGTGTCGCGCCGATGACGATGCCGTGCTTGTGTTGTTGCGACACGTCGATCACCCGACCACGCGCCGAGCGGTCGAAATTGAGCGCTCGTTTCTCGCCGAACTCGGTGCCGGGTGCAGCATGCCGGTTGGCGCGTACGTAGACGACGAAAATATTTTGACTACGTATATGGCGGCGAGCGCCGAAATTGACGCCAAGTCGGTGGTCTTCAGCGAGTCGCTGGCTGGCGTGCAGGACCCGTACGCGCGCGCCGCGCAGTTGGCTCGGGACTCGCGCGCAGCGCTAGAACGTAATTAGAGAAGACCACCAAGTCGTGAGCAACAACTTTCTAAGCGGCAGGCGCATCGTGATCACACGTGCGCAGCAACAGTCGGCGGCTCTGGTCGAGTTATTGACGGGCGCCGGGGCCGTGCCGATCGTGTTGCCGCTGGTGCAAATCGTTGCGCCGAGCGATGGCGGCGCAGGTTTGGGCGCAGCACTAAGTGAGTTGCAAACATTTGAATGGCTGGTCGTGACCTCGGCAAACGGGGCGGCTCGAGTACGCGACGCTTTGGCAAATTGCTCACCGCGACCGCTCGTTGCCGCCGTCGGCGAGGCGACGAACATCGCGCTTGGCGGCATCGCCGACTTTGTGCCGACACAAGCCAGCGGCGAATCGCTAGCACTTGAATTTGGACATGGCGCCGGGCGGGTGCTCGTGGCCCAGGCCGAACAAACAGATGGCGTTGTTGGTGTCGCGCTGCGGCGAAGCGGTTGGCAAGTTACCGAAGTTGCCGCGTACAGAACGCTTGAGCTACGACCAGAAGCGCAGCTGCTCGCTCTGGCTAGTTCGGCCGACGCGATCATTTTCGCTTCTGGCTCGGCTGCTAAATCTTGGGCGGCGACTGGGGCAGTAGGCCCTGATGTCGTAGTAGTGATTGGCGAAAAGACTGCGGCGGTGACGCGATCGGTAGGGGTGAGCGTGACCGCGGTTGCCACCGAGCCAACCCCCGCATGCATCTTGGCAACGCTGCAAGACATTTTTTCTATGTCGCGCCCGTAAACTTTCGATATGGCGTTTCCGGTTTCTCGGCCACGGCGGCTTCGCCAGAGTTCGGCGATACGCGAGTTGGTTGCCGAGGTTCGACTCGGGGTTAACGACTTAGTCGCGCCACTATTCGTTCGCGAAGGAGTCTCGGTTGCGCAGCCGATTTCTTCTCTGCCGGGCGTGATGCAACACACGGTTGAGTCGCTGCGCAAAGAAGTGCACGAGCTCGCCGAGATGGGCGTTCCTGCGGTCATTTTGTTTGGTGTTCCGGCGACGAAAGATGAGATTGGCTCGGGGGCGTTCGACCCGGACGGCATCGTGCAAGTTGCATTACGCGAATTGCGCGACGACCTCGGCGACCGCATCGCATTAATTTCAGATCTGTGCGTCGATGAGTACACGTCGCACGGCCATTGTGGCGTGCTCGACGCGCGCGGCGATGTCGACAACGATGCGACCCTCGATGTTTACTGCCGCGCGGCGTTGGCCCAAGCGCAGGCGGGGGCGAGCATCGTTGCCCCGAGCGGGATGATGGATGGCCAAGTCGGCGCGATTCGCTCGACGCTCGATAGCGCGGGTTTCACCAACGTCGCGATAATGGCCTACTCGGCGAAGTACGCGTCTGGTCTGTACGGCCCATTTCGCGACGCGGTTGATGTGCAAATTCAAGGCGGTGGCAACCGCAAGGGTTACCAGCAAGATTGGCGCAACGCTCGCGAAGCATTGCGCGAGGTTGACGCAGACATCGAACAAGGCGCCGACATCGTGATGATCAAGCCTGCCCTAAGTTACTTAGACGTGATTGCCGCAGTGCGCGCGCGCGTTGATGTGCCGATCGCCGCCTATCACGTCAGCGGCGAGTACGCGATGGTCAAGGCCGCGTCAGCAAATGGCTGGATCGATCACGACACGGTCGCGCTCGAACAACTAACCGCCGTCAAGCGCGCTGGTGCCGACATTATTCTCACTTATTTCACGCGTTGGTTTGCCGAACTGAATCACTAGATAGATGATGATCCCATTTTGCGATGAGAAGTCGTGCGTGTCGGCTGGCTGTTCGGCAACGGTGTGTGTTGGTAAGGGAGTTGCATCCAATCACGAATTCTTCGAGCGCTCGACGCGTGCAATACCCGGTGGCGTAAACAGCTCGATCCGCGCCTTTAAGGCCGTCGGCGGCGAGCCATACGTCGTGGCCCGCGGCGAAGGCGCATATATCTTCGACGTTGAGGGCAAGAAATACATCGACCTCGTGCAGAGTTATGGCGCCGTCATCTTGGGTCACGCCCATCCCTCAATTACGGCAGCGTTGCGCACTGCTGCGGGCGACGGCACTTCGTTCGGCGCGCCGACGCCCAGAGAAATGAAGTTGGCGGAGGCAATACGCGAGCGAGTACCCAGCTGCGAGCGAGTGCGGCTGATGAACAGCGGCACCGAGGCCACGAGTACGGCCGTGCGCCTAGCGCGCGGTGCGACTGGGCGAAAGCGGCTGATTACATTCGCCGGCAACTTTCACGGCGCTACCGACGCGTTGTTGGCGGCAGGCGGAAGCGGCGTCGCAACGCTTGGTATCCCTGGCACCGCAGGCGTGCCCGAAGAGGCGGTCGCCAATACCCTCGTCGTTCCATACAACGTCGTGCCAGAAATCGGTAACGACGTTGCCGCCGTCATCGTCGAGCCGATCGCGGCGAACATGGGCGTGATCGCCCCGACGCCGGGCTTTCTCGAGGGGTTGCGCGCTGCTTGCGATCGTGCGGGCGCGCTGCTTATTTTTGACGAGGTCATTACCGGGTTTCGAATTGGCACGGGAGGCGCGCAAGCCAAGTACGACGTGCGTCCAGACATCACCTGCTTCGGCAAAGTTATTGGCGGTGGCCTACCGATCGGAGCCATCGGTGGATCACTTGCGGTGATGGAGAACCTCACGCCGCTGGGCAAGGTGTTTCACGCAGGAACTCTGGCCGGCAACCCGCTTGCTACCGCGGCTGGACTCGCAGCACTGAACGAACTCACGCCCGATGTCTATTTCGAACTGGCCGCTCGGGCGCGAAGATTGTCGGCGTTGCTCCACGACGCGTGTGGTGCAGCCGGCATCACGGTGCAATTCCCCGTGGTCGGCACACTCGTTGGCGTATTTTTTGGCAACACGGTACCGACCAATTTTGATGAAGCTAAAAAAACCGAAGAAAAAACGTATGCACGGTTCTTTCACGCGATGTTGGACCAAGGAGTGGCGATGGCACCCGGCGCCTACGAGGCTTTGTTCGTCGGTCTCGGGCACACCGACGAAGTGCTTACACGGTTGGCCGATGCGGTGAACATCGCCGCGCTGTCGATCAAGGGTAACTAGCGCTGACGATGCGCCATTTTTTATCAACCCGATTGTGGAAATCGCTCGGGGTCGTCGCTGCCCTGTCTCTAGTTTTGCTAGTAGTTAATGCATCCATCAATGGTGGATCGTCGCAGGTAGTTGGCTCGCAGACGCTGCGCAACATCGACCTGATTGCCTCGGTTTCAAATTTGCAGGCCGACGAGGGATGGGCGATCTCTGGGTATAAAACTGTTGCCCAGGCATTGCCAATTCTTGACGACGGGCGAACGATGCTGATCGCCGCAAATACGCCCGGCGAAATTACCTGCGCCGACTTGACTACTAGTTCTGCGTGCGTCTTGCTCGCCGACACTCTCGGCGGAGGCATCGTCTGGTTCGCGCTCGTGCCCGCAGACGCGCAACGTCCGCTAACGAATTTAAACCTGCCTGCGCTCGTCGACATGCAAGACGGCGGCATTCTCGGCGTACTTGCCAACGGCTGGATAATTAAGTTGGCCGATCTCTCGACCGGCAAGTTGAGCACCAAGCGCACCTGCGACACCGGGACCAAGACGCTGCGCGAATTTATTAATACCTATTCGCCAGATCGCAGTACATCTGTGCTCGACTTGATTGCTGATCAGATCAGCGAAGTGATCTGCGTCAAGTAGTGGCGCCCAAATAATTTGTAGTTAGGCGTCTGGCGCAAGTCGCACGATTTGCGCGGCGGCCTTATAGGCGAGTTCTGCTGGGCCCATCTCGTCTGGTCGCAACAGATTGGCCATAATCCTGAGCACCCACTCCATCAGCGTGCGACTCTGAATGCCGACTCGAGAGAGCTCGCGCATCAATACGGGCCTGCCAATAATCCGAGCGAATAAGCGCGCTACCTTAAAATATTGGCCATATTCGTCGTCGATCAGTTGCTGGTATTGCAGGAGTGCCTTCTCGTCGCCGCTGATGAGCGCGTCGTTTAGAACACTCGCTGCCATGCGCGCGGTCTCATACGCGTAGTCGATGCCTTCGCCGTTAAATGGGTTGACACTGCCGGCCGCATCGCCGATCACTAAATAGTTTGGTCCAACTTTTGGACCGACGGAACCGCCCATCGGGATCTTTCCGCTTGTGGCCTTGCACTCTGGTTGATCAGGGTTGATGCCCCAATTGTCGGCGACCATGTGTGCGTAGCTGTTGAGCAGGTGGGTGGTGTTGACATCTTTAAATTTTTTAAAAGTTGAGAGTAGGCCGACGCCAATATTGATCGTGCCGTCGCCGACTGGGAAGATCCAGCCGTAGCCCGGCATCGAATTACCCTGGCGGTCTTTGACATCAAGGGCCGACTCGATCCACGGCTCGGCGTGACGCGGGCTCTGCCAATAAGTGCGAATCGCGGTACCGTACGGCCACGCCTTGGTTCGCGATGTGCCCAGTGCGCGACCGAAGCGGCTGTTGGCCCCGTCGGCGATAACGACAAACTTGGCCCGAATCTCAAAGGTTTCGTTGCTGTCATGATCGGTGACGACAGCGCCGAGCAGTCGTCCGTCGGCAAGAATCGGGCTGACCGCTTCGTGACCCTGCAGCAGTGTGGCGCCGTTGCTCTGCGCATTGAGGGCGACCATCGTGTCTAATTCGCGGCGGCGAACCACGTAGCCGTGCTGTGGATAGATCGGGTGGCTCGGCCAATGCAACTCGAGTGCCTTGCCGTGTGCGGTGGCGCGCAATCCGTCGTAGCGGTGGAACTGTTCGAGTTGCTTGCCAAGACCCATGTCATCGATCTGTTTTACTGCTCGTGGCGTGAGACCATCACCGCAAGTTTTTTCGCGCGGAAAATGTTTGCGTTCGACGATGACGGGTTGCAGACCGTGTTGCGCGAGCCAATAACCGGCTGCGGCGCCCGCGGGGCCGCCACCAACAATTAGAACATCGGCTTCAAGTTGTCTAACTGCTGACATCTAATCAGCGTACGGTGGCGCTAGCTCTTACTTACCTGAATCGCGTGGTGTCGTGCCAACTGCCACTGGGGGCTTCGGCAACGATTTGTAGGTATCGGCAAGGTTGTCAAAGTTCACTGTGCCCGATTCGATACCGGCAAAAATTTCGGAAGCCGGCGAGCACCACCGCTCGAATTCATTTGACCACTCCATGCTTTTCGGATCGGCGCCGCCGATTGTGTAACGCGCGTGGCACACAACTCCGAGAATCTGCGCTTCTGTTAACGCGCCGCCAGCCTTCTCGCCCTGCATCGGCATTGGGTTGCCGTTGTAGGACATCGGTGCGTGGGCACCGCCCTCGCGGTCAGGATTGCCGTAGTAGGCGATGCCCTGGGTGGCGTAGGCCTGGCTGCCCGTGTAAACAAAATTAAGCATGTCTTCAATTTTTGGGAAGGTCTTTAGAACCTCGCCTTGATACAAAATTCGACCAGCGCCGCCTTGGCCTTCCGCGCCGTGGCAACCTGCGCAACTGGAATAAACCTTGGCGCCGATTGCGAGCGAGCCTTCGACGACTTTTTCTTGCGGACGAAGAGCGATCATGTATAGGAATGCCCATAGCGGCAAGAGGCTGAGAGTCGCCATCGCCCAGAACGGGATCTTCTTACGCGCCTTGGCGGCGGCGACGTACGCGGGGTCCCGCGGTGGTGGCAGTGCGGCGGTGGGAGTGACTACTTCGGCGGCGGCGACTTTGGCGACGGCCTTGGTCGCCGGGGTCGACGATTCAGTTGTGGCGCCGTCGGTTGCTCCCGCGGCGGCGCGCCGCTCTTTGGAGCGTTTGAGTAGGTGTTCTGGAATCTCGGTCACGGTGGCTCTCATAATAGACACTTGGCGCGTGCAGTGACTACTACCAGGGCCTTGTCTCTGATCGATTTGCTTGCGCGTGGCAAGTCCAACCTGGCAGCCGCACTAATTTAGTCTGCCGATCGGGTGTGGAAGGTCACATGATTGCACTTGCTGGCCGTCTTCGCCTTATCGCACGGATGCGGACTAGTCTCTACTTTGGATTTAGGAAGAAAGGCACCCCCGCAACCCATGTTGGCGATCGACATTCTCAAGTGGCCAGGCCTCAACCAAGCGTTCTTGTTTTCGTTTGTCTTGACGACTTTATTGGCTCTGGTCGTTGTGCCTATCGGTAAGCGTAGGCCGGCAGACCGTAAAGCAACTTGGGGCGAGGCAATGGTCGGCGGCGTATTTATTTTTGCGGTGATGTTTCTTGCGTTCGGTGTCGTGCCGCACCAATTTATTGACCACGCCGACAAGGATCTCGGCTGGCGCAAAGACAAAATTCTCTACGGCCCGTTTGACCTCATCAAGCCGCAGGTGCTCGGCGGACCGTTTCCGTTCACCGTTAGCTTTGAGGCCATCCGTGACACTATTGTCGTTGTTATTCACGTCTATTACGTCGGAATGATGATGATCTTGTTCGCCTGGTGGCAAAGGCGCGGCGCCGTTAAGCCAAAAGAAGTCGAAGTTTCAACATATGGCCGGCCGCTAGTAAAGAGAGGCTAACTAAGATGACGAAAACCGACGCCAACCCACCTATGCCGGAATGGTCTGACGAGTACCAACTCGTCGAGGTCGATGCCGATTATCTCTCGAAGGCAGTTAAGCCCAAGCAATTCATTCACATCGACCAGAGCGAGTGCATCATGTGCGAGGGTTGCGTTGATATTTGTCCGTGGAAGTGCATTCACATGGTCAACCTAAGCGCGATTGCCGAGGCGACAGGCACAGAGATGCCGGGAAGCGATCCATCCGACCAAGTGCTGTTCATCATCGACGACGACGTTTGCACGCGTTGCGCGCTGTGCGTCGATCGTTGCCCAACAGGCGTGATCACCATGGGCAAAATAGGAACGCCTGGCGCGACAGCTGATACTCGAATGCGTACCAACAATCACGGCTACGCCTACGGATTGCGGATGTAAGGAGAACTACTCATGGCACTAACTCACGATGATAAAAAAGCTCCGACTCTGAAAGAGCGGGCGACGAAAGTCGGCGACTCCCTCAAGGGCAGCCAGACTTGGAATGCGATTTTTCGCCCAGGTTCCATCTTCCGTAAGGGCTACACCGATTCGCCGCGTAATCGTTCGTACGTGGTCATGAACTCGGTTTTGTATCACCTGCATCCTGTCAAGGTGAAGCGGCACGCGGTCAAAGTTAGTTACACGCTGTGTCTTGGTGGGTTGAGTTTCTTTCTCTTCATTTTGCTAACAGTGACCGGCATTTTCTTGATGTTCTTCTATCGCCCAACCGCGACACACGCGTGGCAAGACATCCAGTCGTTGCAGACGTCGGTGACATTCGGCCTGATGGTGCGCAACATGCATCGCTGGGGTGCGCACTTGATGGTGTTGAGCGTGTTCTTGCACATGGCCCGGGTTTTTTATCACGGCGCCTACAAGGCCCCGCGCGAATTTAACTGGGTAGTTGGCGTGATCTTGCTGACGCTGACTCTGCTGCTTTCGTTTACCGGTTACCTGTTGCCGTGGGATCAGCTAGCGCTGTGGGCCGTAGCCGTGGGCACGAACATGATGGGTTATTCGCCGGTGATTGGTTCGGAGGTCCGCTTCGTATTGCTAGGCGGTACTGAAATCGGCGCCGAAACTCTGCTGCGTTGGTACGTGCTGCACGTTTTGTTATTCCCATTCGTGACAGTCATCTTCCTCGCTGTGCACTTCTGGCGAGTTCGCAAAGACGGCGGAATCTCGGGCCCACTGTGACGTCAGCGCTTAGACTGGACGGCCCACGATGACCGAAATCCCAGAACACCTTCTTAAGCGCGCGCAACTGGCCCGCGAAAAGGCCGCAGCCGACGCCGCGCCAGCCGCTGCCGCGCCAGCTAGCGCGACAGACTCGCGCATTCCGCAACATCTTCTAGAGCGCAGCAAGGCGGCGCGCACCGGCGAAGGCGGCGCTGTCGCCCTTGCCGATCGCCCAACCGCATTGGCAACAACCGCGCCGCAAAATGGCGGTCCCCTCGGCACTGGCCCTGGCGGTCACACGCAGAGGTTGCTTACCGTCATTAAGTCCGGATCGATTCAAGACGTCAAGGCGATACCGATCGACAAGGTACACACGTGGCCGCACTTGCTGGCAGTCGAGTTCGTGGCCGCACTTGCGTGCACGGTGTTCTTGTTCATCTTTTCGTGGTTCGTCAACGCGCCGTTGCTGCAGGCAGCCAACTTCAACCAGACGCCAAACCCATCGAAGGCGCCGTGGTATTTCTTGGGCTTGCAAGAACTGTTGACAATGTTCCACCCGATGATCGCCGGCGTAACGCTCCCTGGTGTCGCCCTACTCGGTTTGATGTTCGCGCCGTTTCTCGACCGCAACGAATCAAATCGCCCAGAAGATCGCAAGTTCATCACCAGCCTTTTTACAGTCTTTTTAATGTTCTGGGCTGTGCTGGTGATCATCGGATCGTTCTTCCGCGGTCCGGGATTCCTCTTCGTATTCCCGTGGAACGCCGGAATTTTCTTCGACCTTTAATACTGGACCCCTCATGAACTCAACAGCCATCGTCACAATCACCATCGCCGTTATTGCGGTGCTTGGCCTCGGCATCGTTCTCACGGTGGCGCGCCGAAGTGAAGTGCGCGGCATCGGATCGTTGTCGCGCGAGACTCGCCGCAAAGATCGCGGCATCGAAACCCCGCCGCAACCGTCGGGTCGCGAAGTTGAGTCTGCCGCAGTGGACGCGCGTAGCGCTGCGCGTAGCGCCGCTCTCGCAGGTAGCGCCGAGCTCGCTCCGCGCCAAACTGCTGAAGTTGCAACGTGGGTCGCCCCAGACACCGAGGCGATCGGCGTATCTCGTCGGCAATTTTTTAACCGCGCGACCGTCGGCCTCCTGAGTATTAGCCTCGCCGGCTTCGGTGCCGCATCGCTCGCGTTTCTCTGGAAGGGCGCATCTGGCGGCTTCGGATCCAAAGTAACTGTCGGCAAGGTTGACGACGTCGTCACCCAAATTCGGGCCAACAAGGGTTTCTTGTATGTGCCGGAGGCCCGGGCATGGGTGACCGAATATCCCAAAGAGGCATTGTCGAAGGCCAAGTCTGTTTACAGCCAACAAGCGCCGGTGCTCGCGGGCATGGAAGACGGATTGATTGCGTTGCATCAGAAGTGTCCGCACCTTGGTTGTCGCGTGCCAACCTGCGCGAGTTCGCAGTGGTTCGAGTGTCCATGTCACGGTTCGCAGTACAACCGCGTCGGCGAAAAGAAGGGCGGCCCCGCGCCGCGGGGAATGGATCGTTTCGGGGTCTCCACTGCCAACGGAGTTTTCGTGATTGACACTGGCGCAATTTTTACCGGCCCGGCGATCGGTACTAACACAACAGGTCAAGAAGCAGAGGGGCCGCACTGCGTTGGCCTCGCGGGCGGTCACTGATGTTTGCCAATTCGACAACCAGCATCGCTTGGTTCATCTTCGTAGCTTCGGTACTCGGGTGGGTCATTTATTTGATCGGCAACTCGCGCAAGGGCCGCACTGAAATCGGTTCGGAGATAACTCTCGCGGCCAACCGCAAGCCCTACTACGACGATGAAATTCTCGAGGGCAAGAAGATCGAGCGCACGCAGTTGATCGGTCTCGCGTTTCTCGCGGTGATTACGGTGGCGCTACCGCTGTACTGGATTCTCGAGCCGAGCCGCGAGGCCGGCGCGGTCGTTGACTTTCAGAATCGCTTCGAAACATGGGGTGGCAACTTGTTTCGCCCAACAACCGAGGGCGGGTACAACTGCGCAGGTTGCCACGGTGGCATGAACGGTTCTGGCGGCGTCGCTTCATATGCGATCACCGATTCAAAAACGAACGAGGTAAAGCCTGTCAACTGGAAGGCGCCCGCGATCGACACGGTGTTCTATCGCTACAGCGAATCAGAAGTGCGCTTTATCTTGGAATACGGTCGTCCGTTTTCGCCGATGTCGCCGTGGGGCCTCGTAGGCGGCGGGCCACTAAACGATCAGCAGATTCAGACGCTGATCGAATATATGCAAAGCGTTCAGATTCCGCGTGAAAACTGCACCAACCCAACCGATGATCCGCGTCTCTGCGACGGTGGGCATTTGCCCAAGGTCAAGCAAGACGAGATCACGGCCGAGGCCGAGCGTTTGGTCGCGAGCGGCACCTATAAAACATTTGGCGAAGCGCTGTTTAATCTCGACTTAGGTAGCGGCAACTTTTCGTGCGCGCGCTGTCATACCAAGGGTTGGTCATACGGTGACCCGCAAGTTACCGGCGGCGGTGCTCTCGGGCCGAACCTCACGGGTGGTTCGGCGGTGCGCCAATTTCCGCAGCAGTCAGACATGATCGCGTTCATCAATGGCGGCAGCGAATACGGCAAGCGTTATGGTGAACAAGGTCAAGGCAGCGGACGCATGCCGGCGTTCGGCGCAATGCTGACTGAGAAGCAGATCACATCAATTGTCGAATACGTAAGAGGTTTATAGATGTTGTCGATGTTGATTGCAATTGCTTGGCAACCAGGACTGCGCGGCATTGTCGTTGTCGTTATCGCAGTCGTGGTGCTGATTGGAGGAACGTATTTAGTAGTCGGCACCAACGTCGGTGCCCGCCTCGGAATCTTGATCGTATTGGCTGGTTTGTTTGGCTGGATGATGATCATGGG